>Ga0209698_10005165_pt1 | contig 14193 bp, 13 predicted proteins | sample LitLauG_LLR_2012_FD_187203 | JGI IMG/M metagenome (GOLD analysis project Ga0209698, IMG submission 187203) | Freshwater sediment microbial communities from Pennsylvania, USA - Little Laurel Run_MetaG_LLR_2012 (SPAdes) (version 2) | ecosystem: Environmental > Aquatic > Freshwater > Creek >... | reverse complement strand
GCGGCTAGGCGTCGGCGGCCGCTGCGGGCGGGGCGGGCACCCAGTACCGACGTTTCGCCCCACTGCGCGCGTCGCCGGGCTGGACGTTCTCCAGCACGCCACCACACCGCTCGATCACCGCGGCGCTGGCCACGTTGTCGACGTCGCAGGTGACCAGGACCCGGTCCAGGCCGAGCGCCCGGGCCCGGACCAGGGTCTGGCCCAGCATCATGGTCGCGTAGCCGCGGCGACGGTCGGCGGGGCGCACCGCGTACCCGACGTGGCCACCGAACAGGGTGAGGAACTCGTTGAGCTCGTGGCGCAGCGAGACCCGGCCCACGATCCGCCCCGCCACGTCGCCGACCAGCTGCGTGGACGCCACCCATCCGTAGGGCAGGTCGAGCCCCGCCGCGATCCGCGCCTGGCGCCGCAGGTAGGCGCCCCAGTCCTCGTCCGGCCGGGTGTCCAGCAGGAAGGGGAAGTGGTCACCGGCCAGCTCCTCGTGCGCGGCACGCGCCTGGGCCTCGTCGCCTGGTTCGAGGAGGCGCAGGCGCAGCACGGCAGCGGGGTCCACCGCAGAAGTCTCTCCTCGAGTCGTCCCCGGTGCTGGTGGTGATGGCGGGCAGCGGCGACGATGAGGCCATGGCTGCCGCGACGCCCGCGCAGCTGCGGACCGAGCGGCTGCTTCTGCGCGGCTGGCTGCCCGCCGACCGTGAGCCGTTCGCCGTGCTCAACGCCGACCCGCAGGTCACGCAGTACCTGCTCGGACCGATGCAGCGAGATGTCTCCGACGCGATGGTGGACCGCGTCATCGCCGAGCACACCGCGGTCGGCTACACCCTGTGGGCGGTGCAGGTGCTGGACAGCGAGCGCGGCCCGGCGCCCTTCATCGGCTTCGTGGGGCTGCAGCGGGTCCCCTTCCCCCCGCCGTTCCAGCACAGCACGCCGTGCGTCGAGGTGGGCTGGCGGCTCGCCCGGCGATGGTGGGGCATGGGCCTCGCCAGCGAGGCGGCAGCCGCGGCCCTGCGCTTCGCCTTCAATGCGGTAGGCCTGGCGGAGGTGGTCGCGTTCACCCTGCCGGACAACGCCCGGTCCCAGGCCGTCATGCGCCGCATCGGGATGTGGCCGGACGGGGAGTTCGACCACCCCCGCGCCAGGCCGGACGACGCCTGGCGGCGGCACCTGCTGTTCCGGATCCGTCCTGGGGACGTGTCTCGGGTCGGCGTGACCGAGGGCGGCGGCGCCGCGAGGCGCACGGCCACCGAGGACCCCGACCGAGGGGGCGACGGCGCGCCCCGGGCAGACTCGACCCCGTGACCGTCGCGGACCTCACCGTCGTGCTGCAGGGGCGCGGGGTGCGGCTGGAGCCCCTGGGCTACGACCACGTGGCGGGTCTCGTCGGCGCAGGCGCCCAGGACCGGTCGCGCTACGGCCTGACCCACGTGCCCGCCGACGAGGCGCAGGCGCACCGCTACGTCGCAGAGGCGCTCGCGGCCCGCGACGCGGGGCTCGCCGTGCCGTTCGCTGTCGTGGCTGGCGGCGCGGTGGTGGGGTCCACGCGGTTCTTCGACCTGGTCGCCGTGCCGCTGCCCCACGACCCCGACCCGCGCACCCCCACCCTCGTCGAGATCGGCCACACCTGGCTGGCCGCCTCCGCCCAGCGCAGCGCGGTCAACACCACCATGAAGTACCTGATGCTCACCCACGCGTTCGAGGGGTGGGGCGCGCAGCGGGTCTGCCTGCAGACCGACGCCCGCAACGCGGTGTCCCGCGCGGCGATCGAGCGGCTGGGTGCGGTGCCCGAGGGGGTCCGCCGCGCGCACAAGCCGGGCGCGGACGGGCTGCTGCGCGACTCGGCGTTCTACTCGATCCTGGCGGGTGAGTGGCCGCGCGTGCGGGCGCGGCTGGAGGGGCTGCTGGACCGCTAGCCGCGGGGGCCGCGGGTGGCCCGCCAGCAGCGCGAGCGCATCGGGACCTCGACGGTGCCCACGTCGCCGAACTGCTCGCGCAGCAGCTCCCGCGCGCGGGCGGTCACCGCCTCCCGCTCGGCCGGCGACGCGGTGATCATCCCGCTGTAGGTGGTCATCATCGCGACGACGTCGTCCAGGGGCATCGAACGGCTGTAGCCGAACGAGGCGGTCTCCTCGTCGGTGAACGCTGAGCCCGCGGGCAGGACGACCTCGTGCATGGCCCGGCCCTCGGGGTGGCCAGACCAGGACCCCCGCATCTCGTCCATCGACGCCACCCAGCCCACCTGGCGGTCCCGCGACGTCCAGACCACCCCGAGCCGCCCCCCGTCCCGCAGCACCCGGGCGAGCTCGGGCACCGACCTGCCGGGGTCCAGCCAGTGCCAGGCTGAGGAGACGAAGACGGCATCCACGCTCGCGTCGTCCAGCGGCACCTCCTCCCCCCAGCCATGCAGGACGTGGACCCCGGGGGTCCGATCGGCGAGCACGGCGCGCATCCGCTCGTCCGGCTCGACCGCCCACACCGTCTCCACCCGCGCGGCCAGGGCCCGGGTGAGCAGGCCGGTGCCGGCCGCCAGGTCCATAACGACGCGGGCGTCGGCGGGGAGGAGCCAGTCCACCGCGGCGTCCGCGGGCGGCGGCCGCAGCCGGTCGTAGTCCGCGGCGACGGCGCCGAAGGACGTGGCCCGCAGGGCGCGCTCGCTCATGCGGCCAACCTAACCGGGCGCTCACGGCCCCGGCGCGGGACCGGGTGGGGTGGTGCAATGGGGCATGTGACCCTGCCGGACTCTCCTTCCCCCGGCGCGGCACCGGAGCCGGTGGGGCCCGCGGAGGAGGCCGTGGACGAGGCGGCCGGGCTGCCGCCGGCGACCCCCGCGGGCGACGGGCCGGCGCAGGGCTGGGCCGCCCGCACGTTCGCCGCGCTGGTCGTCCCCAACTTCCGCCTGTTCATGATCGGGCAGTCCGTCTCGCTCGCCGGCACCTGGATGCAGTCGGTGGCGCTGGCGTGGCTGGTGCTCGCCCTGACCCACTCCGCCACCTGGCTCGGCCTCGCGGTCGCGTTGCAGACCCTGCCGGTGCTGCTGCTCGGCCCCTACGGCGGGGTGATCGCGGACCGGGTGGACAAGCGTCGGCTGCTGGTCGCCACGCAGAGCGCGGCGGCCACCCAGGCGCTGCTGCTCGGGGTGCTGACGGTCACCCACGTCATCACCGTGGCCTGGGTGCTGGTGCTGTCGGTGGTGCTCGGGCTGGTCAACACCGTGGACAACCCCACCCGCCAGGCCTTCGTGCGGGAGATGGTCGGCGGCACGCTCGTGCGCAACGCCGTCACCTTGAACAGCGTCGTGGTCAACGTCGCCCGGGCGGTGGGCCCCGCCGTCGGCGGCGTGCTGATCGCCACCGTGGGGGTCGGTCAGTGCTTCCTGGTCAACGCCGCGAGCTTCGTCGCGGTGATCGTCGCGTACCTGCGGATGGACCCCGCCGCCCTGCGGCGCACCACGCCGGTGGAGCGGGCGCCGGGCCAGCTGCGGGCCGGGTTCGCCTACGTGCGCCGCACCCCCGACCTGTTCATCCCGCTGGTGATGATGGCTCTGGTCGGCACGTTGACGTACGAGTTCCAGGTGTCGCTGCCCGCGATCTCCACCCACACCTTCGACGGGGGAGCGCGCACCCTCGGGCTGGTCACCGCGTCGATGGGGGTGGGCGCGGTGGTCGGCGGCCTGGCCAGCGCCGGGCGCAGCGTGACCGGCGTGCGGGTGATGGTCGTCGCCGCGGTCGCCTTCGGGATCACCACGGTGCTCGCCGCCCTGGCGCCCACCGTGGCCCTGGAGATGGTGGCGCTGCTCGCCGTCGGCGCGTCCAGTGTGTGGTTCCTGTCGCTCGGCAACTCCACCCTGCAGGTCACCGCGGCGCCGGAGATGCGCGGTCGGGTGATGGCCCTGTGGGCGGTGGCGTTCCTGGGCAGCACCCCGATCGGCGGACCCGCCATCGGCTGGGTCGCCCAGCACGCCGGCCCGCGGTGGGCCCTGGCGGTGGGGGGCCTCGCCGCGCTCCTCGCCGCCGGCCTGGGCGCGGTGGCCCTGCTGCGTCGTGCTCGCGCCGCCGCAGCGGTGGCACCGGCGGGCTGAGCCCCCGCGCAGGTGCGGGGTGGAGACTGGGGGGACGCGCCGGGTGGTGCGGTCAGCGTCCGGCGCGGAGGAGCAGACAGATGAGTGACGGCACCCCGATCGCCTACGGCGCGGTCCCGCGCGGGCTGGCGGTGCGCACGCGGGCGGGTCGACGGTTCGCGACGGTGGAGCACGTGCTGCAGATCCCCGCGGAGGACCTGTTCGACGGGCTGGTGGTGGCCACCCCCGAGGGCCTGCGGTTCGTCGACCGCGACCAGATCGCGACGATCACCGACGTCGCTGTCACCTGCGACCTGGATGACGCCGAGGCGGGCGCGCTGCCCGCCCCGGACGGCCCGCCCGTCTACGGCGTGGACGCCTTCGCGGACCAGGGGGCGTCCTTGCACGACCGCCTGGGGCGGCTCTTCCACCGCCCCCACTGGCAGCAGCGCGACGAGTAGCGGCCGCTGAGCGGTGCCGAGGCTAGGGTCGCCGCATGGCGTCGGAGCGGGCCGGTCTCGGTGCGCTGTACGACCAGACCCGGGTGCGGGTCGGCGTGCTGCTGGCCGAGCTGCCCGCCGACGCCTACGGCGCCCCAGTCCCGGCCTGCCCGGGGTGGACGGTGCACGACGTGGTCGCGCACCTCGCCGTGCTCGCCGACGACGTCACCGCGGGCCGGCTGACCGGGCCGCCGGACGAGACCAGGACGGCCGACCAGGTGGCCCGCGGTCGCTCGCGCAGCGTCGCGGAGCTGCTCGAGGACTGGGAGCGCACCGCGCCGGCGATGGCGGGCGTCGTCACCGCCGCGAGGATGTGGCCGGCCCTGATGGACGTCGTCAGCCACGAGCACGACATCCGCGGGGCGGTCGACCGACCGGGCGCGCGGGACAGCGACGCGGTCGTGGCGGTCGTCGCGGCGCTGCTGCGCCTGGACCCACCGGTGCCGCTGGTGGTGCGGACCGAGGACCGCGAGGTGCGACGCGGGCCGGCGGCGGACCAGGGCGGTCCGGTCCTGGAGCTGACCACGACCACGTGGGAGACCCTGCGCTGGCGGATGGGCCGGCGCAGCCGCGCGCAGCTGGTCGCCATGGACTGGTCCGGCGACCCGGGCCCGGTGCTGGACAGCCTGACCATCTTCGGCCCCGCCGCCGCCGACCTCGTGGAGTAGGCCCTCGGCCGTCGGGCTCGCCCGCTGCCGCCTGCGGTGACGCCGGCACCGGCCCCGGGCGCGTGCGTCAGGAGACGACCGTGGCCCACCAGGTGGGGTCCGGGCGGAACATCTGCGCGGGGCGGCCGGTCGCGTCGGTGTCGAAGTGGTACACCCGTCCGGAGTCCGGCGCCGCCGCCCGCTCCTCCTCGGTCCAGCCCTCCGTCGCGGTGGTCACGTAGAGCAGGTGCAGCCCCGGGCCGGCGAACGCGCACGAGGTGACCTGGTGGGCGGGCAGCGGCAGGGTCTCGCGCAGCTGCCCCGCCGGGGAGTAGCGCTGCACCCGCGCGCCCCCGTAGACGGCGACCCAGATGTCACCGCCGGCGTCGACGGTGAGCCCGTCCGGCGTGCCCACCTCCTTGGGGACCTCCACGAGGACCCGGTCGTCGGACAGGGTGCCGGTGTCGGCGTCGAAGGCGAAGGCGTGCACGACGCGCGGCCCGCTGTCCACCAGGTACATCGTCGTGGCGTCCGGGTTCCACCCCAGCCCGTTGGCGATCGTGAGGTCGCTGAGGACCACGTCGACGCTGCCGTCGACGTCAAGGCGGTACAGCGCACCGCCCCCGGGGTGGGCGTCGTTGGCCAGGGTGCCCGCCCACAGGCGGCCGCGGGGGTCGCAGGCGGCGTCGTTCATGCGCGTCCCGACCGGGGCGACCGGCGGGAGGGGGCGCAGGCACCCATCCGGGGACAGGTGCACGAAGCCGCGGCCCGCGGCGAGCAGCCAGCCCTCGTCGCCCTCCACGGGAGCGATGGCTCCCACGGTGCCGGGCACCCAGTACTCACGGACCAGGCTGAGTGCACCGCTGTCCGCGACCGCGATGCGGTAGACGCGCCCCTCCAGGATGTCGACGCCGAGCATCTCGTCGCGACGCTCGTCCCAGCGAAGACCCTCCCCCAGGTGCGTCTGGACCGTGGAGGACAGCACGGCGTCGCCGGTCACCGCCACCCCTGCACCGTGGCCGGGCGACACTCGCGGGAGCGACGGAGCGAGGAGGGGGGACTGCTGGTCAGCGGGGAGGGCACGACCGAAGGATGCCGCACCTGGCTCGGCGATGACGCAGGGTCGAGTCCTGCCGGCGGCACCGTCATCTTCCGGTCGCCGCCGCGGTCAGCAGCTCGATGAGCTCGGCGTCGCCGATCCAGCTTCGCTCCCGCAACACCTCGCCCCGTTCACACAGAGGGGAACCGCCATCGATCGAGGCCAGGGTGCCCCGACCCCTACCAGGGCGCTGACGTGGGCCGTGTCAAGGTCCGAGGCACCCGAGAGGGACGACGTAGACGCCGTCCTGACGTCGGTAGCAGTACTGGCCTCCGGTGACGACGAGGAGGGCTTGCGGCGGCTTGGCGACGCGGTCATCGGCGAGTTTGAGGAGGGAACCGGCCGCGGCGTCGATGCTGTGCCCGCCACCGAGCTTGACCTCGATGCCGACCCATCTGCCGGCGCGGTCTTCACCGATGAGGTCCACCTCGAAGCGGCCGCCGGCCTCGCGGTAGTGGTAGATCTCGGCGGCGTTGCTCTGGGCGTAGACGCGGATGTCGCGGGTGGCCAGGGATTCGAAGAGGAAGCCGAAGGTCTCCAGGTCCTCGAGCAGGCGCTGGGGGGTGCAGCGCATCAGGGCTGCGGCCAGTGACGGATCGACCAGGTGGCGCTTCGGGGTCTCGACGAGCTGGGAGCGTGAGCGGAGGGTGGGGCTCCAGGCGTCGACGTCGTCGACGACCATGAGGCGCCGCGCGGCGTCCAGGTACGGCTCCGCGGCCCAACGGGACAGGCCGCGTTCGTCGGGCGCACCTCCCGACGGTGTTGCGGGGAGCGGGGCGGGGTCGGCATCGCCGTTGGCCCGCTCCACGATGGTCGCCACCTTGGCGGGGTGAGCGGTGAGCTGGGCGTAGGCGTGAAGGAATCGGCGGATCCGTCGGGGGTCGCGTCGGGTCCCTGAGACGGTGACGACGTCGACTTCGATGAGGGTGTCCAGGTAGGACTGCAGATAGGTGGTGGCCTCGTCGGGTCCCCGTCCGATGAGCAGCGGCCAGCCACCGGTGACGACATGATCGGCGTAGCGGGGGATGGAGATCTCGCTCACCGCGCTCGGTACCTCCTCGCCGGCGAGCAGCCGCGCGAGGGAGATCTCGCGGGTGGAGTGGCCGAGCTCGGCAAGGGTGAGTGGGCGCATGCGCAGGCGCGCGAAGCGGCCGGCCCCGGAGTGGCGTGGAACGTCGTCGGTGGGAGTGGCGGAGCCGGTCAGGATGAACTGTCCCGGGTCCCGGCGGTCATCGACGCCGCGGCGCACCGCGTCCCAGACGGCCGGGACACGCTGCCACTCGTCGATAAGGCGGGGCGTCGGGCCGTCGAGGAGCAGTCCGGGGTTGACCGCCAGCAGCTGATCGCCGTCGGGGACCTGGTCGAGGAGGATCTCGCTGGCGGCGCGCTGGCGGGCGGTCTGGGTCTTTCCGCAGCCTTTGACACCCTCGATCAGCACCGCGCCGAGGCCATCGAGCGCCACATCGAGCTGGGCGTCAGCAATCCGCGACAGGTACTCGGCCACCGCGGGCGACACCTCCTCCGAGCAGTCGAACTGGCCCGTCACGGGGAGAGGCCTACTTAATCTGAGATCTGTAGACTACTGTTTCTGGTGATATCAACCTACCAAACCTGCACCGGACACAGCGAGTACCAGCGACAAAGGACCACCTGGTCGGGCACCCACCTTGGTGCCGCCATCTCTTCTGGAGCGACACAGGTGTGGTCACCGGCGAGCCCCGTCGCGGCACCGACCGGATTGTCGTGGTCGAGATATCCGGTCCACGCGTTCGGTTGCCGGTGCCGTCGACGCTCGCACCGTGGTGAGGGACCCGTGCATCTACGAGAAGGACGCGACGACCGGCGAGACGTACCTCGCTCTCGCAGACCGGCCCGCGGCGGAGCAAACGGCGTGACCGGTCGAGCGGCGGAGCAGACAGCGTGACCGGTCGAGCGGCGGCGCGCGAAAGCCGCTGAGACGGCGCGCCATCGACCAGCGGGAGGGGGGCCACCACAGTGTCGGCGCGGTCAGCCCGCGCCGGGCGCCTCCGCCAGCCCGGGTAGCCGCCCCGCAACGGCGACGGTGCCCAGGCTCAGCGCCAGCGCCATCGTGAAACCGGCCAGCAGCCCGGTGCGCAGACCCGCACCGGAGGCCAGCGACACACTCAGCGCGACCCCCCCCAGGCCCGGCCCGACGGCGGCGCCGAGGGTCTCCGCCAGCTGGTAGCGCGACAAGGTGACCACCTGGTCCGTCGTCGGACCGTGGTCGGTCGCGAGCAGCGTGATCGTCGGGTAGGCCACGCCCATGCCCAGGCCCGCCACGGCCCAGCCGAGGTAGGGCACCCACAGCGGCGCCCCTAGGGTGCCCAGCACGGCGCCCACCACCCCGACGGCGATCACGGCGGCCCCGGCGGCGACCAGCAGCGGCGCGCGGCGCACCGTGACGGCCCGGGACTGCCACCAGGTGCCGACCACCCAGCCCAGCACTCCCAGGCTCAGGACCAGGCTGGCCGCGGCGAGGTGCAGCCCGCGCAGCCCGGTGAGCATCGCGGGCAGGAAGCCGTCGACGGCGAAGAAGGCGGCGCTGACCGCGAACGCCGCCACCATCACCGCGGGCAGCCCCCGCCGCGCGTGGAAGGTCCCCGGGGGCAGGATCGCGCGCAGCGCCAGCAGGGTCGCCAGACCCCCCGCGGCGGCGAGCGCCCCGCCGCCTCGGCCGCCGAGCAGCAGGCCGACGAGCACGAGGGACACGCCGCCGAGCGTGGCCAGCCAGCGGGGGGTCGCCACCGCGGGTGCCGGCACGTCCGGGGGTGCGGTCGCCGCCCTCGGAGCCAGGTCGGGCAGCAGGAGGAAGACGGGGGGCACCAGCAGCGGCAGCAGCAGAGCGAACGCCCACCGCCAGCCCAGCGCGGAGGCGACCAGACCGCCGTACGCGGGGCCGACCAGCCCGGGCAGCGCCCACGCCGTCGACCAGACCGCCAGCATCGACGCCCGAAGCCCGGTCGGGTAGCGGCGGGCGAAGATGGCCAGCACGAGCACCGCCTGGGCGCCCCCGGCGGCGCCCTGCGCCAGGCGGCCGGCCACGAACACCGCCATGGTGGGCGCGAGGACCACGACCGCGGTGCCGGCGACGTAGAGGGCGGAGCTGGCCAGGAACACCGCGCGCAGGCCCAGGCGGCCCACCAGGGCCGGGGTGAGCGGGAGCACCACGACCATGGCCAGCGTCGGCGCGGCCAGTGCCGCGCCGTACAGGCGTAGATCGCCGAGGTCGTGGGTCACCGCCGGCAGTACCGCCACCGTCACCAGCGAGACGACCGCGGCGAGGGTCTCCAGCGCGACCAGCCCGATGGTGGTCCGCGCGTAGCGGCGGGAGAACAGGGCGGTCCACCCCGGTGCGCCGTCCGGTGGCGGGCTCACCGCACGCGCGCGACGGCGGACACGTCCGTGGGGGGAGTCTCCACGCCTGCCCTCTCGTCGACGGCGCCGTTGCCTCGCGGCGGCCACCGTATGTGCCGGGTTGACCGGACGAGCCACAGCGGGTCGATGCCTGGACGAGCACCCTCGCAGGGGCCGTCGCGTTCCCGCGCGCCGGCCGGCCCGAACGGCACGATGCGCAGGTGCGACGGTCAGTCCCCGACCGCCCCCGTGGCGACGCCCGCCCCGGTACCGGTCGGGGTGCGCCAGGTCATGCCAGGGTCGTCGACGCGGTCCGGCGGAGTCAGCGTCCTGGCCGTCCTGACCTTGCTGGTCGGCTTCGTGCCTTTCCTCGGGGCGGTCGCCGTGCCGCTGGGGTGGCGGGCCCTGGTGTCCCTGGAGGCGAAGGGCCAGCGCGGTCGGATTCCGGCGATCATCGGCCTGGTGGTCGGCGCCCTGTGGGCGCTGGACTGCGTGCTGTGGCTCCTGCGCCCGGGGTGAGGGTGCCCGCGCACGACCCTGCTCAGGTGCTGGTGAGGATGACCAGCTGCTGGGTGGCGCGGGTCATCGCCACGTAGCGGTCGACGGTCCCCTCGACGCTGCCCCCCGGCGTCGGGGGGTCCACCAGGACGACCAGGTCGAACTCCAGGCCCTTGGCGAGCTCCGGGGACAGTGACCGGACCCGAGCGGAGGGGGCGAAGGCGGGGTCGCCGATGACGCAGACCGTCCCGTGCTCGTGGTCGTCGAGCCAGGTCTGGACCCACAGCGCAAGGTCGGAACGCTGACCGTGCACGACCGGCAGGTCGCTGTCCCGGATGGAGGTGGGGACGTTGGCGTCCGGCAGCACCGAGCGGATCACCGTCTCGGCCTCGGCCATGATCGGCACGGGCGTGCGGTAGTTGATGCTGAGGGACGCCACCGCCACCTGGTCCAGCCCGACCCGGGCCAGGCGCGCCTGCCAGGACTCGGCGAACCCGTGGCGGGCCTGGGCCCGGTCACCGACGATGGTGAAGCTGCGCGACGGGCAGCGGGCCAGCAGCATCGTCCACTGTGCGTCGGTGAGCTCCTGTGCCTCGTCCACGACGATGTGCGCGAACGGTCCCGCCAGGCTGTCCGGGTCGGCGCCCGGGACGTCGGTCTCGTCGACCAGCGCGTCCTGCAGGTCCTGCCCGCGCAGCATCCACATCACCAGCAGCTCGGAGTCGTCGGCGGCGACGAGAGAGTCGACCACCTTCGCCCGCTCCTCCCGTTCCGCGGCGACAGTGGCCCGGTGGCGACGCTCGCGCCGCGACGCCTCGGGGTCGCCGAGCCGCTGACGGGCGGCGTCAAGGAACGGCAGGTCCGACACCGTCCACGCCGACGGGTCGCGCCGCTGCAGCGCCGCGACCTGCCCGGCATCCAGCCACGGCGCCGCCATCCGCAGGTACGCCGGCACCGACCACAGGTCGCCGACGAGGTCGGCGGCCTCCACCAGCGGCCAGGCCCGGTTGAAGATCGCGTGCAGGTCGGCGTTGCGCAGCAGGTCCCGGCGCAGCAGCTCCGGCGGCACGTCGTCGTCGACCATGTCGGCGAGGAGGGCCAGCAGCGCCTCCCAGACCTGGTCGCGCGCCTGGTTGTGCGCCGTCCCCGGCTCGGCGGCGTCGAACGCCTCCGCCCACTGTCCGGGCCCCAGTCGCAGCTCGCCCCAGCCGGTGGCGACGACGGTGGCCGTGGTGGGGGGCTGCTCGTAGAAGCGGACGGCCGCCTCCACCGCCCCCACGAGCCGTGCCGAGGACTTCAGCGCGGCCACGTGTGCGTCGTCCTCCACTCCGGCGGTGGCGCCCTCGGCGACCAGGTCGCGCACCGTGCAGGTCGCCACCCCCTCCTCCCCGAGGCTGGGCAGGACGTCGGCGACGTAGGCCAGGTAGGGCTGGTGGGGGCCCACGACGAGCACGCCGCCCCGGTGGTGGCCCACGCGGGGGTCGGCGTAGAGCAGGTAGGCGGCCCGGTGCAGCGCGACGACCGTCTTCCCGGTCCCCGGGCCGCCGTCGACGAGCAGCGCGCCGCGGGAGTCCGCGCGGACCACCGCGTCCTGGTCGGCGGCGATGGTCGCCAGCACGTCGCGCATCCGCGGGGAGCGGGACGCGCCCAGGCTGGCGATGAAGGCGGACTGGTCGTCCAGGGCGGCGTTGCCGGCCAGGGCCTCGGCGGTGAACACCTCGTCCCAGTAGTCGCTGACCCGCCCGAGGGTCCAGCGGTAGCGCCGTCGGCTCACCAGCCCCATCGGGTGCGCGTGGGTCGCGGCGAAGAACGGCTCCGCGGCCGGGGAGCGCCAGTCGACCAGCAGCCGGTTGCCGGCGGCGTCGCTGAGGCCCAGCCGCCCGATGTACACCGGCTCCGGGTCCTGCTCGGCGACGATCCGACCCAGGCACAGGTCCAGCCCGAAGCGCTGCAGCGCGTGCAGCCGGCCCGCGATGCGGTGGACCTCCAGGTCCCGGTCCATCGCCCGCTGGCCGCTGCCTCCCGGCCCGCACAGCTGCCGCTGGAGGCGCTCGGACAGGTCAGCGATCGACGCGGCCAGGCTGTCCGCGATCGCCGCGAAGTGCCGCTCGTCCCCCCCGATCAGCGCGGGGTCGGCCTTGGCGCGCAGGTCGGCGGACAGGGCGAACGCCGCAGAGGCCCCGGCGGTCACCGCATCAGCTCCGCTCCCCGTCGCGTGTCGCCGCCGGCGCACACCGCCGCGCGACTGCGTGCATCATCGCGCGAACGCCGCGGTGGCGGTGCTCGGCCTGCCTCGACGGACGCGACGGCGCGGGGGTCCCCCGACCCGGGACCCCCGCGCCCACTGCGCGTCAGCGAACCTCGCCGGCCTTCGTCGCCTCGGGAACCTCGACGAGGCGGCCGGTGGCCACGTCGTAGATGTAGCCGTAGATCGGGATGGAGCCCGGGACCAGCGGGTGCGACCGGATCCGTGTCACGTCCTCGGCCACGCTGGCCGCGTTGTCCGCAATGGTGAGCCAGTCGATGTAGCGCGCCTCGCTGGACCCGGGGCCGGTGCCGACGTCGTAGAAGCCGTCGTCGCCGAGCGCCGCCGTCTGCAGGGAGCTGGCGAGCAGGCCTCGCATGACGTCGTCAGTGAAGAACTCCATGCCGCAGTTGGTGTGGTGGATGACGAACCACTCCCTGGTGCCGAGCAGCTTGTAGGAGATGACCAGGGAGCGGATGGCGTCGTCGCTGGCCCGACCCCCGGCGTTGCGGATGACATGGGCGTCGCCCTCGGCGAGACCCGCGTACTTCGCCGGGTCGAGCCGGGCGTCCATGCAGGTCAGGATCGCGAACCCACGGGCCGGCGGCAGGGCGAGCGCGCCTTTGGCGCCGAAGTCGGCGGCATAGGCCTCGTTGGCGGACAGAACCTCGGGAAGAACAGACATGCCAGCTCCTGGTGTGATGACGGACAGGGTGCGTGCCCCCGACGGGGGGTCACGGAGGGGGTGCGGGCGCGTAGCGGCGGGCGAGCGCTCAGCGGGTCGTCGGACAGCCGCACGAGCAGGCGCGCATGTGGTCGACGACGCGACGGCGCGTCAGCCACGTCTGCCGGCCCATGCCCACAGTGCAGCACGTGGAGGCGGCCAGGGCAACGCGTCGCGATCACGTGCAGGCCCCTCGCAGCCGGGGGCTGCGGCGGTGGCTGGCTAGCCGCTGACCGCGGTGACGACCGCCTGGCCGGCGTGCAGGCCGGAGGTGATCTCGGTCTCGGTGCTTGACGACAGGCCCAGGGTGACCGGGGTCGTCTGCACCGCACCGTCGACCAGCACCCGGACCGCGTAGCCGGACCCGTTGGCCTGGATCGCCGTGGTGGGCACTGCCAGCACGCTGGCGCGGGTGGCGGCCACCAGGCTGATCGACGCGGACATGCCGGGAAGCAGCCCGGTGGGCGGGCTGCCCAGGGCGAACACCACCGGGAAGGACACGACCGAGGCGCCCGCCGACGCCCCGACCAGCGGCGCCTGCACCACGGTGGCGGGGCTGGTCGCGCCCAGAGCGGTGATCGTGGCCTGGCCGATCTGGCCGAGGTGGACGTAGGGGGCGTCCTGCTCCGCGACGGACACCGAGACCTGGTAGCCCGACGCCTGCAGGACCACCGCCGGCGAGCCGGGCAGCGCGCCGACCACCAGGTCGACGGACTGCACCGTCCCCGCGACGGGCGCGGTCAGCGTGGTGGCCGCCACGGCGGCCTCGGCGGTGGTGACCGCCTGCTCGGCCGACGTCAGCGACGTGGCGGACGACGGCCCGCCCGACCCGCCGCCCGCGGCACCGGTCGAGGAGCCCCCGCTGGCGCCGGCGCTGCCCGTGCCGGCCGTGGCGCCGGCACCTGTCGTAGCCCCGGGGTGACCACTGCTGCCCCCACTGGTCGCCCCACTGGTCGCCCCACTGGTCGCACGGCAGCTCGGCGAGGCGCTGGGGCCGGTGCTGGGGTGGGTCGTCGGCCGGCCACTGGGCTGGCCGCTGGGCCGGCCGCTGGGC
>Ga0209698_10005164_pt1 | contig 14197 bp, 17 predicted proteins | sample LitLauG_LLR_2012_FD_187203 | JGI IMG/M metagenome (GOLD analysis project Ga0209698, IMG submission 187203) | Freshwater sediment microbial communities from Pennsylvania, USA - Little Laurel Run_MetaG_LLR_2012 (SPAdes) (version 2) | ecosystem: Environmental > Aquatic > Freshwater > Creek >... | reverse complement strand
CGACGGCGCCCGACAGCACCGGGTAGTACCAGTCCATCGCGAACTCGTCCTTGGGGGCGAAGGCCTCGGGGTGATGGCTCAGCGCGTGGCCCAGGCGTCCCGCCGCCAATTCCCAAGCCGGTCGGTGGTGGTCGAGGCGTTCGGCCAACGCGACCGCGCACCGCAGTGAATGGTAGATGGACGACGAACCGGTCAAGAGCGCGTAGGTCTCGACGCGGCCCGCCGCGTCGAGCGACCAACTGAGCGAACCGTCGACGCGCTGGAAGCGCAGCACGAAGTCCATCGCCCGCTCGACCATCGGCCACAGGCGCTGCGCGGCGTCGGCGTCGTCGGTCGCGACCGTGTAGTGATACACCCCGGCGGCCACGTAGGCGACGACGTTGGTGTCGAGGCGCGCGTCCTTGACGCGGGGTCCGACGTAGTAGTTGAACCAGCTGCCGTCGCCGAGCTGGTGGCGCGCCAGCCACTCGTACGCCGCCACGGCCGCCTCGAGGTGTCCGGCGGCCGTCAGCGCCATCGCGCACTCGACGTGGTTCCAAGGATCGGCGTGGCCCCCGTCGAACCAGGGGATCAGGCCCGAGGGCAACTGGCGAGCCGCCAGGTAGGCCGCACTGGCGGCGACCTGCGCGTCAGTGAGGATGCCCGGCACACCCTGCAGGACGTGGGTGGCTCTCACGAGGGCGGCCGCTGCAGGTAGACGACGAGGGACTTGCCGATGAGCGGATTGAGGACCTTGTCGAGCCACCGGGTGAGTGCCGGATGCTTCATGATGTCCCAGACCAGCAGTCGGTGGTACTGACGCACGAACCAGTTGACGTCATTCGTGGTGCCCACCAGACACTTGAGCCACCAATAGGGACTGTGCAGTCCGTGCGCGTAGTGATGTCGGCCCACGCGCAGTCCCACCGACGCCAGTCGCCCTTCGAGCACCCGGCGCGAGTAGATGCGGATGTGGCCCCCGGGGACGTTGTGGTACTCCTCGGACAGTGCCCAGTTGATGCGCTCAGGACCGCGACGCGGCACGGTGATGGCCATCGTGCCACCGCGCTTGAGCACCCGGGCCAACTCGGCCATGGCGCCCAGGTCGTCGGGGATGTGTTCGAGCACCTCAGAGCAGATCACCCGGTCGAACGTCTCGTCGGCGAAGGGCAGCGCCAGGGCATCACCCTGCACGCAGACGGCGCACGTGCCCGGCGCCAGCTCGCCGGCCGCGAGCATCGCGGCGAACGTGGCGCGCACACCCGACACCTCGTCGCGTCCGGCGTCGAGCGCGACCACGCGGGCCCCGCGGCGCGCGGCCTCGAAGGCGTGGCGGCCGAAACCGCACCCCAGGTCCAGCACGATGTCGCCCTCGCGCACACCGAGTTCGTCGTAGCGGGCGGTGAGCATCAGGTGAAGTCCATCGCCTCGGGCAGGGGCGTGGCACCCAGCACGGCGTCGTAACAGGCTGCCGTCCCGCGCGCGGTGACCTCCCAGGTGAATCGCTGCATCACGCGCTGACGACCACTGGCCCCCAGGCGTGACCTCAGCGCCTCGTCGTCGAGCAGCGTGCGGATGGCGCCCACCAGGGCATCGGGGTTGTTGGGCTCCACCAACAGGCCGGTCTCGCCACTGGTGCCCACGACCTCGGGCAGCGCTCCCCCGGTGGTCGCCACCACGGGAACGGCGCAACTCATGGCCTCGATCGCCGGCAGGGAGAATCCCTCGTAGAGGCTGGGCACGATCGCGACCTGCGCCTCGCCGTAGAGTCGCGCCAGCGTCTCGTCGCTGACCCCCGAGATGGTGGTCACGATGTCGCCCAGACCGAGGCGCTCGATCGTGCGTGCGACGCGTCCGTCGGGCTTGGGCCGACCGATCACCACGAGGTCGATCTCGCGCTCGACGCGCAACTTCGCGAGCGCCTCGAGCAGCGGGACCAGGCCCTTCATCGCGACGTCGGAGCTGGTGGTGACCATGAGACGACCCGGCTTCTTCACCACGTCGTCGTAGGGTCGAAAGACGTCGTGGTCGACGCCGACGGGCACGACGGTGAGGCGATCGAGGGCGACGCCCATCTGGGCGTGGATGTCGGCCTTGGAGTTGTGCGAGACCGTCAACACGGCACTCAGGCGGCGCACCACGCGCACCTGCATCCGCAAGAAGCCGTACCATCGCCGCGTGCTGTAGCGCTGCCAGAACGTGGTGGCGTGATCGAGCGCGATCGCGCGGTCCACCGTGATGGGGTGGTGCAGCGTCTCGAGGACCGGCCAACCCTCTCGCGCGAGGGACCACACACCGCTGCCCAGACACTGGTTGTCGTGGATGATGTCGAAGTCATCGCGGCGACCCCGAAGGAGCGTGCGCACCCGGCGCGCGAAGGCCCAGGGTTCGCCGAAACCGCCGCTGAGCATGATCACGAACTCACCCACGTCGGCCAGGGAATGGAACTCGCGACGCGCCGGCCAGCGAAAGGGGTCCGGGTCTCGGTACAGGTCGAGCCCGGCCACCGGCGTGAAGCCCACGCCCTCATCGAGTTCGGGCCACGGAGGTCCCGAGAAGACCTCGACGCGATGTCCCAGTCGCACCAGTTCACGGCTCAGGTGACGCGTGTAGACGCCCTGCCCCCCGCACTGTGGATTGCCCCGGTACACCAAGAACGCGATGCGCAATTTCCCCGGTGCGGCTTCGCGCGCGGCGACGGGCTCGGGAACGCGGACCCGGGCCGATCGGGCCCACGACTCCCTCGTCGTAGCAACGAACTGACGAAAGGGTGGGGACACGGTGCGACTTTCCGAGGGATCGTAGATGTTCATTCTCGCCGATGGCCCGCACCGGCACAAATGCGCGCCTATCGGTAGGCGGCCTCGATCTCGGTGTCGGGTGCGCGACGCACCAGAGCGGTGCGCACGAGGAACGCCCCGGTGACCAGCGTCACCGCGGCGCCGAGCCAGACGCCCACGCGCGGGTTGCTGTAGTGGATCACCAAGCCCACCAGCGGCGCACCGATCGGCGTGGTACCGAGGAACGCAATGGCGTAGAGGCTCATCACCCGCCCTCGCATCTCCTGGGTGGAATTCGTCTGCAGGAACGAGTTGGCCGTGGAGATCACCGCGATCGACAAGGCCCCGGTCGGGATCAACATCGCCTCGGCCCACACCAGGGTCGGCATCGCCCCCACCAGTCCCATCAGCACCCCGAACCCCAACACCAGACCCGCCAGCAGTTTGGGGGTGGGCCGCGCCCGATACGCCGTCGCGAGGCCACCAGCGATCGCCCCCAGACCCATGGCCGCCATCAACAATCCGTAGTCCGACGCCGAACGCGCGTGAAAGGTGGTGCGCGCCAGTTCGGGCAGGGTCACCGTGAAGTTGTAGGCGAAGGTGCCGATCGCCGCGACGCCGATCAGCACCTCGCGCAGCAGCGGTTGCGACGCGACGTAGCGCATCCCCAGGCGGACCTGTCCCTTCTCGCGCGAGACGGTGCGCATCGGCAAGAAGTCCTCGCGTCGCATGAGCACGAGGGCCCACAAGACCGCCAGGTACGACCCGGCGTTGACGTAGAAGCACACCGCCGAACCGAAGAACGCGATGAAGCCCGCGGCGATGCCCGGACCGATCAAGCGGCCGCCGTTCATCAGCACCGCGTTGAGGCTGACGGCGTTGGCGATCAATTCGGGGCCGACCATCTCTTGGACGAAGGACTGACGGGCCGGGTTGTCGAACAGGTTCACCAGGCCCAGCAGCCCCGCCATCAGATAGAGCGACGCCATGGTGACGTGATGCGTGCTCACCAGGAGTCCTAGGACGAGGGCCAGCACCCCCGACACACTCTGGGTCACGTAGAGGATCTGGCGCTTAGCGCGCCGGTCCGCCACCACTCCGCCGTAGGGACCGGCCAACAGCATCGGGACGAACTGCAACGCGACGACGAGACCCAGATCGAACGAGGAGCCGGTGATCTCCAGGACGAGCCAGCCCAGGGCGACCGACTGCATCCACGTCCCCGACACCGAGATGAGCTGTCCGACGAAGTAGAGACGGAAATTGCGCACCCCGAGGGCCGCAAAGGTCTTGGAGGAGTACGAGCGAGCGTTCACGATTCTTCGAGCAACTTCTCGAGGAACGTCACCACGTCCTCGGCCGTGCGACGATCAGCCTCGGAGAGGGCCAGCAGCCGCTGCGCGAGGTACTCGGTGCGAACCCGTCGGGTGATATCGAGTTCTTGGCGACCCGAGGGCGTCAAACGCACCAGCGTGCTGCGACGATCAGCCTCGTCCTTGACGCACGAAACGAGACCCGTGGCTTCGAGACCGCGCACGAGCGGCGTGATCGAGGGAGGGCGCACCAGTTCAAGGCTGGCGAGTTCGCCCAGGGTCAGGCTCTCGTGCTTGTCGAGCAGGGCCAGTATCGACACCTGAGCCGGCGACAGCGTTCCGACCGCCGACGCGCGAAGGCGCCGTTGCAGGCGTGCCACCGCCCGGCGCAGCCGCGTCGCGAGTTCGTTGAGTGCGTCATCCATTTAGTTAACCTAACTAAATAATACACGCGACTGCCTAGGGCGTGTCGGGCCCCGTGACGCTCATCTGACGGATATCTGAATTTAGCGACGTCTGGTAGCGCAGTCGCCCCACCCCGCTGGTGAAGTCGATGTCCGTCAGCGGGCCAAAGGAGGGGTGAAAGAAGACGGCCTGGCCGAGAACGCAGGTCCAGTGCACGATGACGAAGGCCGTCACGTCGTCGTCCGGTGCGATCCACCCGTTCTCCTGGGCCGCCGACAGCGCCGCGATCATCCCGGCGACCTCACGGGCCTGCACCGTGCGCAGGCGCACGTCGTCGGGGGCGATCTGGCGGAAGTAGGCGATGAGCGGCGCGAGGCGGTGGATGCCGTAATTCGCCTCCGCCGACCAGCAGCGAGCCATGAAGGTCGCCGCGCAGGCCTCGAAGGCTTTTCGATCGTCGCGCTCGACGGCGTCACGCATCTCGGTCAGGGCCTGCGCGTAGGGCACCAGAAAACGATTCAGTGAGACGACGGTGGCCTCCGCGATGATGTCATCGAGGGAGCGAAAACTGTAATAGATGGTGGGGATCGCAACGCCGGCGCGCCGGGCCAGGTCGCCCACGCGAATGTCGTGAACGTCCATCTCGCTCAACATCACCACCAGTTCCTCGACGACGCGGGTGGCCGCGGGGCTCGGGCGCCGGTCAGGACTCACGTCGACGAACCGGGTCGAGACGGCAGCGGGCCCTCAGTGGTCGGGGTGCCCGAACGCGTGGGCGCGTTTCGGCGCGGTGTGCTCATGGGGCAAGAACTTAGACGTTGCCACACTCTCGCGTCGAGCAATCGACGCCGAACACGGGCACGACCCTGCGCGTGGTGGCTCAGACGGTGCGGTAGCGCGGGACGTAGCCGCCCACGCCGAGCGACGAGGACTCGTCGAAATCAAGCGAGTCGTCCACGCCGCCGAGGACCTCGGTCACCCACGACAGGCGATCCTTGAGGATCCTCGTGACGCCACCCTGCAGGGTGTCAGAGGAGATGGCGCAGCTCGAGCAGGCTCCCTGGAGTTGCACCTCGACGACGCCCGCCTCGACGTCGGCACGGATCAGCACGAGGTCTCCCCCGTCGGCCTGGACCGCGGGGCGCATCAGGTCGAGCAGATTGCGCAGGGCCGTGAGGCGCGACGCGCGTTCGAGGTCATTGAGTTGGCTCACCATCCCAGTCTGCCGGAAAATTCTCGCCGCGTGCCCCCGAGGTACTCAGCTCGAGGGGGCATCCTTCAAGATGTCCGCGACCGCCTCGTCGTAACCGCGCAGGGCTCGCGGTCCCCACACCGTCCCGGGGCCGCCGTTCATCGCGATCGCGACACCGATGGCCTCGGCGATCTCTTGGCGGCTCACGCCCGCGCGCACCGCCGAACGCGTGTGCGACACGATGCAGCCATCGCACTCGCGCGTGATAGCGATGACGATGGCCAGCAACTCCTTGGTGGCGCTGGTGAGATCGCCGGGCTTCATCGCGGCGCGCGACAATTCCGCGTAACCGCGCATCACGTCGGGGATCAACGTACGCAGGGCAATGGTGGGAGGACTCAATTCCTCTCGCACCTCATGAGAATGCTGCATCCGTGCTCCTCTCGCGCGTCGAAATATGACCAAACGTTCCTTAGGATAGGGCGATGACCGCGATCGATGACCTCGTGACCCACAACCGGGCCTACGTGTCCGGGCACGGACACCGCGAACTACCCACCTCGCCCGCACTGCACCTGGCCGTGCTCACCTGCATGGACTCGCGCCTCGACCTGTTCGGCGCCCTGGGCCTGGACCTGGGCGAGGCGCACCTGATCCGCAACGCCGGCGGAATCGCCACCGACGACGCCGTGCGATCCTTGTTGTTGAGCCAGCGACTACTGGGCACGCGCTCGATCATGGTGATCCATCATTCACGCTGCGGTCTAGAGACCTTCGACGAGGACGAACTCCAGGCCGAGCTCGAACGGTCCTTCGGAGAGCGCGCGCCCTTTCGCCTCGGGGCCTACCGCGACGTCGACGCCGACGTGCGCGCCACCGTGGCGACCCTGCGGCGCAGCCCCTTCGTCGAGACCACCGAGGTGCGAGGATTCGTCTTCAACGTCGACGACGGCGACCTGCGCGAAGTGTTACTGGATCAGTGATTTCTTGAAACCTTGGGCCACCGGCTCGTAGCCGTGGCGCGCGTAGAAACGATGAGCGTCGACGCGCTCATGGCGACTGGTCAATTGCACCCGGTAACAACCTCTCTGGCGGGCGAAATCCTCGGCGTAGTCGATCAACGCGCCTCCGACGCCTCGGCCGCGATGGTCCGAGCGGACGTAGACGCTCTCGAGCTCCGCGCACCAGCCCGCCGTTCGCTGGAAGTGGCGAAAGATGATGATCTGGCACATCCCCACGACCTCGCCCGCCAACGTCGCCACCACGACGTCGCCGCCTCGCGCACGAGTGTCGAGGACGGCCTGCCAGTAGTCGTCGAGACGAGTGTCGTCCTCGACCCCGGGACTCAAGGTCCCTTCGGCGATGAGCGCCACCGCCGCGGCCACCTCATCGCGTTCGATTCCGCGCAGTACCACTTGCATTGCTGATGACGTTACCGGAGCAACGTCAGCGCAATCAGCCGAAACGACCAGAGATGTAGTCGAGCGTGCGCGGATCGACCGGATCGTTGAAGATCTTCTCGGTCGTCGAGAACTCGATGAGTTCGCCGGCCCGGTCATCGCCCATCAACAAGAACGCACAGTCGTCGGAGATGCGCGCCGCCTGTTGCATGTTGTGCGTCACGATGACGATCGTGACCTGTTGCTTCAACGTGGCCATCAATTCTTCGATGCGCAGCGTCGCCACCGGGTCGAGCGCCGACGTCGGCTCGTCCATCAAGAGCACCTCGGGCTTCATCGCGAGCGCTCGCGCGATGCACAGGCGCTGTTGCTGGCCCCCCGAGAGGCTCGAGGCGCTGGCCTTCAAACGATTGTCGACCTCGTCCCAGAGAGCCGCGGCGCGCAGGGAGGTTTCCAGGGCCTCGTCGAGAACGGACTTCTTGGTGACGCCACCGAACTTCAGCCCCGAGATGACGTTGTCGTGGATGGACATCGTAGGGAAGGGGTTGGGACGCTGGAACACCATGCCGATGCGGCTGCGAAGCTCCGTGACCGTGAGATCGCCGCGGTAGATGTCGGTGCCCTCGAGGAGGATCTCGCCGGTGACCTTGGCCGAGGCCGTACGGTCGTGCAGGCGATTGAGGGCGCGCAGCAAGGTCGTCTTTCCTGATCCCGAGGGCCCGATCAGGCTCGTCACACGATTCTGTGCGATGTCGAAGGTGGCGTCGCGCACGGCGACCCGATTGTTGAAGGAGACGGCCACGTCACGCAGGCTCATCGCGACGTCGCGCGACACTCTCGTGGGGGCGACGACGGCAGCCGGAGCGACCACCGTCTCGACGCTCGAACCGGCGGTCGCATTCTCCAACATGTCGCTCTCCATCACGTTCGTCTCTGGCGCGGCGCGCCGACCATCAGCAATCGGTCTCGTTCCAAAAGTCTAGGGAGATGGTCCGTGACGGCTCGGGGGAAAAACGACAACCGCGCATCAGCAATGCGAACTCCAGATGAATTTCTGGTGACGTGACTGTCACCATCGGTTCACTGACGTCGCGGGGCAGATGGACAGAATCTTGAACCGTGTTCAAACGTCGAACCATGCGAAAGTCGAATTGTCCTAAGGTGTCCGTGGGGGAAGTGAACTGCAAGGTGGATGTCGATGCGTATTGGTGTTCTGACGGCCGGAGGCGACGCGCCCGGACTAAATGCGGCCATTCGAGCCATCGGCCAGATGGCCACTCGCGACGGGCACGAGGTGGTCGGCATCGCCAACGGCTGGGCGGGCTTGGCCGACGAGTACGCCGGACGACGCCTCGAAGTCAGTGATTTCGGCGGGATCCTGAGCCAAGGCGGCACTCTTTTGGGGACCGCGAGATACAACCTCGACGACCCCGCCGGCGGACGCGAGCGAGTGCTGGCGGCCATGGAGACCCACCTGGACGCCCTCGTCGCGATCGGTGGCGACGGCACCCAGCGCATCTCGAACTGGTTAGCCGACCACGGTGCCGCCGTCGTGGGCGTACCCAAGACGCTCGACAACGACCTGATCGGGACCGATTACTGCATCGGATTCGACACCGCGGTCTCGATCGTGTGCGAATCCCTGGACCGCCTCTACACGACCGCGGCGTCGCACCACCGCGTGATGGTCGTCGAGACCATGGGCCGGGCCACCGGCTGGGTGGCCGCCATGGGAGGACTCGCCGGCGGCGCCGACCTGATCGTGATCCCCGAATTCCCCCTGACCATGGACCAGATCGTCGACCATCTGGTGTCGCGCCGGTCCAAGGGTTACGGATTCTCCATCGTGGTCGTCGCCGAAGGCATCAACCTCGAAACCCTGGGCGGCACCGAGATCAATGGGGTTCCGACCGAAGGCATCGGAGGGGTCCGCCTCGCCACGCGCGGCGTCGGACAGTTCGTCGCGACCCAGATCGACGCGCACGGCGGCTTCGAGGTCCGCACCACCGTGCTCGGCCATCTCCAGCGCGGCGGCAGTCCGAGCGCCTACGACCGTATCTGGGCCACTCGGGTGGGGGCCGCGGCCTACGACGCGGTGGCGGCGGGCACCTTTGGCGTGATCCCCGTCGTTCAGGGCAACGAAGTCGTCCTCACGCCCCTGACGACCGTCGCCCACGGGCAGCGCCAGGTCCCGCGCGAGATCTACGAACTCTGTTCGGCCTTCTTCTAGCCGCGCGACGCCTCGGGGCCGAGCTGTCCCGTGCGGTAGTGCTTGCGACACAAGACCTGGTAGTGGATGACCCCCTGGTGCACGTCGCCGGTGAGGAACTGTGACCCCTCGCGGGTGATGGCGCCGTTGATGACGCGCGCGTTGCAGCGCCCCTTCTCGCCGCACCAGCAGGTCGAGGTCAACGGGAGTTCCTGGGCCCGGTCGGCGATCGCGAAGAGTCGGGCCGAACCCGGGAAGACGTTGAGCAAGAAGTCCGCCGACAGACCGAAGGCGTGCACGTCGAGTCCGTGGTCATCGACCAGTTCGGCGAGTTGATCGACCTGGGCCGTACTCGCGAACTGCGCCTCGTCGATCACCAGGATGTTGGCCCCTTCGTCGATGAGCCGGGCGATATGCGGGCTCAGGTCGTCGCCCGGCGCGATCGCGTCGGCGTGGGCCTCGATGCCGATGCGACTGGTGACCATGCCCTCGGCACTGCGATCACCGAAGGTCCACAGCGCCACGTCCGAACGGGTCTCACGCAATTGCCAGCACAGTTGCAGGGCCAACGTCGACTTACCCGCCGCCATGGTGCCGTAGGTAAATGTCAGTTCGCCCATCTCGTCCCTGCTCGTCATGCGCGCACCACCCTACACCGGAGGCCCGGCGGCGAGCAGGGGTGTGTCACTAGATTGGTGCCATGAACCTCAACGTGCGCGCCGTGGCCTACATCCGTAACGATCGCAGCGAGGCGCTGGATGACAAGTGGGATGACGTCGTCAGCACGGTCGAGCTGGCCGCCGACGTCCCGAGCGAGGCCCTCGAGGGACTCAGTGAGTTCAGCCACGCCGAGATCGTGTTCTTCGCCGACTGGGCCGAGGATGTGCCGCCGGCGCCCTGGCACCGGCGCCCGCGCGGCAACCCGCAGTGGCCCGACGTCGGCGTCTTCGCGCAGCGCAACAAGGACCGTCCCAATCGCATCTTGCTCACCACCGTGGAATTGGCGGAGGTCGGCGAGCGATTCTTGAAGGTGCGCGGCCTCGACGGTATCGACGGGACGCCGGTGCTCGACATCAAGCCGGTCTTCAACTGGAGCGTTCCTCGTGGAGAGGTCCGCGCACCGCGCTGGAGCGAAGAGCTCGGCGAGAACTACTTCTGATCTAGAGCCACGACACCTGGCGCGGTTGCGCGCCCAGCAGGGCGTCGACGCGGTCGCGGGTCGGACACGTCGCGGGACCGAAGGTCGCGATGGCGATCGCCGCGGCGGCGTTCGCGCGCAACAGGGTCTCGTCGAAGGGCGTCGCGTTCAACAACTCGGCCATCACCACACCATTGTGGACGTCGCCCGCCCCATTGGTGTCGATGACGCGCGCCTCGAATCCCGGAACACGTACGATCCCATCGCTAGTGACCCCGACGCACCCGCGCGCCCCATCGCGCACGACGACGCGCTCGAAGCCCCAGTGCTCGCGCAGCGCCTGTGCGCAATCGACCACGTCCTCGAGTCCGCTCACCAGGCGCGCCTCGGCGGCATTGCACAAGAGCCAGTCGGTACGTCCCAGCACGGCCGACATCAGATCCGTTGCGATGTCGGCGGCGCGCGGGCCCGGATCGAACGCCACGACGACCCCACCGGGCAAGGCGCCGAGCCAGCGGCTCACGACGTCGGCGACCTCGGGATAGACGACGTTGTACCCCGAGACGTAGACCACGTCGCCCTCCACGAGGTCCACGCCGGCGAGGTCGTCGTCGTCCAACGTCAACTCGGCGCCGGGCGACGTGACGAACGTACGCTCACCCGACCCGTCGACGAGCACCACGCACACGCCCAGGTCCTGGTCGCCGCGCGGCGCCACCGCGAGCTGGATCCCTTCGTTCACGAGGATCCCGCGCGCGATATCGGCGAATCGCCCCGACCCCAACTGTCCGACGTAGAGGGCGTTCGCCCCCTGACGGCGCGCGGCGCTCATCACGTTGAAGCCGCCGCCCGCCGTGACGAGGCGCTGCGAGGAGAGCGCATCGCCGCCACGCGGGGGCAGCGAGTCGATGATCAACGCGAAGTCGATCATCACGGTGTCCAAGCACACGGCACGGGCGCGGGGGTCGGAGCTAGGGATTCGCGATCCAATCGTCGGAGGTGCACACCCTGGCTTGACGGGGGAAGACCTTTTCGGTCAAGACGCGGTGCACCTCGGGGTCCGCGTCCGCGCACGCGTCAGCCAGGATCGTCACCGAATAGTCCAGGTCTGCGGCCTGTCGCGTGGTGGACAACACGACGCCGCTGGTGGCGAGACCCGTGAGGACGAGGTGATCGACGTCGAATGATCGCAGGACCACGTCGAGGTCGGAACCGGCGAAGGCGCTCACGCGACGTTTGGTGACCAGGACGTCACCCTCTCGCACCTCCAGTCGCGGATGGATCTGCGTCGCCTCGGACGTCTCGTCCATCGCTGGCGCGCTCGTGAGCGCGGCGAAGCTCTTATTGCGAGCACTGATTTCGGGCGCGCCCGGCCGGAATGCGACGCGCACGAAGATGACGGGCACCTCGCGCGCACGCGCGGCGGCGATGACCCGCTGCACCGTGGCGAGCAATGAATCGGCGCGCTCGGCGAAGCGCGCGACGATGCCGTTTTGCAGGTCCATCACCAACAGTGCCTGGCTCACCGGTCGCTCCCCTCTCGCCGCGCTACTTCTTCTTGACCAGCGCCGTCTCGGTCTTGATCAATGTGGCGAACTCGGCGGCCACCGATACGTTGAGATTGGCGACCTGGGTCTCGGTCATGGGTGCCTTCTTGCCCTGGAGGAAGAGGATCTCGCTCTGCGAGATGCGTCCCTGGTTGGTGGCGAAGGTCTTCAAGAGGGCGTTGAACGAGGCGTTGGGACCTGTGGCGTGCTGAATCATCGCGGCGGCCTCCGCCGCGAGCAGCTGATTGGCGTAGATGCCGATCGACGTCGTCGCGGTCGAGGACTGTAGTGCGGAGGCATCCGTCTGCATCGCCACCAGGGTGGCGGCCTCACCTTCGACCCACAGGTTGAACGAGACGGTCGAGTTCTTGGAGGCGGCTCGCAACACGTTGACGTCGGACCCGATGTCGGAGGTCAGGTAGAAGATGTTGCCGACCAGGCCCGACAGCGTCACCGTCGACGTGGTGATGAAGTACTCGCGGTACGAGGCCTCGAGATTCTTCATGTCGCTCACGAAGAGGCTGATGGTGGGGCGGTACTTCGACGCCACACTGGCTGAGGACGCGCTGGCCTGTTGCGCGGCCAGCTTGGTCATCGCGGCGTTCGAGCTCTTCAACAGTGCGGTGCGCTCCTTCTTGCAGGTGGCGGTGCTGCAGAGGAAGTAGGTTCGCACGCTCGTCAGGTAGTTGTCGGTGTTCGCCAGGATGCTCGCCACGGGTGACGCGGACGACGACGCTCCCGCGCTCGGCGCCGCGACGACCGGGCAGACTGATGCGACGACGAGGCCGCCCAGGACCGCGAAACGACGTAGTGAATGGGACATTATGGACAACTCCTCGTTGCTTACACCCTAGCGAAATCGCCTCTTCGCCCCTCGGGCGAGGAGGCGTCAAACACCCTTCATCGCTAAGCCCCGCTTCAACATTCGCTAAGAATCACGCGCGCGCGTCGTGGAGTCGTCACGCGCCAGCGTCCTAATCTGGTGTCATGAGGCGACCACGCACCTTCTCACGCGGGCGCCTCGCGCGATCCCTCGCGGTCGCGGCACTCGCGATCGTTCCGTTGTCGTTGTCGTTGTCGTTGTCGTTGTCGCCGAGTGCGTCATCGTCCCCGACGCTGCCCCAGACGACGCAGCCGCCCTACGGCGCGTCGCTCACCGCGCGCATGGCGCTGCTGTGGCACGACATCGCCCTCGGATCGCTGCCGCGGGCGGAACAACTCTTCTTCCCCGAATCGGCGTACGTGTCGATGAAGACGGGTCGCATCGCGTCGCCCGCGTCGGACTACGTGAATCGCTTGATCGGATTCTTCCGACTCGACCTCGCGGCGTATCACGCCTACCTCTTCGCCCACGGTCCCGTCACGTTCGTGGGGATCAACGTGAACCGCGCCGACGCACTGTGGATCCATCCGGGGTGGTGCGAGAACTCGATCGGCTACTGGCACGTGCCCGGGGTTCGTCTGGTGTACCGACAAAATGGTGTACTGCGGTCGGTCGCCGTCGCGTCGCTCATCTCCTGGCACGGCGTGTGGTTCGTCGTGCACCTGGGTCCCAATCCGCGTCCGAGCAACGTCGGCACGATCGCCGCACCATCGTTGGGTCGCGGCGTCGCCGGGCCCGCGGGAGGTTGCTAGTTCCGTCAGGCCCCCGCAGGGATCGTGACGAGTCCACGGGGCCCGATGAGCGCGGCCGAGCCCGCGAAGTCCTGGGTCGAGAGCTGGTTCATGAAGCCCCACGTCGCGTGCGTCGTATCGACGACGGCCTGTCCGCCGGGTTGGATCACGATGGGCGTCACCGAGGCGGCGTTGAGCACGCCGCGCGAGGTCAAGGTCACGTGCAGGATCGCCGAGAGCGCGAGGTCCCCGACCGTCGCGAAGGCGTCGTAGTTCGTGAAGTCTCCCAGGCTGTACGCGATGAGGTGACCCTTGTACCATTGCATGCCGCGCAACACGTGCGGACCGCTCGCGATCACCAGGTCCGCCCCGTCGTCGATGGCCGCGTGGGCGAACGTGTAAGGGTTGCCGCGGTTCTCGCCGTAGTAGTACTCGTTGGCTCGCGTCACGTGGTCGGCCGTCGTTCCCTCGGCCCCGGCGTGCATGTAGACGACCACCACCTGCGCCTCGCGCTTGGCCTGGGCGATGAGTTGAGCGGCTTGGGCGAGTTCGAGCAAGTTGTTCGTCAAGTAATAGGGCGCGAAGTCGACGAAGGCGACCGTGACGCCGTGGGCGTGGAT
>Ga0209698_10005162_pt1 | contig 14199 bp, 15 predicted proteins | sample LitLauG_LLR_2012_FD_187203 | JGI IMG/M metagenome (GOLD analysis project Ga0209698, IMG submission 187203) | Freshwater sediment microbial communities from Pennsylvania, USA - Little Laurel Run_MetaG_LLR_2012 (SPAdes) (version 2) | ecosystem: Environmental > Aquatic > Freshwater > Creek >... | reverse complement strand
AAATTAAGATTCTTTTTAGTTTTATCATCTGAATTTACAACTAGCACCTTGTTATCATGAGGATCAAAAAGTTCGTGAATAACTTGGGAAGAGTCAATTCCATCCTGAAATTCATATTCGATAAAAAAATTCATGATCACAATTCCTCTTTTGTCTATTAAGATATTCAATTTGACATCTAGTTCAAGACCCGAACTAGATTCCAACTTAGGACCTTTCATTATCAATCTAAAATTTCTTTCCACATGGAAATAATATGGAGAAAATAGCATTTGGTTGATCTTGAAATAATCTTTTATGCTATTACAGTAGTCAGAAGAAGTATTATTATTAGAATATTCAAAAGCTTTGTCTTCTTCCTTTTTTGTACTCAGAATATTTATCACATCTTTGTTTTCGTGTAGTTTGTTAAACAATTCTTTGGAAAGATTTATTCCAAATTCAAGTGGAAGTGCAAAATTGTGAAAGACAGAAAATTTAGTTATTAGAAAGGCACTCAAGTCTTTACGACCATTCCTGAAAGTATTTTGGTTAGATCAGAAATTAATGAACATTGTATTGCAGTTACCTTTTTTGCCAGGTCGTCTTTGACTCTCTGGTCATAATGATTAAATTTGCTAATCAGATGCTCTTGAGATCTTGATACAGTTATCAGAGCAGCACAAGGAATTTTGTATTTTTGGCAACATGAAAATAATGCAGAACATTCCATTTCCACCCCAAGAACATCATGGTCTTTTATATCCAAGTAGAAATCCGTAGATATATCAAAACTCTCGTATGAATCTACTGAAAGCATTGTAGGTCTATTTGATTTCTCATAAATTGAGTACTTTGGATTAGAAACCTGACTCAGTTTTTGATAAAGTATGTTGGTAAGAGTGTCATAGGGTTGGGATTTTTTTAGTTCATTGATATTTGGTACATAACTATAATCATATTTTGATGCGCCTTCATCATCTAAAGCGTGTCTTACTAGGATCACATCACCTTCGCGCAAGTCCTTTTGTAATGCAGAGCATGTTCCTACTTTTACAATAGGACTAATTTCCAGAGCTGACAAAATCTCTACAACCATGTTAGTGGCACCTGATCCAACACCGGTCTCGATGAAAAGAAAGGGTTGCGAATTCAATTCTATAGGATAAACTTTGAATCTCTTATCCCTCCTAGACGCTATAAGATTAAATTGCTTTTCGATCAATGTCTTGTCTTCTGAGCTCGATAGCATTACAATACTATTCCATATGACATCTCGGTTATCATGCAATATAGCAATTGGTCTAATTCGAAATTTTTGTCGAACTGTTGGTGCATCAACGCTTTCAAAGGTATTATTTACACTCCATTCACGTTGTGGTGGATCATAACTAATATCTAATGCATTACTTCGTTGTAGTGATAATCTTCTAACATTCCAATTGCTTGTTCTTGTCTTTATTCTGTCAACTTCATCCATCATGAATCCATATTACAAACATCTTATATCAACCAATAAAAGATATCGTCAGTAGATCCGAATCTGTTGAAACATGGATCTTTACTGATCTAAACTGGGGAGTGATCCTGTAGAACCCAGCTACTAACGTTGACTCATTTAAGATCCACGTTACATCTACATCGGATGGATAGAATCCTGTAGGACTCAATCACTATCATGATACAACTTTAACCCTCTATGCCATATACTTCACAGAAGAATATGTTTGACATATTCAAATTAAAAAAGAAGAAACCAATAGTAGATAATTCAGAAGACCAAGGAGAATCACAAAATGAAGGACATGGAGAAGGTGAAGGATAAGTTCATTCCAATTTGGCTACAAAAATTCTCACACCATCAGACGGTACTTCCTTTACATTTTTTTCTACCTGTAAGATACTAATTAGATCATCATCTGGATCTCCTGGTGTTCCACCCAATACAGGAAACAAGCAATCTATGATAGGCTTGGTTTTGCCTGTTGCAATATCTCCCAAGTTAACCGCTGCAGAGCCAAACTGTAATTGTACAATGCAGTGATCATTGCTTTCTAATCTTCCATCCAATCCCTTTTCAACCCAACTGGAAAAAAATTGGTCTGTTGCACTATTTGGAAATGTTCCAATGAATGTCTTATCAAACAAAATTTCTTTTTCAGATATTATTTCAATCGGATTTTGTTCAAGCATCTCAACTGTACATCCGCTTTTGTTCCCTTGCTTTTTTGTTGCTCTATACCACTGCATGTTAGGCCTTTGGCCACCAAACCATCCCTTGTTGTTGATAATAATCGAGAATACAGGATCGCAGATGTTATCCACATCTAAGAGGCTGTTATGCAATATCGGGTTATATTCAAATGAAAGTATAGCCCCTATTTCTTTAGATGATGAAGTTTTTTGAGGAATCTGTGCCATGAGATCTTGCTTCCATTGTTTTTCACCATTGGTTGCAAATGGATATGGTTCTCCGTAGACATCAAATCTCAAATGGCATTGTATAGACTATCTAATTGAAAACCATTTTGTTCAGAGATATTGTTACATCTACATCGGGGGGACTAGGATACCATCTTGATCGTAATTCGAGCCCACATGTGTAGAAAACTCAATTTCTTGTTTTGATTTTTCCTAGGTTTTACTATTTAATTTTCTAAAACCATGGCACGAAATTGCCTCAGAGTGAAATTTTAAAGTTCCACAGTTTATCATTTGCTTTTTTTATTCCAACTCGCGGTCCTGCCTTTATCTCTGATCTTTTCACTTTTACCCCCTCAGATACATACAGACTGCTAGATCTTGCAGTCAGATCTTCGCCATACTCTTTCTTGGTTATATCCAGTGCTTGTGCCAATTTGGCAGGACCATTAGCAAGATTGGAAATGTCTCTAGTCTTTCTCTGCCTTGACATAAAGTCTATCCCATGTTGTGGAAAAAGCGATCTTATCAAGACTGCGCCTGCAGGATAATCAGGACTTCGAGCTACCGCGTTTACGCAATAATGCATTCCATATGTAAAGTAGACATAGGCCCTGCCAACTTGGTCAAACATTGCCTTGTTTCTCTCAGTCATGCCTCCAAACGAGTGGCTTGCGGCATCGTCTTTGTACCGGTATGCCTCAGTCTCTGCAATTATTCCAGATATTATAATTCCATCAATATTTCTAACCAGAGTCTTTCCAAGCAACTCTTGGGCAACTTGCACGGTATCACGTGCATAAAATGAACGCTTTATCAGATTCATTTTGAGATTTCTACGTCCAAACCCTTCCTTAGTTTATCCAGAGTCTGCGCAAGCAAGACAAAATCATCCTTGAGAACTTGCCTCAAAGCAGGATTGTAAATGATGGCAGCTGGATGGACTGTAACAAAATAGAGTTGACCATTATTTTTTACAAGTTTTCCGCGATTTCTGGTTATAGCGTTACCATCCAACAAGGAGCCATATGCAGTGTTACCCAGTATGCAAATTATTCTGGGCTTGATTATCTCCAATTCCTCGGACAGGTATTGCCTGCATGCGTCTCGTTCTTGTGTGATAGGCTGCCTATTGTTTGGGGGCCTGCATTTTACCACATTGGTAATATAGACTTGATCTCTTGTAAATCCGGCATGTTCCAATGCTTCGGAAAGAATTTGGCCGGCAGCTCCAACAAATGGCTTGCCTTGAAGATCCTCGTTTCTTCCAGGCGCTTCGCCCACAAAAACCACCTCAGACTTTACATTGCCAATTCCTGGTACTGCATTTGTCCTTGACTTTGAAAGGTCACAGTTAACACAGGATATAACCCTATTTCGTACATCGATTAATTTTTCAGACATGTTATGTTGCCACACTTTTTACAATCGATTTTCCGCGTATATGTGGACCGCCATTGCCCATCCTCATAACCTGCATTGGATCCCCTTTTCCACAGTTTGCAATAGGTCTTACCTGAAAATCTTTTCCTCTAGCATCAATTGATTCAAAAAATTCTGGTGAATTACCCATCACGATGACATCTCTTAGCAATTCACCCAATTCTCCATCTTCAATTTTTTGAGCATATTGGCAGGAGATACTCCAGTTGTATCTCATCATGTCTATTGATGGAATTTTCATGTTACAAATTAGATATCCGTTTTTAACATCTTTAATCATTTCATCAGGATCCCAATTTCCAGGCTCTATGCATGTGCATGCCATTCGTACAAGCGGCATAAATGAATATCCCGTAGCCCGCATTGATGAATTTGGCACAACATCAAAAAGAGCAGCAGTCTCCCTGCTTTGCATGTGATTTCTCAGGATTCCATCTTTTACCAGGGTCTTTCTTGCAGCAGGTACTCCCTCATCATCATACTTGTACCATCCCAAACTGGATGGAATTGTAGGATCATCAATTACATCAAGTTCCGACGAGCCAATTTTTTCTCCAATTTTTCCTGCCCACCATGCACCGCCTGCCCACGCCATCTCTTTTCCAAGGACTCGATCAGCTTCTGATGGATGCCCTAAAATTTCATGAGTAAGTAATGCAACAAAATCTGGATTCATTATTACAGTTGCTTTTTCTTCCTTTACTGTTTTTGCATCAAGCAGCGCATCAGCTTTTTCAGATATGGATTGTGCAACTGCAAGTATATCATTTTCCCCCGTAATCATCTCCAGTCCTCCCCTGCCCCCTTCAGTAGTATTGACTGATTCAGTCAACCCGGAATAATGAGCCGTTGCTGACAAGTTTGCTATGATATCATCAAAGTTATGGGTAATTTTAGATCCTTCGCTATTTACAAAGTACTTGTGAAACTTGTCATGATGAATGGATACTGACGACTTGATTACTCTATTTTTATGAATCATGCCATCAGATTCAAGGCCAATTTTCATCATCTCTTCAATAGATGGCAATACCTTTGCTGTATAATCTACCACGTCAATGCAGGGTTTAACATCTGCAAGCCTTACCTTTTGTTTCTTATATTCAGAATAGCGCCTGGCCGATTTTATGGCATCAATAATGTTTTCTTTTACCGGTTCAAATGACTGTGGGTCGGACATGGAACAAAACCCCCATGCACCATTGACTAGAACCCTTATCCCTAATCCAGAATCAGATGATGAAATGAGATTTTCCACCTCGCCATTTTCAATGACAAGCCCGGTAATCTGCACAGATTCTGCTCTTGCATCACAGTATTGAGAACCATGTTGGAGTGCAATTTGAACTGCCTTTTCAGCGTAATCTTCTAGGGCCATATTTTGTTGCAATTAGGATAATCTAGTCTATTATTATATCAAAGTTTCATTTACATCAGCCTTTGGAATTGTAAATGAGAATGTCGTGCCCTTGGCCAATTCGCTTTGCATCCAAATTTTTCCCCCGTGAGCTTCTATGATGCCTTTACAAATAGACAGCCCCAAGCCGCTCCCTCCCTTTTCTCTTGTACTAGTGGTATCAACCTGATAGAATTTTTTGAAAATTCCATCTTTTTCTTCAGATGCAATTCCCCGTCCATTGTCCTTGACTGAGACTATAATCTCGGATGGTTTTTCTTCAACACTTACTTCTACTTTGCCTGTTTTTGGAGGAGTTGCCTTTAGACTATTTTTGACAAGGTTTGCAAGTACTTGCTTAATTCTAGTATCGTCATAGGCCGCATAGATATCATTTTTTACAGAGCAAGTAAGAGATATCTCATCAGCAGCAGCTTGTGGCCGCATTGCAACAATTGTTTTTTCCACGGATTTTCTAATGTTATTTTGCTCTTTCTTTATCCTTAGCTGACCAAGATCTAATTTTTGTGCATCAAGCAGATCAGATATTAGCTGCAACAAAGTGGTGGCACTTGAACTAATTATTTGCAATCTTTCCTTTTGAGCTTCATTTAGTGTACCTAGGTGTTCTCCTAGCAGGATATCGGAATATCCCCGTATCGGAACAAGTGGTGTCTTTAGTTCGTGTGTAACCATTGCAAAAAATTCATCTTTTGCAATCTTGACTTTATTTGCATCCTCCTCTTTTTTCCGTATAGCAGAAGACATTGCATTGAAGGTTTCTGCCAATTCCCCAATCTCATCTTTTGATGAATAGTTGACCTTTTCACCATAAAATCCCTCCTTGATATGGCCCATCACCTTTTTCAAGATCTCAAGAAGGTACAATGAACGTCGAATGGACAATACCAATGCCACAAATGCTACAATACCTGCAACTATCAACAATTGAACCACTATGAGATTACCTGTGTAACCAGTAGAATGTTGGATATCTTGATTTTCTTGCAATGCAAATACAAGAACACAGAGATTAAGCGCCAAGACTCCAACTAGAACTGCAAGTAACAGGTATGTCTTTTGTGCAAGTTTCGCAGATAAAAAAATCATTTAGAGTCGTGTAATAGTTAGCATAATTGTGATAGTCAAAAGGTCCGTACTACATCAGTTGGATAATTATTTTTCAAACCAAGAACAAGCGGGTCCGAAAACACTACAAGAACAAAAAGTGAAACAGGGGATAATCTTCTTCTTGCAACGGTCAAATTGTTAAAAAAAAATAACATACTATAACAAGCACCGCATGATAATATCTACTTCATTTTTTTCATATTGAAAAAATATTGTTTGAATCATTTTTTTCGCAATGAAAAGACTGGTGCTTATTATTTCTTGGCAGCATTAATTGTATGAAGCAAATTGGGTGAATTTCTTGATTTTATCAATAAACAGCTAAAGGAAAAAAATACCAAGCAAAGATTATTCCAGGCAATTCCAGGTAATCTGAAAAATGCATCAGCAGACAAGTCATCACTTGCACTCATGGGGTACAAAAATGTCGCCCCGGACCACCATCCAGGTGATAAATTATGACAACTCACCAGCCAGTACCACATGGGTACAATTTAGCAAGGCATGACGAATTTCTAGAGATGGCAAGAAAGGAGATACAGTCAGAGATTGATATTCTAAAAGAGGCATTATTTTCTTGTACCAATGACGAACAATTCTACAAAAAATCAAGAGAGATTGAAAAGCACATGCACAAAATCAAGGGCCTGGCACCAATGATGATGCAAGAAAAGGTTGGAGAAATTGCCCAAATAAGTGACAGAATTTTGAAACATGTCATAAACCACGGCGTGTTGAAAGGTTCACGTGATATAATTTCGGATGCCGTTCAGAGAATGAGCTATCTTTTCAATAGAGATTCCAACATCGGGATAAACGATTTCAGAAAGCAGGCAATGGATGTGTATCCCAAGATTGCATGATTTTGAATCACATTGGCGATACATATGACATGTTTTCATTCATGATATGATCAGTGTAATGATAGCTGACGACTCTGATGCCATCAGAATGGTTTTGAAGGACATCATAACCATAGGTCAGCACAATCTGGCTGGAGAATTAAATAGCGGCGTGGAGGCTTTGGAGGAATACACCAAATTAAAGCCAGATATCTTCTTGCTAGACATGGCCATGCCAAAAAAAGATGGCCTCTCAGTGCTCAAAGAAATCATTGGATTTGATCCAAATGCAAAGGTCATCATGATTTCTGCTAGCGACAATCAAGATACTGTAAAAGAGTGCATAAGACTAGGAGCCAGGGCATATATTCTAAAACCATTTAATTTTCAAGAAGTGTTGGATATAATCACCCAAGTTGTCAAATCATAGATCAGACTATCTTGTATCCAGGGCTTGAAACCCATTTTGCCTTTTCTAATGGAAACCTATTACTGCATTTGACACAAACGTAATCTTGCGATGGTGTGGGAAACGTGTCTTCACATCCTTTGCAAATGTAATAATTATCTATAAATTTGTGATCAACTCCAAGGATCTCTACTGCCTTGTGACATTTTGGACACTTGTTCTCTTTGTATGAATCTTCGACTGAGACATTACCACATTTGAAATGCTCAATTAGTTTTCCTTGAATAAAGTTGGTACTATTACATGAAGGACAGAAAAAGTTAGGATTAATTCTTAGCGAAGAACATCTATTACATGAGATCTCTTTGATGTCAGAGAGTTTTATTATCTTTTTTTCATGTTCAAACTGTAAGAGATATTTTTTTAGCAGATCGTTTTCTGTCCCAGAATATTCAGAGAGTCTTGCAAGACTCATGATTGAGGATGATCTCAGATACGACATGGTTTTTTCAAGATCATCAGATGGTTTTTCTTCAAGCACATCTCTCTCTTGTTCTAGAGTTTCAAAGACATTTTTGAGATTTTCAAATCTTATAGGTTTTTCAACGTACAGATAAGCACCGCCCCTAAGAACGTCCTTGATTTGTTCATCAGATTTGGAATCTGCAGTTTCAAGGATAATTTTTGCATCAGGACGAATGTTAAAGATGCCTGCCATCACTTCGTTTGCATTCATGTCAGGAAGATGATAATCCAATAGAACTATGGGCTTTTTCCCAGCAGCTTCAAGATCAGAGAATAATCGAATGCCTGCATTTCCAGTACCACATGTCTCAACATTTTCATATCCTAGTTTTTTTAGAAAATCCCTCAATAAAATAGTGATAGCTACACTATCTTCTATTATAATGACATCATTTTTTTTTCCAGACATGCAAATGCCACCATGCCGTTCTATATTATCTTAGAGAAAATACAGGTATGGTTAAAAGGTGCTAAAAACGACTACCAGTCATGGAAAAATTTGTAGTAGACACTAGCATCATAATAGACGGCGAGATTACCAAATTAATTGAGGCAGGCACCTTGACAAATTGTGAGATAATAATCCCTGTTGCAGTTCTAGACGAGTTGCAATCACAGGCATCGCAACACAAGGACTATGGTTTTGTTGGTCTGGAGGAAATCAAGAAAATTCGTGAACTGGCAGAAAAAAACAATATTATTCTAAGATTTGAGGGCGAGCGGCCCAGCATGGAGGATATCAAGCTTGCAAGACATGGTAGAATTGATGCGATAATAAAGGACATTGCAAAAAAGAATGGTGCCACATTTTATACTGCAGACTATGTCCAGGCTTTGGTAGCTCAGGCAGAGGGAGTAAAAACAAGCTACTCAAAACCGCAGATCAAGATCTCAGATTTAGAATTTGAAAAGTTCTTTGACAGTCAGACTATGAGCATTCATCTCAAGGAAGGAAATCTACCTCTTGCAAAACGAGGAAAGCCGGGAAAATTCTCCCTATTAGAAATTGGAGAGGCACAACTGACAAAAGAATACTTGGAAGAAATTACTACCCAGATATTGGAGGCATCAAGAGCCACTCAATTGGGAATGATTGAGATATCAAAATCAGGTGTACTAGTAATCCAATACAAAGATTTCAGGGTGGTGGTAACCCATTCACCATTTTCAAGTAGTTATGAGATCACAATAACTCATCCCATAGTAAAAATGTCATTAGAACAGTATACAGTTTCTGAAAAGTTAATGAAACGTATCTCTGAAGAGGCTGAAGGAATACTAATTTCAGGGGCGCCAGGCTCTGGAAAGAGCACTTTTGCATCCAGTATTGCAGACTTTTACTCAAATAAAGGCAAGATAGTAAAGACATTCGAGTCACCAAGAGACCTTCAAGTAAGCAAGAAGGTTACGCAGTATACCCAGCTTGAAGGAAGTTTTGAAAATGCAGCAGACATACTGCTTCTTGTCAGACCAGATTATACAATATTTGATGAAGTAAGAAGATATCACGATTTTAGGGTATTTTCAGACCTAAGACTTGCAGGCGTTGGCATGGTGGGAGTTGTACATGCTCATGCTCCTCTTGATGCCATACAAAGGTTCATAGGAAAAGTTGAGCTTGGCATGATTCCACACATTTTGGATACAGTTATCTTTATTCAAGCAGGTCAAGTTTCCAAAGTATACGAATTAGAATTCAAAGTAAAGGTCCCTACTGGAATGACAGAGCAGGACTTGGCAAGACCAGTAATAGAAATAAGAAACTTTGAAGACCATGTTCTCGAATATGAAATATACACGTACGGCGAGGAAAACATTGTCATCCCGATATCAAAAGAAGGTAAAAGCGGCGGCATAGAAAAACTTGCAGAATCAAAAATCAGAGACACAATACGAAGATTTGATTCTGATGCGGAGATAGAGATCTTGTCAAACAACAGCATACGAGTACGAGTAGACAAAGAGTCTATACCCTCCATCATTGGTCGTGGCGGTTCTACAGTAAATGATCTTGAGAAAACCCTTGGTGTTCACATTGACGTGGTTCCAAAGGAAGAATCCTCCAGAGGGGGAGGAGAATGGTTTGAAATGTCAGAATCTGGAAATAATTTCATTTTAGAAGTTGACATATCAAAGTCAGGCATGGATGCAGAGATTTATGTCAACGATAAAAATATCTTGTCTACCAGAGTTGGAAAAAACGGCAAGATAGTAATTGCAAAAAAATCCACAGCTGGAAGAAGGCTAATAGATGCCGTGATGTCAAAAAATGACATCAAGGTAACTGTTCATGACTAGTTATTGAAAATTTTCGAGAATTTTTGGATTAGATTTTAAAAATATAACAAACTTTCTTAGTTGTTTTAGAGTCTGAGGATTTAGATGATGCTCAATTCCCTCGACGTCTTGATTTGCTATTTCATGGTTTATTCCAAGCAATCTAAAGAATTCAAGTAAGGTACCATGCTTTTGCCTTACCGCATCTGCCAAGGATGTACCTTTCTGTGTCAAGTTTATTCTTCGATATTTTTCATACTCAAGATATCCTCCATCGCCGAGTTTTTGTACCATCTTTGTAACAGAAGGGGCGCTGACGTTAAGATATCTAGAGATATCAAGAGTATTTGCATATCCTTTTAGTTCCACAAGTTCAGATATCACCTCAAGATAATCCTCGATTCTAGAATAGTCGGTTTTTGGGGATTTATGTGCCTCTTTTATAGATTCTAGTCTCTCATCCCTTTTTTCTTTCATATTTTGGATGATTATACCTGAAATCATATAACCTAATCTGTTGATCAGAATTGTTTACCCAGTTGTGAGTGATCTTTTGTGTGGAATCTTAACTATTATTTTAAAAAGGCATACCATGGATGAAGGGGTTAAAACAGGTATTGATAAAATAAGGAAAGCAAGAGATTCTCTTCACAGAAGAGCAAAAATTTACTCAGAACTTGGAAAATTAGATGATAGAGGTGTTGCCCGTGCATTGGGTTCAGTTCAACGCGCACCAGCACCGGGAAAAAAGATTACAAAAATAGGGTTCATCTTTCTTCTTTCACCAGATCCAATTACCACGCCTTTTGGCATCCCAATGATAATTGCTGGAAAATATCTAGAAAGAGTATACAATGGTGCTACCATCAAAGATGTTGGCCAAGAGACGAAGAATTTCTTTACAGACATGTCCAGCATCAAAGATAAGATGAACTAGTTCCAAGAAAGATATTATTATTATTTTTGCATTAGTTTTTAACTAGATATTTACATTGGTGTTTTGTGGCAACTAGAGCCCAAGTTTTGATCCCGATAGCAATTGCAGCAGTCATCATTGGCATAGTCGGAGTACTTACAATTCCTGCAGATTCCAAGCTTGCTGAAGTCAAATTTCCGAGAGGAACCATAAAGATAGACAGTAAAATACTAGATGTGCAAATTGCAGAGACTGATGCTCAGAGGATTAGAGGATTAATGTTTCAAAACGAGCTTCCAGATGATCAAGGTATGATCTTTGTATTTAGTCAAGAACAAATTGTGCCAATTTGGATGTTGAACATGCAATTTCCATTAGACATAATTTGGTTTGACGCAAATGGAAATGTCATCCATATTGAGAAGAATGTTCCTCCATGCAAATCGGCCTTGGAGACTGCCACATGTACAGTACAAAACGCAGATGGTAAAAAATCAAAATATGTTTTAGAAGTCACTGCTGGATTTACAGACAAATTCCAGATTACTGAAAGCTCAAAGATGCAGATTATTTCTATTTAAGTTTAGAACTTGTCCAGTGTTTGTTTTAGCTCCGCAAGTGCGGACTTTATTTCGTCCACAGACGCTTCATCTTCCAGCGTACTGATATCTCCAATTTCTTCGTTTTTTGCCATTGCCTTTAAGAGTCGTCTCATGATTTTACCACTTCGCGTTTTTGGAAGTTTTTTTACAAAATGCAATTCATCGGGGGCTGCAATTGGGCCTATTGTTTTTTTAATGTAGTTTGTCAGTTCTTCTTTTAGCATCATAGTTGGTCTGACTCCCTCTTTTAGGACAACAAAGCATATGATGGCCTCTCCTTTTACTTCATGAGGTATTCCGCATACTGCCGATTCTGCTACTGCCTTATTTGAGACAAAGGCACTCTCCAATTCTGCAGTACCCAGCCTATGGCCTGCCACTTTGAGCACATCATCGGCCCTCCCAAGCATCCAGATGTATCCATCTTTGTCTTTTATTGCATAATCACCGGGATAGTACATGTCTTTGTACTTTGACCAGTAAACTGTTTTGTACTTTTCATCATCTCCCCATAATGTAAGAAGCATTCCTGGCCAAGGATTTGTGACTACCAAATACCCCTTGGAATCAGGTTTCACTTCTTTTCCATGTTCATCAGTCACAGACAATGAAATCCCTGGGATAGGTCTTGTTGCAGAACCGGGCTTTAATGGAATTGTTTCTAATCCTGGAACCGGTGAAATCAATGCACCCCCGGTTTCTGTCTGCCACCATGTATCCACAATGGGACATTTTTCTTTTCCAATTGTTTTAAAATACCATTTCCAAACTTGTGGATTTATTGGTTCACCGACAGTTCCAAGTAATTTTAAACTGGAGAGATCATTTGAATTTGGAAGTTCGTCTCCAAATTTCATAAACATCCTAAGTGCAGTTGGCGCGGTATACAAAATTGTAACATGGTATCTTGATATAATCTCCCATATTCTTGCCGGGGTGGGATAATCAAGTGCACCCTCGTACATTATCTGAGTGGCTCCATGCATCAGTGGACCGTACACAATATAGCTGTGACCTGTAACCCATCCAATGTCAGCAGTACAAAAATAAACATCAGATTCTTGAATATCAAAAATCCACTTGAATGTACTATAAACATGTGTAAGATAGCCACCAGTCCCATGTAGTACCCCTTTTGGCTTTCCCGTTGTTCCCGAAGTATACAGAATGTAAAGAGGATCTGTACTGTCAAGAACTTCTGCATCACATGTTGATGGCATGTTTGCAACCAGTTCATGCCATTTTTTATCTCGGTTTGTTAAGGTGATATCATTTTTCGTATGTTCCAATACAAGTATGTGTTCAACAAAGTCAAGGTCTTCAATAGCCTCATCTACAATATCTTTTAATTTCACAATATTGCCTCGTCTTTTACCTCCGTCTGAGGTGAGTATTACTTTGGATTTGGAATCTTCTAGCCTGTCCCTTATGGATTTGGCACTAAAGCCTGAAAATATCACTGTATGAATGGCGCCTATTCTTGCACATGCAAGCAAGGACATTATCAATTCAGGCACCATTGGAAGATAAACTGTTACCCTGTCACCTTTTTTTACTCCAAGAGATTTTAACGCATTTGCAAGCTTGGATACTTCGGATAGCAATTCCTGATAACTTAGTTCTCTTTTCGTTCCGTCCTCGCCTTCCCAGATTATGGCTTTTTTATCAGGATTTTTCTTTACAGTCATATCCAGTGCATTGTATGAAGCATTAATCTTGCCCCCTACAAACCACCTTGCAAATGGAGGATTCCATTCTAGGGCAGTATGCCATCTTTCAAACCAGTAAAGTTTACTGGCTTGCTCTTCCCAAAATTTTATGCTATCTTGAGATGCATCACTTCGAGTCTTGAGATCGTGATTTCCAAGGCCTATTTCATAAATAGAATCCAACATGGTTTAGTTGTATGCATGTTAAAAAAAAGGTTCCTAAGATTGGAGTTGAGCCAATCCTTCATCATCCCATGATTAGTTTAAGACGATGATATTCTCTTAAGCCAATCGGAATCTTGCTGGGCTTCATCGCCATCGGCCCCAATTGCTATTGGCTTTGTGGCTGGTGCTGTGGGAATACTAGTACCAACTCTTGCATTAGCAGATATTGGAGCCTGTGGCAGTGAAGGTGAAGGATTTTCTACCTTTCCAAGATATGAAATGGCTGCTGAATGAACGTCCTGTTTTGGACTCTCGATGCGCTCTCCACTCTCAACTGAAAGATCGTTGATGCGACGTTGGATACTTGTTATCTCTGCCTTTTCA
>Ga0209698_10005161_pt1 | contig 14200 bp, 7 predicted proteins | sample LitLauG_LLR_2012_FD_187203 | JGI IMG/M metagenome (GOLD analysis project Ga0209698, IMG submission 187203) | Freshwater sediment microbial communities from Pennsylvania, USA - Little Laurel Run_MetaG_LLR_2012 (SPAdes) (version 2) | ecosystem: Environmental > Aquatic > Freshwater > Creek >... | reverse complement strand
AGATAGCGGTTTATGCTTTCGTCCCCAACCGAAGTAGCTCCAGAAGTGGAGATATCGCCCCTCACACCGGCGACCCCGCCCGACCCGTCCCGCGGTGCTGCCCCTCGCAAGCGCCGGGTTTGGATCGTCATTGTCGCGGCCGCCATTGTGCTGGGTGCGATTTTGCTGCTCGTAAATCGTGCCCAAGCTCCTAGGGCTGGGAGCGTCGCGCGCTCGAACTCCGCCTACCCTAGTCAAGTTCTGCGTCTTAAAGGAACCACCGAGGCGGTGCAGTCGCGTGGGATCCTGGCCCCGCTGCTTGCCGGGCAGCAGTTGCCGACCCTCACCGTCATCCGTCTTGCACCTGCGGGATCTCGCGTCAGGCCCGGAGATTTATTAGCGGAATTTGACCGGCAGGCGCAGATGAAGGATTTCGTCGACAAGCAAGCGGACTACCAAAAACTGCTGGGTCAGGTTGCCGAGGAGCAGGCCAAGGAAGCCGCTGCCCGCGCCAAGGACGAAACCGAGTTGAAGCAAGCCGAGAACAACCTGCGCAAGGCGGAGCTCGAGACGCAAAAGGATGAGATTGCATCGCGCATCGACGCCGAAAAAAATCAGGAGACGCTCGAAGAGACGAAAGCCACTTTCAACCAACTGCGCGAGACCTTTGATCTCAAGCGGAAGGCGGCGATGGCGGCGATCCGGATCCTTGAAATTCAGCGCGACCGTACCGAGCAGACCATGAAGCATGCCCAGGCCAACGCAGATCTGATGCTGATTCGATCTCCCATTGATGGCATCGTGGTGCTGAACTCGATCTGGAAACAAGGGGTGATGGCAGAGGTTCAGGAAGGCGACAAGATTGAACCGGGAATGCCCTTCATGCAGGTCGTCAATCCGGCTTCGATGCAGGTCCGGGTGCTCGCCAATCAGCAGGATTTTCTGACTCTTCGCAGCGGACAAACCGCTCAGGTCCGGCTTGACGCATATCCCGATCTGATGTTTCCCGCCCAGGTCGAGCAACTGGCGCCAATTGGCGAGAACGGCAGTTTCTCCGAAAAGGTTCGTCAGTTCGCCGTAATTGTCTCCATTCACGGGAACGACCCAAAACTGATGCCCGACCTTTCCGCCGCCGTAGATGTGGATCTGGGAAACGGCGCCACCACCACGGGGACAGTCCCAGCTGGCGGTTCGTGATGAAAGAGCGCATTCGCAGGCTTTGGATTCGTCGCAAAGTGTTGGTGGTCACTGTGGTTCTGCTTGCCGGCAGCGGAGTCGTGTTGGGCGCCGTGCGTCTCAGCCAACGGCCACCGAGTGTTCCCACCTATGAAGTGAAACGCGGAGAATTTCTCGACTCCCTCGAATTTCGCGGCGAAGTGAAGGCTTTGAAGTCAGTCACCATCAGCGCTCCGGCTGAAGCGGGCGATCTGCAGATCATCAAACTCACGGATGAGGGCGCCACGGTAAAGGCGGGCGACGTGGTGGTGGAGTTCGACAAAACCAAGACCGAGCAGGAACTGGCACAGAACCGGTCCGCCCTGAAATCGGCGGAGGCGACCATCGAACAGGCACGCGCCCAGGCGCGCCTGGCCGAGGAAGAAGACAAGACGGCCGTGCTGAAAGCTCGCTATGACGTCGAAACAGCGAAGCTGGAGGCCAGCAAACAGGAGATTCTGTCCAAGATCGAAGGCGAGGAGAAGCAGCTGGCGTTCGCCGATGCCCAGCAAAAACTGCGGGAGGCCGAGGCCAAGCAGAAGTCGGACGAATCTCTGAACCGGGCGAAAATCGAGGAAACTGAGCACGCCAGCAGCAAGACCAAATACGACGTGGACCGGGCAGAACGGGTTTTGACGCAAATGAGTCTGCGCGCGCCCTCGGCCGGAACCATCAGCATTCTGCAGCATTGGGCGGGCTCGAACATGAGTCCGTATCGCACTGGGGACCGGGCGTGGCCGGGCGCGGCGATTGCCGAACTGCCCGACGCCACGACTCTCCGCATTTCCGCCCGGGTGGATGAAACCGAGCGCGGGCGCCTGGCTCTGCGGCAGCCGATCACAGTGCAGTTAAGCTCCATCCCGGACCGGCAATTTACCGGGCATATCGAGCGCATCAGCACCCTTGCCAGTATGGACTTTGCCAGCGGCTGGCCGATTACGCGCAATTTTCTTCTCGAAATCGTGCTCGACCAGACGGACCCGCGCTTCAAACCCGGCATCAGCGGAGAGGTGACCGTCGTCGTGGATCGCGTGGCGGACGCGCTCATCATTCCGACCCAGGCGTTATTTCAGAGGTCTGGACAGAATGTCGCTTACGTCTGGCGCGGCTCCCAATTCGAGGAACGCGAAATCGAAATCGGCAGAAGAAGTACCGCCAAAATCATGATCGCCAAGGGCCTGCGCGCTGGGGATCAGGTCGCGCTGCGAGACCCGACGGCAAAGGAGTGACAACGGTTCGAGTTATGAGAAGCCGGCGAGCCCTTACCTGGACTGTCGTGGCGGTTGTTCTGTGCGCTGTGGTCGGCGTGGTGGCCATGGTACGCCGGGCCTCCCCGGTAACCACTGACAATGACATCCCAACCGGCCAGGTGAAGCGCGGCGACCTCGAAATGAAGGTGTATGCCACGGGCGAGTTGCGAGCCAGCCACTTCGAGACGATGGCAGCTCCACCGATTGGCGGCGGCTCACTGCAGATCACTCACCTCCTTCACACCGGCGCAGCCGTCAAAAAGGGCGATCTGGTGATGGAATTCGACCCCGCCGAGCAACTCTACAAACTGGACCAGAATCGTTCCGAGTTGCTTCAGGCGGAACAGGAAATCACAAAGGCAAAGGCCGACGCGGCGGTTCAGGCAGCCCAGGACAAAGTCGCGATCCTCAAAGCTCGATTTGACGTGCGTCGCGCCGAGCTCGATGTGCAGAAAAATGAGCTTCTAAGCACGATCGACGGGCGCAAGAATGATCTGGCCTTAGAGGGAGCCAAGCGCGTCCTGGCAGAACTTGAGCAGGACGTAAAATCGCGCAGCGCTTCAAACCAGGCCAGCATCGCGCTGGCCGAAGAGAAACACAATAAAGCCAAACTGGCGATGGACCAGGCACAGCAAAACATCGACAAGATGCGAGTGAGCGCTCCGCTGGACGGCCTGGTGGCGCTCGAAAAGAACGAGGCAGCGTCGGGCGGAATCTTTTTTGGTGGAATGTCTTTGCCGGAATTTCGCGAAGGCGACCAGGTAGAAGCAGGGACCAACGTGGGACGGGTGATCGATCCCGCGAATATGGAGCTGACGGGCAAAGTCGGAGAGCTCGAACGCAACAACATACGCGTGGGGCAGCCGGTCGACATTCAGCTCAACGCGCTTCCGGGTGAGACTTTTCACGGAACCATAAAAGCCCTGGGCGGAGTGAATAACAAGAGGTTCTGGGAAGGTGGTAGCGGGGCAACTTTCGAGATAACCATCGCTCTTTCCAGCCGGGACTCTCGCCTGCGGCCGGGGCTCACGGCACAGATTGTGATCAGCGGTGATCCGCGCAACAACGTTGTGTACGTGCCGCGCCATGCGCTGTTTCTGAAAGAGAGCAAGCACCTCGTCTACGTCCGCAAGGGAAGCAGCTACGAGGCCCGCGAGGTAAAGATTGTCGCCGAGAACGAGAGTCGCGCCGCGATTGATGGAGTCGGTGCCGGCACAGAGATCGCGCTAATCGATCCGACGGCGGCCCGAAGGACGTCGAATTCCCCGGGGGCCTCCGCAGCTTCGCTAAGCGGAGGAGCGCCGTAATGTCGACCCTCGCCTCCGTCAATCCGGCCCGGGCGTTGTCCGGCTACCGCCAATGGATCCCCGACATGCAGCTGGGGTTCGAGAACCTGCTGCTGCACCGGCTCCGCACCCTGCTGACGATGCTGGGAATGATTTTCGGCGTGGCGGCGGTTGTGTCGATGCTCTCGATCGGCGCCGGGGCGCGGCAGAAGGTGATGTCCCTCATTGAGCAAATGGGGGTTCACAACCTGATCGTGGAAGCCAAGGAAACGCTGGACTGGCAGGCGAACCGCAAGCTGCGCAGGATCTCTCCCGGTCTTACGCTTCAGGATTACCGTGTCATTCGGGACAGCGTCGAGGGCATTGTCGCGGCAACGCCGAGAAAGCGGATGACTCCGACCAAAACGATTCCGAAATCGCAACAGGATCCTCCGATAGTCTACGGCATTGATGCGAGCTATTTAACCATTGCCGGGCTGCGAACCTTGCAAGGCCGTTTTTTCACGGCCGCAGAGGAGGCACACGCCTCCCCGGTTTGTGTGCTGGGTGCGGCGGCACGGTCGAGCCTGTTTGGTGCCGCCGATCCCATCGGGCAGTACGTGAAGGCGAACGAGCAGTGGTTCCGCGTGATCGGAGTCGCCGCTCCACAGCTCAGTTCCCAGACTGAAGTTGCGGGAGTGCCGACGCAGGACCTCAATAATATTCTCTACGTGCCGCTCAACTCGGCGATTCTTCGGCTGGAGGATTCATACAGTGATCGCCGCGACGAAATTGACGGAATCTATCTGAAGATCCGGGACAACGCCGACATCGGCTCGGTGGCGCAGGTGGTGCGCGCAATTCTGGATTCATCGCATCATTCGGGGGGCGACTTCAGCGTCATTGTGCCCGCGGAATTGCTGGCTGAGCAAAGACGTACGGAACGCCTCTTCAACGCCGTGATGGTGGCTATCGCATCGATTTCTCTGCTCGTCGGCGGGATCGGAATCATGAACATCATGTTGGCGAGCATTCTCGAGCGGACCCGGGAGATTGGAGTCCGCCGCGCCGTCGGAGCCCGGCAATCCGATATCATCCGCCAGTTCGTGGTGGAGGCGATGCTGATTTCGTTTGTGGGCGGGGCCTTCGGGATTCTGTTCGGCTTTGTAATGTCTCGCCTGATCGCCTGGCTGGCGGGATGGTCAACCATCGTGACCGCAAGTTCAATCCTGCTGGCATTTGTGGTATCGATTTCGGTCGGACTGGTCTTTGGAATCTACCCCGCCGTCAAGGCCGCTCGCCTGGATCCGGTGGAAGCAATCCGTCACGAATGACCGGTCTGCAACCATTTTCGCCGCGCCATCCCGACGTTTCACGGAGAAGCTGATGAAAACCTGTGGCCTGTGCCTGTTCGGTTGTTTCTTATTCGCAATTGTCGAATGGTTTAGCCCGCAGAGTTGGGCGCAGGAACGTGAGCGATATCGGGATTACGCCACCCCACAGCTGCGTTCGGGCAAGCTGGCACCACCGCAAGATATGCGGAATTACGTCGTCGATGGAAAACTTCGTCTCAGCCTCAGAGATGCAGTTGTCCTCACGCTCGAAAACAACAGCGCCGTGCGCATCCAGGAATCGCAAGTGGAGTCGTCGAAATTTCTGTTGCTGGGGGCGCACCAGCCCTTTGACCCGATGCTGACCAGTTCCTACAACCTGAACAACTCGACTTTTCCTCCCTTCACTTCGTTGCAGGGAACCGGGGGCCTGAATGTCAATGTCAAGAATAAAACTCAAATTGCCCAGTTCACGTACTCGGAGACTTTCGAGGCTGGCACGAACGTACAGGTCGGTTTGAATAGAACCAGCAATTCCGCAAATAGCGATTTCTATCTTTTTAACCCCTATGTCACGTCCGCTTTGAATTTCCAGTTCACGCAGCCTCTGCTTAGAAATGGCTGGTTCTCCGCGAATCGAGCTCCGCTTGTGATCGCGCGCCGAACCCTGGAACAATCCCGCGCCAGTTTTGCCGCCCAAGTCAGCAACGACCTGCTGCAGGCAGTGCAGCAATACTGGCAGGTGGTGGAGGCTCGCGGCAGTCTCGACGTCGCGAAGCGATCGCTGGAGGCAGCCGAGACCAGTTACAAGCGCGACAAGCGGGCGCTCGAGTTGGGCGCGCTGCCACCGCTCGACATCTACCGCTCGGAGTCACAGGTCGCATCGCGGCGGGTGCAAGTCATCCAGGCCGATTATGCTTTGAAACAAACCGAAGATGTTCTCCGCCGAACTCTCGGTGCCGACCAGGATCCGTATTTCGCTGCCCTCGACCTCGACCTTACCGAACAGCCTGATCCTGCAGGAGAGTTGCGCACCATCGATAAAGCCTCCGCATTGCAGCAAGCGTTAACCAAACGTCCGGAATTCGAAGCCGTAAAGGAGGCACTCTCTGCGGATAGCACTCGAATCCGGCTGGCGCACAATCATCTGTTGCCGGAGCTCGACCTGACTGGCATATACGCGAGTAACGGCGTTGGTGGCACGCAGATTACGAATGGTCAGCTGACCACGACATCATCGTTGGGTCAACTATTCGGATTCGGCTATCCCACCTACGGCGCCCAGTTGTCGCTAACTCTGCCACTGAAGAATCGAGGGGCCCAGGCAGAAATGGGGACGGCCCTGGTGTCGCGTCGGACTGACCTGTACAGCGAGCGACAACTGCGGGAGCAGGTGATGCTCGATGTGAGCAACGCCGTACATCAGCTCGAGCAGGCAAAGCTAAGCATTGCCGCTGGCAAAGAGGCTTTGGAGTTGGCAAAAAAGAATACCGCGGCCGAGCAGCGCAAGTATGAACTGGGTCAGGGGAGCATCTTTCTCGTGCTTGAAGCGCAAACCGAGCAAGCCGGCGTAGAGCAAGCCCTGCTGCAAGCCCAGGTCAGCTATCAACTCGCAGTCGCCGGCGTCGATTATGCGACTGGCAAATTGTTAGAGCCCTATCAAGTGCAGATTGCCGAACTCACAAGGTAGAGAGCCGATCAGCTTTCTCTGTGTCGTTCCAACTCAAATGACGCTACGCATCCCGACGTCAGCCTTGCGACCTCTTGCGCAACGGTGGAGTGGGCAAGGGCCCTGTCTGACTTCGCCACTTGACCCGAATACCATTCACAATCCTGCATGGCCTCCCGGATTCGAGCAGTACACGGTTTGTTCTGATGAAGTGCGGCGGCAACTAGAACCCAAAATATCGGCCCTTATGTCGGTGCCGGGCAACTGCGCCAGGCGGAAATTGGCGATGACAACGGGCAGCAGGTCGGGATTCACTCCCGGCACACCTGTCCAAGTGGCCGCTATCATGGGGACCTTAATGGAAGCGCCTCTGCAACGGGACCCCATCCTTCCGATGGCTAAAGTCTTCGCTGGATTCACCCGCCCCTAGAAGACGAATCGTGCGGCAAACTGCAACACTCGTGGAAGTCCGCTTGGGCTAATTTCCTGGAGGGCTCCGAAATTGCCCGGGCCCGAGTTGGGCATCAGGTAGCAGATCTGATTCGGCGTTGCGCCATCACCACAGTTGGTGCCGATGGGGTTGTATTGCAACTGGTTGATTCCGTTGCCATTCTGCACGTAATAGTTGGCGTGGTTGAACAAATTGAAGGCTTGCACCTGAAATTGCAGTTCCTCGCCTTCCTTGATCGAGAAACTACGAGCCAGTCCAACGTCGACTCGCTCAAGCCAGGGGCCGTAGAAAGAATTCAGGCTGACTCCCGGCGTGGGGCCACCGCCGTTGATTCCCGCCGCGGTGTTCGCGGTGCCTTCGTTAAAGGCGCTGTCGTTCAGATTTCCATTGGCGCCGTCACAATTCGCGAATGACAGGGTCGAACTGGTGCACGCGGGACTCAGCAGACCGGCGTAGGGACGGCCGGAAGAGAACTCCATAACACTGCTCAGCTTCCAGCCCGTGAGCAGGGCGCGCGCTGCACCGGACCTAGAGAGTGTTTCCAGCCGGGGCCGGTAGACGCCACCAAAGCTAACTCGATGTCGCTGGTCGAGCAGAGAAGCGGCATGGGTATTGCCGAAGTCGAACTGATTGTTGAAGTCCATCCCATCCAGCATGATGCTCTTGGCGAAGGTGTAAGAAAACTGCAGAGAAAGCCCTTGGGACATGAGACGCTGCAACTGCAGGAAGAACGAATTGTAATGGTTCTGCCCGGGGCTGATCAGTTCGTTGATCTGGTTAAAGCTGGAGCTGATGCGGCCTTCGGTGAGCAGCCCGTTGTCCATATTGGGCAGGCTGACGGTCGGCCCACTGCAGGGCACGGTGGTTGCGTTCGCGGGGCAGGTGATGTAAGTCGTCGTGCCTGGCAACGGATTCAGGTTTAAGTCGTAGGCGCTGCCGGAAAGCAGATGGACCCCATGATTCCACATGGTGCCAATGGTTAGAGTCGTGTTCTCGAAGATCTCGCGCTCAATCTGCAAGCTCGCTTGCAAAACATAGGGTGCCCTGAACTGTGGAGAAACCAGGGAAATGTCGGGAGAAGCCGCGAACAGGGGGGAGTTGGCAGGGAGGATATTCGGAAACGTCGGCACCTGCTGGTTGGGCGGACCCGCCCCATAAGAGACACTTGCCGAAGACTGCTGTGACGGCATTCCGTTCGACACCACCGCGTTGCGATAATTCAGGCCGTTCATGTTGGTATAGAACTGTCCGAATCCGCCACGCACTACCGTCTTCGACTCAGGTTGCCAGGCAAATCCGAAGCGCGGCGCCACGCGGCAAAACTGGTTCGGAAACTGCCCGGTGAGCGGGAAGGCCGGATTCTTCTCGGGCTGCGGGTAAACCTGGAAGTCTTCGCGCAAGCCCATTTCCAGTGTCAACTTCGGCAAAGCCCGGAACGAGTCCTGGATATAGAATCCGTAGTAGGGCACAGAAAAAGAAAAAGTCCGTGTCCCCGAGGCTTGGCTGAAAAGGTTGTATTCCCCCAGCGCAAAGGCTTCCAGATTCGAGAATTCATAACTGCCCAGGAACGACCCGAACTGCACGGCGGCGTTCGGATCAGCGCCGCCATCATTGTTATCTGCGTCCCAGGCGCGGCTCATATCGAAGCCGAACTGCAAGGTGTGCTTGCCGATCACGTAATCGATCCGGTCCGCCACGGAGTACTGCCTTTCAAAAACCCTTCCAACGGAGAAAGGAGCGTTACCCAGAATGAAGGCGGCGGGACTATCCAGAATCAAGGTGGGGGTATTCGGAGCCGCACCGGTTGGGGTCGAGATCTGGTTGTCTTGCGAGGTGCCAGCGTGCAATTCGTTCAGCAGGTTGGGAGAGAACGTGTGTGTCCATCCCAGGCTGGCTTGGAAGGCGTGCACGTAGGCGTTAGCCAGAGTCTGCGTCCCATAGTTACCGACCGTAGGGTCGGTGATGACGCCGCCGGGCGAGTTGAACCGGTTCACATTAAAACTGAGGAACAGGCCATCTCTCGAACTTGGCTGATAGTCCAGACGGGGCGTGAACACCAAATCGTTGCGCTCTCTGGCTTTGGTACCGAGATTCGCGTTCAGCGCGTTCAGAGTGTTGGACACTTGCTGGAGGTAAACCGGATTGCTGGAATCAGGCGCACTGTCCCTGCCCGGTATGGGCAAGGGCCCGTTCGGCGGAGGCAGCACCGTTCCGACGGGAATACTAAAATTAGCACTCAAGAAAGCAGCTAAGGTTGCCGGCGTTGTTGCTAGCGCGGGGTTGATGACCGAAATCGGATTGTTCCGTAGTTGCTGCTCATAATCCACAAAGAACCATAAGTGGTTGGGACGGATGGGCCCGCCCAATCCGGCACCAAATTGCTGCAAAGCATCTTTCGGTTTCGGGAGGCCGTTTGCCTTATCGATTGCGTCGTTGGCTCCCGTCGCGGAGTTCCGGTTGTAATAGAACGTGCTGCCGTGGAACGCGTTGCTTCCCGACCGGGTCACGGCGTTGACGAAGCCCGCTCCACCTCCATAGATGGCCGAGTATGGGCTGACCGAGACTTGGAACTCCTCGATTGCGTCCTCGCCATACAGGTAGGGAATGCGGTAACGGCCTATGATGTCGGCGAAGAAGTTGCTGGTGGCGTTAGTTCCGTCCACGGTGAATGCATTCGAGCCATTTCCATTAGCGTATCCGGAGTCCTCGCCGCCCTGCTGTCCGGCGACACTGACGAGACCGGTATCACCGTCGTAGCTGGTATTCGGCGTCAGCGTTGCGAAGCCGGTATAACGGCGTCCGTTGAGCGGCAATTCCTCAATCAACGATCGCTCAAGCACCGTGGTGGCGGAAGATTCCGTCGGCCGCAGCAACGGCGTCGTCCCGACTACTTTGATGGCGTCTGCGCTGGGTCCAACCTGAAGCTTGAAGTCCTGCGAAGTGGTGTTTCCCACCTGCACCCGCACCAGGGCCTCGACCTCGCGAAACCCTTTGGGATTGCCATGAACAGAATAGGAACCTGGCATGACCTCGGGAAACCAGTAAAGTCCGGCATGGTTGGTCTCGGCAGATTGTTGCACACCGGTCGCGAGATTACGCACCACAACCGACACTCCGGGCACCACGGCCCCGCTCTGGTCTGTGACTCGCCCGCTGAGCGCGCCCGTCAAAACCACATTCTGAGCGGCCAGCATTACGCAGCTCGCCAATACTCCAAAAAAGGTGCACACAGGCAGACGATTGGCCGCAGTCATTCTCCTGCTGAATCGAGTGACGGATTGCCTCAACTTGGTTCCTCCAACGATTTCCACTGCCGAACTCCGAGCCCAAGTATCCTGCGCGGCCGGTTCGCCAGTTGCGGTCCCATACCGCGTTATTTCCCAGCTTAGATGAGGATACTGGTACCCCATAAGCCTTGACTCGGGCCAACCTTGGGAAGCCAGCCCGATCAAAGCTCGAGTATCAACTGGGACAGACCTTCATCCCGTGGGTTACGGGATCTGGTGTCTGTAAGGAACCCTCTCCCCGATTCATCGGGGAGAGGGCCCGTTGGAACGTGCTTTAGTCACCGTCGTCAGCTTTGGCGGGTGCCGGGCGATTGAAATCGCTCGCGGGGCGAACCGCCTTCTCGCCGGGATAGGGCCGCGCAAACCCGGTGGCTTCGTACCAGGTCAGGTGGTTGGCGGTATCCACGTCTTCGGAGTCCGGTTTTTGGTACTTGCCGGCGAAGATCTCCGCCTTCTTGTTCATCCAGCCAGCCCGCAGAGCCTTAACCGCAGGGCTCTCGATCACGACGGGATGAGCCTTGACCGCAATCCTGGCGGCCAGGGGGGCCGGGATCGTCTGAGTCGGAGTCTGGGTAACACCGGTGTTCAGCGGGATCAGGGCCGGCAGGTGCGACCACGGCTGGAAGTTCGCCGCGGGCGGGTTGTCGACGAACAGCGTCCTCATCGGCGAGGCCACGAGGTCGAACTGGTTCATGGGTGTCAGGCCGAGAATTTGCTCGATCGTGCGGGTCATGTTGACCTGCGTGTAGAAGGTGCTGTCGGTGATTCCGTTCTGGTTGACGTACGGGCTGATGATGTAGCCCGGGCTGCGGTGCCCGTCGACGTGGTCGACGCCGTTTTGCGCGTCGTCTTCCTCAACGAAGATCGCCGAAGTGGACCAGATGGAGCTATGGCTGATGATGTCGACAAAGCGGCCAAGCGCCAAGTCGTTATCCGCCTGCATGGCCGGCCCGGTCGGGGGGCCGCCGGTGTGGTCAGAGCTGATCCAAATGAATTCCAACTGGGGTACCATGCCGGCCGCCACGTCCTTGGCGAAATCCTGCTGCCAGACATCGACGCGGAACTGGTCGGGGATGCCCAGGTCGAACTGCGGGTAGTTCTGGACCGTGTTGTTGATCAGGTTCGGGAGCGGGGAGTGCGAGGCGACCGTGTGGTAGTTGTAGAGCTGGCTCTCCGCGCCCGACTCGTAAGCCAGTATGTCGTTGTAGAAGTCGATCCACCGCGGCTCGGTGGTCGACCCGGTCGGCGTCAGGAACGTGTTGTACTCGATATACTCGCCGTAGTTCTTGAACGAGACGCCGGCCTTTGCCACCACGTCCCATAGGTGGCCCTTCTTCTGATAGGCAATCGCATCGCCGCCGTTGGAGGGATAGTCTCGGGCCCAATCGGGTGACTGGATGTCATCAGAGTAGGGTGCCATGGACTGGACGATCCAGTTGTGACCGTCGGCCGACTGCCGGCTCGGGTCGTAGAAGTTGTCCAACAGCGGGAAGCGCTGCACGAGCGCGTGCGCGTTGGGCGTGACGCCCGCGCCAAAGACCGCCAGGGAGGCGTCACCATTTCCGGCGGGCACATCGCCCAGGATCTGGTCGTAGGTGCGGTTTTCACGAATGATCACGAAGACGTGCTTGATCTTCGACGGACCGCCGATCTTCTCCGGGATCGCGACCGGCTTGGCATGTCTGTTGCCGCCTGCGGCCGAGAAGATATTCTCCGCCAGATCCCAGTGGTTGTTCAGGAAGACCTGGTACGTCATCTCCAACAAGGCGGGGAAGCTCGGCACGGGAACGATGCTGACGGTGCCATTGTCCTGGTGGGTGTTGTAGCCGCTGACGCCCGAAGCGGTTCCGAAAGAATTACGCGCGCCGATGCCCTTGTCGTTGGCCACGAGCAGTGCATTGTCCGCTTTGTCCAGCACGACTGAGCTCGGCGCATAGCCGACGGGGATCAGGCCAATGACAGGGATCCACGCGTCCTCGCGGAGGTCAACCACGGCAATCGCGTTGGCAGTGTAGAGGGCGACGTAGGCAATTTTGTTGGCGGCGTCGACGGCGATCGAGTTCGGCCCCGCGCCGTAGGCCGAGTCTTGGCCGGGCACTGCAATCGGCAGCCCAAGATCGATCTTCCGCACCTCTTGGTTGATGGTCGTATCGATCACCGACATGCTGTCGCTATAAGCATTGGCAACCAGCAGCTTGTTGCCCCAGAAGGCCATGCCGGTTGGATGCAGGCCGGTCGAGATGCTCCCCTTTACCGTAAACGTGGCCAGATCGACCACGGAAACGGTGCCGGCCTTCGTGGATCCAGTCGGATAGGCGGCGACGACCGGGGTGCCGTCGGAATATTCCTGGAAGTCGTTCGCGGTAGCAATTCGGCCGGCCTCATTAGACACGTAGGCGGTCATGCCGTCGGGCGAGATCACGACGCTGTGCGGGACATTACCCACGCGGATATCGGTGACTTCGACCGGAGCCGCCTGGGTCAGGTCGATCTTGGCCAGCGTGTTGTTGGCGTCCAGGACGACATAGGCTGTCTTGGCATCCTGCGAGACCGCGATGCCGGTGGGATAGGAGGTGCCTTGCGAGATGGGTATGCCGCAGGGAACAGCTGAGCTGCCGGTGGTTCCCGGAGGGCTATTCAAAAAGCAGGTGACGGTGGTCAGATAATCCACCGTACCGTACCCAGGGACGTTCACGAGGATGGCGTCAATCGGAACTTTGACGTGGGCGTAGTCTGAGAGCAAGCCCGCCGCAGAGACGTTGGCGATGGCAACATAGCTGCTGTCCTGGCTGAACAGCAGGTGTGTGCCGTCAGGCGTATAGGTGATGCCGAGGTTACTGCCGTGCGCGTCCGTTCCTCCGAAGCTGTAGCTCTGCAGGACAGCGCCGGTTTGAGTGTTGAAGACCTGGACCGCCGTCGAGGCGCCCATCGTGAGGACGGCGGCCGTGTGATTGCCTGTGGGGTTCAGTGCCACGGCCTTGGCGCGGACGCGGATGCCAAGGTTGACCTGGGTACCGGCGGGGTTGACGATTGTGCCGTCGCTGACCACGTAACTGCCGTTCGACTGTGGACCGGTGACGTAGGTCGGGTACTGCGAGGACTGAGCCGCAGCGAGCGCCGCTGAGCTCAGCATCGTCGCCAGCAGGCCGACGAGCAGGCGCAGAAGGTTGATGCGAGACTTCTTCAGCGAGTGACTTCTGGAGGACCTTCGGGACATGGACGCTTCTCCTTCGGATTTGTTGATTACGCAAACTTGATCGGTCTTGCGACAGCGGGCTATGAGGAAGCCATGCTAGTCGCCGATTTTTACGGAGGCGTGACAGGCTCATGACGCTGGGGTGAAATTTCCGTTACAGGGGCTGAACTTTGGAACCCTCTCCCCGGTTCATCGGGGAGAGGGGCCGTCGCAGTCGGAACGTGTTTTAGTCGTCCAGGTCAGCGGTGGTTGGTGCCGGTTTGTTGAAGTCGCTCGGGGGGCGAACCGTTCTCTCGCCGGGATAGGGCCGCACAAACCCGGTGGAGAGATACCAGTTCAGATGGTTGACGGTGTCCGGGTCTTCGGCGTCGGGCTTGGTCAGCTTGCCGGCGAAGATCTGCGCCTTCTTCTGGAGCCAAGCCGCCCTCAGGGCGTTGACTGCAGGGCTGCCCATGGTGTTGGCTGCGGTCACTGCAACACCATCGGTCAGCGGGACCTGGTTCGGCACATGCGTCCACGGCTTGAAGTTATCCGCGGGCGGCCCGCCCTTGACGAAA
>Ga0209698_10005160_pt1 | contig 14200 bp, 15 predicted proteins | sample LitLauG_LLR_2012_FD_187203 | JGI IMG/M metagenome (GOLD analysis project Ga0209698, IMG submission 187203) | Freshwater sediment microbial communities from Pennsylvania, USA - Little Laurel Run_MetaG_LLR_2012 (SPAdes) (version 2) | ecosystem: Environmental > Aquatic > Freshwater > Creek >... | reverse complement strand
CCCGCCCGCGCCTTGGCGCCCCTTTGTCGCCCCCCCTTTTGTGCTCTCGTCGGCGTCACGCGTTCGGCGGCGGACAAATCATGGCGCCGCTGTGCGCGCGAGGGCCATTGAGCCCCAGGGCAGTTTCAGGATTGTGCCTTGCCGTCGGCGCTGCGGGTCGCCAGCTTGGAGCGAGAGTTCGCCTTAGCGCCCGCAAAGGGGTCAAAAATGATCGAGAAGCGTCCGTTCGCAAACCTAGGCAAGTTCGACGCCGATTGGCTCGCAGCCCGCTATCATTTTTCGTTCTCCAATTATCACGACCCGGCGCGCGTGCACTGGGGGGCGCTGCGGGTTTGGAATGACGACACCATCCAACCAAAGACTGGGTTTCCCCCACACCCCCACGCCGACATGGAAATCATCACCTACGTGCGCGCCGGCGCGATCACCCATCAAGATTCTATGGGCAATAAAGGCCGCACCGAAGCCGGCGACGTACAAGTGATGAGCGCCGGCGAAGGCGTGACGCATGCGGAGTACAATTTGGAAGACGAAGCCGCCACGCTCTTCCAAATTTGGATCCTGCCCAAGGCGCGCGGCGGCAAGCCGTTCTGGGGCGCCGCCAAATTTCCCAAGAGCGAGCGCGCCGGCGCGCTGGTGACTTTGGCGTCGGGTTTTCAAGCAGATCAAGAAGCCGGCGCCTTGCCGATCCGCCAAGACGCCCGCGTGCTCGCAGCGACCCTCGCCAAGGGCCAGAGCGTGAGCTATCCGCTTGGCGCTGATCGGTACGGCTATCTAGCTTTGGCGAAAGGCCAAGCGCGCGTGAACGGCGTTGTCCTGGCCGCACGCGACGGCGCAGCGATCGCCCAAGAGGGCCAATTGCGCATCGAGGCGGACGCTGACACAGAAATTGTACTCGTTGACGCACCGTAACAATGAAACTCTCGTCAAGTTGAATGACGCGTCAGCCTAGCTAAACCCAAGCTCTCGGCCCTCCCCCAACTGGCCGAATTCTGGCGCGCGCCCAATATCTCGGCGACCGCGGCTCAAAATTTACCAGTCGTTTGCGGTTGGCGCCGTCTCTCCTAGGGTGAGGGGATCAGGATGACGTCGCTCAGCGACATCCATGTTCTGGTGGTCGACGACAATAAGCAGATGCGGCTGCTTTTGCGCTGTATGATCCGCGCCGGCGGCATCACCCGCGTCAGCGAGGCGGAGACAGCGGCTGAGGCATTCGAGCTGATGGCCGCTGCCCCCGTAGACCTGGCGCTGGTCGATTGGAAAATGCAACCCATCGACGGCATCGCCTTCACGCGCATGGCGCGCAACAATCCAGACGCGCCCAATCCCTACCTTCCCATTCTGATGGTCACTGCCCACACCGAGGCTTCGCGGGTCGCTGCGGCGCGCGATGCCGGCGTCACCGGCTTTGTTAAGAAGCCGGTCAGTTCGCGGCTCCTGTTTGAGCGGATATCGAACGCGCTGACGGATGTGCGGATGTTTGTGCGCAGCAGCGACTATTTCGGTCCCGACCGTCGCCATGACCAACATCCTGAGTATGCGGGGCCGTTTCGGCGCGCCGGCGACAAGGATGGGGGGCGCGAGATGCTCGACATCGACGACGCGCGTTGGCGGGCCTGAACTGCAAGGCGCGCTTGCGCGCCGCCTCGCCTGCGGTGCAGCCTGCGGGACATGAAAACCGCGGTCCTCTGGTTGAGCCCATGCGTGTTGAGCCTCTTAGTGGGCGGCTGCGTGGCCACGACTGCCCTGGGGCTCGCTGGGACAGCGGTTGGGACTGCGGTTGGGACAACGGTGAAGGTCACAGGCGCGGTCGCAGGGGCGGCTGTTGCGGTCGCGACGCCCCACCATCATGACAACGACAAGGCGCACGCGCAGTCCAATAACTGAACTTAGCGCAGGCCCAGCAATTTATGGGTCTGCAAGCTCAGTCGCCATTGCGGATGGGCCAAGCAATAGTCGATGGCGGCGCGGGTGTTGGCTTGACGGGCCGGGCCGTCCATTGGCTGCAAAAAGAAATTCTCGAATTGAAGCCCCGCATAACGCGCAGGCGCGGCCCCCGCTTGGGGATACACAAGTTTGAGTTCGTGGCCGTGCGTCTGCACGAGCGGCGCGTGAGCTTTTGGGCTAATACAGATCCAATCGATCCCCTCCGGGGCGGCGAGGACGCCGTTGCTCTCAATGGCGATTTCGAAACCGCGCTCATGCAGCGCATCGATAAGCGGCGCGTCAAGCTGCAGAAGCGGCTCACCGCCGGTGCAGACGACATAACTCCCCTCGCCGCCTGGCCAGAGCTTGCGCGCTGCCTCAGCCAGCGCCTCGGCGTTTTCAAACTTGCCCCCTCCCTCGCCGTCGGCGCCGACGAACTGGGTATCGCAAAATTGGCAAACCGCAGCGGCGCGATCTTGTTCGCGTCCGCTCCACAAATTGCACCCCGTAAAGCGCACGAACACGCTAGGCCGACCCGTGCGCGCGCCTTCGCCTTGCAGGGTGAAAAACATTTCCTTGACGCTATAGCTCATTGACGAACGCCAGCATCGGTCCAGTCCAGCCAGCCTTTGGCGCGCAGATCACAGGCTGGACAAACGCCACAGCCATAACCCCACCCATGACGGTGAACGCGATCGCCTCGATAGCAGGTGTGGGTCTCTTCGAGAATGAGATCGACCAGGCTTTGCCCCCCCAGCGCGTCGGCCAACGCCCAGGTCTTCGCTTTGGTCAAATGCATGAGCGGCGTTTCGATTGTGGTTGGTCGGCCAAGCCCAAGGGTCAGCGCGTGTTGCATGGCCTCGATGGTGTCGCGCCGGCAATCGGGATAGCCGGAAAAATCGGTTTCGCACATGCCGCCCACCATCGTTTTCAGGCCTTGCCGATAGGCGTGCGCAGCAGCAACCGCAAAAAACACCAGATTGCGCCCGGGCACAAAGCTGTTGGGCAAACCGTCCGCCTGCAAAGCAAACGCACGCTCTTGGGTGAGTGCGCTCTCGGCGAGCGCGCCAAAACCGGAAATATCGACAACCAAATCGCCGCCTAGGCGGGCCGCCCAACGCGGCTTCAACGCCGCCAGCTTTTGACGCACAGGCGCGCGCTGGGCGAGTTCAATTCTGTGGCGCTGTCCGTAGTCGAAGCCGATTGTGTGGACTTCGTCGAATTGCTCCAACGCCCACGCAAGGCAAGTGGCCGAATCTTGTCCAGCCGAAAACAACACCAGAGCCGAATTGGTCACCCGCGTGATCCTTGATCAGCGCAGAGCCGGCTCACGGACGCAGACCAAGCTGGAGCGCCCTGCCTCAAAGGCTTGTCGCTTGCGACGCCCAAGTTCAGATCCGGCCACGCAGCATTTCGAGCATGAAGGAAAAGTCCTTGTTGGCGTGGCCTTTGGCGACCAGTTCGGCATAAAGCGCCTCTGAGCCCCCGCCGAGGGGGGTATCAGCGGCCACGCTCATCGCCGCCTCCTGCGCGAGCCTCAGATCCTTCAGCATCATGGCCGCGGCAAACCCGCCCTCATAATCCTTGTTCGATGGCGCGCCCGCCACTGGGCCCGGCCACGGGCAATAGGAGGTAAGCGACCAGCATTGACCCGACGCCTTCGATGCGATGTCGAAAAATTTCTGCGGATCGAGCCCCAGTCTTTCGGCAAGCACAAACGCTTCGCAGGTGCCGATCATCGAGATGCCAAGCAGCATATTGTTACAGATCTTGGCCGCCTGCCCCGCCCCCGAGGCGCCAGCGTGGATGATCGCCTTGGCCATCGGCTTGATGGCTTCTTCCATGTCGGCGAAATCCTGCTCGCGACAACCAACCATGAAGGTGAGCGTGCCGCCGCTGGCTGCGGCCGCCCCCCCCGAGACCGGCGCATCGGCGGCGCGAAAGCCTTGCATTGAGGCGTCGCGGGAAACCGTGCGGGCGCTATCGACATCTATGGTGGAGCAATCAATGAGCAGCGCATCCTTGCGGGCGTTCGGCAAAATGGCTTGCTCGTAAATCTCGCGCACATGTTGCCCGGCCGGCAGCATGGTGAAAACCACATCGACATCCCGCACGGCTTCAGCCGCAGAACCGGCGCCGGTCATGCCGGCGGCCTTGGCTCTCGCCATCGCGTCCGCGGACAGATCAAACGCCACGACTTCACGCCCGGCCTTGGCTTGGTTGGCGGACATGCCCGAACCCATGTTGCCAAGACCAATGAATGCCACGCGGGTCATGAGGAAGCTCCTTTGGTTGGCGCTGTCATAAGCGCACGTGCGCGCCGCGCAAGCGCTAGCCGTGCATGTTGAGGCGCTTTGAGCCGCCGGCGCGGGCGCCGGCGTGATCACCCCGAATCGCGCCGGGCCGCGAGCGGCGCCAAAGCTCAGCGAGCGCCGCCATATCCGCTAGAGCGGGGTCCAATCTTGGCCAGGCGGCAGCGGGGCGAAAATCTCGTCGAGAATTGCGTCGGTGACGCCGGCGAGCGTCGGGGGATCCCAGTTCGGCGCATTGTCCTTATCGACGATCAGCGCACGCACGCCCTCGAGAAAATCGTGGCGCTGCACGACACGCGCGCCGATGCGAAATTCCTGCACCATTTCGTCAGCAAAGCTGGCTTTGTCGGCGCCCTCGCGGAGTTGGCGGAAGGCGACTTTGAGGGTCTGCGGCGATTTAGCCCTAAGCGTTTTGAGTTGGGCGTGCGCCCAATCTGAAGCATCGGCAGTGAGCCCAGCGATGATGGCCTCGACGCTGTCGAGCCCGAAAATGCGGTCGATGCGTTCGCGGTTCGCAGGCGTTAGCTCACTTGGCGCGCCAGAGCTTTCGCTGAGCGCGTCAAGGCCGCTCTGCAGCGCCCGTTCGGGGTCGTGGGTTTGGGCTGCGCCGGCGATTTGCGCGCGGGCGCTGGCGATGAGGTGGCTGGGCAGATAATGCGTGGCGATGCCGGCTTCGATGCAATCGCCGGCCTTGAGGCGCGCGCCGGTGAGCGCAAGCCACATGCCGATTTGTCCTGGTTTGCGCGGCAGATACCAGCCCCCGCCGACATCAGGAAACAAACCAATGCCGGTCTCGGGCATGGCGTAGGTGGTGTTCTCGGTGGCGATGCGGAACTTGGCGGGCATGGCAACGCCAACCCCGCCGCCCATGGTGACGCCGTCCATAATGACGACGATCGGCTTGGGATAGGTGAACAGCAAATGGTTTAGCCGATACTCGGTGAAGAAGAATTCGCGGGCGGCGCGAGCGTCGCCCTTGCCGCTTTCGGCCAGCATGCGAATGTCGCCGCCGGCGCAAAACCCACGCGTGCCTTCTCTATGGTCAATGAGAATGGCGCCGATCGCCCCATCATCATGCCAGGCGAGCAAGGCTTGGGTCATGTTTGCGCACATGTGCGTCGTCAACGCATGCAGCGCCTCTGGGCGGTTGAGCGAGATGCGCGCCAGGCCCGAGGCGGCCGAAGTAATGATCTCAGACATTGGGCGTGACCGGCGACCCCTATTCTCGCGCGTATTTGAGACGGGACAACCCCGTCAAACCGTGGCCGACGAAATCATGGCCGCCGACAGGTTGCGCCCGCACTGATTGACCTCATTAGCGCATGGTCGGGATGACAAAACTCTGGTCTCCGACATCGCCTTCCGGCCAACGGGCGGTCACGGTCTTCACCTTGGTCCAGAACTTCACGCCCTCCATGCCGTGCTGGTTGGCGTCGCCGAAAGCTGAGCGCTTCCAGCCGCCGAAGGTGTGGTAGGCGACCGGCACCGGGATCGGCACATTGATGCCGACCATGCCGACATTGACACGCGCGGCGAACTCGCGCGCTGCGCGCCCGTTTCGAGTAAAGATAGCGACGCCATTGCCGTATTGATGCTGGCTCGGCAGCGCCAACGCTTCCTCAAAAGTGTCGGCGCGCACGATCTGCAGCACCGGACCGAAGATTTCTTCCTTATAGGTGGTCATGTTTGGCTTGACGCGGTCAAAGAGGGACGGACCAACGAAGAAGCCTTGTTCGTAGCCTTGCAGCTTGAAGCCGCGGCCATCGCGCACCAGCTCGGCGCCTTCGTCTTTGCCCATGCGAATATAATCTTCGACCTTAGCCTTGTGCGCGGCGCTGACGACGGGACCATATTGCGCGTCGGGATCGGTGGAGACGCCGACTTTCAGTTTCTCAATCTCCGGCATCAGCCGCTCTCGCAATTCATCGGCGGTCTTTTTGCCGACCGGCGCCACTACCGGCAGCGCCATGCAGCGCTCGCCCGCCGAACCATAGGCTGCGCCAACCAGATCCTTCACCACTTGGTCGAGGTCCGCGTCCGGCAACACGACACCGTGGTTTTTGGCGCCCCCCATCGCCTGCACGCGCTTGCCGTGGGCTGTGCCGGTTGCATAAATGTATTGGGCGATATCGGAGGAGCCGACGAAACTTACGGCTTTGATGTCGGGATGGGTGAGGATGGCGTCGACCGCTTCTTTGTCGCCGTGCACCACATTCAACACCCCCTCCGGTGCGCCCGCTTCGAGCATCAGCTGCGCCAAGCGCACCGGCACGCTTGGGTCTTTTTCTGAAGGCTTGAGAATGAAGGCGTTGCCACACGCGATAGCGACCCCGAACATCCACATCGGGATCATAGCCGGAAAATTGAACGGCGTGATGCCGGCGACGACGCCAAGCGGTTGGCGCATCGAGTAAACGTCGATGCCCGGCCCCGCGCCCTCGGTATACTCGCCTTTCAAGGCATGTGGGATGCCACACGCGAACTCGATCACTTCCAAACCGCGTTGAATGTCGCCGCGAGAATCCGCCAATACTTTGCCGTGTTCGCTCGAGAGAAGATGAGCGAGTTCGTCCATGTGCTTTTCCACCAGCGCCTTGAAGGCAAACATCACCCGCGCCCGGCGTTGGGGGTTGGTGGCCGCCCAATCGGGCAGCGCCTTCAGCGCCGACTGCACGGCGTCGTCGACCGTCTTGGCGGTTGCGAAGGAGACTTCGCCCTGCTGAGCGCCGGTATTGGGATTGAACACAACGCCAACGCGCCCACCATTGGCGGGCGCGCTTTTGCCATGGATTAAATGCTGTATCGCGCGCATCGGCCTCAACGTCCCTTGGATCGGAAATTCGGGCCGTTATGGTCCCAATTCCGCGCCGGGTAAATGCCGAGACGGCGGCTGATTTGCCGCGCTGAACCAGGCGCGGACTAGGTTCGTCGCGCCATGCCCATAATGAGACTTGCCACAAACAGAGCCAGGAAGAGGAAGAAAAGAATCTTCGCGATGCCCGCCGACGCCGTGGCGATAAGGCCAAAGCCGAAGATCGCCGCAATGATGGCGACGATGAAGAAAATCAGCGCCCAGCTGAGCATTGGCAATCTCCCGAGCTAGCTCGAAGATTGAACGCTTCTGCACTCGACGAGGTTCCGGGCAGGACTGGGAGGTGTCCCGCCCGGTGCGAGCCTGCTTGCAAAAGCGCCGCGCAGTTGGCGCTGGGGGCCATTGCAGCTGAGGGCGCGCGCGCCGGGGTTCAAAGCTCAGGCGGCGCTCGCGGCCGGCGCCTGCACCCAAAGCTCGGCGGGCCGATCCGGGTTACGGCCAATTTGGGCGCCGACTTGGCGCGCAAACGCGTCGATCAATCTGGCGCTTGGCGCAGCGGAGGCAGGGCCGTTAAAATCGGTGGTCAGCGCAAAGCGAAGCTCGCCCTGTTCGTCTCGCTGCAGCCAAATCCGCAACTCCGCACCTTCAGCGCCGCCCAAAGTGTCAAGAGCTGCAGAAATGGCCTCGCCAACCATGAACGCAAGCGGCATGGCGCGATCGACGCTCTCACGCACAGGGCTGATTTCAAACGCCAGGCGGATGGCGCGGGCCTGTGGTCCACGCGATTGCAACAACTGACGGGCAATCTCTGCAACCAAATCATCGAGACGCAACTCTCGCAGCTCGCCCGAGGCGTAGATGCGTTGGTGCACGAGCGCCAGGAGCTGCACGCGGTCATGGGCGCGCGCCAGCCCCCATGCCTCGCCTTCATCGCTGGCCCCGCGGGCCTGGATGTTGAGCAGGCTCGCAACCATCTGCAAATTGTTTTTGACGCGATGATTGAGCTCGCGCAGTAGCGCGCGTTCCTCGGCCAAAGCTTGCACCAACCGTTGTTCGCGACTGCGCAAAGTTTTCGCCATCGCCGCCAAAGTGCGGCGCAAGGAGCGAATCTCTTCGGGGGCGCCGGCAAGTTCAGCGGCCGCCGACTCGTCCTCGCCGCGCGCGTACCCGCGCGCGGCGCTTTCCAGCGTCGACAATGGGCGCGCCACGAATACTTCGATGGCAAACCAGCCCGCAGCGACGGCCAGCATCCAAATCAACAACGGTGCGGCGAGCGAAGCAGCCGTGCCCCAGGTCCGTTGCAACACCGGTTGCTGATCGGGCCACGCCATGACGATGTAAAGATCGGGCGCGCTTAACGGCACCACAACCGCCCCGCCTTGCGCAAGCTGGATATAGCTAGGATCGGGGCGGAAGGCTCTCACAAGCCGTTCGGCGTCTGGGAGCGCGATCGCGTCGGGACGTCGCAGCGATTGCGCCACCACCGTTCCCGAGGCGTCCACGATGGCGGAACGGGCGTTGGCGAAGGCGCGATTTTGATCGAGCATGGTTTGCAGCGTAGCGATGCGGATCGCCGCGCCGATAAAGCCAACCCGCTGGCCACCCTGATCGCGAATAGGCTCCATCGCCGCCAAAACCGGCCCACGGCTGATGGCGCCATAATTGACGTAGCCCATCGTGAACGCGTCGCGTTGCATGGCCCGTTCACGCACCGCCGAGATCGGCGCGTGAAAGCCGCGCTGCACCACCGGGACGCTGCATTCGACAGCCCCGGCGTCGTCGGTGACGGCGATGGTTGTTATAATGTCATAGCGGGAAACCACACCGCCCAGCCATTGACGGCAATCGCCGGCGCGGATCGCCTGCAATGACGGCGCCGCAGCTAGGACACGCAACACCTCCCGGACTTCGTCGATGGCGTTGCGCGCGCTGGACACTGATTGCAGCGCCTGGCGGCCCAGCGTTTCTTCGTAGGCCGACTGGCGCGCAGCCACTGCGTTGAGCCCGACCTGCATGGCGATCGCCCCTGCCGGCAGCATCGCCAAGCCTAGCAACAGCGCCATCCGCCCGCGCATGGAGCGCAGCGAAAGCGCTCGGGGCCACAGCCTGCCTCGAGGCTCCCCCGGCGCCCTCACACGCTGATCGTCTCCTCAATCATCGAGACCTCGCTGTCACCGGCGCCGTTCGGCTCCTCGAGACCAAGCAAATCCGCGAGCCTTCTGCGCGCACGGTTGACGCGGCTCTTAATGGTGCCGACTGCACAACCGCAAATCTGCGCGGCTTCTTCGTAAGAACATCCCGAAGCGCCCACTAAGGTCAACACTTCCCGGTGATCGGGAGCAAGTTGCGCAAAAGCCACTTTGAAATCTTCGAGATCGACGGCGCCATCTTGGGCGCCGCGCACCGCAATTCGGGCGGCGTGGCGGCCCTCGACGTCCTCCACCTCACGTTTGGCTTTGCGAAGCTGGGAATAATAGTGATTGCGCAGAATTGTGAACAACCAGGCGCGCAGATTGGTGCCCGGCTCAAAGCGATCGACGTTGGCGAGCGCCTTCACCAGGGTGTCCTGAACCAGATCGTCGGCCTGGGCGATATTGTGGGTGAGCGAGCGCCCAAAAGCACGCAGGCTGGGCAATAGCTCAATGAGTTGAGTTTTAAATCCTGGAGGCGCGCGGGTCACGACTTGGCCTCCCCATCATCAATTTGGCGATCCTCAATTTGGTCAAGGAGATCCAAGAACTTTTGCGGCAGCCGCTCGCGCGCGATGCCGTCATAGACAAGCTTCAAATTGCGCCCAATGAACGCCTTGTGGGACGCCTTGGTCTCTTTTGAAGGCTTTCGCGGGCCAGACCCGGTCGGCGGTTTCCTGCTCACCAACGTATCCATATCGCTTTTCTGCCTCACTGAATGCATTGACTGCCCAGCAGCCGGGCAGGCGGACTTTCTCTGAGCCAGCCAACGCGCGCCGGGCAAAGCGGTTCCAAACGCGCGGAACCTTTTTTTGCGCCAGACGTTGGCAACCGTCTAAACAGCAAGGAATAGCCTAGATGCACTCTGAGACGGCGAACGACATTTTATCCAACAAAAACAAAGGTTCATACATGTCGCTCTCACGGGAAATCGCCCCGCATCTACCGCTTTTGAGGCGCTACGCGCGCGCCTTGACCGGCTCTCAGGAAAGCGGCGACGCCTTCGTCGCGGCCACCCTTGAGGCCATTGTCGCCAGCCCTGAGGAATTTCCACGTCGGGTTGACCCCCGGACCGGCCTCTACACAACCTTTCACCGCATCTGGGACAGCGCCAATCTCGAATTCGACGCAGCCGAAGAAGAGACGTCCGCCATGGCGCGCAAGGCCCAAGACCGCTTGCGCAGCTTGGCGCCGCTCAGCCGCCAGGCGCTTTTGTTGACCACGCTGGAGAATTTCACCATGCCCGAAAGCAGCGAGATTTTGGGCTTGCCGCAGGAGCAAGTCGCAGCGCTCCTAGAAGATGCGATCGAAGATCTGCAAGCCCAAACCAAGGCGCGCATCTTGATCATCGAGGACGAAGCGGTCATCGCCATGGACTTGAGCGACCTCGTCACAGCTGCGGGTCATGAAGTGTGCGCAACCGCAACTACCGCTGCGAGCGCGGTCGAGGCAGCCAGGCGCGAACGTCCTGATCTCGTGCTTGCCGACATTCAGCTGGCGGACGGCTCCTCAGGCATCGACGCCGTGCGCGATATTTTGACCTCGTTCGACGTGCCGGTGATTTTCATCACAGCCTTCCCTGATCGTCTACTCACCGGAGAGCGCCCCGAACCCACCTTCTTGATCACCAAGCCCTATTCACCCGACATGGTGCGCGCAGCGGTAAGCCAAGCGCTCTTCTTTGAAAGCACCGGACCGCTCAACTAGCAGGCCCATGCCCGTCACGTGCGGCAAACGGCGCGCTCGCGCTGGAGCGTGCGGTGGGGGCACAAGTGCGCCTATTATGAAAGCGTTTATTCTCGCGCTCGGTTTGTCACTTCTGGCGGGCTGCGGCCAAACCCAAACCAAACCGGCAGAGAGCCCGGCTCAGGGCATCCGCGCGGAGAACCCCAATTTGCACATCGAGAATGCCTGGGCTGCCCCAAGCCCCGGCGGGGTCGACGTTGCAGCGGGTTATCTCACCATCGTCAACGGCGCTAACCTCGACGATCAATTGCTCCGCGCCGAAAGTCCGCGCGCCGATCACGTCGACATTCATGAAATGGCCATGCAGGGCGCGGTTATGCAAATGCGCGCCATCAACGCTTTGCTGGTGCCCGCCCATGATCAGGTGACGTTGTCGCCAAACGGGCGTCACCTGATGTTCAACGGGGTGAAGCAGCCTTTCAGATTGGGCGAACACATCCCCGTCGACCTTACATTCGCCCACGCCGGCAAGCTTCACCTGACGCTTGATGTGCGCGTACCATCATAGCGGCAGTTCGGTCGTATCTTTGAGATATTCGAGAATGATGCTCGATTCCAAGTGCGCGATCGCAGGACAGCGCAACAATTTTTGCTGCACGATTTCCTGGAAGTGCGGCAAGTCGCGCGCAACAAGCTTGATCAGATAGTCCGCTTCGCCGGTGAGCATGACGCAGAGCGTGACCTCATCCATGCGGGTGACCAAATCGCGAAATTGCTTGACGCTTGCCCCCGCGTGGTCCTTCAGCCGCACGCGGATAATAGCGCCGCAGGAAAGTCCAGCGCTTGGCGCGTCCACCAAACCGACCACCGCGCGTAAAACGCCAGTTTCTCTGAGCCGACTGAGACGGCGTGACACCAGACTTGGCGATACCCCCGCGGCCTCGGCGAGCACCGCCTGAGAAGCCCAAGCGTCGCGCTGCAGCGCCTGCAACAAACGCCGATCCGCCGCGTCAAGGGGACTGATTTCATGTTTCATGCAGAAACTGCCGATAGACCTACACTTAATTGCAAACTATTACATAAACTCCGCAATTATGGAACTGAAATTGCAAAATTAGTGGCGTATTGTGTCGCCCAATGAGCGCAAAATCGACGCCATTGGCAACCATCGACGCGACCGCCGCAATCGACTGGAAGCGCGTCGCCGAGCTGGTCCTCTGTTCGCGCGCCATGGACGCCATCGAAGAAACCGAACTGGTTCCGCAGAAAAAGATTTTCTACCAGTTCAGCGCGCGCGGCCATGATGTGGGGCAAGTGCTGTTAGGCCTGCGCCTAACCCACCCTAAAGACGCGATCTGCGGCTATTATCGCTCGCGCCCAATCCTATTGTCGCTGGGCGTTGGGCTTGAAGATGCGCTGGGATCAGCGATGGGGCGCGCGGGGGGCTATAGCGACGGGCGCGACATCGGGGTTGTGTTCAACTATCCCAACCCGCACGCGGCCTCGGCGCTGCCCATGTGCGGCGGGGTAGGCGCCCAATACACCCCCACCGCGGGATACGCCCAGGCGATCGCCTACCACCAGCGTGTGCTCAAGGATCGCGCTTATGACGGCGCCATCGCCGTCGTGCTTGGCGGCGACGCTTCAGTCGCCACCAATGGTTTTTGGTCTGCGCTCACTATCGCCACCACCTCGATGCTGCCGATGCTCTTTTACATAGAGGACAATGGTTACGGCATCTCCGTGCCTGGCGCCTTGCAGACGCCAGGCGCAAACATCGCCAAGAACCTTGCAAGCTTTTCGAACCTCAAAATACTCGACGCAGACGACGCCGATCCCCTTCTCGCCTCGTCGCTGGTCGAAGAAGCCGTGGGCCATGTGCGCGCCGGTCTCGGCCCCTGCTTGCTGCGTCTTTCTGTGCCACGCCTGGAGGGTCATTCTTTCCAAGACACCCAAACTTATAAGTCCAAGGCGACCATCGAGGCTGAATGGGCGCGTGATCCACTGCCGAAACTCAAAGCCCACACAACCGCGATCATTGGCGCCAAGGAGTGGGATCGCATCGAAACTGAAGTCAAGGAGCGGGTCGCGCGCGCTGCCCTGATCGCTGATCAGCGGCCGGTCGCTGAACCGTCGCAGGTGACCCGCTTTGTCTTTGATGAAGGACAATTGCAGACTGAAGGCGGCCAATGGCGCGCCGGATACCAAGCGCCGGCGTCAAGCGATGTCGCCAAACCCGAGGGCGCCCGCATCAACATGATCACCGCCATCAGGCGCACTCTCGATCACGAACTCTCCATCAATCCGCGGGTGTTGGTGTTTGGCGAGGACGTGGGTCCCAAAGGCGGCGTGCACGGGGTCACCTTGGGCCTACAAGACAAATACGGCGCCGAGCGGGTGTTCGATACCTCGCTTTCCGAGGAAGGCATCATTGGGCGCGCCGTCGGCATGGCTATAGCCGGCCTGATGCCCGCCCCTGAAATCCAATTTCGCAAATACGCCGATCCCGCCTGCGAGCAGATCAATGATTGCGGCACCATGCGCTGGCGTACGGCCAATCGCTTCGCCGCCCCAATGGTGGTGCGCATGCCGATCGGTTTTTTCAAATGCGGAGACCCTTGGCATTCACAGACCAATGAGGTGCAATTCATTCACAGTCCTGGCTGGCGGGTGGCGGCGCCATCCAATGCGGAAGATGCGGTTGGCCTGTTGCGCAGCGCGCTGCGCGGCAACGATCCGGTGATGTTTCTCGAACACCGTAATATGCTCGACGCAACAAGCGCGCGCCGCCCCTATCCGGGCGACAATTTTACCCTGCCGTTCGGACGGGCCAAAATCATCAAGGCCGGCGATGAGATTACCGTCGTGACCTGGGGCGCGATGGTGGAACGCTGCGAAACGGCGGCTGAGGGCCTGAGCGTCGAAGTGATCGACCTGCGAACCTTGGCGCCGTGGGATCGTTCCGCGGTGCTGGCGTCGGTCAAACGCACGCATCGGTGTCTTATTGTCCACGAAGATATAGGCGCGGCCGGCTTTGGCGCAGAAATCGCAGCCGTCGTCGCCGAGCAAGCTTTCCTTGACCTTGATGCGCCGATTGCGCGCCTAACCATGCCCGATATTCCAAGCCCGCATCATCCCGAACTGATGGAATGGGCGCTGCCCTCAGCGGCCCGCATCAAGGACAAACTCCACGAATTGCTGGCGTTTTGATGAACCAGACGATCCAAATCCTGATGCCGATGGAGCAGGAAGGCTCAAAGTCGATGGTCCGCGCC
>Ga0209698_10005158_pt1 | contig 14206 bp, 10 predicted proteins | sample LitLauG_LLR_2012_FD_187203 | JGI IMG/M metagenome (GOLD analysis project Ga0209698, IMG submission 187203) | Freshwater sediment microbial communities from Pennsylvania, USA - Little Laurel Run_MetaG_LLR_2012 (SPAdes) (version 2) | ecosystem: Environmental > Aquatic > Freshwater > Creek >... | reverse complement strand
ATGGCTAACCTCGGAGATGCTTACTTCCGCCAGGGCCGAGCCGAGGACGCCCGGGACATTTTGGTGCGAGCGGAACTCATTAAACCTGACGATCCTAAACTTCACTATCTGCTCGGGGAAGTTTACGCGAAGCTTGAGTGCCCAGATAAAGCCCGGAGCGAATACGTTATTTTGAAAAGACTAAACCCTTCACTCGCAGACGATTTAGGCAAACTGATGAGACCGGAAAATTGATGCAGTCATGCCAGGCTTACTAGGTCGCTCCCTGGCTGGCGCGGATTTCCTGCCAGCGGCGTGGACGCTTGTTGGCTTGCAAAACTTTCTTGCGCAGGCGGATGGACTTCGGCGTGATTTCCACGTACTCGTCGTCGGCAATGAATTCGATGGCCTGCTCCAGACTCAGCTGGCGGTGCGGAATCAGGCGGATGGCTTCGTCCGCGCTGGAAGAGCGCATGTTGGTCTGTTTCTTTTCTTTTGTGACGTTGACGTCCATGTCCTGTTCGCGCGAATTTTCGCCGACAATCATGCCTTCGTAGACCTCGACAGCCGGGCCGATAAACAATTCGCCGCGCTCCTGGATGTTCCACAGTGCAAAGGCGGTAGATGGTCCGCTGCGGTCCGCCACCAGCGCGCCTGTGGGACGAAGCGCCATCTCTCCGCCATATTCCATCCAGCCTTCGAAAATCGAATGAATCAGCGCCGTGCCGCGCGTATCCGTCAGCAACTGACTCCGCAGCCCAATTAATCCGCGTGACGGGATCTTGAAGTCCATACGGACGCGGCCCGAGCCGTGATTGCTCATCTTGAGCATTTCACCGCGCCGGCTGCCGGTAGTCTCCATGATGATGCCGATAAAATTCTCAGGAACGTCGATGACCAGGCGTTCGAGCGGCTCCAGTTTCTTGCCGTTCTCCATCCGGGTAACGATCTCAGGTTTCCCAACCATCAATTCAAAACCTTCGCGCCGCATCGTCTCAATCAAAATCGCGAGCTGCAATTCACCGCGCCCCAGCACGCGGAACGATTCCGGAGTGTCCGTGTCTTCCACGCGGATGGAGACATTTGTGAGCAGCTCTTTTTGCAGGCGGTCGCGCAGGTCCCGCGAAGTGACGTAGCTGCCATCCTTGCCGGAAAGCGGGCTGCTGTTCACCGTGAAAATCATGGCCAGAGTTGGTTCGTCGATGAGCAGCGGTTCGAGCGGCATGGGATTTGCCAAATCGGTAATGCTCTCACCGATCTGAATTCCCTCGACCCCGGCAATGGCTACCAGATCGCCCGCGGGCACAGCCTCAGCTTCATCCCGTTCCAGACCGCGGAAGGTATACAGCTTGGTGATTCGCGTTGGCGTTAGGCGGCCATCCAGCTTGACGATGCCCACGTCGGCCCCGCGCTTTAATGTGCCGTTGAAAACGCGGCCGATGGCGATACGTCCCAGGAATTCGCTGTAATCCAGGTTCATCACTTGAATTTGCAGCACGCCTTCGGGATCGCCCGGAGGAGCGGGAATGGACTTCACAATGGTTTCAAAAAGCGGCAGCAGATCTTTCGAATCATCGCCCGGCGTGTGGTGCGCCACCCCGTCGCGCGCATTGGTGTACACCACCGGAAAATCAAGCTGGTCCTCGGTGGCGTCCAGATCAATGAAGAGGTCGTAGATTTCGTCGAGGACTTCCTTGGCGCGCGCGTCGACGCGGTCAATCTTGTTTAGCACGATCACAGGAGGCAGCTTGGCGGCGAGCGCCTTCTGCAGCACGTACCTTGTCTGGGGCAGCGGTCCTTCGCTGGCGTCGACCAGCACTACGACGCCGTCCACCATACGCAGTGCACGCTCCACCTCGCCGCCAAAGTCGCTGTGGCCCGGTGTGTCCACTATGTTGATCTTCGTGTCGTGAAAAAAGAGAGCGGTGTTCTTCGCCAGAATGGTAATGCCGCGCTCGCGTTCCAGGTCATTGGAGTCCATGACGCGTTCAACGACGGCCTCGTTGGCGCGGAAAATCCCGCTCTGGCGGAGCATGGCGTCCACCAGCGTGGTTTTGCCATGGTCCACATGCGCGATGATGGCGATGTTGCGGATATTTTGACTCATAATTCCTGCTTCTTAAGATCCCGGCCCGGCCGGGATGCAAGTCCTCTAAAGACAAAAATAGCTGCTGAAACAACCAGCAGCCCGGACGAACCTTTTTCGTCGTTCTGTCTGACTCCGACCCAGTCGGAATCAGCTTTTCAGGTGCGGTCTAACTATAACTAGTTTAGCAGATGTGCGAGCCTGCGGCTAGCGCCAGCATCAGCGCGCATGGAGCGGGAGATACGCCTATCGGTGTGATAAGCTCCCTCCAATTTCTGTAACTTTCAAAGGTGCTGACTGTCGTCTCGCCAGCCGGGAGTTTTTTCATGTCAATGACACGCCGATGCCCATTGGTTCTTGCGGCACTCGCCATACTGATCGTGCCAGTTCTCGGGTTCGCTCAGCAGCAGCCACCACCGCCAGATTTCTCGAAGGATTTTGACAAGTCCGAAGCCATGATAACCGCTCGCGATGGCGTCAAGCTCCACACCGAAATCTATTCGCCGAAAAATACCACCGATCCGCTGCCGATTGTTCTGGAGCGCACGCCTTACGGTCTGGAAGACGATGACAAAGGTTACAGCCGGATTCTCCGCCGCTATGCGGAACTGATTCCCGAAGGCTATATCTTCGCCTTCCAGGACATTCGCGGCCGCTACGGTTCCGAAGGCAAGTTCGTCATGCAGAGGCCGGTGCGCGATCCCAAAGACGCGAAAGCTATTGACGAGGGAACGGACACTTACGACACCATCGACTGGCTGGTCAAAAATGTCCCGCATAACAACGGCCGTGTGGGGCTCCTCGGAGTCTCTTATGGCGGTTGGCTCACCGTGATGGGAATGCTCGAGCCCCATCCCGCGCTCAAAGCAGTTTCCGAGCAGGCCTCCCCGGCAGATATGTTCCTGGGCGACGATTTTCACCACAATGGCGCTTTCCGCCTCAGCTACGGCTTCGAGTATTCAACGATGATGGAGACAGGTAAGACCAATTTCTCGTTCCAGTTCGACCGTTTCGATACCTACGACTGGTATTTGCGCCTGGGCGCGCTCTCGAACGTGAACAAGAATTACATTCATGGGGCGCTTCCGACCTGGAACGATTTTGTCGCCCATCCGAATTACGATTCATTCTGGAAACAGCAAGCCATGCCTTTTATCCTCACGCGGCCCAAGGTCCCGAATCTCAACGTGGCCGGCTGGTGGGACCAGGAAGATTTCTACGGCCCAATGAAGATTTACGAGATTCTGGAAAAGGATGACCCGGACCACTTGAATTATCTCGTTGCAGGTCCTTGGAACCACGGCGGTTGGGCCCGTGGCGCGGGCAAATCTCTCGGGGCCATTCCGTTTGGCAGCGATACGGCCCTGTACTTCCGGCGAAACATCGAGGCGCCGTGGTTTGCGTACTGGCTGAAGAATAAGGGCAGCCTGCCCCTTAAGGAGGCGCTGCTCTTCCAAACAGGCAGCAATACCTGGGTGAAGTTTGATTCCTGGCCTCCTCGGGAGGCACAAAAGCGCAGCCTCTATTTCCGCGAAGACGGCAGACTTTCATTTGAGGCTCCGCAATCAGACTCCACCCAGGCCTTCGATGCCTACGTCAGTGATCCAGCGCATCCTGTGCCTTATCGAAACCGTCCTATCGATATGACTTATCCCGAGGATCATCCTGGAGGCTGGTACACCTGGCTCTTACAAGACCAGCGCTTCGTGGATAACCGTCCTGATGTTCTTTCCTTTCAAACGGAAGAACTCAAAGATGACGTCACGGTCGCAGGCCAGGTGACCGCCAAGCTTTTTGCTTCCACAACGGGCAGCGACGCGGATTGGATCGTAAAGCTCATCGACGTGTATCCGGAGAAGTACCCGGAGGACTGGAAGCTATCCGGCTATGAACTGATGATTGCCGACGAAGTATTCCGCGGGCGCTTCCGCAATTCCTTCGAAAGGCCTGAGCCCCTGACCCCCGGCGCCGTCACGCCGTTTACCATTGACCTGCACACCACAGACCATGTCTTCCAGAAGGGCCATCGCATCATGGTCCAGGTTCAGAGCACCTGGTTTCCGATTATTGATCGCAACCCGCAGCGGTACGTTCCCAATATTTTTGAAGCGAAGGAGTCGGACTACCAAAAGGCCACCCAGCGGATTTATCGTTCCAAGCAATTTCCTTCGAGTGTGGAGATTTCCGTCCTTCCGTCGTCGGCGGCCGCCGCAAACTAAGGTTGCGAAAACAGCAACGACTGCCGGACGAGGGTGAACCAAGGAATGCGGGCCAGAAACCTTCAGGAATCCATATAAACAACATCTAAATTCAGACACTTTTGGTCATGTAACATGACGAAATTCCGCTTTAGCGCTTTCTGACAAGTCAAACTCAAGCAGTGTTTAGCAATTCCCTCGGTCATGGAACTTACTTACACATTTCTTCGTAGGACTAGAAAACACCAGGCTGACTTTTGCGTCTATACAGCAATAGGGTGGGTGTTTATGTCATCGGAAGTCATCTCTATGCAAGAACCAGAAGAACCGGCAGCTTCTGAGCGGATCATTGTTCCCTCTCACCGTTATATCGATTTCGGGCCATTCCGCATCGATCAGCAGAAGCAGGAGGTGACCCGGAACGGTTCGCGGGTCAAGCTCCAGGGGAAGGTGTATCAAGTGCTCCTGGCGCTGCTCGAAAAGCCGGGAGAAGTCGTCACGCGGGAAGAACTTCGCATGCGGCTGTGGCCCGCCGACACCCATGTTAATTATGATGCGAACGTAAATACCACGGTCAATAAGCTGCGTCAGGCGTTGGGCGACTCGTCCGATAAACCGCTCTACGTGGAGACCATCCCGCGAAAAGGGTACTGCCTGCTGGTGCAGCCGGAAGTTTCTAATAAGCCCGGCAATTCACACTTCGCACAGGGAGAACGAGCCACGGATTTCGGGCAGGAATCTTCTCGCAACTCCGGCGCGTTCCGGGTCTCAAAATCGGACGCATGGCTCGTCCTCGGCGTAATCGGCCTTATTCTTGTGGGAATGCTCCTGGGGGCGGAAATCATGCGGCTCTGGATTTCACGCGTGGCGCCAGTGAACCCTCAGCCCGTGGCGCTCATCCTCTTGGATGCCCTAGCCAAAGCGGTTCTCTAGGCTTTGCTCTTCTCCTAGGGTCGTGGCCAATCGGCATCGTGGCGGTCCCGCCCATTTACTTTCCTACGCCTTCTTTGCGCGTGAAAATCATGCCGCGGGTCCGTCCGGCATCCAGCGTAAAAGCCTTGATCACCTGATTTGCATCCCTTTCAAAGTGAATGGCGACCGGGGATTTCTCAACCTTGAATTCATCGGCGGCCGTGGCCACAAAGGGTCTCCGAAGAAGTACATCGGTCCGAACAGTGCCTGAAGCATCTACCAAAGCCACGATCTTTAGATTGCTTCCCTCGATTCCCAAACGATATATGACACCCAATTCCCCGCTCCAGTAGTCACCCGCGTAGGCCGCGAGTTGCACCGCGGTCAGCGACACAGATTTCATCTCCGTTTCGGGCCGCTTTTCTGGTTCCTTTTTGGCTTCCTTTGGTTTCATCAGTGTTCCGAGGTAGACGTCGGCTACTCTCTCAGCTCGCTGTTCGGGATTGGCGTTTCCCAGATTACAAAGACAGGCAACCGAGAAATGTTGTTCAGGGAATCGCAGCAGTTCTGCGCGATACCCGCCCCAGGCCCCGCCGTGCCGGACGGCGTGGAGTCCGCGGTAATCCTCGAGGAACAAACCCTTTGCATAATCCAACACCTTGCCGCTGTTCAGCTTGCCCCGTTCCTGGATCTCCGCGAGGAACTCTTTCCCGCCGATCTGCGCGCTGTAGAAGTTTTCATCCCACTTTTGCAAGTCTTCGACCGAAGTATGTACCGCGCCGTCGCCCGTCTGCTCAAAATAGGAAACATCCAGGTTGAAACCGACGCCCTTTTCGGCTGGATCGTAGGCCATGGCACGATTCTCGATCAGCGAGGTATGGTCATCGCGAAACTGCGTATGCGTCATTTCCAGAGGCGTAAAAATGTTGTCTGCCGCGAATTCTCGCAGCGTCTTTCCACTTGCACGCTTTACAATCACCGAAAGAAGAAAAAATCCCGTGTTGCTATAGAGCCAATCGCTACTGGGAGCGAAATTCAGAGCTTTCTGCCGGGCAACGATTTGCAGAGCATCTTCATCCGTCGTCACACCATCCGTGTTGATCCCGGCAAGTTCCATCAACGTCAGGTAGTCGCGAAGACCGCTGGTGTGGTTCAGCAAGTTTAGAATGGTGATCTTCTGGCCGTAGTCCGGGAGTTCTGGAAGATATTTCCGGATATCGTCGTTGACAGAAAGCTTTCCCTGTTTTTCCAGCAGTAGCACGCTGGCGGCTGTAAACTGTTTCGAAGTCGAGCCAATATCGAACACGCTCTGCGGCGTAATGGGCACATTCTCTTCGAGATTCGCCAGGCCATAGCCTTTCGAATAGATAATCTTTCCTTCGCGGTACACGCCGAGCGCGCACCCGGGTGAACCGGGCTTCACCAAGTCTGCAAAAACTTCATCCACCGCGGCAGTCTTTTTCTCGTCGGCCGCGCCAGCCCCGACTGGCCTCGCGAGCACGAGTGCGCACGCCAAGAATCCGGTGAGCATCCTCTTCAAAATCGCCATTTGGTTTGCTCCTTGTTTGACTCGGCCGTGAGTTTATACGCTCCCTCGCGCGCCCTCAACTGAATCTCGTGTAAACTGCTCACTTCGTCATGCTCACTGCGATCACCCGCGCCGTCAGCCCAGCCATCGTCAATTGCGAACTTTCCTTCATCGACCGGAAGCCGATCGACCTGGCTAGAGCCCAGGAGCAGCATCACGCTTACGAAAAGCTGCTGGAAAAACTCGGAGCTAGTGTAATTTCGCTCCCGGCCGAACCTGACCTACCGGATTCCATGTTTGTCGAAGACCCTGCCATTGTTCTTGACGAGCTAGCGATCATTCTGCCGCTCGGAACGGAAACCCGCCGCCGCGAGGGACCCTCTCTCGCCCAGGCGCTCTCGCGATTTCGAAAGCTCGAGTACGTCACTCTTCCCGGCACGCTCGAGGGGGGCGACCTTCTTCGCATTGGCCGCAAGCTCTTCGTAGGACTTACCAAGCGCAGTAACGCCGAAGGGATTCGCCAGTTGGCGACCATTCTCGCCAGACGCAACTACGAAGTGATTGCGGTCCCAGTGACCGGTTGTCTACATCTGAAATCCGCTGTTACGTATCTCGGCCAAAATACTCTACTTGCCAATCGACCGTGGTTCGACACGACGCCACTTGCTGGTTACGACTGGATCGACGTTGACCCCGCTGAACCGCACGCCGCCAACGCCCTGGCCCTCAGCGGCACGATCATTTTTCCCGCCTCCTTTCCGCGCACACGTGCGCGCATCGAAGCGCGCGGTTTCCACGTCACCCCTTTGGATATTTCAGAACTCCAAAAAGCTGAGTCTGGTCTTACCTGTTCCAGCCTTCTTTTCGCGAACACAAATCCACCGGGCTCGTGAGGTGACGGAAGCGGCGGTGGAGTCTTGCAGGAACTAGCCAAAGTCCTCTGAGAAAAAGAAAACGGCCACGCGAAAATCGTCCGCGTGGCCGTTTTTTCAGTCGATTCTTTCCCGGCGACTATGGATGGAAATTGAACTCCAGCTGAGTAGTGGTTTCACCACCGGCTGGCGCGTACTTCCAATTCTTCAACGTCTCATCCACGGCATTCACAAGCACCGGGTGTCCGCCGATGAACTTCTTTTCCTTGATCCGTCCATCAGCACCGATTACCACTTGCACCTTGACAGTCCCGGTTAGCTGCAGCCGCCTTGCGACTTCCGGGTAGCTCGGCACAGGACTGGAAAGCACCTTTCGGCCGTCCTGCGCCTGCAGGCTCGCCCCGGCCAAACTCAGGGTCAGCGCCAGCACTGTGACACCTAGAATTCTTAGTTCCTTCCCCTTGTTATTCATCGTCAACTCTTCCTATTGGAATAGCGTTCATCCTCAATTCGAACGCCCTTGGATTCGTCGTGCTTGGGACATATGTCAAAACTACCTGTAAACCTTTGGTCTTGCACTCTTTCCGCGGGACAGGTGTTTCTCCCGCAAAACTGTTCTCCCGGACTAGGGGAAAACCTGTAGAAAGGTCAGGGGGTCGATTTAGTCACGTCTGCCTCCCGTTTGACTGCCTTTCCGGAGGGGCCGGCGATGAGATACGGTCCGTCCAAATGACGCCTGGCGGCCATTCCATCCCAAAACGAGTGTGCCATGTCCCGCTGCTACCAACTGACCTTTAGCCCCAACTGAAGTTGCCGGGGATCGAACGCTGCAGTCGGGACTCCGGCTTGGGTAAAGAGGGTATTCACCGCCTGAACGTTGAACTTGTTGATGACGTTAAACAAGTCCGCGCTAGCGGTTAGCCGAAGCCGTTCGCCGAGGCTGAATGACCGCCCGATGCGCAGGTCAGTGAATACGGTTGCCGGCATGATCCCCGTATTTCTCCCCAGAGTCCCGTACAGGGGCACCGTCACATTGCCGTCGTAGACGCCGTCGTTTGTGCAAACGGGGAGAAGGTAGCCCGTCGCAGAGTACTTTGAAGCCACTGCAGTATCTCCGCAGAGGTCCGTTTGTCCCGCACTGGCAACGTTGGGCCGCTGCGCGGTCGGGCCGGTCACAACGTTAAAGGGCCGGCCCGAAGCGATGGTGACAAGCGGTGCAACCGTCCAATCGCTGAGCAAGCGACGTAGACCCATATTGCCGGAGTAGCGTCCGGCGTTGTACACCCCGCTGAGGACGAAGCGCTGGCGCTGGTCCAGAGAGGAGGAAGCGCGATCGGCCGCAGGATCAAAACTATTTTGCGGGCCACCGAAGATGTCGCTTGCATTGTCGATCACGTGCGACCACGTATAGGAAGCCTGGAATTCCAGGTGCTTGCCCATGGTCTTCTTCACGTCGGCCGTCAATGCATGGTAGGCCGACGTGCCGTCCGAGACCTCCGTCGTTACTGCGGCGAAGGGCACGGTAACTCCCAGTCCAGGGAATGCCGCGGCGGCGGTTGCCACACAAGCTGACGGAAATACGGGAGCAAGAGACGGATTGAGACCGGAGGGACGGAAGAAGCTGAGCAGGGCTGCTGGGTAATACGCCCCGGCGGGGCCTGATCCGCAAGCATCCACGGCCAGAGGAGAAGAGTCTGGCGTGACCGCTCCACCCGCGACCGCTCGTTCCCAGTTCGAAACGAGGGCCGTCTGGTTCTCCGCGTTGAAATCCCGCTGATAGGGCAAGTGGTGCCCGCCGCTGTAATCATAGGCGAGCAGGATCGTCAGCCCGTGACCCAACTGCCGCTCCACCTGAAGATCCACCTCTTCTGCATAGGCAAATACAAAGTTCCGCGCGGTGGCCAACCCGAAAGGTTGAGAAACCAGGGGAAAGAATGTCGCTGGTTGCAGGTAGCCCTGATTGGAGAGCGAAGCCACTATGTACTTATTCGCTGGGTCGAACCGTTGCTCGTTCGCGAGGTAACCCGCGATGTTATTTCCCAGGCAATTCGCATTGGCGATGGAACCTTGGAAAATGTTGGCTGCGTTGACACGCGTGGGGTCAAACGCCAGCACGTCGGATGTGGTGCAGGGCGTCCCGCCGAAGAACTGCACCGTCGGCGTTCTCGATCCGTCCTCCACCGCCGATTGATAGGCGATGCCCAGCGCCGGGTGATCGTAGAAGACGCCAGCCGAGGCACGCACTACCGTCTTGCCGTCTTTCCACGGATCCCAGGCAAGTCCGAGGCGCGGTGCGAAGTTGTTCTTGTCTTGCGGAATCCCCTGCATCACCCCTAGGGCCTGCTGTGCCGCTGCGGCCATGGGAGTCGATGCCGCAAAGGTGGGCGTGAATTCGATGTCGTATCTCACACCGTAGTTCAACGTCAGGTTCGGACGAATTTTCCAGGAATCCTGGAGGAATCCGCCTACGGTTTTGTCGGAGAATTGTGTGTTCGGTACGCCGAGACCTTGGGTGAAAGTCTGCGGCAACCCCAAGCCATAGGCTTGCACGGGTGAAAAACTAGGTATGCCCAGGAACAACGATACGTCGCTGAATTGGAACTGCCCGCCAAAGTTCGTCGCTGCGGAAACCGTCAATGGAATGTAGTTCGTGTCCGCTCCGAACTTCACGCTGTGGTGCCCGGCGTTCCAGGTAAAGTCATCGGCCAACTCCCAGCGTTTTTCGATGCGGTGCAAATAGGTGTTCGGATCGCGGCCAAAGAACGCGTAGCCGGGGATGTCCACCCCGACGTTGAGCGCCTCGGGAGTATTCGCAACGTCGAAACCCAAGCCGCGCCGGCTGAATTGGAAGCGAAGTTCGTTGAACTTCGAGGCCCCAATGAGCATGAGGTGCGAGGCTGCGATCGTCACGTCGTGATATTGCTGCTGGTCTGTCCTGCTGAAAGCATTTTGTCCGGGGTTTTGTCCTGGGCCCTGGCTCTGCAAACCGGTTACCAGGCTGGGGCTTACGTTGACGCGCAGGAACAATTGCTGCATATCGCTCAATTTGTGATCCAGACGCAATCCCCAAAGGCCGGTGTCCTCCTTGAGGGGATAATTCCCGACCAGGTTCTGCAGGGGCACAAAGCTAGCAGGCAGCACTTCGCCCGAAGTGGCAAAAGTGGAAGCACCGGGCACGCCTTGCAGTGCTGTTTGCGAACCCTGGCCAACGAGCGCCGCGTACGCGATAGTGTTTCCGTTTACGGGAGTCACGGGATTTTCTAGGAACGCCTTCTGCGCCGGGGTGCCCAGTATCGTCGTGCCAGCGCCGAGGTAAGCCGAGGCATCGATATTGACCAGCCCGAAATTGTTGACGCCGATGGTCGAGAAGCCGGTTTCCTGGCGGCGCGTTGTCTCATAGGAGAAAAAGAAAAACGTCCTATCCTTCTGGAGCGGTCCGCCCACAGTGATGCCGGGCTGAATGCGTGTGTACGCCGGGTTGGCAACCGTACTGAACGGATTCACGGCCTGAAAGTCCCGGTTACGACCGTAGGCGAAAATGTCGCCGTGGAATCTGTTGCTTCCGGCGCGCGTAACGATGTTAATCACGCCTCCGGACGATCGTCCATATTCCGCCGCAAAGCTGTTCGTCAGAATCTGAAATTCCTGAACCGCTTCCTGTGATACCGTCGAGCGAATCCCGTTAATAATGCTGTCTTCCGCGTCCGCGCCGTCCACGTTTACGAGATTGGAACGCGCGCGTGCTCCGCTGAAATTGAGGCCCGAACTAGGCGCGAACGGAATCACCGGGGCGCCGTCAGGCTTAACCTGCGCATCGGTCAGCGCAAACTGCACATAGTTGCGCCCATTGATCGGCAGGTTGTCGATCCGTGCTTGCGTTATCGTGTTCGTGGTCGTGGTGCGCTGCGCCTCCAATTGCTCGCTGGAGTTCCGGTCGATCACCATGTGGATGACTTCTTCCGAGGCGGAAAGGGCCACAGCAAGCACTGCGTCCTGGCCCACGGTCAGGACGATTCCGGAGATCGATGTGCTTTGGTAGCCGGCCGCTTCCGCCTTCAGAGAATACGAGCCTGGAGGCAGGAGCGCGAAAACATAGCCACCGTCCGCTCCCGATTGCACGGTGCGGGAAAGGTCGCGGCTGGTGTCACTCACCGTGACTGTCGCGCCGGATACTGGCGTTCCGTTCACGTCCTTCACCGTACCGCGCAAGTTCGCGCTCGTGACGTTTTGTGCCGCTCCCCTCAGCGGCAAAATCATCACCAGAATCCACAATGCTAGAAATTTCACCGTTTTCATGATCGGACACTCCACCCCACGCCGGGTTGGGCCCGCGCAGGTTCCTTTTCTTTTTTTCAGGGTCAGCTTGCTACGGGTTTTGGAAAGGCTTTCAGCTCGAGGACTTATCTGCGCCTTGCTTCCGTTCCGTCTTTAAAGCGGCGATCCCTGTCACTTCTACCCGTTGGTCGTCAAATTGCCGAGGCTCAACAGGAAAACTTTTTGTGCGAGGGCCCATCGCCCCCGCCGTTAGAACTTGAACTCGACTTGCGCCGTTGTTTCAGAGCTGCCGGGCGCGTACTTCCACTTCTTGAGCGCCTTTTGCACGGTATCAACGAGAACCGGATGGCCGCCTTGAACCTGCACATTCTTGATAAGTCCATCCGCGCCGATAACCACCGTCACCTTCACCACCCCGGTTAGGTTCATTTTCTTGGCGAGCTCCGGATATTCCGGCTCTGGATTCGAAATGACCTTCCTTCCTTGCTGCGCAAACACCGTCGTGGCCGCTAGGCTTAGCAACAGCCCCAGAGCCGCGCTCGCTTGCATTCCTGCTTGCACACTCTTCCGCATGACCCTTTTCGCCCCTCGGTTTGATATGAAACAATCCATGCATTATGGTTTCTGTACGGAACATTTGTTTCGCTTCTCTAGATTAGCCAGCCACTAAATCATCGCCAGCAATTTCGTCTTTTGGTGTGTTCTGTGAGGAAGCTGTTCCGACGGTCTAAGTAAAAACCTGTAGAAGAGCTAGGGGGGCGCATTTTGGGCTATTTTCAGCGGGGTATAACTCTTTCGGTGCCGCGGTGCACAACCGGCGAATTTTGGCTTTTATAGGAAAGCGGCCCGTGCTATTCTCAACTCGTGATATTGTCCATCGCCACGATGCGAATTACGTCCAAGTCGTCCATGTCGACTACCTCGACTACGACTATGACGACTATTTCCGCTTCGGGCGCGTGGAAAAACAGCTAGCAAGCTAGAAAAAGTTTCCAACCCACCGCCAGAAGCGAACCTGGCGGTGGGTTTCTTCTTTTAAGCCCCCTCCAGAGACGCTCCAGCGGGTCAACTCCGGCAAGGACGGAGTTGTACTTGGAACTGAAAACCAGGAGCGCGGGTCATGAGCCTCGAAAACGTACAGGATGAACTAGCATCGGAACCAAGCACCGCCGCGTTGCCCGTTCGCGTGCATCGGTGTGGCGGGGTGAACCAACAAAGCAAGAGCGTCGTCTCTTTCAAGTTTGGCGGTAGTTCTCTGCTTGGCGCGGAGCGCATGATCCACGCCGCCGGCCTCGTGCATGGCGCTGCACAGACGTCGAGCGTTGTGGTGGTCGTCTCCGCAATGAAAGGAATAACCGATAATCTACTCTCCGTGGCCCAAAGTCTCGCTGCCGGCAAGTTCACGCATGCCCGCCGGGAGGCTGAAGGCGTCCTCGATGTGCACCTCGAGGTCTTACACGATCTGCAACTCGATCAGGATGACGACCTTCGTGTCCGCCGTGAACTCCGGCTGCTCGGCAGGGATCTTCTTCACGAAGTTCCTGAGCACGGCCATGTCGCTGCCAGCGACGAGCTGTTCGACCGCCTCGCCTCTTTTGGGGAACGCTTCAGCGCCCGGCTCTTTGCCGTTGCATTGGAAAAACTGGGTGTTTCTGCCGTACCCGTCGCGTCGTCTGATTTTGTCCTGACCTGCAACACCTTCCGGAAAGCCCAGCCTCACTTGGAGCTGACCAGGCGGCACGGGCGGGATATTCTTCTCCCGCTTCTTGAAGAAGGCATCGTGCCGGTCGTGACCGGATTTATCGGCGCCACGCCCGACGGCCGCATCACCACGCTCGGCCGCAATAGCTCAGATTTTTCGGGCGCCATCATCGCCCATGTCGTTGACGCCGAGGAACTCGTCATCTGGACCGACGTTGACGGCATCTACACGGCAAACCCCAACGCATCCGCCGAGGCTCGTCTCCTCCATGAGCTCAGCTATGACGAGGCGCATGCGCTCACTGCTGGCGGAGCAAAGGTATTGCACGAAAAGGTGCTGCCACTGGCCGCGGAAATCAAAATGGTTATTTGGGTGCGCAACACTTTTAATCCTCAGGCGCCCGGCACGCGCATCGGCTCGCCGCGCTCTATGAACGAGACGGCTCTCGGCGCTACAGAGCTGGTATCTAGAAGTGTGGGAGTATCTGTTCATGGTGAAGCGGCATGAGCTTACAATCTCTAAAGGGGGGTAACAGCAACATGCAGTCGAAACCATCTGCGAAGGCTTCGCCCGGAAGAATCGAAAGCGCCCAGGTGAGGGGCGCTCAGAATAAGTGGCGTGCCGGGGTTCTCGGCGCCACTGGTGTGGTGGGAC
>Ga0209698_10005157_pt1 | contig 14207 bp, 14 predicted proteins | sample LitLauG_LLR_2012_FD_187203 | JGI IMG/M metagenome (GOLD analysis project Ga0209698, IMG submission 187203) | Freshwater sediment microbial communities from Pennsylvania, USA - Little Laurel Run_MetaG_LLR_2012 (SPAdes) (version 2) | ecosystem: Environmental > Aquatic > Freshwater > Creek >... | reverse complement strand
CAATGGCGTCCTGAGGCCCGGCCCCCACCTTACCCAACTTGTCCGTCAACCCCTGGATGCCGCGAAGCGATTCAAGCACATCTTTGGCCGCAGCGGAGTCGGTGAGCTGAATTTCGCCACCCAGATCGAACCACTGCACCACTTGCTGCAGGTTGACGCCGGTGAGATATTCGTCGAAAGTTTTGGCGATCGCAGTGCGAATCAGTTCCCGGGCGACGTTGTCGGCGCCTTTCATCTCGCCCTCGTATTCGAGTTCGAGCTTGCCGGTGATGGAAGGCATTGCCGCGTAAACGTCGCCGATACGAGGAACGACGATCTTCTCGTGATTGCGAATGGCGCGGCGCTCGGCGTTGGAAATCACATTCTCCATGACGGAAATGGGAAGGCGTTGGCTAACACCGGAGCGCTTGTCAACTTTCTTGTCTTCACGCGCTACGAAGGCGATACGCTCGATCACCTCCTGGACATACTTGGGCACGTGGAGCTTGTGGCCGTTGCGCTGTGTCCACGCTTCCTGCGCGGTTATGGCTATTCCTTCTTCCACACTGGCGGGATAGTGAGTGCGAATTTCGGAGCCGATGCGGTCTTTGAGCGGCGTGATGATCTTGCCGCGAGCGGTGTAGTCTTCCGGGTTAGCGCTGAAGACGAGCGCGACATCAAGCGGCAGGCGGATCGGGTAGCCCTTAATCTGGACGTCGCCCTCCTGCATGATGTTGAAGAGGCCAACCTGGATTTTTCCGGCAAGGTCGGGGAGTTCGTTGATGGCGAAGAGTCCGCGATTGGCGCGAGGCAGCAGGCCGTAGTGTACGGTCATTTCGCTCGAGAGTTCGTGGCCGCCGCGAGCGGCCTTGATGGGATCGATGTCGCCGATGAGGTCGGCGATGGTCACATCGGGCGTGGCCAGCTTTTCTACGTAGCGGTCATCGGGGGTGAGATAGCCGATGGGAGTGGAGTCGGCTTCTTTGGCGACAAGTTCGCGGCAGCGGCGGCAAATGGGAGCGTAGGGGTTGTCGTGGATTTCGCAGCCGGCGATGTAGGGTGTTTGCGGGTCGAGCAGCGTGGTGAGGGCGCGCAGGATGCGGCTTTTGGCCTGACCACGTAGTCCGAGCAGAATGAAGTTATGACGCGAAAGAATGGCATTTACGATTTGAGGCACAACGGTGTCGTCGTACCCGACGATGCCGGAAAAAATGGGCCCGTCCTTGCCGAGCCTGTCGACCAGGTTATCGCGCAACTCGTCTTTGACGCGGCGGCTGCTTAGACGTTCCTGAGAGAAGGGACTGCGGCGAAGCTCGCCCAGCGTCCGAGGAAGACTCATGAAGGAAAACCCCCACAATCAACGGCGTTGATTCCGATTATACGCTGGTGGTGTTGCGGCGTTGTGGGATGAAAAAGTTTGGTCGTGGCTTAATTTGAAGCACCCCGCGCCAGATCCCTCGCTCCGCTGGAGAAAACGCGGAGCTTCGGGATGACGATCCGATAGAACAATGGCAAATTAAGCCACTATCAAAACTTTGGTCTTGGTGCAGTTGAAGAGATCGCGATTAGAGCAGATCGCTTCCGTAAGGCCTCGCCTCCGCAAGCTCAGCTCGCCAGAATCAGAACGATACTCTCCCGACGCTGAAGCGCCGGGCTACTATCGCGACGCCCCTACGGGGCTGTGGGAAGCGAAATTTGTTCGAGCGAATATTTCAGCGTGATGGGAGATGGATCGGGTTGTATCGCTTTTCGCCGAGGAAGCCAAGCGACCTCAGAGGCTAGAGCCCGATGTCCAGGCAGTTCAGGCGGCACGGCTGAAGCCGTGCCCTCCCGCAGAAAGTGTCGATGGAGAACCTATTGCGCGTGGCCGTTGCCGCCTGCCTTTTGGCGGACCTGTATGGCGCGGCGCAGCTTGGGGAGAATGGCTTCGAAGTAAGTGGTGAGCGACTGAAGACGCTTTGCTTCTGAGCGCATGGACAGAAGATTCTGCTTGAAGTCGAGGTCGAGGGGCAGGGAACCGGCCAGATGAAAAGAAACCGCCGATTCCGGAGTCTGGGAGAGATCCTGCTGTGCCCCGGCCAGCGCGAGTATCTCGCCGTGCAGCTTTAGGGCGTGAGCCAGTTCCTCGGCGGTGGGCTTTTCGGCTTCATCTTCAAACAAGAGCACGGACGCACGAAGGAAATTGCGCTCCTGGTTGAGTTCCATCACTTCAAAACGCTGGCGGCCCTCGGCGACGATATCCATGCGTCCATCTTCATATTCCTTGGTGACCGCCACAATCTCTGCCGTGCAGCCAATCTCGGCAACGCCGCTGTCCTGAGCGCGGACGATCCCGAAAAGAGACTTCTCCGAGAGACACTCGCCAATCATCTCCTTGTAGCGCGGCTCAAAGATGTGCAACGGCATAGGTGTGCCGGGGAAGAGCACTACGTCCAAGGGAAACAGAGGGAGAAGGGAACTCAAGCAGCCTCCGGGCTACGCACGCGGCAGCAGCGCGAGCGGAATTGGCTCGATTGTACGCCATGGCTTGACTTCTTATGGACGGGAAGAATAAAAGCTCGACATGGAACTAGCCGGGAAAGTTGCGGTAGTCACGGGCGCTTCGATGGGTATTGGAGAGGCGATCGCCAAAGTTTTTGCCAATCAAGGTGCGAGGGTTGTAATGCTCTCGCGCGATGCCGGCCGGGCGGAGGCGGCTCGCGGAAGGGTGGGCCAGACGGATCTCACACTGGCGCTGTCGTGCGACGTGCGAAACCGGGAAGAAATCGACCGCGTGATCAGTTTGACTCTGCATCATTACAGCCGCATCGATGTCTGGGTCAACAATGCGGGGCATGGATTGCGCGATTCGGTGGCACAGATGGACCCGGCAGCTTTCCACGACATGTTCGACACGAACTTCTTTGGGACTGTGGCAGCTATGCAGGCGGTCGTGCCGGTGATGAGGCAGCAGGGCGGGGGAACGATCATTAACATCTCAAGTGTGGCCGGGCATATTCCGATACCGTTCAGCGGGGCGTATTCAGCAACCAAGTTTGCCATGAACGCGATCGGGAAGGCGGCGGGAGTGGAGTTGGCTGGGACAGGAATTCACGTTTTGACCGTGTGTCCGGGATACGTGAGGACAGATTTTTCTGTGAACGCGATCAAGGGGCGAGAAGTGAAAAACGTGCGCCCGCCGAGCCAGCGGGGGATAAGTGCGGAGCGCGTGGCGCGGGCGACGCTACAGGGATATCGAAAGCAGAAGAGGGAGGTCGTCGTACCCTGGACGATGCACCCGATGATCAAGCTTTACCAGCTGTTTCCACGATTGGTAGAGAAGGGGATGGTGAAGCTGGCGCAGAGGAGCAAATAGAATCTGATCGGGATCAGGAGGATGGATGTTGTCGATAGCGCGTGCGGACGCCGAACAGAAGATAACTCAACCATGACGCCAGAGCCCAGTCAACATACGTAATCGACGTAAACCCAAAAGCAACTTGGTCAGATTTTGCGCAATGAAACGCGACTATGCTGGGAAAACTATACCAAGAGCCACATCCGTATCTGAGTTCGAACAATAGATAAGCCGCTGTCAGGGCAGCTCCAGAGGACAACGCCCAACAAATCCGCGGTCTCGATTTCACGATCTAAGCTCCGCCAGCATGGCTTCCATTTCGGACTGGGCATGAGTGTTGCCGGCGCGCCGGGCGGAGGTGATGCCATCTGTAAGCATCTTCTTCGCCTCGTCGATACGCTCGGCACGGGCCAGCGTCTGCGCCGCCATGAAGTAGCCGGCGGTGTATTCGGGGTGCGAGGCAAGCAGTTTGCTGAACTCCTCCATCGCCTGCGTGGTGTCGCCGTTCTTCGAATGCTCCATGGCCAGTCCATAGCGGGCGAAGGCGTCGTTGGGATTCTCGGAGAGAATCTCGGTCAGCATGGCGATGCGATCCATAGGTTGCTGTCAGTCCTTGGGCTCAGATTATATAAGCCATGGTTCGAGATGGGGATTGGCAGCGACTAAGGCTGCGGATTCCTCGCGCGCCCTCCCCGCGCAAGCGCGGTTACGGGTGGCTTGGAATAACAAAAAGGGAACCGGTTGGCGGCACGACTGAAGTCGTGCCCTCCCGCAAGAAGTTCTGCAGGTTCCAGGCGGCTAAAGAACCTCCGAGTTCAACTCGTCGCCATGCGCATTGCGAGTGGCGGCTTAGAGATTCCACAAGTAAAATAGCCAGTCCACAAGAAACCAGCCCTGAGAGGCGGAGTGTCGATGCCTTGTCCTTTCTTCATGCCGACCGAGAGATCGCACGACAGTTCGTGGGCGCATCCGGAGCGTTTGCCTTTGGGTGGAACCTGGAAGGGGGTCTGCACCGCCCGTGAAGACGGTACACTCACACCCGACAGTCAACAACTGAACGAGTTCTGCAATCTCGGTTACGCTGCTGCGTGTCCGTATCTTCCGTCGCGGCGGGAGGCCGACGCGGTGCGTTTCTCGGTGGCGAACGACAGCAAAGATCGCATCAAGATCTGGTACACCCTGGAGCGCGAGCACCATCCCGGTCAGCATGGGATACTGGAGTACGACGCCGCAGACAAGGGCTGGATCACAACTCATCCTGACCGCTGTTTGCAAAAGATGGCGGAATGCCACCTGGAGTCATATCTGGCGAAGCGACGGGCGGGCGGTTCTTCCTCCAACTGAAGCCTATGAACGACTGTGATTCGTTGCTGACTCCGCGTCCGGTGCGCGATTCGCAATCAGAGATGGCGGAGATCGTTCTGCCCAACGATGCGAATCCGCTGGGGGCTCTCCTTGGCGGACGGTTGATGCACTGGATCGATCTTGCCGGTGCGTTGGCCGCGCATCGCCACTCGCGAAATTATGTGGTGACGGCGTCGATCGATCACCTGGATTTTCTTATTCCGGTGCGAGTGGGGGATCTGGTGATTCTGCGATCTTCGGTAAACCGCGTCTTTCGCAGCTCGATGGAAGTGGGGGTGAAGGTCTGGGTGGAGAACTACATTGAGGTCAGCCGAAAGCACGTCAGTTCCGCCCACATGACGTTCGTTGCGGTGGACCGGCAGGGTAACCGGTTGCCTGTGCCGGCGGTCATTCCGGAGACTGACGAAGAGCGCCGGCGCTATGAGGATGCTGGGCGGAGGCGCGAAATCAGGCGCTCGGAGGCGCAGCGGCGGAAACACAGCTCAGACTGAGCTGTGATGTGCGTCACATCGCCTCGGGCGGGCGGACCCATATGATGCGGCTTTCAATCACTTACTGAAAGACAGCAGCATGGATAGTGCACTTCTCGTTCATCGCCTGCATTTTGCTTTTACCGTTACCTTCCACTATTTATTCCCGCAACTCACAATGGGGCTGGCACCGCTGATCGTGGTGCTGAAGACCCTGGCCCTGCGCACGAAGAATGAAATCTACAACGATGCCGCCCGGTTCTGGGCGCGCATTTTCGGCATTAACTTTGTGCTGGGCGTGGTGACCGGGATTCCCATGGAATTTCAGTTCGGCACCAACTGGTCACACTTCTCGCGGTTCGCGGGAGGAGTGATCGGACAGACTCTTGCCATGGAGGGTGTGTTCGCATTCTTTCTGGAGTCGGCATTCCTCGGCCTGTTCCTGTACGGCGAGAAACGGCTGAGCCCGCGGGCACATTGGTGGTCGGCGGTAGCGGTGTTTCTGGGGTCGTGGATGTCGGGCTATTTCATCATCGCGACGGACGCCTGGATGCAATACCCGGTCGGCTACACGAAGGCGGCGGACGGGTCACTGCAGCTTTCGAGCTTCTGGGAACTCGTGTTGAATCCGTGGGCGTGGTGGCAGTATGCCCACAACATGAGCGGGGCCGCGATTACAGGCGCGTTTGTGATGGCTTCGGTAGGCGCGTTCTATCTGCTGTGGGGCAAGCACGTAGAGTGCGGCAGGATTTTTGTGAGGACCGGAGTGGTGGCAGGTTGCATCTTCAGCGTCCTGCAACTGTTTCCCACAGGTGACGGACAGGGGCGACTGGTGGCCCTGCATCAGCCGGTGACGCTGGCGGCGATGGAGTCTCTGTTCACGAGCGGGCCGGGAGCGCCGCTCGTCATCATCGGACAGCCCAACGTAGATGAGCGAAAGATCGACAACCCGATTCTTGTTCCGGACATGCTTAGCTTTCTGACCTATCGCCGATGGAAGGCCGAGGTGCGAGGGCTGGATGCGTTCCCCCAGGATCAGTGGCCCCAGAACATTCCGTTGCTGTATTTCAGCTATCACATCATGGTGGGGCTAGGCACAGTCTTCATTGCCGTGATGGTGGTTTCGGTTTTCCTGCTCTGGAGAGGAAAGCTGTTCGCCGCGCGATGGATGCTTTGGGTGTTGCTGCTAAGCCTGCCGTTTCCGTATATCGCGAACACGGCGGGTTGGATGACGGCGGAACTGGGGCGGCAGCCGTGGCTGGTCTATGGGCTGTTCCGAACGGCGGACGGCTACTCGAAGACGGTGTCGCCGGGAAATGGGATGTTTACCTTGCTCGGCTTTATGGGGATCTATCTGGTGCTGGGAATCCTGTTCCTGTTTCTGGTGCGGCGGGAAATTGAGCACGGTCCGGTGGCGGAGAGCGCGGGTGCACATGCGGGCTGAGCAGCGGCGCGGGTAGGACGGAGTCATGGAAACATTGTGGTTCATTATCGTCGCGTTGATGATCGCTGCGTATGTCGTGATGGACGGTTTCGACATCGGCGCCGGAGCGATATACCTGCTGGTGGCGAAAAATAGTCTGGAACGACGCACCGTGCTGCGAACGATCGGGCCAGTGTGGGATGGTAACGAAGTGTGGCTGCTGGCGGCGGGGGGCACGCTCTACTTTGCGTTCCCGCAGCTTTATGCGTCGAGCTTCAGCGGATTCTATCTGCCGCTGATGATGGTTCTGTGGCTTCTCATGTTGCGGGCCATCGGGATCGAGTTCCGCGCGCACATGGAGAATCCCGTCTGGCAGACTTTCTTCGATTTTGTCTTTTGCGGTTCGAGTGCCCTGCTCGCGATTTTTCTTGGCGCCGCGTTGGGCAACGTGATTCGGGGCGTGCCCCTGGGGCCGGACGGGTATTTCTTCGAGGCGCTGTGGACTGACTTTCGGGTGGGACCGCATCCGGGGATTCTCGACTGGTATACGGTGATGGCTGGCGTGGTGGCGCTGGTCACGCTAAGCGCGCACGGGGCTCTTTACGTAGCATTGAAGTCGGAAGGGGAAGTGAACCGTAGGGCGCGGCGCGTGGCGGTGGTGGCATGGCCGCTGCAGCTTATTCTGACCTTTGTGAGTCTGGTGGCAACCTACTTTGTGCGGCCGCAAGTGATGGATAACTACCGGTCGTATCCGGCGGGATTCCTGGTGCCCATCGTCGTGCTGGCCAGCCTGATCGTCATGCTCTGGGCGGAACGTACGGAGAAAGAGAAACTCGCCTTCCTGGCTTCGGGTGTTTACATCGCCGGAATGCTGGTGGGAGCGGTGTTCGCGCTGTATCCCATGGTCCTGCCGGCGAGCACCGACCCGGCGTACAGCCTGACGATCGACAACGCGGCAGCCGGTCATCATGGCCTGAGTGTGGGCCTAGTCTGGTGGAGCATAGGGATGGTTCTGGCCGTCGGCTATTTTGTGTTCATCTACCGCATGTTCCGGGGCAAGGTGAAGCTGGAGGGCGGAGGGTACTAAGGCCCTGGCGATAGAATGCAGGGACCAACTCGGCTAAAACCTCGTGTTTATTGACTCCAGGCGGCACGGCTAAACCTGTGCCCTCCCCGACCTCGTGGCCCATCCTACGGATCGCTGGAGCATCTGCAACGACATCGTCTACAGCACTATTGAAGAACAAGAAGCAGGTCCCTCGACTGCGCGTGGAGTTTACTTCGTAAACTTCACGCTCCGCTCGGGATGACAAACGGTATAAGGGCTACGGCACGCCTGACGCGTGCCCTCCCTTCGTTTAGACTACCCGCAATCATGGGATCTCGACTGAGCGGTAAAGTTGCCATCATTACGGGCGCCGGTACGGGTATTGGGCGTGCCATCGCACTTGCCTTCGCGCAGGAGGGCGCAAACCTCACATTGGTAGGGCGGAGGAAGGATCACATCGAGCGCGTGGCGCACGAGGTGGGGGCTCCCCTCTGGTGATGGCTGCGGACGTCTCGAAGAAGCAAGATATCGAGCGCGTGGTGAGGGAGACGGTCAACCGATTCGGCGGATTGAACGTGCTGGTCAACAACGCCGGAGTGCTGCATATCGGGACCGCGGAGGAGATCACGGAAGATCAGTGGGACGAGACCTTTAATATCAACGTGCGCGGCCTGTGGCTCCTTTCACGCGAGGTGCTGCCCGCAATGCGGAAAGCGGGCGGCGGGTCCATCGTCAACGTGGCGTCGGTGCTGGGGATTAACGCGGCGCGAAATCGAGCTTGCTATGCCGCATCCAAGGGCGCGGTGGTTTTGCTGACGAAAGCTATGGCGATCGATCACGGGCAGGAAAAGATTCGGGTGAACGCGATCTGTCCGTCGTTTGTGGAGACCGATTTAACCGCCGCGGTGCTCAAGAACGCGCCAGATCCGGATGCGGTGCGGCGCGAGCGCACGGCCGTGCATCCGATAGGGCGGCTGGGGACGCCAGAGGATATCGCGGGCATGGCGGTTTATCTGGCCAGTGAAGAGTCCGCGTGGGTGACAGGCGCGGCAATGGCGGTCGACGGCGGGTATCTGGCGGTGTGAGTGGGGCTGGTTTCGGCCTCGCGGGACGTCACATGACCCTGTGGCGTCCTTGTATATAATCAGAGTTTCGGCCCTCCTCAACGGCCGGTCTGGAAGGTGATCCCTTGGGTTCTCATGGTTCCCACATGCACGGGCAACAACCACCCGCTCCCCAACCTCTGGCGGGAGTAGGAGCTATCATTGCGGTCGGTTCGGGCAAAGGCGGCGTGGGGAAGACCACGCTGGCGGTAAATCTTGCCGTCGCCCTGGCGAAGTTGGGGCACAAGGTCGGTTTGCTCGATGCCGACGTGTATGGGCCGAATGTGCCGCTCATGCTGGGGACGAATCAGCAGCCAAGAGCGGGGACCGACAACCGGATTGAACCGATCGAAGTGTTCGGGCTGAAGGTGATTTCGGTGGGATTCCTCAATCCGGGAGACAAGCCGATCATCTGGCGTGGACCCATGCTGCATCAGATCGTCCGGCAGTTTCTGGGTTCCGTGGAGTGGGGCCAGCTCGATTACCTGGTGGTGGATCTGCCGCCGGGAACGGGCGATGTGGCGCTTTCCCTGATTCAAACCGTGCCGCTGACGGGGGCGGTGGTGGTTTCGACGCCGTCAGATGTGTCGCTGCAGGACGCGCGCAAGGCAATCGAGATGTTCCGGCAGATGAAGGTTGACCTGGTGGGCGTGGTCGAGAACATGAGCTATTTCGTATGCCCGCATTGCAATCATGAGATCGACATTTTTTCCCGCGGGGGAGCGGAGAAAACGGCAAAGGATTTCAATGTGGCCTTCCTGGGCAGCATTGAGCTTGATCCGGAACTGCGCAGGGCTGGCGACACGGGGAAGCCTGTGGTCTTGGATGGAGAAGACTCACCTCTCGCCAAGTCGCTGTACGCGTTCACGAGCAAGGTCATAGCGCGGGTGGAGGAGATCAAGGCCAGCGCGCCGGAGAGCGTGATACAGATTCAGTGAAGAGGACTAAGCGGGAGATCCGGGTCGAGGAAGGTATTATCGGTTACCTCGCGGGAACGTCAATGAGTGTAATTGGGATGTTACGCCAATCGCGGTGTTCACTCGCTTCAGTTCCTCGCACACACCGTTATAGCACCATCTCAACGATGGTGGTTGCAGTGGTACCGTTCTTCAAGACTTCGACCACATAAGTTTTTACCGGCATGTGCGAGTCTTTAGCGATCCAGACGGTTTCTTTGTCGGAGCCGCCACCAGTCGGCGTCAACTCGACCTTAACCGAATCGAACGTCCCTGCGGGCACGGTGATACGCTCTTTGCCGACGACCTTTAACTGCAGAAGTTTTTCCTTGTCGGGCGCCTGCGGCTTTACCGCGAGCCTCTCGATGTCAAAGCATCGAAGGGTGGCTTCGTATCCTTCCGTCAGCGGCAGAAAACCTATCGTTAGCTCAGGGCCGGGAGCATAGGCAAAAACCGGTCCACTCAAATCGACCGAGACGGGCTTGTCCGGGCCAGTTGCATACTTCATGGCGCCGGTGACTTTGTTGGTGGTGAAATCAAGATTGATCGCCACTGGTTTCCAGGGCTGGTCTTTGTGGAGGAAGTGACCAAACGCTTCTTTGCGCAAGATCAGGGTGCCTTTTTCTAGAGTCGAAACGTCGGTGACGGGGCCTTCTGGAAATTTCCATGCAGTAGTGATTGTCCACACGGCACCATCATCTTTGATCGTAATGGAAAAAGTCGAATGGTTATTGAGCTTCGGAAGGCTGTCGGTCTCCTTATATCTCCAGGTCCCAGCAGTCGGGACCACGGACGGCTTGGGTGTGCCAACACTCGTCGGGATCGCGTTTTCGGCCTGCGCCACAGTTTTGGGGGGCACGGTGTTGGTTGGCTCTGCCGAAACGGGGGCTATAGAAGCAACGACGAGGATAAACAGCATGTATCGGGACATGGCGCTGAAATTGTACTCGCGTAGCGTTCTCGGTTCCCACGCAACTGTCGAAATCAGGCGATTTAACTCATTAAGCGTTTTTTTCTCCATTTGATAGCGTGTCCTCCCGCGTGGCGACTTGGTGAGGAGCAAGAGCTTTCCTCCGCTGGTTTTGGGCAGTTTCTCTTTGAGAGGACTTCAAATCCTTGACACTCACTGCTGTGCTTCCTAGAATCGAAGTGCAGGTGCCGCGACGAATCTAAGAGCTAAACTTTTGCATCTAATGTAGTTAGTGAGGTCGTACCAGAAGAGGCACACGGCCACCCCCAACTGTCTTCCGCCTGACATGATACAAGGTTAGTGTTTATGCCTGCCCCAGGACCAACTGGCTATCGGGAGCGCGAAATTCTCACCGCCATCGTGGAGACGTTCATCGCCACGGGTGAACCGGTGGGGTCACGCACTTTGGCGCGCGGAAGCCGGGAAGGCTTGAGTCCGGCGACGATCCGCAACGTGATGGCCGACCTGGTCGACGCCGGTTTTCTGGAGCAGCCTCACACCTCGGCGGGAAGGGTGCCGACCACGGAAGCCTACCGATACTACGTCGAGCAGATCGGAGGAAGCGCGCGGCTTTCGCACGACGACCAGAACATTATCGAAGGGTCGCTGTCGGGCATCTCAGATGTGCAGGAATTCATGGAGCGCACGTCGCACGTGCTCTCGTTGATTTCGCGCAACGTGGGTGTTGCGGTGGCGACGGGCGGCCCGAAGAACGCGCTGGAACATGTCTACTTTTCGCGGCTAGGGGATCAGAAGGTTCTGGCCGTACTGGTGACGAAATCGGGGCTGGTGCGGGACCGGATTTTGCGGCTGGAGCTGTCGCAGGCAGATCTTGATCTGGCGGCTCGCTACATCAACGAGAACTTCCGCGGCTGGATTATGGAAGATGTGCGGGGAGAACTTGCGCGTCGCATCGAAGAGGAACGCAGCGAATACGACCGGCTGATGCAGTCGATCGAGCAGCTCTACAAGCAGGGGGCGCTCGCGACGGAACAAACGTCGCAGGCGGTGTTCGTGGAAGGTGCGGCCAACTTGCTGAGTGGTGAACAGGATCGGCAGCGCCTTCAGGAAATGCTCAAGACCCTCGAGGAAAAAGAAAAGATCGTGGAACTGCTGGGCGCTTATCTCGACGTCAAGCAGGAGGCTGTGAGAGTGGTCATCGGTCTGGACCAACAGTTGCCGTCGATGAGCAATTTCGTGCTGATTGGAGCGCCGGCGCGCGTTGGCCACGAGGTAATGGGATCGCTGGCGGTGATTGGGCCGACGCGGATGGACTATCAGCACACGATTACGGCAGTTTCTTATATTGCACGGCTGTTTGACAAAATACTTAATGAATCAGAGTGAATTGCAATCCATGGCGAGAAAGAACGGAAAATCAGAAGCACATCCACAGGAACTGGACGCAGAGCACGAACTCCCAGCCGCCGACGAGACCGATGAGGTCGAGGCACCTAGGGGGATCGATATTCAGGGGCAAGCAGCCGGGCTGAAAAAGCCCGAGGCTCCCTCCGAACTGCAAACCTTGAAGGCGGAGCGGGACACGCTTGTCGACCGGCTGGCCCGGCTACAGGCGGAATTCGAGAATGCCCGCAAGCGCGCTGCGAAAGAGCAGCAGGACTTTCGAGAGTATGCGGTGACGGATGCGGTGAAAGCGTTTCTGCCTATCCTTGACAGCTTCGAGCGGGCGCTGCAGTCGTCAGCTTCGCAGAGCGGCGAATTCCGCAACGGAGTGGAACTGATCTACAAGCAGCTTCAGGACGCACTCGCGAAGCTGGGAGTGAAGGCGATTCAGGCCAAGGGCGAGCCTTTCGATCCGCACGTGCACCAGGCGATCGAGATGGTGGAAACGAATGAAGTAAAAGATCACCACGTGCTGGAAGAATTGCAGCGGGGATACAAGCTGAAGGACCGGCTGTTGCGGCCGTCGATGGTGAGGGTGGCGCAGAACTCGAAGCGGTAATCCAAGAAGATCGCAAAAGACAGGAAAGAACGATTCTGACAAGTAACGGGAAACGCGACTACTACGAAGTCCTTGGCGTCGGGCGAAGCGCCGTCGAGCAGGAGATCAAGAGCGCTTATCGCAAGCTGGCGATGCAGTATCACCCCGACCGCAACCCCAACAATCCTGATGCGGAAGAAAAATTCAAAGAGGTGACGGAGGCCTACGCCGTTCTGGCCGACACGGAAAAACGTTCACTCTACGATCGTTACGGCCATGCGGGTGTAAGTAACAGCGGGGGATGGGCCGGTTTCGACCCCACGGTTTTCCAGGATTTCAGCGACATCTTTGGAGAATTCTTCGGCTTCGGCGACATTTTTGGTGGTGGTGGCGGCGGAGGCCGACGCCGCAGCCGGGCGCAGCGGGGCGCGGACCTGCGAGAGGATCTGACGCTTACGTTCGAAGAAGCTGTCTTCGGGACGGAGACTCAGGTCAACGTGCGGCGGCACGAGTTGTGCGACTCTTGCCGGGGATCGGGTGCGGCCGCGGGCAAAGGGCCGGTGAGTTGCCGGTCATGCCAAGGGCGCGGGCAGGTGCGATACCAGCAGGGATTTTTCAGCATCGCGCGTACGTGTCCGACGTGCCAGGGTGCAGGCAGCGTGATTACCGATCCGTGCCCGAAGTGCAAGGGCGAGGGCCGCGTATTGAAACAGCGGACGGTGGACACAAAGGTGCCGGCGGGTGTCGAGGACGGCACCAGGATACGCTTTTCGGGACTGGGCGAGGCTGGAGCGTTTAGCGGGCCGGCGGGTGATCTGTATGTTGTCCTGCACGTGAAGGAACATACATTCTTTGAGCGGCAGGGGAATGACCTGCACTGCGTGATTCCGATTTCGTATACGCAAGCGGCGCTGGGGACAGAGATTGCCGTACCGACGCTCGAGGGCGACCACCGGTTGAAGGTCCCGGAGGGAACACAGTCAGGGAGCACGTTCCGGGTTCGCAACAAAGGTGTACCGGTACTGAATGGACACGGCAAGGGAGATTTGTTCGTCGAGGTCAGGGTGCAGACGCCGACGAAGTTGACCAAGCGCCAGCGCGAATTGCTGGCGGAGCTCGACAGCATGACGCGCGTGGAAAATAAGCCCCAGGACAGGACGTTGCTGGGGAAAGTTAAAGATATCTTCGGTGATTAGGGCAGTGTGGCCAGCACTCGCATGGCATTGAGAAAAACCCCCGCCCAAGCAGAGCTTGGGGCGGGGCACCCTCCAGAGCTTCGACAACGCCAAATGAAATCCTGAGATAATTCTGACTTTCAGAACGTTCCTGCCTTACGATTCTTACCTTGAAGATCTCTTTTCCAGGAATCGCTTCGATCGCATGACCCGCCGACGATGGATTGCCGACGAAGTTTCAGGGGACCGGGCCGCATTGGTAGGCGGCCATGCGGATCACCTGATCCGCGTGTTGCGGGCTCGGGTCGGGCAAGAGTTCGATATCGCCACTGGCGACAAGGTGCGACGGGGAAGAGTCTCGTCGATTGGGGATAGCCGGGTGGAGTTTGAGCTTGGCGAAGAGGTAGCCGCTGCTGCAGTTCTGCAGGTCACATTGGCC
>Ga0209698_10005156_pt1 | contig 14208 bp, 9 predicted proteins | sample LitLauG_LLR_2012_FD_187203 | JGI IMG/M metagenome (GOLD analysis project Ga0209698, IMG submission 187203) | Freshwater sediment microbial communities from Pennsylvania, USA - Little Laurel Run_MetaG_LLR_2012 (SPAdes) (version 2) | ecosystem: Environmental > Aquatic > Freshwater > Creek >... | reverse complement strand
TCGACGCCGCCGTCCAGACAAGCGGCCTGGCGGGTAAGGTAACTTGACCGTGGCCACGGTTTTTTTGGGGGAAGGGCGGGCTGGGGTTTGACGCCATATTTCGCGAAGTGGCCTGAACAACGCGCGGTCTGGCCCGCATCATTGAACTGCTACGAACTATAGAGTCGCTGCGATCCGCTGTGATCCGCTGCGATCCAATGGTCATCAATGCTCTTGGGGGAGAATCATGCCTGTGAAAAAGGTGTCGCCTTCGGTTACGTCCGCACTGCTGCGGGTCGGTATCGCGCTATCTGCGTGTGCCTTATCGACGACTGTTTTTGCCGATGATGCCGCGACGAAAGCCCAGGCTTCCACTGCAGAGCCGCAGTTGGAAGAGGTGGTGGTCACCGGCACCTCGCTGCGCGGGGTGGCGCCGGCGGGCGCCGAGACGGTCACATTTGATACGGCACAGATTCAGGCGACCAGCGCACTCAGCACCGACCAGTTGCTGGCGGACATTCCGCAGCTCTCGTCCTTTGGCAGCCTGCAGACCGTCAATTCAGGTGGCACGCAACTGACCGTCAACCGGACCAACATACGCAATCTGCCGGAAGGCGTGGGCGGTGGTTCACCGACACTGGTGCTGATGGATGGCCACCGCCTGGTGGGCATGGGCGTGCAGCAGTCCTATCCCGATCCGGATGTCATTCCCCCGGCGCTGATCGAGCGGGTTGATGTGGTGACCGACGGCGGCTCGGCAATCTACGGCGCCGACGCGGTCGGCGGCGTTGTGAACTTCATCACCAAGAAAAATTTCGATGGGATCGATGTGGGCGTCCGCCAGGGGCTGGGCGATTCGTACCGCAGCACCGATGTCAACTTCACGGCGGGCAAGGCCTGGAGCAGCGGCTCGGCCTACGTCGGCTACAACTATTCCCGGCATGACGGGGTCTACGGTTCTGCCCGCAGCTATGTCAGGAACATCAACTACGCGACGGGGCTCCCGGCCAGCGACTTCTGCAGCCCCGCCAACGCGGTGGTCGGCGGGGCCACCTATGCGGTGGTCGGCGGCAACTCGTTGTCGTTGAGCAACGCCAACCTGTGCGATACCTCCAAGACCTCGGTGTTCTTTCCCGAGGAACTGCGCAACTCCGTGATGGCGGGTTTCCGCCAGGAATTCACCGACAGCCTCGAGTTCGAGGTCAAGGGCTACTACTCGGAGCGCGATGACACGGCCGATGGCGGCCCGCTGACCGGCAGCGGCACGGTGTATGGAGCCGCCGTCCCGGCCAGTCCCGGGTTTCCGGCTTTTGGCGTTCCACCGACCCCCGCGATCGCGGTCAACCCCAATTACATCACTACGGGGGGCGGCAGCACGGCCACCCAGACGGTCTATTTCAACTTCGCTCCGGTGGGCGGCCGGGCAATTGTCACCACCACCCTGATGAGCGCGGGCCTCACCCCGACGCTGACCTGGAAGATCGGTCACGACTGGCAGATGAAGGCCTATTACAACTATGGCGAGAGCCGGACGGTGGCCAACGACCCCGGGGTGAACGCGACCGCGCTGGGTAATGACATCACGGCCGGTACGATCAACCCGTACAACATTGCGGCCTCAGACACCTCTGCGCTCGGTCAGGTGCTCAACTGGACCGGCTACGGTATCGGCAAGGACAAGCTGAGCAACGCCAAGGCGACCTTCGACGGCCCGTTGTACACGCTGTGGGGCAACGAGATTCGAGTCGCCGCAGGGGCCGAGTACAGCCATGAGCAATTTCAGGGCTACGTCAACAATACCGGCAACACGATCCAGAATGAGACCAATGCCCCGCTGAACTCATCCAGCCGCAATGTCACCTCGGAATTTGCCGAGTTGAATATCCCGCTGGTCGGCCCGGGCAACAATGTGCCGATGCTCTACAGTCTCAACCTCGCCGCGGCCGAGCGCCATGACGACTACAGCGACTTCGGCGGCAACTGGGCTCCCAATTTTGGCCTGACGCTCAAGCCGGTGAGCTGGGTCGGTTTGCGTGCCCGCTGGAACCGCTCCTTCCAGGCACCGAGCCTGGTGCAGCTGGCCGCTGCGGGCTCGCCCACACCCGGGGTTTACCCGGGCGCATTCACTCAGTTTGATCCACTGCTGATCAACCCGGCAGTGACCCCCAATGGCGGCCCGATCGTCGCCGTGGCGGGTACCCTCCTACCGCTGCAGCCGGAGCGCGCGACGGACTACAACTTTGGCTTCGATATCAGCCCCCCGGTGCTGGAGGGGCTGGATCTGCACATCACCTACTTCAACATCGACTATACGGGCCAGATCGGCACGCCGCCGCTGGGCTACGGTGTTTTCTGGGGCGTCCCGACATTCGCGAACCTCGTGTTGTCCAAACCCTCGAATGCGCAGCTCTCGAGCTTTCTTGCGAACGCCGGCGTGACCGCGGCGGGCATCGCCCAGGCGATTGCCACGGTCAATGCGCTGGGCGGCAACACCTACTACGCTGCCGATATCCGCAGCCGCAACCTGGGCATCAGCAAGGTGCATGGCCTGGACTACTCTTTGAACTATCACCACGCGGTCCCGTTTGGCACGGTCTATGCGAGTTTCAACAGCAGCTTCACCTCTCTGGCGATCAACGCCGCCGATGGTGTGAACTTCGGCACCAACCAGGCGGGCATCAATGGGCCTCACTTCAACTCCGCCACGGTCATCGGTGCCACGGTGGGCGAAAATATCCGCGGACAGCTGACCTGGAACCACCTGGGGAGCTTCAACCTGTCCACGCCGGCGGGGCTGGGGCAAACCTCGGTGGGCGCCTTCAACACCGTCGACTTCTACGCCCAGTACGACCTGGGTCCGAAGCTGAAGAACCTGCCGCCGATTTCCCTGTCGCTGGGCATCAGCAACCTGTTCGACACCAATCCTCCGGCCTACAACGGCTCCAATCCGGCGTTCGGCTCCGGCTATGCGAACGGATCCACAGTGGGCCGCGTCTTCCAACTCGGGGCGAACGTGAAGTTCTGATGACCAGCGACATTAGGTCGGTTCCGTCGTCGCAGCGATGCGGCCGCGCCGTTCGCGCGGATCTACACCCTCGCGCGCCCGCACGTGGTCGTGGTTTGAAGGTGGCGCTGTGCGCGCCCGGCATGGGAAGTGATAGATTGTAGCGATCGATTTCCATCGTCGCCCGCTCGGCGAGCGCATAACCTGGGGGAAAGGCCATGGCATTGCTTGATTTCGTCGATATCGCGACCTGGAAGGAGCGTGAGCGCCCGGTCAGGCCGCGCCGCCTGATGCACTTCATGGCGATGATCAGCGCCCTGTCGCTTGGCGGCCTGCTGGCTGCGGCGCCCGCGGCGGCGGCTCCGTGCAAGTTCGCCCCGACCCGGCAGATCGACACCGATACCGGCGTCGAACCGCAGCTGCTGATCGACGGAACCTGCACCGATCCGGATTACAACGAAAGCACGTTCGTGGTCGATAAGACGGAACAGCTCACCTTCCAGGTGCCCGACGGCCCGCTGATCCCCTACACGGAGGTTACCGGGCACTTCCCCGCCACGAAGACGCTGGACACCCTGCCTCCCGGCGTGCGCCAGAGTCCAACGACTTTTCAGCAGAACTACGTGTTCAGATTCCCGGCGAAGGAATTCTGGCGGCACCGCTCCTTCGAGCAGGAGCATCCGTCGGGGGGCGGCGTGGTCGATAATCGAATGGCGTTCACCGACGGCGCCTATTCCGTGAACTGGATGAGCGCCAGCATACCCAACGCCGTCGCAAGCCATCGCCACGAGGCGGCCGCTACCCAGGTCGCCAAGGCCTATGCCAGGAAACTGTACGGCGACAGCGCCAGGATCTACAGCTACCTCTGGGGATGCAGCGGCGGAGGAACGGTGGCGATGGCGGCGGCCGAGAACGTGACCGGCGTATGGGACGGGGTGGAGGTGCAGTGTACCGGGACCAAAGTCGACGCGCCGTATCACTCGTTCTACTGGCAGGCGCTCTATACCATGGCGATTCCCAAGGGGAAGGCTGACGCCATCGCCGCGGCGGCCGTGCCGGGCGGTACGGGCGACATCTATGCCGGCCTCAACGAGGAGGAAAAGTCGGTGCTGGATGAGTTTCTTGCCGCCGGCTACCCCCTCCCGGTCATAGGCAATCACTTCAAGAGCCTCACGCCCCTCGTTGATCCGGTCGATGTGCGCCTGTTCGATCCGACGTACGAGGACGATTTCTGGTCGAAGCCGGGCTACGCAGGGGCGAACCCGCCGAATTACCTGAAAGCCGCCGCAGTCGACGGCTACGCGACGATCACCGGCATTAGCCGCGACGCACACAACGTGCCGACCGTGATCCAGTTCGATCCGGCGACGCTCCCGGCGCTCGGCACGACCGGCGACAACTATCTGGAGTATTACGTCTATGGCGCCGACGGCACGACGCGCGTGATAGACCCGACTCGCGCGATCGGGGCTCCCACGGATAACAAACCCCGGTTCAGCCTGATGGGTACCCTTGACACCCATGCGGGCACGCTCACGCTGTCCGGCACCGTCAAGGATGTTTTTGGCGGCGTGTCAGCCATCACCAACAGCCCGGTGCTGCTCAATGCTCTGAAAGTCGGCGGCAGGATCCGGGTCAACAACCGCTTCATCCTGGCCATGTACTACTATCCGCGCCATAGCATCTTTCCCTCAATCCACAGTCACGATCAGTACCGGAATGCGGATGGATCGGCCAAATATCCGCAGCGGCCGAATCTCGAGTTTCTCCTCCATTCCAACTACCGCACCATGGGTGGCCGCGTCGAAACCGGCGCTATCAAGACCAAGACGATGCTCATTACCGGCATGGGGGACAACCTCTCCTGGCCTATTTTCAACGCGAGCTACTACGAAGAGATCCGAAAGACCCTGGGGGGCGCCAAGGCCGACAACATGGTGCGCTTTTACCTGCACGATAACGGCAAGCACGCCACGGGCGGCGGTCAGCCCGGCATCTTCAGGCAATCGATCATCGACCTGATGGCCTGGGTCGAGAAGGGCACGGCGCCCCCGCCTTCGTCGGTGTATACGATCAGGAATGGCCAGGTCATCCTGGCGGCGAAAGCGGCCGACCGCCACGGCCTGCAGCCGGTCATGGACCTCACGGCCAATGGCAGTGCGCGGGCGACGGTCGGGGTGAACCAGCCGGTTAATCTCGTCGCCAGGCTCGAGATGCCGCCGAAGACGGGCACGATCGTGCAGTACAACTGGACCGTCGCCGACACCGCCCAGGCGCCGACGACCGTCGCGAAACCGCAGGCGCTGGTCAACGTCAGTCGCACGATCACCTTCGACAAGCCCGGCGCCTATGTCGTCCGGCTGACCGTGAACGGGCAGCGCAGCGGGCTCGTGAATCCGGCCGATCAGACGCTCCTGGAGAACTTCAGGGAAGTTCGCGTGGTCGTGAATTAGCCTGCAACCGATCCGAAGCAGCGGCTTCCCTCCGGCGGCAACGGCCGCGACACGGCGATTCGCAGCCGGGGGTCGATGCTAGATGAGATGGACGCCGCCCGTCTTTAGCCGAGGAGGCAAGTATGACAGGCGGATGGAGAAGCGAGGACCCCCTGGAGCCCGGACGGCATCAATGTGCCAGAGTGGAGATGTTGCGTAACCACTTAAGGGACAGGGGATCCACCATGAACATTACGATGTATGGGCTCGATTTGGCAAAGAGGGTTTTTCAGGTGCACTGGGTCGATCCGGAGACGGGTGAGGTGAAGCGCAAGGCGCTGTCCAGGGCCGAGGTCAGTGCCTTCTTTGCCCTCCGGGCACCCGGGCTCGTTGCGATGGAGGCCTGCGGCTCGGCGCATCACTGGGGCAGGCTGCTGAAGGGTCTGGGTCATGAGGTTCGGCTCATTGCGACCCAGTTTGTGCGGCCGTTTGTGAAGAGCAACAAGACGGATGCTGCAGATGCCGAAGCGATCTGGGAGGCTGCGCAGCGCCCCGGGATGCGGTTCGTGGCGCTCAAGAGTGAAGAGCAGCAGGCCGTGTTGTCGCTGCACCGCATACGCCAGCAGTTTGTGAAGATCCGCACGATGCAGGCGCACCAGGTGCGGAGTCTTCTGTACGAGTTTGGGGTCGTAGCACCGAAGGGCTGGCGAGCGCTCCTGGCCCAGGCCGGCCCGGTCCTGGCGGACGAGACGAGTTGCCCGGTGCCACAGCTGGTGCGGCGCGAGCTGTTGACACAGCTTGAGGCCTTGCGCGCCCTGACGACCCGTACCGTAGAGATCGAGCGACAGATCGGGTCCTGGCAGCGCCGGGAGTCGGAGTGTAAGCGGATTGCGGCGATCCCCGGTGTTGGTCCCTTGAGTGCAACGGCGGTGGTGGCGACGGTGGGCGATGCCCACAGCTTCCGATCGGGTCGGGAGTTTGCCGCCTTCCTGGGTCTGGTGCCGCGACAGTCTGGGACGGGCGGCCGGATCAAGCTGCTCGGTATCAGTAAACGCGGTGATCCGTACCTGCGAACGCTGCTGATTCACGGTGCTCGTACGGTGTTGGCTGCTCAGAGTGGAGCGGATCGCGAGCTCGACCCGTGGCTTAAAGGGCTGCTATCGCGACGCCCGAAGAACGTCGCCATTGTGGCGCTTGCGAACAATATGGCACGCACGATCTGGGCGCTCATGGCACACGGTCGGGCGTTTGATCGGAGTTGGAACCGGGCTGCGATGCCCGTTCCGGCATTGTCTTAAACAACCAACTGGATGGATATCCAAACGAGTTGAGCAGGTGGCGTATTCGTGATGGCAGAACAGGTCGGACCGTGAGGGAATTAACCTGCATGATGTCTCGGACTTTGAGTCCTTTCCCTAGATTAGGCTTCTCTCAGCGCATTTCATCAGGGCCACGCAGAGTGAAGCTCTGCAGATGTAGGCCGGATATAAGACTGCAACCGCACCTCGATGCCGGAATGAAGCTGTCGCTTGCCCATAGGGCGGCGTCCATATAAGACATCATGGCCCGCCCCGAAGCTGAGGCGGGCTGAAGGATCTGTTGGAAGAAGAAGGTCTGCCTCCCTTATCGTGGGTTGCGCACTCGCGTGCGCCGAGCCACATACAGAACGCCGCTAAGCGATTGCTGTAAACATCACAGGAGGCAGACCCATGGATGATTTTATCACTGCGTCGGTCGGGTTGGATGTTCACGTCGACTCGATTGCGATTGGGGCGGCGGCAGCCGGACGGGCACCGCCGCGGTTTCTGGGCACGGTGCCACCCAAGCTGCCCTCGTTGCTCAAGGCGCTGGGGCAATTGGGACCACCCAGGGCGTTGCGGATCGTTTACGAGGCCGGACCGTGTGGTTACGGGCTGGTCCGGGAGCTGCGTTCCCGGGGGTATCAGTGCGAGGTGGTGGCCGCTTCGAAGATACCGCGTCAAACGGGGGAGCGGATCAAGACCGACCGGCGCGATGCGCTGAAGCTGGCGAGTCTGTGTCGGGCTGGTGAGCTGGTGAGCGTGACGGTGCCGGATGAGCGGGATGAAGCGCTGCGGGATTTGTCCCGGGCACGCGAGGATGCGGTCCGGGCTCGCCTCAAGGCCCGCCAGCAGCTCAAGGCGATGCTGCTGCGCCACGGCAAGCGTTATACGGGTAAGACTTCCTGGACCGCGGCGCACGAGCGCTACTTGGCGGAAGTCGGCTTTGCCCACCCCGCCCAGGACATCGCCTATGTCGAGTATCGCCAGGCAATCCGCGAGGCGCACGAGCGGGTTGAGCGACTCGTGGAGGCCCTGCGCGCCCAGGTCCAGACCTGGCGCATGCGAGCGGTCGTCGAGGCGCTGATGAGTCTGCGGGGAATCGACTTCGTGGCCGCCGTGACGCTGGTGGCGGAACTGGGGGACCTGCGACGCTTTGCCCATCCACGCGATCTGATGGGGTATCTGGGTCTGGTGCCCTCGGAGCACTCGAGCGGCAACACGCGCCGGCTCGGTGAAATCACCAAGACCGGCAATGGCCACGCCCGGCGCATCCTGATCGAGGCGGCCTGGAACTACCGCTTCCCGGCCCGCATCGGTCTCGTGCTTGAGCGGCGTCAGCAAAGCCAGTCTAAAGCCGTTCGCGACATCGCCTGGCGAGCCCAGCGGCGCCTGTGCCAACGCTATCGGCGCCTGAACGCACGGCAGCTACACCACAACAAGATCTGTGTCGCCATCGCCAGGGAACTCGCAGGCTTTATCTGGGACATTGCCCGACAGGTATCACCGAATCCCTGAGGCGTATCGATCCTCAACCTTGAAGCACAGGAAACCCGAAAGAGCAAAAAAACCCGTCAAGACGGAGGCGCAACGCGATGCGCGGGCACGATGAGGGAAATCCTCGACCGCGCTATGTGGGCATCGGCAACGATGATCCCCGAACCTAGACCGAGGCAGTCCCGCGACGGACCGATGAACTGCGGTAACCAACCCGCGAATATCAGCATGATCCATCGTCGCAGCAGTCCGCCCGCGCGTCGCGTTCCTCCTCCGCCCTGATCCCGAAAAGCTCCTACAGCTCCGAAGCTCTGATCACCTCAGCGCGGCTTACGCGAGCCAAACCTGCGCCCTACTTGACGGGCGCGGGCCATATCAGCGCGGCATCGCCTGGAGGAAGGCCAGGGTGCTCTTGACGTGACTCCTGTAGTCGTCGTCGTCATGAACGAAGGCGATCTTGCCGGTTCGGCCGATGACATAGCTCGTACGGGTGGTGAAGTTCGAGTTGTCGTTGACGTCGAAGCCGGTCACCAGCCCCAGATCGGCCGACGCGATCGGGAATATGCCGGAGCATTCCTCGGTGGAGAAACGGGCCAGTGCCTCGAGCGGATCCCGCGACAGGCCGATGACGGCTGCGCCGGCGGCGCGGAACCGGTCGATATTGTCCGCGAACTCATGGCCCTCTTCGGCACTGCCGCCGATGAAGACGGAGGGGAAGAAGAAGAGGACGACCGGGCCCTTCTTCAACAGCTCCGACAGGTCGATGGTCATGGCCGTGCCGCCCTGGGCGCCGGGAATGGAGAAATTGGGAGCCGGCGCGCCAACCGCGAGCGCAGCCGGGGCAGGCGTCGCGAAGACCAGGCCAAGCAGTATGGCGGCCGTCGGGAAAAGCTGTTTCATTTCGATTCCTGCCCTATCAAGGCTGCCTGGGGAACATAGTGCCCCCCCTATCGTCGTTTACTGCGGCCCAGATGGGTGGCGAAGAACTGCACCATCACATCAAAGGCTTCGCGAGACTCCGGCAGATCGACGTTCAGGAAGAATGCGTGCCCCAAGCCATCCCAGACATGCAGATCCGCCTCGGCGCCCGCCTTGATGAGCAGTCGGTGCGTATTGATGGCGGAGCTCAACTCACCGGCACGGGACGCGGTGATCAGGAGGGTCGGCGGAAACCGCCGCAGCAGCTCCGGCGACTCGATGGGTGACATCATCGGGTCCGACAGGTCGTGATTCCCATAGTAGAAGCGCTCATCGAGCGACGGGGGCGAGTTCAATCCCTGGATGGGATGCTGCCAGAACCAGCTGTCCCCGGCCCAGCGTGCATCGGCGGAGGCACAGAAGATGCCGAGGGCTCCCGGCATCGGCAGATGGTGACTTTCAATCCAGGCGATGGCCTGTGCGCCCAGCAGGCCACCGGCCGAACAGCCGTAGATGCCGATATCCTGTGGGCGATGCGTCTTCAACAGTGCCCTGTAGGCAGCGCCGACGTCTTCGCTGGCCGCGGGAAATTCAGCCTCCGGGGCCTGGCGATAGTCCAGCGAGACGACTTCGATGCGCCCAAGCGCCGCGACCGGGGCGGATTCGATCACGCCCCCGGACGCGGCATCGGCCATGATGAAGGCTCCACCGGGCAGATTGATCAGAATCCTGTGCCGATTGGCCGCTGATACGCCGGCAACGGGAGTGACCGCCACGGCATGCACGCCCCGGAGCTCCAGCTCACGGGTCCTGACGGGATAGAGGTCTGTGACGTGGCGAATGTCGGCGGCGCTGGCCTTGGCTCGGGCGGCTCGAATCTCCGCGACATGTCCGCTGGACACCAGTTTTTCCAGCATCGGGCCGTAGTCGATCGGCGGTTGCTGCAAGGTCTTTCTGGCCTCCGCACTCAGATAGACGGACGGCGGCAACTGGTACGACGGTACGTTAACGGTGCCATCGGCAAGCACAGGCTTGGGCTCGTCCGCTCCGGCAGCGCCGCACCAGACCGGCGCCCATGCGAGCAACAGGGCCGTGGCCGCGGGGAGGCCAAGACCACTCAGTCGGCGTATGCCGCAATCATTCAGTCCTTGCTCGACCATGAAAGCTCCTTTTGTCCCAAGCCCGGCACCGCCTGCCGACCTTCTCCGCGCAATAGGGATGCCATGCGGTCAGGCCTTTCCCCGGACGGACGTCCGGGGCAGGGCAACCGCGTCTGCGCCGATGATGCGAAGAATCAGTGCACCTCGACGGCGTCCGATCGTGTCGATCCGATTCGGCGCACTGCCCAGACCTTCGGGACCAATGTCGATGCGGATCGTGCCATCCGCATCCGGGATGCCGTTGTTGTTGCCAGCGCCGGCGCCCGGCAGGCTTTCGCACCAGTGATTATAGGCGTGGAGCGACCAGTAGCCCGGAATTCCCGCAGGCAGGGTAACCTCCAGCCACTCGCCGGGCTCAAGCCGGTAGTAACCCAGGTAGTAGATCGTATCCGGATCACCCTGTACGCCCTGAGTCAGCTTTGGCGTGTCCGCCAGAAAGGTGTTGGGCGCCGCGCTGGTGACGGCAGTCCACTCAAGGAAGGTGCGGACGGAATTGAGGAGGGCCTGTGCGACCTGGCTCAGTGCGGCCTCCGTGCTGCCCTGCGCCAGTGTCAGGTCGTGGACCGGCGGCGCGCCCTCCAGCACCAGCCGCGCCGGTTCGGCATCGGTGGTTCGATGCAGCGTGCGTATCATGAGGACGCGCGCGTCGGGTTCGATGGGCAGGGTGCCGGGCCCATCGGCGTTGGTAGCGATGTCCAGGGCAAAGCAGCCGTCCGCGTCGACCGATCCGGAATCGAAGGCCGCGTAGGAGGCGATAGCGGCTGATCCGCCGGGACCAAAGCGGTAGAGGCCCACGCCGACGCGTTCCGAGCCGTTGAGCCTGCCTTCGAGCCGGTAGCGCCGGTCCGGATCGAGCCGCGCATGAACCATGCGGTAATCAGGGTTGGGGCCGCCGCGGGTCGGCAGCGCCCGGCTCAGCCCGTTCTCGGTCAGCAGGTGAGCCAGGAAGGCATCGTTGAGGCAGGTGGTGAGCACCCGCACGACATAGGCCGCGCCCTCTGCGGCGGTTGCCGCATCCGGCGCGACGGCGGCGACCTCCGCGCGCACGGTCGCGACGGCCGCATGGATCGCGTCCCAACCGCGGTCCATCACGACGCGGCTCGGGCCAGCCCGTCCCGCTCCCGCGGAATACCGAAGCGGCGGGCATAGGATGAAAACTGATCGGCGATCTCAGCGTCGACCAGTCCCCACTGCTCCAGCGTGTAGTCGTTCCTGCCGCGCGCGTTCTTGGGGTTGTTGCGGTGCCAGTCGCCGACTGACCTGGCCACCTCGTCGGGTGTGTCGATGCCAATCCCGGCATGGATCTTGCGCATCTCGCCCACCGGATCGTTCACCAACGCATAATAGTCGACGTGGACGACACGCCGCCCATGCTCGCCCCGGTCAAACTCCATGATCCGGTCGATATGGCGCTGGATGAAATGCCGCATGTTGCGCCCGACTTCGGCCGGATCGACGGGCGTCTCGCTGCGGATCCCACGCAGATTGAAGGTCATCTTCGCTATCGAAGCCAGGGTCTGCACCGGGTCTCGATGGGTCATGACGAAACGCGCATCGGGATAGACTTTCAGTATTTCATCCGCCGCGATGAGGTGATTTGGATATTTGAGGGCCCAGGGCATGGGCGGCAGCTTCCACTGCAGCAGCTGCAGCTGACGCTTGTGGATGCGGTAGGTCTCAACGAAATCCAGATCGTCCATGAGGTAATCAAAATAGCCCGGCACGCGAAACAGGTTGTGCAATCCTGCCGCGCCATAGCTCTGTTGCAGGAACGCGTGGCACTCGTCCGACCCATCCTGATCGTAGAGGTGGAGGGCCTCGAAACCTTCAAAAGTCGGATGGTTCCTGCGTGATTCCACCCATGCGGCCCGTCGCGTTGCGACGGACGCCGGATCGAAACCCGGCGGCGGATTGGGTGCGGTACTTTGCCAGGTGCGGATCAATCGAAAGCGCACGTCCCGGTCGAACAGATACTGGAAATACGTCGTACCGGAGCGCGGCAGCCCCATCAGGAAGACCGGAGCCGTCACAGGCTCGTCGGCAATTTGCGGATAGTCGCGCACCCATTTCAGGCCTTCCAGGCGGTGGACCTGGTCGGCCACGAATTGCCGGCGGGTCAGGTCGACGCCTCGCGCCGACAATCCGCCCTCACCATTAAGGGACTCGACCAGCCGCGCCAGGTTGCTGCCGACCTTCGGATCGCCGTCGGATATGCCGACCCGCATTTCCGCCTCGGCGATCATTGCGGCGGCATTCAGCATGCACACTCTCCGGGAATTTCAAGCGGCTCGGCCGGCACCAGCGATGAATTGATTTTCCGGTGGCTGGCCGACTATATTTGCGCAGGCACTGAGGTGTCAAACATCGGGACGATGGCTGATGAGATCGGCCGCGGCGCAGGGAGCGGGGCGTGGAGAGGTTCCTTATCGCAACGCCCCAGGCCGCGCTTGATGATCTGCACCGTCGTCTTGAACTCACGCGCTGGACCGATGACTTCGCCAATGACGACTGGCGTTACGGTGCCAGCACCGCGTATCTGCGGCAGCTGAGCGAATACTGGCGCAAGGGCTACGACTGGCGCGCCCGCGAGCGGCTGATGAATGGCTTCGCTCACTTCCGTACGGAACTGCGCGGCGTCCGGATCCATTTCATTCATGAGCGCGGCAGGGGACCCAGGCCCATCCCGCTGATTCTCAATCACGGCTGGCCATGGAGCTTCTGGGATTACCGAAAGGTGATCGGTCCGCTCAGCGACCCGGCCGCGCATGGCGGTGATTCATGCGATGCCTTCGACGTGATCGTGCCCTCGCTGCCGGGATTCGCCTTTTCGACACCGCTGCGCACGGTCGGAGTGAACTGGTGGAAGACCGCAGACCTCTGGGTCGATCTCATGGACCGCCTGGGGTATGGGCGCTTTGCGAGTGCCGGAGGTGACGTCGGCGCGTTCATCACCGCACAGCTGGGCCATAAGCATGCGGCGCGGATGATCGGTATTCATCTGCACACGCCCGGTACGCTGGAGTTCATGGCCGGAGTCGGCTGGAATGAGGCGGACTATGCGCCCGAAGAAGCGCATCGGGTCGCAAGGATGGAGGCCATCCGTGGCAGCGAGACCGGGCATTTTGCGATCCAGGCGACCAAACCGCAGACCCTGGCGGTCGGGCTGAACGATTCCCCGGCAGGACTGCTCGCCTGGCTGGTCGACAAACGCCGCAACTGGAGCGACTGCGGCGGTGAGGTGGAACGGCGCTTCAGCAAGGACGAACTGATCGACACGGTGATGCTGTACTGGCTGACGCAATGCGTCCACACCTCGGCCCGCTATTACTATGAGGGCGCGCATGTGCCGTGGCGCCCAGCGCACGACCGCAGCCCCGTGATCGAAGCGCCGACGGCGCTCGCGCTCTTCCCCGCCGAACTGACGTTCGCGCCGCGCAGGGGGGCCGAGCGCTATTACAATCTGCAGCGCTGGACCGAGATGCCCTCGGGCGGACACTTTGCCCCCGCCGAAGAACCGGCGCGGCTCGTGGAGGACCTGCGCGCTTTTTTCCGCGACAGGCGTTGAGCGGTCTCCCGGGATTCCAGGGATGTCAGCTCGTCCGGTTCCCGTGTTCCACCGTGAGACCGGTGATCGGGGCGTCGCTGGCGATACGGGCCATCCGGATCCTGGCGATGCGGGTGCGTTCGGGTGGCTCATCCGGGATGACCGGCAGCGGCTGGCCGCGCCGTTTCATCTCCGCTTCGAGCCGCGTACGGGTCTTGGCGAGCGTGGCCTCGGCGGGCTGAAGCACCTGCCTGGTGTCGAGCGTCGACGGATGCTGCGGCAGCGCCCGTTCGACCTGGAACAGCACGGCTTCGCCTTCCGGTTCAGCCCTGCCGACAAAAGTTCGGAATCCCGCGAAAGTCAGCGATGCCATGCC
>Ga0209698_10005154_pt1 | contig 14208 bp, 16 predicted proteins | sample LitLauG_LLR_2012_FD_187203 | JGI IMG/M metagenome (GOLD analysis project Ga0209698, IMG submission 187203) | Freshwater sediment microbial communities from Pennsylvania, USA - Little Laurel Run_MetaG_LLR_2012 (SPAdes) (version 2) | ecosystem: Environmental > Aquatic > Freshwater > Creek >... | reverse complement strand
ATCGGAAACCATGGCGAAATCTTCCTTCACCTGGGCGGCGCACTCCGGGCAATCGAACATGTGCTCTTCGAAAGTCAGCCGTTCCTCACGCGTGAGTTCGTCTAAAAGATATTTATCAATCGTCTTGGTTTGTTGTACCAATGTGTGGTCCATAGCGTCTAGTGTGTTGTGAAGTAAGGCAGGCAAAACGTTTCACCCGGCTGCCGTACTTCCTTTCGGAAAAGCATTAGTTTGCTTTTGGAGGGCTGCGCGTATCCGGTTCAAAGCGCGGTGGAGCCGCACTCTGAGATAGTCGCGATCGATTCCCATCTCTTTGCAAATCTCGTCTTTATCTTGTTCTTCTAAGAAATACTTGCGTAAAATCTGTTGATCAGGCGCGGCCAGCTCTCCCATCACCTGGCGGATGAGGGTTTTGCGCTCTTCGCTCAAACATTGTGATTCAGCGCTGGCGGCTTCATCGGCCGGCTCAACGGCATTTTCGGGAGTCTGCTGGAACCGCGATGACGCGCGATAGGTTTCAGACAGCACGTTTTCGCAAACTGCGTTAACAAACGCGCCCAAACGTTCTGGATGCTGAATGCCGCCCTTATTCCGCAGCACATTTAAGACGCGCAGGAATGTTTCCTGCCGGGCGTCTTCCACCAACTGGGGAGAACGCAGGCGACCGCGTAGCTTGATCACCAATAAAGAGCCAAAGTATTGAGTGAAATGAGTTTCGGTTTCGGCGTCACCCTGCGTGAGCCGGTCTACATAGTCTTGGTCAAACACCTTGCGTTCCGGCTCCCCCCCGACCCGGTAGACTCGATGGTACAACGGCGACGGTGGGGCTGATCGTCTGACTGGGATGTTCGAACTTCTCTGGAGGGTTGCGTGCATGGAGGCGTTTGACTTCTTTACTTCTGTAATCTGAGTAACACTCGCCGTATGGCTCACAAGTTGTACAGTGACGCATCTGCCCAAAGCGTTACAGCCTGAAATTTCTTTTTTTTGGCTCTTTTTCTTGACTAGTTCGCTTCCGTTAGCCGATAAGGGAAGGAAGAAAGGCCAGAAGAAATTCGTGAATCATCGGTACAAGATAAGGACATTTGAAAGCGGAGATCGAGGTGGTTGCCTGGACGCCGGAACCATCGTCTTGCCGAAGGATCGCAGTTTCTCACTGAACGCCCTCTGCCTGGAGGAAGTGGAGCGAATTCTTTGCGAATACGTCCGGCACGGAAAACTTTCGGCGGAGCGTGTTTATCAGATCTGCCCGCTGATAGGTAACCCGGAGACGATCAGATCAGTGGCTATCGGCAAGGATGCCACGGCCCAGCGCGTCAGGCTAGAAGCTGATCGCAACATGTATTCCGAGTTTCGGCGTCTGGTCTATCCTGCCAATCCGCGAGCCTCAGAGATGCACAGCCTACAGCCAGCGCCCGCATCAGCGTAAACTGCTTAGTTGGTACATTCACTTGCGGTGATAACCGGCGCTTCGAGCGGGATTGGCGCGACCTTTGCGCGGAAGCTGGCGAACGATTACGATTTGCTCCTTGTCGCGCGGCGTAAAGACAAACTAGACCAAATAGCAGCCGAACTGCGAGCCGCTTACAACACCAACATTGAAGTGTGCGTGGCAGATTTATCGAATCCCGCCGAAGTTGCGGAGCTCGCTGAGCGAATTTCTGGCGAAACCGATCTTGGGCTGTTGGTCAACAATGCGGGCTTCGGTACGAAGGGCCGTTTTTGGGAGGCCACACTCGCGAGCCAGGAGCAGATGCACCAACTGCATATTATGGCAACTGTTTGTCTCACGCATGCCGCGCTGGCCAATATGGTCCCGCGCAATCAAGGCGCGATTATCAATGTGGCCTCGGTTGCCGGTTTCGTGCGCGGCCCGGGTTCTGTAAGCTACTGCGCCACAAAAAGCTGGATGAACATCTTCAGTGAAGGGCTCTATGTGGAACTGGCGGGCATGGGGTCACGTGTCACCGTACAAACACTCTGTCCTGGATTTACCTATTCCGAATTTCATGACGTCTTGGCAGTTGACCGCGAACGGGTCGCTGGAAAAAGTCTATGGATGACGGCCGACTTCGTTGTTGACGCGTCGCTCAAAGGTTTGCGAACGGGCCAACTCTATGTGATCCCCGGTTGGCGCTACCGTTTGTTGACCTCGCTGATTTCCAAGTTGCCCTCGAGTTTACGGCTCGCGGTTGAAGCGGCACGGAGTCGGGATAGAGTGATGCAGAAGGAGCAATAAGTGAACATCGTTCAGATGGCAAGCTTCACTGTGCTGGGACGCGAAGCAAGAACCAGTAACGCGAAAGAGATGAGTGGCCAGGGAGTGATTGGCGCAATGTGGAGCCGAGGTGTGCCTGAGGGACCGGTGTTTGCGGTTTACAGCAAATATGAATCCGACAAGGACGGCGCATACAGCTATCTGCTCGGCCGGAGGACAGACGGCAATGAAACTCTGCCGATGCAAGTGGACTATTGCATAATTCAGCCGGGCCCATACTGGCAGCTGGGTTTTGACGGCTCGATTTCGCCCGAAGCTGTCGTCGGTTTATGGCGTCAAGTTTGGGAAGCCGAACAATCCGGCAAGATTCAACGGGCCTACAAAACAGATTTTGAATCTTACGGCGAAACCGGCTTCGAACTATACATTGGTCTGAAAGGTTAAGGCTTCTTCGGCAACGCACGCACTGCGCCGGTAGAAATTCCGCCATCGACGAGCAGCGTCTGGCCCGTAATGTACCGACTTGATTCGGCAGCGAGAAACACCACCGCGGAATCGAGATCATCCGGCTGCCCCGGTCGTTTCAGGGGAATGCGGTCAGTAAGATACGACACCCATTCCTTGTCTTCATACATCACTTTGTTCTGACTAGTCTTGAACCAGCCAGGCGCGAGACAGTTTACCGTGACACCGTGCGGTCCCCAATCGTCTGCCAGGCTCATCGTCAGTTGCCGCACACCGCCGCGGCTCGCTCCGTACGGTCCAAGGCCAGCATAGCCAGCCACGCTCGTCACGGAACCAATGTTGATCATGCGTCCGTAATTACGCATGATCATACGCTTCGCCACGGCTTGCGCCACGAAAAAAGTGCCGCGCAGGTTGGTATCGAGAATCTTGTTCCAATCGTCCCATCGCACTTCCAACGCGGGTTTCCGAATGTTCATGCCGGCGTTGTTCACCAGGATGTCGATCTTGCCGTAGGCTTTTTCGGCGGCGACGGCCATCGCTTCAATGCTGTCTAGATTGCAAACATCGAGAGCGATCGGCACAGCACGGCGGCCTAATTGCGCGATCTCATCGACGAACGGTTTGAGCGTTTCGGTGTTGCGACTAGTGACAACCAAGTCCGCGCCTGAGAGCGCTAACGCGCGCGCAAAATACTGCCCGAGGCCGCGCGATGTACCCGTGACAATCGCAACGTGTCCGGTCAGGTCAAAGAGAGGATTCACCATTACAGTTTCGGATTGAGAACAATCTTCATCAAATTGGCTTCGCGATTGTGCAAGCGCGTGAACCATTGCGCGCCGTCTTCGAGCGGCGCTACCGCTGTGATGAGAGGCTTCACGGTAACCGCACCTTGCGCGATGAGGTCAATGGCTTCCGGATATTCACCCGCCGACGCTGCGGAACCTTGTAGCCGGATCTGACGGCTCACCACTGCCTGCAGCGGAATCTCCACATTCGGAGCGATGTTGCCGATCAACGTCACGGTGCCGCCGCGCTTCACACTTTCGATGGCGGCTTTAATCGTGGGTGTGCTGCCCACTGCTTCCAAAGCGTAATCTACCCCGGCGCCATTCGTGAGCTTTTTCACTTCGGCCACCGCGTCACTTGTCTTAGCGTTGATAGTGGCCGTCGCGCCCATATCCCGAGCGAGCTTCAAGCGTGTATCGTCAATATCGGAAACGATGATCTGCTTGCAACCCGCTACCTTGAGAGACTGCAGAACCAGCAGACCAATCATGCCCGCGCCCACTACTAGCGCTGTGCTGCCTTTCGCGACATCACTCACGGCCACCGCATGGACGGCCACCGAGAGCGGTTCCACCATGGCTGCTTCGGCAAAGGAAACACTATCCGGCAGCGTGTAAAGAACGCGCGCCGGCACCACCACGTAATCGGCAAACGCGCCGGCTCGTCGAAATTCAGGTGTCGATACACCCAGCACTTCCCGGTCACCGCAGAGATTCATCTGACCCTTCTTGCAGTATTCGCATTCGCCGCAATAGATGGTGGAATCAAACGTTACGCGCTGGCCTTTTCGAAAATTAGTCACGTCGGAGCCGACTGATTCAATCGTTCCCGCAGCCTCGTGCCCCATCACAATCGGAGGTATGCGGCGGCCTGAACTGCCGTCGTAACCGTGCACGTCACTTCCGCAAATGCCGCAGGCTTCCACGCGAATCAAAACTTCTTGAGCGGCTGGTTGAGGTACCGGCAGATCGGCCACTTCCAGCTTGCTATATTCAGTGAGCAACAGAGCTTTCATCACTAGAGATGGTATCGAATCGCCGTCTTCGAGCCGTCCTAAGAAAAAAAGGAATTCTCTATGTCAGCCAAAATGGTCTGGATTGCCGTCCTATCGCTTTGCTTTTCCCTCTGCGTTTCCGGCCAGCAGCCAGCTTCGGATGATCTTTCTACAATCCGTAAGACCCTGATTGAACTAACCAAACGCACAACCAAGCCACATGCCTATTCGTGGGAGGGTGATGTGAGTATCGCCGGACAGCGGGGCGGAGGCCCCTTCATCGTCATTGCGCAAGCGAAAGTGCAACTGGCGATTGCCGAAAATGGCAAGTCGCTCGTCAAAGTCCAGCCGCAGGGCGGGGATGAAGAATATTGGGTCATTTCCGACGGCAAGAAAAACTGGTCTTATCTGGCGGATAAGAAGAAATACACAGTAGAAGAGTCGGCCAGCTTGACGCAACAAGACGACGAAGACGAGCCGGAAGATCGCGGCAGCGACGCGCCTCCGATCGAGCGTTATGCCTGGCAGGCCGTTCCCAAGATCGCCAAGCTGCTTGAGAATGCCCAGGCAATGAATGCGACCAAAACAACGACGTTGAAACTAGCAGAAGGCAAAGTGACTTGGCCGGCCATTGATATCCAAGATAAGCCCGACGATCACGGCACAGTGACGCTAGCGCAATTGGCGATGGCGGCAGACCGGCCGGTGGTGGGCCGCTTGATGTGGGCGGATATGCGCAAGGCTGACTCCGGATCTACCACCTTGCGCATCAGTATCCAGTTCAATCGCTTTTCGGTGGGAGAGCCCGTACCGGATGATCTGTTTACGTTCGATCCGCCCAAAAAGGCGAAGCTGGTGGACGAGCTTGTGATTCCAGGCCAGCCCGGTTCGGCGCTGCTGAATAAAGAGTCGCCCAATTTTGAGGAGCGTACTCTCGCCGGCGAGAAAGTGAGTTTAAGCGATTTCCGCGGCAAGGTTGTTTTGCTGAGTTTCTGGGCCTCATGGTGTCCTCCTTGCCGTGCGGAATTGCCTACCATCGCTAAGCTTCACGAGGCATATAAAGACAAGGGTTTGGTGGTGTTCGGTGTGAACGACGAAGACAAAGGAACAGCCAAGAAGTATTTGGAAAAGGCCAGTCTTGACTTGCCCACTTTGGATGACAGCTCGGAGAAAGCTCACAAACTTTACCGCGTTTCAGCCATACCAACGGTCTATGTGATCGACGCCAACGGCAAAGTCGTCAAATACTTCCGAGGCGGACGTTCGGAAGATGTTTTGCGCGAAGCGTTGAAGAGCGCCGGAGTGAGTAACTGACTTTGTGTTTGAAGGAGCTGTGAAGACTGGATACACGGAGGTCAACGGGCTCAATCTCTATTGGGAGATGCGCGGCTCCGGCCATCCGTTGATTCTGCTTCATGGTGGACTCGGTTCTACCGATATGGTCCGCAGCGTGGCAGAGACCTTAGCTCAGTCGAGGGTCGTGGTATCCGTTGACTTGCAAGCCCACGGCCGCACTGCTGATATTGATCGGCCGCTGAGTTTCGAATCCATGGCCGATGATCTTGCCGCTCTTGCAAAGAGCCTCGGTTTCGACAAGATTGACTTCATGGGCTATTCGCTTGGCGCGGGAGTCTGTCTGTGGACTGCAATCCGCCATCCGGAACTCGTACGAAAACTGATCGTTGTCTCAATCGCGTTTCAGTTGAATGGCTGGTTTCCCGAAGTCGTGGCCATGATCAAGAACATGAGCGGCGCTCAGACGGAGCGCATGAAGCCGTCCCGTATTTATCAAACATACGCTGCTGTCGCACCGAAGCCGGAAAATTTTCCAACTTTGCTCGATAAGGTGGCTGCTCTGATCGGGCAGGACTACGATTGGTCAAATGAAATCGCCTGTATTAAGGCGCAGACCATGCTGGTCTTTGCCGATGCCGATTCTGTCCGGCCAGCGCATATCATTCGATTTCTTGAACTCCTAGGCGGAGGCAGCAAAGACGGTGGCTGGGATGGCTCGGGTATGTCCAACGCCCGGCTTGCCCTCTTGCCGGGTCTTACGCACTACAACATGATCACGTCTCCGCTACTTTGTTCAGTGGTCTTGCCGTTCCTCGACGCTCCTATGAGCTAGCGAAGCTCGTTACCGAGTCGATTTTTCCATCGGGGTTGAGTGTGAAGACGCTACTACCTTTCATTAATTCCTTTCCGTCACGATTAGTTGCAATCCAATCGGCAAGAACTGTTCCCTGGCAGTGACGTACATCTCCATGGCGGCGCAGACCGACTCCCGGCATAAATCGATGGCTCGCGCCAATATGCGCAGAGAGATCCTCGACGCCATCTAGCAAACTGTAGCGATCACGAAATCGGATAGCAGAAGAGACAATCTGTGCGAGCTTCTCTTCGCGCGCGGACGTGTCTTGGGCGACCCAGGCTTCGTACCAAGCGTCAACTGTATTTGCGGCGCCGGCGAACGCTTCGTTGGTCACAACATTGCCAAACACCGATAACTGGAAGCGCCAGCCCTGAATATGTTCGTCGCGCGGACCAGCCTCGGCAAATTCGTGAACGAGATGAAGGCGCGTTCCGGAATCATGCGGCGCTAACCGAATGGTGACTCGAGAGGCGCCTGCCGGTATGGGTTTGCCTGTCGCATAGCCGTAGGTGAATACGATCAACTCCGGCGACTTGACTTCTAAGACATCGCCCAATGTTTCAATGCCGTTGGGATGGCGGATGTAGACCTTACTCCCTGGCTTTGCCTCGATTGAGGAGCCCGGCCCCCACCAACTAGCCCATCGCTCGCTCTCACTCAAGAACGCAAAGACAACAGCCGGTTTTGCGTTGATGACAATAGTCCGGTCAAGCCGGTACGGTAAATCCTGCATGGCCAATCAACCTTTCGTAAGTCGTTTCGGGCCGCGGCGCGTTTCTTCTAACTCCGCAGCTAGTTTCAGCTTCCACAGCGCGTCGTCCCACATGCTTTCAAGAATCTTGCAAACCGGTCCGAACGCTTCGCGGCGTGCGAGGTAAAACCGGTTGCGATGCTGAGCGCGTGTCTCCACGAGTCCTGCTTTGACTAACAGTTGCAATTGCAGGGAAACGGCTCCAAACGTAACGTCAGGCATCGCGCGATGAATCTCTCCGGATGATTGCTCTTGCTGCCATATCAGGCGAAGAATTTCTCGCCGGCGTGGCGAGGCAAGCGCCTCCAAGAGCGTGAGGTTCATCCAAGTTGTCATTTTAGTTTAAACTAAAATGACGGTCAATAGCTAAACGCATAAAATAATGAAATGGAAAAACAACCAGAGTTCGGCAATGTGGAAGGTGGAGAAGGCGTCCTCACGATTCGCGGCAGTGGCACTGTGCGTGGCTGGAACAACATCCGCTACAAGGCCGGCCTTTCCGCCAAGAATGTCGGCGCCAAAAAGCTATCGATGAACGTGGCCACCATTCCGCCAGGCGGAGTCGCCTACGCCCACATCCACGTTGATTTCGAGGTGATGCTTTACATCCTCGCGGGCCGCGTGCGGCACGAATACGGCCCTGCGCTGGAACACAAACTGGAAAACGAAGCCGGCGACTTCATCTTTATCGAACCCGGCATCCCGCATGAGGTATTTAATATGAGTGACACCGAACCCGTGATGGCCGTGGTTGCCCGCTCAGATGCGAGCGAGTGGGAAAATATCGTCAATTTCACCCGTCCCGCCAAGGTGTGAACTACTGAGCGGGCCCTAGCGCGCGCGGTGTCCGTTGTTTCAATTCAGCAAGCAGCCGTTCGATATCCGAATTTCGTTCGATTACCTCTAGCTGGCGGCTCGTATCCAACGTTGCGACACTACGCTGACCCGCCGCGATCGCATCGGCCATGTCCACTTTTGATTTGGCCCTTTCGAAAAGTACGTCGTTCTTGAATTCGGTACTGGGCGGCAGACCCGCTCGCTGGGCTAATTTCGCGCGCCGGTGCTGCGCTATCAACAGATCGGCCTTGATCCTTGTCTCGGTGACCTTTTGCTCCAATCGCTGCATGGCGTCTCGCAGCAACTGCACCTGTTGTGACTGTTCGTCTACTTGTTGGGCAAAATTCATCGCCGCTGTTTCATAAGCGAGCGAACGCTCGAGAGCCGTTCTCGTGAGCGCCTCCTCTTGCTTCACTAGAGCTAATTCCGCTTTGCGCAGCCATTCGCGCTGCGAAGTCAGGCTTTCTTTTTGTTTCTTTTCAAGCAAATGTTGATCCGCAATAGCCATGGCCACTTGCGTTTTCACCTGCATGAACTGGTTCTGCATATCCAGGAGAAGCTGCTTGAGCAGCTTCTCCGGATTTTCGGCTTTCTCAATCAGATCGTTTAGGTTCGCCCTGATGAGTGTCGTCACTCGTTCTAACAAAGCCATGGTCTTGGACTCCTTTTTCTAGTTCTGCGGCGTGGCGCCATTCGGTTTAACGGTTGTATCTGTCCGGTCGGTGATCGTTTTCACTTTGCCCAGCAAGTCGGACATCTGCATGCCCGATAACGATTCAAACAGCGCCGGAATTTGTGCGGCAATCTTGGTCATATCGCCGGTTATTTTATGCATGCCGGCCGCGCCCGAATCGCCAGTAGAGACAATTGTGATCTTGTCTATGTTGGCTAACGGAGCCGCTAGAGCGCGGACTACTTCGGGCAAGCCGGTAATCAGCTTGTCGACCACGGCAGCCTGGTTCCATTCCTGATACGCTTCCGCCTTGACGTTCATCGCCTTGGCTTCGGCTTCGCCTTTCCGCAGGATGATTTCGGCGTCGGCCTCGCCTTGCACGCGAGTTGCGGCAGCCGAACCTTCGGCTTCGATCGTCATCTTCTGACGCGCTGCCTCTGCGAGCATCTCAATGCGCTGACGCTCGATCTCCGCGCCCTTCAGAATGGTGGCGATCAATTCTTTTTCATGCCGCAAGATTTCGAATTCCTGCACTTTTACTTCGCCTTCTTTTTCTACTTGGCGAACTTTTACGGCTTCAGCCGCAACCTGCTGCTGCATGATGTTCGTTTGAATGTCGTACGCCTTATCGGCTTGCGCCTGTTGCCGTTTTACGGTCTCTACATATTGCGCTCGACGAATTTCCAAATCGCGTTGCGCTTCGGCTTGTGACGCCAGAGATAGCGCTTCTGCCTGCACCCGTTCCTGATCGGCTTGCGCCTTGGCAACGGCGGCGGCACGCGTAGCTTCCGCGCGGCGAATCGCCGTATCGCGCTCGGCTTCGGCGGCGGCTACGTCGGCATCGCGTTTAATGCGTGCGATATCGGGGCGGCCCATGTTCAGGATGTACTCGTTCTTATCGCGAACTTCTTTGATGGTGAATGAGATTACTTCCAAGCCCATCTTGCTGAGATCGTCGGCACATGTGGCGCGCATCCGATCGCCCACCATTTCCGGTTCCTTTACGATTTGTTCCACCGACAACTGGCCGATGATGCCGCGCAAGTGGCCCTCCATCACCAGGCGGATTAAGCCTTCGCGCTCGTCGTCGGTCTTAGTGAGAAACTGCTCGGCCGCCGTACGGATGGATTCGTTATCGCTCCTCACTTTGATCTGCGCGACAGCTTCTACAGTAACCGCGACACCCTGCTTGGTATAAAGATCCTGCTGCGGCGCCACGTCAAAGGACATGAGCTGCAACGACAGTTCTTTATAAGTCTCAATCATCGGCAGAATTAACGTGCCCCTGCCGATGAGTGTGCGAGTGCCGCGTAAGCCATACACGATGAGTGCCTGGTGCGGGCCCGCCTTTCGAAAAAGCGTTGCGACGGCCATCATCAAAAACAGCAACGTCAGCACGCTCGCCACAACAATCAACGTCACTTCGTTCAACATAAAAGTCTCCTTTTTGGCAGAATTTCCGTTGGCCCGAATTCAGCGTTCCGGCTGGGTCAATGCCGCCCAGGTACGTACAAAAGCAATCCCTTTTTCATAGCGGGTGACAACAACCTCTTCCTCCCGCAAAATTTCACTGCCATCTTCACTGCGCGCCGGAACCGCCCGCCGCGAACCATCTCGTACAAAAATCATTTCGCCGACGCCCGTGGGCCGAATGGTGCTCGAAACGTGTCCAAGCATGCCGATCATCTCGGTATCCATCAGTTCCAGCGGCTTCTCGTGCGACTGCAGCCACCGTAAGAACGCTCCCAGCAGGAACGCGCCGACCAGGCCGATAAAGACTGCGACCGCCAAATCGGCCCATTTCCCAAGCGCCGAATGACGAGTCAAGAGGTAGCCAACGCCGCCAAACCACGCTAGGAAGACAGCCATGCAGCCGGGTGTGAGAAACGTGGCGACCCAACTCGCCAGCACGGACGATGCCCCGGAATGAGCGTGACCCGCGTGACCGTGACTATGTGCGCCATGACTATGCCCCACTCCATGACCATGCCACACTCCATGCCCATGCGCCCCATGGCCCAGATGCATGCCGCCCATCAGCAGCGAAGCGACACTCCACAAAGTTCCGATGCCGAAACAAATCAAATAAATTTCCGACGAATTCATATGGTTGTTCCTCCCGTTGTTGTAGGTAGCGCGTCGGACAAACGCGTTACCAGTTCAGGCATATCTAGAATGCGCGCCAGCAGCAGCACGCAATGCCGGGTGTCCGAATGCCGCGCTAATTTAAGCAGCGCTCCTGCCAGTTGCGCATCGCGTCTAAATCGTTCCGCGCCTTGAATGAGCCACAAATCGAGCTTGTCCTCACGCTCGGAAAAATCGGTGATCAGTTCCGTCTGGAACCCTTCCGGATCGTCGACCAAATGTCCGGGATGCACTTTAAAAAACTTAGCGAGCAGTAAGCGGCTGGTGTTGGTGAGATGTTTGCGCCGCCCGCTCTCCAGTTGCGAAAGATAAGGCTGGCTGATGGTCTTCTTCATCTCTTTCTTAATCGCCGCCACCAGTTCGCTTTGCGTCATTTCGCGGTCCAAGCCGCGAAGGCGGCCTTCAATCAGTCGTAAGTGGCGAATCTTTTCACCGGCCGTCATATAGCAATACGCAATCAGGATATTGCAAATTGCTATAGGCGTCAAGAAGAATCGATTTTAATGGTCTCTAAATAGCTGATTTTGCTGGAAATATAGCTGCGAGTGTGAATTCTGCCTAGCTGCGCCCGCTGCGCGCCAATTGGTGCCGGAACATCTCCGAATAGCCTTTCGCTTCGCCGGAATATAGATCTTCCAGCGAATAGCGCATCTTGCGCTGCCAGTTCGGATACTGCGCCGTACTGCCCGGCAAATTCTGCTGCTCTGTCTCTTTCGTGAAATCTTCCTGATTGATCAGCAAGATCCGCGAGGGCACGTTCATCAGAAACCCGATCACTGCGTTGTGCAAATCGCCATTCAACTCCGGCAAGTTCGCCGCATTGCGTTCGTACGTATCGGGCAGCAAATGTTCGTAATGCAATGCGTCCAGCATGCGTTGCTTCTCGCGCTGCCGGTCGGCCAGTTGATTCCTGTATCCATCTTCATCCGCCAGACCCGCTGCCTTGCGCGCCTCAATATCGCGGTTCAACCAGAAGCCTGCCAGCGTCGGCAAATCGTGCGTGGTGGAAGCTACTAGCGCCAGCGGCGGATACACCGAACTGTGCTTGAACGACCCGTCCCGATTTTTTTCAAAATAGAAAAGCCGGTAACTGAGAATGCGGTATTGCGCTAGCATGTCTCTCATCTCATCCGTTACGGTGCCCAAATCCTCCCCAATGATGATGCACTCAGAGCGCACACTCTCCAAAGCCAGAATACGCATCAAATCGTTGGCATTGTCGCGCACGTAGGTCCCTTGCGCCGCCTCCATTCCTGCTGGAATCCAGAACAGCCGAATCAACCGCATCACGTGATCGATCCGCAGGGCACCGCCGGCTTGCAAAATCTTTCGAATGCTCTCGCGATAGAGACGGTATCCAGTGGCCCGGTGTTCCAGGACATTCGGCGGCGGAAAGCCCCAATCTTGCCCCTTCGGAGAAAAATCGTCGGGTGGCGCTCCCACTCGGCATCCGCTCACGAAGAACGAACGATGCGCCCACAAATCGGCGCCGCAGCTATCCGTTGCCACCGCCAGATCGTGATAGAGCCCGATCGGCATGCCGACTCGTTTGGCATACTGCTGCGTGGCTGTTAGCTGCTCATCGATTACAAACTGAACATACTTATAAAACTCCACCGTTTTCGCGTGTTGGTCGGAAAATACTTTCGATTCGGGCGAGTCGGGCGCTTGATAAACGATCGGCCAATCGTGCCAAGTCCACCGATTCCGATCCTCTTCATGCAAAATTTGATCAAGTGCGCAATAAAGCGCGAACCGATGCAGCAGATCGCCTTCGCGTTCGCAGTATGCCGCAAACGAGCGGGCACGCGGCGAATCGGCATTCTTCGGCTCGCGAAACTCCCGGTGCATCAAACGCAGAAAGCGCTTCTTAAGCGCGTCCACTTCGTGATAGTCAACGAACTCTGAATCGCGGAGCCGCTGAATCTGCCCCTGAATCTCGGGCGATTGAAATAACGCAGTGGCTGCTGGGCAGGCCGCATACTCCGGCACACTCTCTACATCCAGGTAAATCAGATTCTTGTAATACACCGAAAGTGGAAGATACGGGCTCGTGTTGTACGGCGTCCGATTGTGTAATGCATGCAGCGGGTTTACTCCAACGAAACTAAACCCCACTTCGCGTGTGGCCCAATCCACTAAGGCGCGCAGATCGGAAAAATCGCCGCAACCCCAATTGCGTTTTGATCGCAAGCCGTAAAGGGCTACGTTGAATCCCGCCGTTTTCCCTCCTCCCTCTAAGTGTTCCGAGAGATAAGCCCGAGCGGGACACACGATCAAATTCGAAACAGCCGCATCGGATCCGTCCAGTTTCAGGATCAGGCGGTGATAACCCAAAGGCAAATGGGGAGAGAGTGGTAGCTGGTAAGTTTGCCAGACCTTTCCGTCAAAATGAACTTCGCGCAAACGCGGCAGTTGCGCTGTGTGAATTTCGCCGCCCACCCGCTCTCCCAATTCGAGGGTGAGTTCGTAAGCTGCGGAAGCAACACTATCCGCCGGCAGCGTTAGTTCGACAAATCGCTCGGAATCGCTCACCACCAACGTCTGCTGAAGACTCGCCGTGTAGAGGCTCGCAAACATTTGCCCGCGTTTTGCGTCGATCGTCTCAACGCTACTGGTATCCCAGCCTAGCGAACTTAGAATGCTCTTCAGCGCCTCGGCCGACGCTTCATGGCTATGTCCGAAAATGTCCCAGTATTGGTGATCGATTCCGCATTCGGCCGCAGCACGGCCAAGCGCGTCTTCAAAATGAGTAGACTTCTGAAAAAAAAGTTGAGGAACCGCCATTAGTGATAATTCGATTGTCCTAAATCGATCTCACCAACCTTGAGCCGTCCCTCCTTTCGTCAACTTACTTCTTGGCGAACATCGTTTCCAAAAACTCGTAGCGTGCGCGGTTTTGCTCCGGCATCGCCTTGGAGTCGAATGACAAGTGCATCACCTGATTGCCCGAATCTGCCGTGTAAGGAGGCCACGTCGGCGTACCGGCGCCATTCGGATCTCCCGTTTTGGCGAAGTTCGTCCAGTAAGTCGACATCAAGTCGGAAAGCTTGGTGTCTTCCGGTCTCCACGGCAAATTCTTTGAAGGCAGCGCTTCGAATACAAACTCAATTTCCGCCGAGTGATAAGCTCCGCGCGACGGCGTCGTCGGGGGTGCATCGTCAAATTCATAGCGATACACCGC
>Ga0209698_10005153_pt1 | contig 14208 bp, 10 predicted proteins | sample LitLauG_LLR_2012_FD_187203 | JGI IMG/M metagenome (GOLD analysis project Ga0209698, IMG submission 187203) | Freshwater sediment microbial communities from Pennsylvania, USA - Little Laurel Run_MetaG_LLR_2012 (SPAdes) (version 2) | ecosystem: Environmental > Aquatic > Freshwater > Creek >... | reverse complement strand
ACACGAGACGAAGAGCGTGCGCCAGTGCCGTGTGCATGATCCGCTCAGCTTCATAGATGCCTTGGGTGGTGTGAGTTTCTCGATCAGGTAGAGGTTTCCAAATCTAGAGCAAATATCCGGCAAAGACAATGAAGATATGTTCAATTGTGCCTGCGGACCGGTCGCGCGGCGCTTCCTCGTGAACTGCGGATTTTGGATAGCCAAGCCGAACGAGCTCGGATAGCGTCCTCGAACGACCATGGGACCTGCTTCGAGGCAGAACTTCCATCTGCTCGAGCAGGCTCCAAACGGAGGGAATCATGAAGCTCGGACCGATACAAGCGGCTTGCTACGGATTGATCGCCGCGCTGGCGGTAGCTGCCTGCGCAACGCCCTACGATGGGCCGCGCTCCGGCTTTCTGCCGGACAGCGATTACTCGAAGCTGAAGAAGCAGCCAGCGCCTGGGGGCGGTGACCGCTACGTGTACGTCAGTGACACTTTCGAGCCATACAACTACGGCGCCCTGATCGTCGAGCACTTGCAGTTCTATCCGGAGCCGCAGCCGAGCGAGCACGTGACGATCGAGACCCTGAACCAGATCCGCAGCTACGCGGACCAGGCGGTGCGCAGCAAGCTCGGGCAAAAGGTGAAACTCGTCGACCAGGCCGGCCCGGGGGTGGCGCGCCTCAGGCTGGGAATCACGGCGGTGGGCGAGAAGCAGCGCCCGCTCAAGCCCTACCAGTATGTCCCGGTTGCACTGGTTATCACCGGCGGCGTGGCGCTCGCGCAAGGCGGCCTGCCCCACGACGCCACGATCGCATTCGAGAGCGAATTGACCAACAGTGTCAGCAAACAGCCGCTGCTGGTCGTGGTCCGGGGTGGGACCGGGGAGAGAGTCCAGTCGAACGAGCAGGACCAGCACGTTGTGACCCTGGAGGACCTGAAGCCGCTCATCGACGCATGGACCGATGCCGCAGCCGTCGAGGTGACCAACTACATCCAGGGCAAATGACCCCGAGCGGCCGGAACCATCGAAGCGTGGCCGCAGCCATGCCGGCGCTTGTGCGACCCTTGCGCGACAACGGGAAGGCTAGCCGGAACTCTCTGCGGCGGGCGCCTCGGCCAGCCGCTCGCGCACGAATTTGATGTGTTCGCGCAGAACGTAAACCTGTTCCACGAACGATGCAGGGATCTTCAGGGTAATCACGGCCTTGTCGATTTCTTCGAGGCGACGGCGCAGCGGCTCGCGCTCTGCCTCGGTGGCCGCCCCCAGCGTGACCCGCTCGAGCGCGATCAATTCGGCGTAGCGCCGATGGATCCGGGTCCGGATGCGCCAGCTGTAAATGGTCGGTATCACGCGAAGCGCCGGAACCAGAACGATCAGGGCGGGGATCACCACCACGAGAACGCGATCGACCACGCTCGCCAGCCAGAACGGCATGTAGCGGTACGACCAGCTCTTGCCTGACTTGTAGAAACGGGTGGCGTCGTCGCTGATCGGGTACTCGTGCTCGAGCGGCGCCGGAAACTCGCCCGCCGCATGCAACAGTCCGGCGCGGCCGTGCACGTCGCGCGCCGCTTCGATCAGCAGATCGGACAGCGCAGGGTGCAGCCCGGCGTGTGCAACCAGCTCGACAGTCGGCGCCAGCATGGCGATGCGGGACGCTGGAATGTTCGCACCCAGGTCGAACGTGCCCGACGGCAGGTCGAGTTCGCTCAGGTAGCGGAAACGGCGAATGTAGCTGTCGGCCTGCGCGAACTCGAAAAGGCGGATGTCGTGAGCATGGAGCAGTTCGCCCACGCTTTCCGGCACCGAAGAATCGCTCATCATGAATACCGCGTCGATCTTGCGGTCGAGCAAGGCCGAGGCCGCCGTCTTGCCGCTCAGGTCGGTCAATTGCGCGGTGCCCTCGGCTCCGATGCCGTTGGCCTTGAGCAGAGCCAGCGCCAGGGCGCGCGTGCCGCTGCCCTCGGGGCCGATGGCGATGCGCCGGCCACGCAGCTCGGACAGTCGTGAGATCGGCTTCGGGTCCCGATAGAAGACCCACAGCGGCTCGTAAAACAGGCTGCCCAGCGACACCAGGCCGTCTATGTCGAGCTCGCCCGCCAGGCCGCCTTGCACGAACCCGATGTCGATCTTGGAATTCGGATCGAGCAGACGCTTCAGGTTCTCCTGGGAACCCTCGGAGGGAAGAACCCTGAGCGTGACACCGTTGCGCGCCAGAATTTTCTGGTAGCTGTCGGCGGTCCGGCGAAATATGCTGCCGTCGGCACCGCTTGTGATGGTCAGCGTGGTCGGGGGCGCCGGGTGCAGATAACGCACGGCGATCAGGATGGCGATCACGAACGCGAGGAAGAAAGGCCCGAGCGAAGTGGCCAGGTCGCGCCAGGAGATCCTCGGCAAACTGGTGGGAATGCGCATTGACTTGAGCCGCTCCACTGCCGAGCTTGAGGCGGACCTGCGCGAGCCGGGAGCGTTCATGCTGCACTACTCTTCAAGTTGACGTCGAACACGCCGGGGCGGGCCGAAGAACATCTCGCGCGCCTTGTCCGGTCCAATGGCGCGAATGATCTCGCGAATCGTGCAATAAATGAAAACGATGCCGATCAGCAGGATCTCGGTCGCCACGAAATGCGGCCAGACAACCGCGGCGAGCAACTTCTGGTTGGCTGCGGCCAGGTCACCGGTCTGCCTCCAGAAATCATACAGATTCTCCAGATAGTGAATGAATGAGGCCACGACGGAGTAGATCGCAGTCTTCCATGCGATGTTGTAGGCCAGCGGCCGGCCGGGGTAGCGGTTGATGAACGGGAACGCGTCCACGATCAACACGGACTTGCCGAGTGTAAGTGCGGCCACGGTCACCACGAACGAGGACACGATCGGGATTCCTGTGCCCTTCAGCATCAGGTACCGCATCAACACGACGATGTGCAACGCGATGAAGAAGAAAATCGTCGGCGGAATGAGTTCCGTGATCTCTTTCTTGACGATTGAAACGAACCTGCTCATGGCGCTTCCCGGCCTCTGGATTCGACGTCAACAATAGCGGAATGCGATTACATCGCTTGTTGGCCGGCACCAAAGCGCTATTGCACAAATCCGTCGACCTGCCGGCGCCACAGCCGGGCATAGCGGCCGTTTCTGTGCAGCAGCTCGGCGTGAGTGCCGTCTTCCAGGATCTGTCCTTTTTCGATGAACAGTATGCGGTCCATGTGGCTGATCGTGGAAAGACGATGCGCGATCGCGATCACCGTACGGCCTTCGAACAGCCGCCACAGCGCGTCGTGGATGAAATGCTCCGTCTCCGAATCCAGGGAGGCCGTGGCCTCGTCCAGAATGAGAATGGGGGCGTCCTTCAACAAGGCCCGCGCGATGGCGACGCGCTGGCGCTCGCCGCCCGATAGCTGGATGCCCTGTTCGCCGACCAGTGCGTCATAGCCTCTGGCGCGGCCGTTGATGAAGCCCTCGGCATGGGCATCTCTTGCGGACCGGACGACTTCAACCTCGCTCGCATGCTCTTTCGCGTAGCGAATGTTCTCGCGGATCGTGCGATGGAACAGGCCAGGCTGCTGGGGTATCTCCGCGATGGCTTGATTGACGGATACCTGGGTGACCAGGGAAATGTCCTGGCCGTCGATCAGCACCCGGCCGCACTGCGGCTGGTGATGGCGACGCAGCAGCTTGATCAGGGTGCTCTTGCCCGATCCGCTCGGGCCGACCAGCGCCACCTTCTGGCCTGGGGGTATGGACAGGGACAGCTTGTCGAACACGACCTTGCCATCGGTGTGCGCAAAACGGATTCCGTCGATCTCGATTGCGCCGCGGGATGCGGCCAATGGCTTGGCCCTGGGGGCATCCGTGATGGCGTGGGGAACCAGGACGCTTTCCAGCGCCGAGCTGAACTGGCCCACGTTTTCGAGCAGGTCGAGCAGGCGCGAGGCCGCGCCCCAGATATTGTTCATCAGCAGCACCGACAGGGACACCATCTTGACGGTGTCGCCGACCACCATCTGACCGCGCACGGTCACGTAAAGAGTGGCGCCGATCAGCGCGATCTGGAACAGCTGCATGCCGGAATAAAGCGCCAGGTTCATGGCGGTTGCGAACCACCGCAGACGCTGCGATGCGACGCGTTCCTTCCTCACCGCCTGCGCGACGTTGCAGCTTTCCTTGCTGCTGTTGGCGAACGACCTGACCAGATCGGCGTTCGTGACCAGATCGACCAGAACGCCCGTCGACGCGGAGACCTGATCCTGGAACTCCTTGGACAATGCCCTTCGACGCCTGGCCAGCAGGAGCGAGCAGCCGATGTAAACCGGCGTCCAGACGATCACCATGACGGCGAGCCCGGGGTGATCGACGCCGATGATCAGCACGCTGATCACCACCGAGGCGATCACCCGCACGAGGTCGTTCGTTGCCAGGTTCAGGATCGTGATGGAACTGCTGCCGGCCTGCTTGATCTTGGCGGCAAGCCGCCCGGCGAAATTGCTGTGGAAGTAGTCCGGGGAATGATCGATCAGCCAGGAGAACAGAAAGACCTGGATTTCCTCGCGCAGTTGCGGGCTGGTCTGCAGATCGACGATGTCGCCCAGGCGGTTGAACATGGCCGACGCGATCCATGCTCCGGCGACGAGCCAGAAAGGCATCCAGACCGCCGTCGGCCATGCGCCGTGAAAATTGCCGAGCCGCAGCGCTTCGACCAGACGCCCCAGAAAGATCGGCTCCAGCGACATCAATCCGATGCCGCCCAGGGTGCACCCGACGGCGGCGATGATTCGCCAGCGAAACCGCATCCACACGAACTTGGCAAGAAATGCCAGCGGTGTCCTCGGGATCGGGGCGTAGCCGAGATTGCGGTAATGGGCCGGTGGAAGGTCCGGAAAGGAGAGGCCGGGTTGAACCATGCGCTTTTGCTTTTTTCCGAGTCCTAGCGATTCTCGTCGCGTTCAATCCCTTCAATGGACGCTATCTGCGCCCAAACTGCCGCCTTTTCCAGCACTCGTCGGTGCGGATCCCGGAATTGGCGGCGGATCGGCCGCCACTCCGAACAAGAAGCCCAAGTCTGATTTCGTGTTCGGTGGACGGAACAAAAATTACCGTATTTGAGTGACTAATCATCTTATTAAATGAGGTTAAGAATTGTTCCGTCCTGCCGACTTTGTATATGGATTGTGGTTGGACAGGGTGTTCCTTACGCGGAAGGTGCATGCCATGACTGACAAGAGCTTTTATTACGCGCTGGCAGCGATCGTCCTCATCTCTGGCCTGATCAGCAAGGCCAGTGTTTTGATTGCAGGCGTCGCCACTTAAACGATGGCATTGGCATCCGGCGGCCTTTGCCGCCGCGTGCAGATGCGTTTGACACCAAGCCCCGCTTTCGAGCGGGGCTTTCGTTTTGGTCGATTGGAACCCACTTCCAACACGAAACCGGTCGATGAGCAAGTCTGAATGGCGCTTCAGGGCATCTTCAGACCGGGTTTAGGTTGCGCCCGTAATCTGGTTTCCGACGGTAGCCGCTGGTCCGGCGTAGGGCATCGATGTCCTCGTGCGCGGACAGAAATGGGCTCTGTCGGAAAGGGTGATATGCGCACGGCTCCTCACTGGCTCCTGGCGTTTGTGGGATCGCTGGGCACCGTTCTTTCAGCCGGCGCCGCCGAGGACGCCAAGGTCTGCGACCCCAAAGAGTTCAACCTGGACGATGTGCCGCTTTACAAGTCCAAGCTGGAGGTGGCGGGCACGATCCGCAACTTCGGTTTCGGATTGGGCGGTGTCCTGGATCTGTGGGAAGAGGATTTCCGGAAGATCCATCCGGGGATCCACTTCGACGACAAGCTGCCGACCTCGGATGCGGCGATTCCGGCCCTGGTCACCGGGGTTGCCGATCTCGCGCCCGATGGCGGCGAACCGACGCTGACGGAAAATCTTTCGTTTTTCGAGGTGTACGGCTACCCGGTGACCGGTATCACGGTGGCCTCCGGTGCCTTCGACGTTGAAGGCAAGTCCAACGGGCCGGTCGTCTTCGTCCACCAGGACAATCCGATCGATCGCCTGACCATCGAGCAGCTCGACGGCATCTTCGGCTCTGCCCGCACTGCAGGTATGCGCGGCTTCCAGTGGTCGCCGTCCGACGCACGCGGCGCCGATCAGGACATCAGAACCTGGGATCAGCTCGGTCTGGCCGGCGAGTGGGTGCACCAGCAGATCCACACGTACGGCCACGCGCCGTCGGGTACGGCGCGCTTCTTCCAGTGGAAGGTGCTCGGCAACGGCGACAAGTGGAATCCCAACTTCCGGGAATACGTCGAGAGCGGCAGCAAGATGATCGCCGATGAGGACCGTGCGGAGCAGCGTCTTGGACTGCAGTCCATGCTCAAGAACGAGCTCGCCAACGACCGTCACGGCATCGCGTGGACCGTCATGCCGCAGGCGAAGGGCATTGCCGGCATCAAGCTCGTCGCGATCGCGCCGCGCGAGGGCGGCACTTACGTCATGCCGAGCAGGAAAAGCTTTCAGGACCGCAGCTACCCGCTGGTACGCAGCATCTACATCTACCTGAATCGTGCGCCCGGCAAGCAGCCGGATCCGAAACTCAGGGAATTCCTGCGCTACGTTCTGAGCCGCCAGGGACAGGAAACGGTGGCGAGGAACTGCAGCTACCTTCCGCTCACCGCACCGGTGGTTCGCGAGGAGCTCAGGAAGCTCGACTAGCCATTTAAGCCACGAATCGACATTGCGACGCGGGCGTGCGCGTGTCCATGTTTCGCCCGCGGTTGAGATGGTCGTCGATCTCCGCGGCGCAGCCGAGCATGCGCGGGTACAGGAAGATCGTGAATGCGGCGGTCTCGAGCGCCTTCTCGCTGAAGGCTCCGCTGCGGCAGGGTTGCCACAGGATCTTCAGGAGCAGCGCGGCGATCACGGCGTCGATGTTGACGCAGTAGACGGTGCGCGATACGCCGGCGTCGAACAAAGCCTGCACCAGCGCGTGGTAGTACTCGTGGAAGACGTTGTACTCGCCCCGCTTCTGGAACAGCTCGCGCACGTAGACCTCGCGCGGGTCGTAGTTGACCGGGCGATCCTTGAACACGGGATGATTCACGCCCGGTATCTTCTGGATGTCGAGGCTGCCGGCGGTCTTCTGTTTCGACTTGTAGTTTGCGTACTCGTCCACGTAGCGCTTCGCGAGCGCCGCGAGGTCGATGCCGTGCTTCGGGTCGGCCGGGTCTTGCAGGCCTGCATCGTGGAATTGATCGAGCAGAAACGCGATGCCCTCGTGGCCGTTGCCGCCATGGGCGAATCCGGAGTGCGTCAGAAAGCCGACCAGCGCCTTGTTCAGCTGCACGCGTTCGGGCGATTCGGGACCGTCGGCCGACACCGCTCCCTTTGCGCCCTGTGCCGAGATGGCGCCGGGACCGTTGGTCAGCAACAAGCCGACCAGCGTCTGGAACGCGAACAGGTTCGCCGCCTCGGGCTCCAGGCCCAGCAGCGCGACGTAGGCGATCTCGGTCAGCGAGCGCCTGCCGAGGATCTCCTCCATCGTCATGCCGCAGAAACGGCCTTCTTCGTGGCGATCGGCTTTCACCGATGCGCCGATCAGCGTGCCGAAGAGGCGGATCCACCAGGGCAGCGCCTCCGCGGTCGTCCTGGAGATGCGCTTGCGCATCAGTGGCCCCCAGGCAAGCGTCGCCGAAATGGCGGCGACGACGGCGTCCGCGCGCGGATGGCCGCCGAGGCTTTCGAGATAGCGCACGAACACCGACCCGGTTGAGCGTGCCTTCAGCCCCTCCAGAAGGGCGCGCGCCTTGGCATCGCGCTCGTCGCCCACCAGGAGATCGCGCAAGGCCCTGTCCGTCGTGATCGCAGCGACGTCGAAGGCCTCGTCCAGCGCACTTTCGAGGCCGGCCGCCGCGAACAGGTCGATCAGCGTCGAGCAGGCCCGGCGTGCGCGCTGCGCGCAAGACGGCCCGACGATGCTGGCCGCCGCGGCCAGCACGCTGTTCGGCGCGTTGCCGGCATCGCGTGCGGCCTGCGCCGCGGCCAGCGCCGCGCTCGCATGCAGGTTCAGCTCCGCGCCGATGGCGACGTTGATCAGCTTCCTGTCGTTTTCGCCGCCGAGCTCGTGCAAGAGGGCAAGGTTGACGTTCGCCTCGAACGGGTATTGCGCGGCCTCGAGCATCGAGACCTGGTGCAGGCTGCTGATCTGGGTCCCGGCGTCCATCTGCGAAGCACCCGAGCAGTCCTTCATCGGCTGCCGGGGCAGCACCGCGCCGATCTGCCTGGCCAGCGCTGCGATCTGCTCGTTGTACGGAGGCGCGGCCTCGACCACCGGGACATCCAGCTGCGCGGGCAGGGCAATGCCCTGGCTCGAGCCAAACCACGGTTTCAGCGCCAGGCTGCCCTCGGCCGCGAAGTCCGGGCGTGTCGCGTTTTCGCGCATCAGCGCGGTCAGCGCCGCGGGTATGTGCGCGATATTGACCACGACCGCACCCCTGGGCGACAGGATCGGCTGCTCGGGAGTGAAGATGCCCTCGACGCCGAACTTTTCCATGAACCAGCGCTCCTTGCTGGCGGCGTCGTCGCTGCCGCCTGCCATGGCGCCTGCGTGGCCGACCGCGCGCGTGAGCTTGGCCTTCCAGCGCCCGACCACGCAGGCCACGACCGGCTTGGCGAACTCCGCGTCGAGCTCGTAGTAGCCGCCCGGCTCGACATACAGGACTGCCGCCTTGGAGCGCGCGTCGTTGGCGAGCGCGAATGCGAACTCGGGTGCGGCGTAGTGGATGTAGACGTCCTTGCCGCTGGAAATGAGCGTGGTGGTACCCCAGCCCGCCATCCGCAGGTAGGTCGCGATCGTCGTGGTGAAGTTTCCCGAGTTGGAATAGATCGCGATCGACCCTTTCCTGAGCGCCTCCGACGGAGCGTCGCCGCCGAGGGCGCCGCCGATGCGAACCTTGTTCCAGGCGTCTGCCACGCCCAGGCTGTTGCCGCCGAATATGTCGATGCCGTTGGACTGCCCCATCGCGCGGATCTCGCGCGCGTCGTGCACCGACATCTTCTCGGTGACGATGAAGATCTTCTTCAGGTCCGGGTTCACCCGGATCAGCTCGGCAACGCCGTCGCGCGCAGCCGACGGCGGCAGGTACACCACCCCGCAGTTGAAGCGGTGCCCGTCCGCGAGGCCCTCGCGCACGCTGTTGTACACGGGAACGTTGCCGACTCGCGTTTCCAGCACCTGGCCGCGCCGGCCGGGGGAGGTTCCGAACACGACGTTGCCGCCGGAATACTCGTGTCCGACCGGCGTCACGTCGCTCGACTCGCCTCCCAGGATGTTCAGCACGCACACGCGATCCTGGCGCGTGGCGATCTGCGCGAGCGAACTGATTCCGACGTAATACTTGAAGTCGCCCACCCCTTGCTTGTACATATCTTTCTCCTGATGCGGGCGCCGCGATCGATCAGCCCGCGACCGCGGGCTGCGCGATCCTGAGCCGGGCCGCTAGCTGCTCGCGTCCGCCGGCCTTCATCCAGTCGTCGACCTTGCGCGCGTAAAGCACCACTTCGCTCATGTCGGAATCGAAGCCGAAGATGCGGTACGGCAGTCCGAGCGCTTCGATGGTGTCGCGCATCGCGCTCATCCCGCGCACCAGGTTCGGTCCGCCGCGCCCGATGACGACGTGGACGGGAGTCGGACCGAACTGGCTGAAATGCTCGCGCAGGGCGTCGGCCATGGCGCGGAACGTCTCGAAGATGTCCGTGTTATTTGACTTGCCGCCGATGATGAACAGCACATTGGTCTGCTTGAGCCAGTGCTTGAAGCAGATCGCGGCCACCTGCTTCATCTTCTCGTAGGGAGGATTGCCGCCGAAGTCGGAGGAGATGATCGCGTCGTCTCCCAGCATCTGGGTCACCAGCGAATTGGCGCCGCCGCCGAAGGTGGGCGCGAGGATCGTGCCGCTCGCATTGATCACGTAGACGTCGCTCTGCCCCTGGTAGGTGCGCAACCGGTTGATCTCCTGCTCGAAGTCGGAATAGTCGACCGCGAACAGGTGTGCCGGCAGGTCGAGGCGCTGCCAGCGCGGATCATCGCGGTCGAAGCCGCACTTGAAATCGCATGCGACCGGGGTGAGCCGCCCCTGGCGGTCGGGGCGCATCCGGATGGGATTGAGCTCGAGCGTGGTCATTCCGAAGTTGTGATAGAGCTCCCAGAGCTTGGGAAGCTGCTGCACCAGGGGAGAGATCAGCTCCTTCGGAGCGTTGAGCTCGGACAGCGCGTTGGCCACGACAAAAGCCTTCAGGCCGGTGAGCGAGTCGAAAGGGATTTGCGCCACCTGGCTCCTGTCGAGCTCTTCGATGTCCACGCCGCCCTGGTGCGTAAGCGTCATGGTCGGGGCACGGAAATGGGTCGAGTCCGTGATCGAAAAATAGACCTCGTGCTTGGCGGGCACCGCCCCCTCGAACGTGACGCCGTTGGCTTTCGCGATCTGGTTGCCGTAGCGGTGCTCGACGAAGTAAAGCCTCTCCTTTTCCTTGAGCGCGGATTTCAGGTCCTTGGCCCGTCCCACCAGGCCCGCCTTGCCTTTCTTGCCCACGCCGCCCTTGAACACCGGCTTGACGATCACCTCGCCGTGCTCGTCGATCAGCGCCTTGATCTCGTCCTCGCTCGCGCCGGGACCGAGCACTTCGGAGCTCGGGAAACCGGCGAACCGCAGCATCCTGGATCCGTAGAGCATGCCGGTGACTTGCATTGCGTCCTCCGCGCCAGTTCAGCGGGCTACGCGAACTGGGTCATGGCGATCAGGGCGAGGGTGACCGTGATCGCGCCGCCGATGCGGGTGGCGATCTGCGCGAACGGCATCAGCACCATCCGGTCGGCGGCGGTGAGAATCGCCACGTCGCCCGTGCCGCCTTGCCCGCTGTGGCAGGCCGTCACGATGGCCGTGTCGATCGGGTACATGTTCATCCAGCGACCGACCAAGAAGCCCGTCGTGATGATGGTGCCGACGGTGGCGACGATCGTGAGCAGGTTGGGAATCGTGAAGGCCGAGACCAGCTTGTCCCACGGCGTCAGGGCCACGCCGATCGCGAACAGCAGGGGGTAGGTGACCGCCGTGGAAAAGAACTTGTAGACGACGAAGGATCCCTCCTGCAATTTCGGGGACACGGCCTGAGTCAGCTTGGCCAGCACGGCGATGAAGAGCATGGTGACCGGCGCCGGGAAGCCGAAAAGCTTGAATCCGAGCATGCCGATGAGGTAGAACGAGATGGCCGTGACGCCGGCGGCCGCGATATGGCTGACGTCCATTTGGCCCGTGATTTCCTCCTTCGTCGCGTCCATCTCGTCGTGTTCCCCGGGCTGCAGTCGTCCCTCGCCGGTCAGGTGGGGGTATTTCTTGCCGACGTAGTTCAAGGAGCCGGACAGCAGGATCGCGGTCAAGCTGCCGAGCATCACCGGCGGCAGCACCAGTGCGAACAGGTCGCCCTGCGGTTGATGCAGTATCCCGGCGTAGCCCAGCGACAGCGGGATCGCTCCTTCGCCCACACCGCCGGCCATGATCGGTATCACGATGTAATAGAAGGTGTGAAATGCGCCGAGGCCCAGCAAGGTGCCGACCAGCGTTCCGACTGCGCACGCGGCGATGGAACCGGCGGCCAGCGGCACGAAGATCTTCAGAAATCCCTTTATGAGCACATGCCGGTCCATGCTCAACACGCTGCCCACGATGATGGCGGCGATGAAGAGGTACAGGAAGCTGGTCGACTTGGTAAAGTCCGTCACGCCCTTCGTGATCACCTCCGGCAGCAGGTGGTGAAAGGCGAGGAACGAGGGGATGAAGGTCGCGCAGATCGCCGCGCCGCCGATGTTGCGCAATATCGGCATCCGTTTGCCCAGCTCGGCGCAGGTGAAGCCGAACACGGCGAGCACCGCGATCCACACATTGATCTCGTTCGGCAAGGTGCCGGTGAGCACAAAGGCGGCCAGCAGCGCCGCGAGCAGGATGAAGACCGGCAGCGGAATGATGCCGACGCGAAATTCCATAAGGCGCCACCAGCCCTCAGGCCAGAAGTGCGCGGACGGCGGCGGCGTTTGCTCTGCGGGCGTGGCCGTGGTGCTCAACATGGCGAACTCCTGTCGGGTGCTTATTTCAGCGAATAGGTGAGGACGGTGAACGTGTCCGGAAAGTAGCGGTTCGGATAGAACGGCGCGACCGCCTTGTTGATCTTTTTCGCCGGGTCGGCCGTGCCCTCGGCGGTGACCATATAGACCTTCTTTGTCTTGAAATCGAGAGCCATGGTGCGCGCGTACGGGCGTGTCGTGGTCGCCTCGACCAGCTTGTAGGTGTCCGGGGTGACCTGCTCATAGATGACCAGGTTGGCGTCGACCCCGTTGGACGTATAGATCCTGTGCGTTGCGCTGTCGTAGACGACGCCGTCGTTGCCGTGCCCGATTTCGAGCGTCGTGACCACCTTGCCGGAATCGGAATCAAGCACCGCAAGCACGGGATTCTTGCCGCGGCACCCGACGAAGATCCGCTTGCCGGCCTTGTCGAACGCGATGCCGGTGGGCTGCTCGCAGGGCGCCGTGTTCCACTGTCCGGTCAGCTTGCGCTGCGCGACGTCAATCCTGGCGACCAGATTGCGGTCGCGCAGCGCCATGAACAGGTTGCCCTGGCCGTCGGGCACCGTGCCGTCGAGCTTCTTGCTGTCCATCGGCAGCTCGCCGGTGATTTTGCCGGACTTGGCGTCGACGAAGGCGATCTTCCCGCTGTCGCCCATGGTGAAGGCCAGTTGCCTGGTTGCCGGGTCATAGAATGCCGAATCCGCATCCTCGCCGATCTTGATGCGATCGATCAATTTGAGCGTCGAGAGCTGGAAGACCGTGGTGCTGCCGTCGCCGTTGGTGGTGTAACCGCGGTCGAACTCGGGAACCAGAGTGGTCGAGTTCGCATCCTCGGACTTGTCGATATTGCGGACGATCTTCTGCGCATTGACGTCGTAGACGGTCACGCCGTCGCCGCGGCGTCCGATGAACAGGTAGCCGCGCGCCTCGTCCAGCGTGACGTAATCCCATTCGGGCTCGGCTGCCTTCAGCGTGACCGCCGACTCGAGCCGGTAGAACGGCTGTGCCTGGGCTGCCGCGCCGAGTGCGGCGATCGCAAGTGCGGCGCAGGCGGAAAGTGGTTTCATGTCGTCTCCGGCGTTCAGTGGGTTGCAGGCACGATGTCGTAGCGAAGGATCGCGCCCCCGGTGTTCGCTTCGCCGGGCGAGACGGCGACCAGCAGTCGATTCAGCTCGGGCACGAGAATTCCGGTCTTGGCGCCCGCCGCCGATCGAACGCGCGGCAGCTCCACGTAGTGATCGGGGTCCTTTTGCTGAAACACGCCGATGTAGCCTTCGCCGCCAAGCGCATAGATCCGCCGATTGGCCGCATCCCAGATGACCTGGTCGCAGCGCTCGGGAGCCTTGAACGTGGCGACCGACGCGCCGGTGTCGGCATTGAGGATGATCAGCGTGCCGGGTTTGCGCGCAATGATGAAAAGGCGCTTGTTGGGTTCGTCGAAGGCGACCGGCGCGTTCTGCTGCGCTTCCTTGATGGGCCAGGTCGCGAGCACGGCGAGCGTTTTCTTGTCGACAACCGCCATGTAGTTCTTTCCGGTGACGTTGATGTAGAGCTTGTTGCCGTTGCTCTCGATCGCCATCGCCTCGACTTTGTCGGAGTCGAATTTGAGGTCGCCGTGCCGCTGCAAGGTCACAGGATCCAGGACGGACAGATACGTCTCCTGCATCTTGGCATCGCGCCCTCCGTTGGCGACGTACAGGAGCCTGCCGCTCGCGTCGTAGCCCATCGCGTCGCCTCCCGGCGCCGCCAGCTTGATGGTTCCGGTCACCTTGTAACTGCCGGCGTCGATCACGCGGGTCAGCATGTCTCCGCCGGTATCGGTCACCAGGAGCCGGTTCTTCTCCGGTACGTACAGGACGCCATGCGGCGTCTCGACGACTCCCTTGAGGCTCCGTTGGATCTTCAACGTGTTCAGATCGAAGACATCGAGCGTCCCGTGGTCCTCGGCGGCGAGCCACAGCCGGTTGCCCTTCAGGTCGTATTCGAAGTGATCGAAGTCGCCGGTGTAGCCGGGCAGGTCGCGGCGGTCGGCCAGGCGCAGCGGATCATCGGCAGCCAGCGCGGCAATGCTGGTTGCGCAAAGGAGCGCACAGCCGAGCGTAATGGCGA
>Ga0209698_10005152_pt1 | contig 14210 bp, 15 predicted proteins | sample LitLauG_LLR_2012_FD_187203 | JGI IMG/M metagenome (GOLD analysis project Ga0209698, IMG submission 187203) | Freshwater sediment microbial communities from Pennsylvania, USA - Little Laurel Run_MetaG_LLR_2012 (SPAdes) (version 2) | ecosystem: Environmental > Aquatic > Freshwater > Creek >... | reverse complement strand
CCTCCTATGAGCCGGGGTCACAGATGTTTGTGGCATTCTGCCGCGATATAACTCTGCGCAAGCAAGCTGAAAAGCAGATCGAGCATCTGGCTTTTTATGATTACCTTACTGGACTACCGAACCGCAGGCTCCTGCAAGACCGGCTTACACTGGCGCTGTCTTCGGGCGTGCGCCGAGGCCGCAAAGGCGCATTACTATTTATTGACCTGGACAACTTCAAGATCATCAACGATACACTCGGTCATGACATCGGAGATTTCTTTAACCATTTCCGTTCCAACGTCCTTTGTTTCTTCCTCGTCGGAATCATAGCCATCTTTTTTTCCTTTATTGTCAGGCGAGTTTTCACCCCTATCGGCTGGCTCAGGCTCCCCATCCCCAAAATCAAAAAAATCTCGTGGGTCAGCCAAACCACTTTTCTTCTTTTCCGGCTTGCCGCCGCCCTTCATAGAATCAAGCTTTTCTAATTGCTCTTGTTTATCTATACATTCCAATACAGTCTCTACAACCTTGAATGCCGTTTGTATGCGACTCATTGTAGTTGTAAGACGACTAATGTCACTTATATCAATGATTCTAGCGATGTCATCAAGCCGAGGTAATGCCATCAGGTCGGTATTCTCATTCGTAAAATTAGTAATTCGAAAATCATAGGAATTTAAACTTGGATATTTACAATCATCACTAAGCAATACTTCATCAATCTCTGGCGAGTTCCAAAGTTGCTCATACATAGCCGCATAATATCCACGATAGCCGGGAGCATTGTTAAAAACATACATGTCAATATATCGGTCTTCAATCACATTCCACATTCCGTGAATAAACCGTTCCATCGTTTGACGACGAATATTCTTGGCGTCAGATAACTTATAAATGTTAGGCGGAATGTTCTGATAAGCTCTCTTTATGACATCAAAATCCGTCAGCAAGGTATGAGCCGCTTCGTGAAGAGCAAGCCCAACCGCAACATCAAAATCATGCTTATTGTTTATCTTTGCCGAAATATAAATCTGTTTGCCGCCGAAATTAAAACTATTGGGAGAATTGCAAAAATAAACTGGAATGGATTTGCGAGTAAGAATACGAACGAAATTAGATACTGCGGAACGGATAGAAGCGAGCCGAACCATGTCAATGTTGAATACAAGACCTTTGGATGGGTCGAGACCCTCATCAATGAAGCTTCTATACTTATTGGTATCTAACCAAAAGTCAACTTCGGCGGGAGATGCTTTTTTGCTTAAACGCATTAGTTATTTATCTGTTCAGTAGAAACATCAATTCCAAACTGTTCCATAAATTTATCCCGTAACTTCTCAGCTTCATTGTTCATGTCGGCAGCAAGCAAAGCAAAGTAGGTATTGACATGATGAATTTCTTTCGGAGTTTTTTTAAGCCAACATTGCAGTAACACTGTAACCGCCGTGTCGGGTCGTGATCGAAGGGCTTTCATCGCTTGCTTGGCAGCATCAAGATAAATATTCTCGACATCGGGGTTGACCGTGTATTCTTCCTGTGTTTTCAAATATTTGACGATTATTTTCATGTTATGGGAATGATTTTTTCTTCTTGTTCTTTAATGGGTCGTTGAGAGGATTCTTGGCATTGCTTGTCAAATACTTTTGAACTATGGATTTAACGAACGTCCGCTCACTATCAGCACCGCCATCGTCGGGATATTCAGGATAAATAGCGGCTTCGGCAATTTCTTCCAGATTGAATCCGTCCATTACTAACTCGGCCATTTCGACCATGTTTGCTGGTGGAATTATAATGGAAATCTTGGCGTCTTCCAATTCACATTGAGCAACTAAATCATCATAGATGGATGTCAATGTGTCCATCAACGAAGTTTCTTCGCTTTTTCGCACCTTGAAAAGAATAGTAAAGAGATGTTTTAATTCGTCACCCGTAAGCGGTTCCATTTCAAGTTTGATGGGGAACCTTCGGGCACTGGCACGGTCAAGAACCTTAGTCGCAGTATATTCATTGCCGATGTTGGCCGTAGCCACAAAGCTAACCCCCTCGGCGACAGAAATAACCGCACTGTTCTCATCTTCATCCAAACGCAAACATCGCTGAGTTGGGTCTGTTACGGTCATTAGAATGTTCCACGCATCGTGGGTGCCACGGGTAAACTCATCAAGCAGAACCACGGTGTTGGGGGTGGTTATGGCTTTGACAAATGCCGATTTATGAAATACCGTGCCAATTTCCTTTTTATACGTCGTATTGCCAATTAGAGCAGCCCGAGCGTCTTGGGTGGACCCAATATTAAATTTCTCAAACGGACGCTCTAATGCCTGCGCTACGCATCGTGCGGCCATTGTCTTGGCGCATCCCGATGGACCGATAATCATGATATTCTTGCCTCGAATAATGGCACGGACAAGGTATTTCCATTTAAGGTCGGAAATTATCAGTTCTTTGGGTTTTAGCGAGACACAAGTTCGCAGAATGTCATCTACTTCGGAATCGTTCATTGGCACGATGCTATCATATTTCAAGAATCGTGTCAACAAAAAAGACGAGACCGAAGTCTCGTCTTGAAATTAGGTTATTGGTTAAGATTTCTTCAATTTACTGGTGTCTTGACTTGACATTTTAACCGATAACTGAGTGTTGGGCTTTTTCTCTGGAAATTTGGTTTTTTCCTTCATCAATGTCTTTGGATTGTTCGCCTTGTGGTCCACTTGCAATTTACCGCCCGTGGCTTCACGCATCGGCTTCTCTGGAAGGTCTTTCTCGTCTTTCGTTTGCTTCTCAGTATAATTCTTATCTTTATTCTTCTCGGTCTTTGGAGGCTCGTTGGTCAATGGAAGCGTCTTTGGCTTGTCTTTTTGCGGCAGTCCTTTATCGGGGGCTGGCGTCTTATCATTCTTCATGTCCTCATTCTTCTTGGACTTATCGTATGCTTTTTGAGTAGAAGTATCTGCGTTTTTGAGATTAACTTTTAGAAACTCAGTAACTTGGTCAAGTGTTTGATTAGTAATTTGAATGCGGTCCTCGTTGCGAATCATAGCTTCAATATTGTAGCTATTCTCCCAACGTGGAGTAATGCGAACACGGAATAAATCACGGGCAGAAACGGAAATATCATCGTGGTCATCCCACACGACAGTTGCAGTGGAATCAGCGGCTTTTGCCACTTTTAGAATAGTGTCGAGGATTTCTTCCTTCGTTTTACCATCTCGCTTGTGTGGCACAATATCCTTGTATTGTTCACCATGAACAACCTCGGGAACACGCTGATAAATCTCCTGATTAGTAGCACTTCGCTCCTCTACCTCTTTGAGTAGAGTACGTCGAATCATCTTTTTAAGGGCATTTGCATCCATATGTTATAAATATCTATGGAACCACGGAAAAGTTTACTTTGTTGGTGGTTCAGGACGTGACTGGGGCATAAACCGAGGAGGAGAGGGTGGAAGCGTCACGGATTGGGCATTCAATCCCATAGCTTTTTGACGCCATTGCATTAGTTCGTCCTTATCTTTGGCACATTCCAAATCATTTTTTTGCTCCAACGCAACGATACGAGCATAAAGCTTATCAAAGTAAATGTCGGATGTATCTTTCTGCCCTTTAAGTTCGGCTTCGAAAAGTTTAACGTGACTATTTAATTCCAATTCAAACTCTTTTTGCATCGCATCATGGTCTCGTTGAGCCTGTGCAATGTGCTCGGCCATTTCTTTTTGATTGGCTTCGGTGTGATTTGCAAGTTGCTCTTCGAGACGTTTGACCAATGCTAAACCTACTGGATGCATATCAAGTTGTTGATGGGCCTCAAACTTAGCTTGAAGATTATCAATTAATGCTTTATTGTTTGCCGAAGTTTGATTTAACGGCCAGAATACTGCCGACCCAATAGCTAACACGAGTAATACCGCAGAAATAATAACCGACCAATCGGTTTTTTTAGGGGCTTGTGCTTCTGTTACCGCAATAGTCAATGCTTGAAGTTGTTTTTCTACATTAGACCCTTGGTCCCGAACAATTCCAGCAAGGCTTCTAACGTCTTCCGTCAAACGGTCGAGTCCAACTTCGAGTTTTGCAACTCGGGGTTCTAGTCGTGGGTCTTGTTGATTTTCCGTGGGGGAAGACATAAGCATTGTCATTGTTGTTGTTGTTGTTATTGTTAGTAAATATAAATACTAACATACATGCCTAAAACAATATAAAAATATACGTTTAACTACATCTCGACCATCCACAAGATGGGCAAGAACAACAACCTTCCAAATAAATAAGGTCTTTACCGCAACTAGGGCATTTCTGACCTTTAATTTGAGTGCCATCTTTAATGTATTTCTTCAAACACCTTGCGGCGGCGGCACCCATTGAAGTAATATCATCTTGTCCCTTTTGTAATTGTTCAACCACAAACTGAATAGGAACACCATGACGAAGTGCCATAGAAGCCATGCGAAACAAAATCTGCTCCGTAGGTGTGAATTGCTTTGAGAAATCCTCTATGCAAATATCATCAATTTCAAGAGCATATTGCCCCTTCTTGACCTTTGTAATCTTTCCCTGCTTAAAGGCAAATTTGAATCCAAACCCATTAACGTGCCCGCCGAAGATTTCATATGGCTGACCATTCTGAACTCCAACCACGATTACAAACTTCTGCCCCTTGACGTTCACGACATAAATGTCCGCATCAATGGAGGGAAGACGCTTGGGATAACCAACATCCTTTTGGGAGATGTTCTCACGAGAAATGTTGAGTTCCTTCATTTCATCATCAGAGAAATTCTGGTGATGCATACTGACGCCTTCTTTTTTAAGTTTAAACGCCAAGTCTTTGAATGATACACTGCTAACAATCCCATACATTTTCTTGTCTGGGAATGCCGCAATAGATTTGACTTCTTTCTTATGTGCCTCGATGATGAAGTTATAAACATCTTTCCACGTCGAGCCAATGGGAAGCATATAAGTAACCGAGATAGAACTATCTACCCACTTCATTACTTGACCCATAAGGTTCAATTTATCCATCGGGTCAATTTCGGGGGACTCTTTGAATTTGAACTTATGACGATGCTCGTCAATGATTTTGGCAATTGGCAATCCCTTGCTACCAGCCCAATCATCTTTCATTGTATCACAATCCATTGGTAGTTGAACACCAAGTTCTGTGAAGGCATCCCGAACTACACGAGGAACGCAGAAGTAATATTCATACTTACCTGCCATACGAGTGCGTTTCCAGTAATAGAGGAAGAATGCTGGCTCAATGCCATAACTCAACACGAAGTCACGGAACATCAATGATAGAGTCCCCGTAGGTGCGATTGAACTGACTGTGACATTACGGGCATGAGTGCCCTTTAACACTGGGACTTTGTATTCGGCATTTAACCGTTCAGATGCTTCAATCATTCGGGATACAAACGGGGCGTTACGCCATTTGTCCTTGTTAAACAACCCGAAATCTCCTTTTTCCCTACCAAGCTCTTCAGTCGAAACATAGAGCCAATAGTTATACCACATCATGAACTCTTCGGTAGCATCATTGGCTTCTTTTGTTCCATAAGCCAATCCTTTACGGAATAGCCAAGCAGCAATGTTCGTAAGGCCCGCACCCGTGCGACGAAGTTTTTTAATGGCAAGTGCCTGATGTGGAGTGGCGTAAGTTTGATATACAAGCTCACACTCATTGACATTATCCAAGAATCGGTTAATGGACTTGCCTATCTTTTCCAATTGCGTCTGGAAAATCTCACGTTTGGTCGAGAAGCGTCCGCAGTTGATAGATGCAAGAACGCACAATGATTCACGGGACAAATACTGCTCGGAGCAAGCATTGGTGGAAAGAATGCGAGAATCATACTCATCGTTCGGGTCATACATCGCATCACTATTGCTATACTTGCGGGCGATGTCAATGTTTTGAATACCCGGTTCTGCATTGGAATGCATATTCTTGGCAATAAGTTCCATCAACTTACGTGCCTTGACGGTTTTGGTAAAAACTTCTTTCTTGCGGTCGTGGGTAGCTAATTTGTAGTAACGGCCAGTTTCCTTTTCCTTCACACAATTCATGTCAATGCTATGAACATCAACATAAATTTTGTCACCACGTTTAAGGGCTGGCACAGTGAAATTAAGTTCCCAATCTTCATCGTTATCAACCGCCTTGTAGAATTTTTCCGTGCATTGCACGCTGATATTGGCATTCTGAATTTTGGTGTAATCGGATTTGACTTGGATAAACTCTTCAACATCAGGATGTTCGCAAGAAATGCTGAACAACATTGCAGGAATACGGCCCTTCTGTCCTACGAAATAACCAAGCTTATCTTCAAATTCCATCCAATGGACTGCTCCGGTGCTTTGATTGGCGGAGTTCAAAACTCTACTTCCATTCGGACGCAAACGGGAAAAGTCAACCCCCAATCCTTGACGATATGCCGCACATTTTGCAATGGTATAAGCCGTGTTTTTGATAATAGATTCAAGGTTATCCCACTCTTCATCGTCTCGCTTGGCACCCAGAGAAATAGTGGTGCAATTGGCAAGACTGATTTTTCTTCCGCTGCCCGCACCTTGCATAATAGAACCTGCGGGATGCCACCAATCATTGAAGATTTCACTGAACCAACGGGCACTCCAATATTCACGGAGTTCTTGGGTTGATTCTACCGATGCTACAAAATCACAAACTCTCTTAACCGATTGAACATAAGTTTCTTCGGGAGCAATCGCATATTTCTTCTTGTATGCATCTATGCTGAACTGATTATTTTGAAAGTATTCTTCGGTGGTTAATTTCTTTACGTCTTCGAACTTCGTTATTGTTTCCATATTTCGTGTCTTATTTTAGTAGTGAGTATAAGTAGATAATTTTAATACGTAACTACACAAGAAAATTTTTCTCTCAAGTATAGTTTCTTTTTTCTGCCAACTATTTACGGCGTATTGTTTCGGTCGTCATTCCCATTGTGTTTTTTGTCCCAACTTTTCTTGAAAATTTCTTTCATTTTTTCTTCCACGCCTTTCACTCGGCTAATAATTTCGTTGGCTTCAACTGAGTTTTGTTCGTAAAGGTCAATCTTTCCACACGAAGCATCAAATGCTAACGGATACCAAGTTCCATCGGGTCCGAAACGATTCTTCATGACATACATGCGCCCAGTGCCTGCCATCTTGTCTTCCTTTTTACGGGACAAAGACATAATGAAGTCGCCAATCATAATTTTCTGATAACTATCCGCCACGTCTCCCGCTTCAATAATATCGCTTTCATGAACACTGCGATTGGACTGTGATGCACTCCATCCGGGGACTTGAAGTTCGCCCAACATACCACGAAGTTCACCGTAAATGTCTCCACCAATGCTGTAACTATTCGAGTTACGCTCCATCATAAAAGGGCGAAGCAAATCGGCATAATCCACGACAACAAAATCAATTTTGACACCAGTGATTAACTGCAATCGGTCAATATGCATTTTCAATGTTGCAGCCGATGCCGTCTTAGTGGGGAAATATTTTACGAAGAGTTTACCACACCCCTTCGCTTTTATTTCTTCAATCTTCTTTTGAACGATGGGTTTGTTCTTCCGAACATCTTGAAATGCGATTCCCGAGAAAATAGAATCATAGCGAAGACCGACATACTCGGCGTTTAACTCCATCGTAAAATGCATTACGTTCTTGCCTTGTAGCATAGCTTCTGCCCCAAGATGAGCAAGCACCCAAGATTTTCCAGAACCAGCAGGAGCAACTACAAACCCAAGTTCGCCCTTACCAAGTCCACCATCAAGATGGGTATCAATAATCGGCCAATTGGTCTTTATAGTTTCACGTGCCATCGCCGACATTCGCTTGTCAATTTCAGCGAGATATTCATGTCCCAAATCACGCTCGATTCCAGCTTTGGATGCTTCATTAATTGCGTGCCAAATACCTTCAAAATTGCCTTCTTTCAACAATTGCTGTGAAGAGAAAATTGCATTTTTAAGTTTTTGATTGCGGCAAAAAAGCAAAAACTGTTCTTTTACATACGTTAAATCTCTCGCCGTGCTAACTTCCGAATAAGCAATTTTAACTTGTTCTTTCACCGCCATGTTCAGCACCGCATCGGAAATTTTCTGAATTTCACACGCAAATACAGCCATTGTCGGAATATCACGATAAGTCGGAAAATATGACGTTACAAACTTAACTACCCACTTGTGAGCATCAGTCTCAAAAAAATCGGGCGATACAATGTCAACAACTCTTTCCAAAAATTGACGGTCAGAAAGCATTGCTGCAAGACACTTTGCTTGAAAAGCCGTGCCAAACTTTTTAAGGTTATTAACCTCATTTTGATTCGATTCCATATATTAGTCTTCTTTCTCTTTTATTGTGACGTGAATGTTACGATATAAAAAATACCTCCGCAACTTATAATAAATCCACACCAAAATATAATAAGTTGATTTTGTTTCTTCGTTACTATATTATTGGTGTCACATAAAGCGAAATCCACGGTATGAGTGGCCAAGCTTTTGTAAAACTAACAACAAAAGAAAGGTAATAAACGTATGTCCTACGAAGTCAACATCCTTGTCAACGGTTCACGTTGCAAGCAATACTCCCACAACGGAAAACTCTTCATCGAAGCCAAAAAAGGCTCTGAGTATTCTGTCGAAATCAAAAACAGCACATGGCAACGCATTCTTGCAGTCTGCTCTGTGGACGGCCTTGATGTTCTCAATGGAAAACCAGCCACCGAGAATAGCAATGGTTACGTCATCAACGGATACGGTTCCCTAAAAATAGATGGATTCCGTGTCTCCGACGAAAAAGTTGCAAAATTCCTGTTCGATTACAAAGGCGGCTCCTATGCTACTTCCAAAGAAGACGGCTCAGAACGTAATGTCGGCGTAATCGGGGTTCGTATTTTCACCGAAAAAGTCAAGCCACCGCCTCCTGCACCAATTATCGTTCGTGAAGAACATCACCATCATCACCACGATATTGTTTATCCAAAGTATCCACCATATCCGTGGAATTCCCCCACCATCTGGGGCAGTGAAATTCGGTATGGAACAAATGCGACTCCCGGTGCAACCCGTGGAGGCGAATTCCTGAATGCATCAAGCACTTGCGATTCCACATTATATGGTGCCACACTAGATTGTAATGCCGATATGGGGTCTGACCGTTCTTGTAATTATTCCAAGACCCTCGGCTCTCCAACTCGAAAAATGACATCTGCTGGTAGTCCATCACCACTGCGTAGTCACAATCTAAAAAGTTCGGCTCCAAAAGATGAACCACTTGGTTTCGACATGGGAACCAAATGGGGTGAAGCCAAGGAAAGCCGTGTTATCGAAGTAGAATTCGAGAAAGGCATTCTTGCTCTTACCACCAACATCTATTACGCAAGTCGTCAGTCACTTATCGAAATGGGAGTTCCCCTTGGAAGCGAGAAGCAGGTAAGCTTTCCAGAGCCGTTCTCGGACGGAAAGTATGCTAAACCGCCAACTGGTTGGAACGGTTAAAAACTTAGAAATCAAGCAAGGCTCGCCCTTCGGGGCGGGCTTTACTTTGTACCCCGTGGAATGAACTTGGGATACCATCACAAAATCTCTCGGAGATACTTCGGTCCAATGCCCATCATTGGGGACAATTCGGCTCTGAACAAAAATCTCTTGTAAAAAAGCAACGGGATTGGCGGAACTGGCGGCAAACCTATATCCATGCTTCTTATTGCCGTGGAGCAACCCAATAACAAGGTCACCAGTTGAGTTCAAGTAACAATGTCCAAATCTCAGGAGTTTATACTTTTTCATATTGTTTTTTCCAGCTTATGTCTCCTTCCGACGACGTGAGAGATTGATGGAGCAATGTGCTTATATTATCAACAAAATCTTCATCTAACCACAATTCTTTACCATTCTCTAACTTATAGCGGTTTATAACTTTTGAATAAAGAAGTATCAGATGAAACAACTCATGTAAAAACGTTTGTTCCATCATTTCTTTAGACTTACAATTTTTCAAGGATAATTTGATTTTATGATCGGCAGAACTTGATTCCCCCATCCCAGAGATAGAATTATCAATCTCAACACTAACTGGAAATCCATACAAATAAAATTTTTTTGGTATTTTCATTCTTTTCTCGTTACCGCATCAAGCGGACCAAATGTATCGCTCAACCAAGTAATATGATTGGGTAAATTACTATCAATTCCATCCTCTCGAACCATCTTGAAAAATGAATTTCGGTCCATCATTGGAATCTTGGAAGAATCAAGACAATCATTACAATGGAGTTGAGCAATAGTGGTCAATGCCGTATCTTTCAATTGCATCAATGCCACGTTTCTATCTAAAATACTCTTCCCATTTACAATGCGGTCACAAACTTTGTATTTGTTTTTGAACCCATCGGCATGTTTGATAACTTCGTCAACCGTATGTAATTTCTCCTCGTTAAGCCAAGGGAAGTGTTTTACGATGGTCTTAGGTCCAGCACCTTCAATCCCGGGAACATCGTCGGAATCATCACCATCCATTGCTCTATACAGCACGAAGTTGTTAGGATGTATGCTATAATCAGCCAATACCTCGGTGGGACCATAAATACGTTTTTTTGTAGGAGAATATATTGAAACTCTACCGTCACAAAGTTGTAGGAAATCCTTGTCGGATGACATTATGTGAACCTTCAGAGAATTCTTGAAATAATCAGTCGCAAGATAAGCAAGCACATCGTCTGCTTCCACATGGTCAACGGAAAGCATATTAACGGGAAGTATTTGGAGATATTGCGTAAGTCGCTGATATTGATGGCGACATTGTTCTTCTTCAGTCGGAGCATCTGACAATTCCTCATATGCTCGATTCAACCGAATCTTTCCCTTTCGATTTTGTTTATATTCAGGAAAGATTTGCCGACGTTTGAATGAACCGCCTACACCGTCAAACGTAATTACGCAACGTGTCGGAGCAAGGAGTTTTATTGCATATCCAACCGATTTCAAAAACCCAACCACTCCGCCCGTGTGATTTCCGTTTTCGTCCATTGCTGGATTTGCCATCCAACAACGCATAAATGTGTTGGTTCCATCAACCAACAGAACATTTGAATTGGTATCCCGCTTCCAATCCTTACGGTCCTTCATACCATGAAGGATACCATAAAGCCTTGATTTTTCTGCGGCAGTAAGGTCCATATTATGATTCTACCATATCTTCCCATTGTATTCGGCAGAGTGGGTCAATTGGATTTTCAACAATCCAAAACTCTATCAATTCAAAATCAGGATAGACTTCCATATGTTATTCCGAGTCATCTTTGACCGCATTCTTCGTAATATCATCGTTCTCACCTTCTTGGAAAGAAGTGTCTTCGATAATTTTACTATTGGGGTCACGATACTGCATGATATATTTATTGCAGATAGCTTGATAGATTTCTTCCTTCAAAGCTGCATCAGTCTGCATAAGTTCAACGAACTTGTTTGTGTTGAATTCAATTTTCTCACCACTCGGACGCTTATATTCATATCCACGACCATCACCAGTAATGATTCCACGCTCCTTCATAAACTTCAACCAACTGGCTAAGTTTTGAATGCCCGAATCATAATGAACTTCAAATTCAGAGAAACGGAAATTAGGGCCGCAACGACTCTTGATGACTTGGCATTGACATTTCATACCAATGATTTCTTCGCCCTTCTTGATTTTACCAAGATTGGCCATGCGAAGACGAACTGAACACGCAAACGGAAGAGCTTTTCCACCCGGAGTAATCCACTTGTCACCAAATGGTCCTGCGTTCATGTTGTAACGAACTTGATTCGTAAACACCAACAGAATTCGTTGACGAGCAAGTAGATTGGTAATCTTTCTCATTGCCTTACCCAGAACGATGGATTTCCCGGTGTTATATCCGTCAACTCCATGCTCGGCTTCCATTTCTTTTTCAATGGATGCTTGGGCGACAGAATCAACCAAAATAGTAAGCAAGCGGTCTTTGCTATTTTTTCGGAATGCACCAATACACAATTCCAAATTATTAAACAGTTCTTCAAGAGTGGTAAACGGAATGGTTGGAACGCTGGAAACATTGACTCCAAGTGCCTTCCAGTAGTTTTTATCAATTGCCGATTCAGAATCGAAAAATACAGCCAAACCGCCACGTTTTTGGGTTTCCGCAATCAGGTGCCCACAAATAAGGGATTTTCCTGTGCCTTCCAATCCGCTAATCTCAGCGATTTTTCCAACTGGCAACCCGCCGTTGGCTCGATTGGAAATGGCCAAATCCAATAGCGTAGAACCAGTGGATACCCACTCGGTAATGTCCCACGGATTGTCTTCCTCATCCAAGAAAAAGGCTACCTTTGTGCCATCCTTGTTTGCTTTGTTCATTTCTTTCTGAAGTAGTAATGCCAAATCATCACGGTCAACGGAAGCATCACTTTCAATGTGTTTGGAGGGGGATTTCTTTTTTTCGGCCATAAATTCCTTTTTGATTGTTTAATAAAACTTGATGAGGTTAGCAGAGAATGCCAACCCCATCAAGTTATTTTAATTACTTTCTCGTAAGAGGTTAACTCTTTTCGAAAAAGCTTGCGAATTCCGCAGCGAGGTTAGGATTCGAGGGAGTTGCTGTTGCAGAAGTTGCAGCAGGTGCGGCGGCGGTTGCGGTGGCTTTTGCGTGAGCTTCGGCCAACGTAGTGGCTTCGGGCTGAGAGCCTTCGTCTGCGACTTCGGCGTCATCGGGATTCAACCACTTTTCAACTGCGGTTTTGAGTTCGTCATATGACTTCAATGGGAAGATAGTCAAGATGTCCGTTTGGTCTTTGAGTTTTTCCATCAGGTCACGACGAGTTGGGTCAACGACAGGGCTGGTGTTCGGGTCAGCAAGAATGTTGGTTTCCGGGAATGACTTTCCGTCCTTACCCTTCTTCTTGCTTTCCTTGTGGAATTCCACATCAATATCACGACCATCAGTCCATGATGTAATGTCGCCATACTTGGCGTTGGTCATCAGCTTCAAAAGCTGTTTATAGACTTGCACGCCGAAGCCCCAGAAGCGAACACCTTGGTCCTCTTCACCACGAACGATGATGGGGGCATAAGTGCGAGTTACAGGAGCGAGTTTGGCTGCGATTTCCTTCTCTTCATTACTTCCGCTGGAGCGGAGAGCTTCGATTGTTTCCAGAATGGGGTCTGGCTTTCCGAAGGTGCATGGAGCGAGATAGTTGTTACCACCAAGCTTGTAGTAGAACTTGAGTTCAATGAACGGGTTTTCCGGGTTGAACTTGTAGGGGACGATGCGGACGGTTTGAGTTCCTTCTTTGGGTTTCCAGAGAAGTTTTGCGAATTCGGAGGCTTTTGCTCCATCTTCGAACTGTTTGAGACGCTCTGCGAGCTTTGAGACATTTACTGCCATATGCTTTTTCCTTTTTAATTGGTTAATCAGATAATCGTTAATCATCAATCAATAAACTGAATCTTAACGCTTATAACTATCACACTATAACAGGAAAAAACAATTCTAACAACTTTTTTTAAACTTTTTCAGACTTATAATATCTCACTCCACAATTGATGTGATTTTCAGAGGAATTATGCGTATAGAAACGTCACCAGTTATTATAAGACTGTTCTCATACAGCTTCCAATTGATGATGTATGACTTATCCGCCCGACCATTTTCCTCCTCGATGAGGCGATTCATGGCATTCAAAGTGTAAAGTGTATTGGTCTGTTTCTTACGATGAATGAGAATTGTGTTGGGAAATTTCGGGGCATCCTTTTTCATATTCAACACGTTGTATGTCAAATACATCTCCTTGGGATTCTGAGTGTTAAGGAAGGCGAAAATTCGATTGCTATACACTTCATAAAACTTTCGAATTTCTTCGGCGGTGACACGAAAATCTTTTGCGGTGGCGAAAGTGCAAAGTAACTGTCTTGTATCTTTTTCGAACATAATGTTACTGGTTAAGGCTTTATGTGAGGAGTCAAAAATTTTACTGCTTCTCGGTATCCTAATTTGTCAGCGTGTTTGTATAGTTCCCGAAGTTGATGTCGTTGAAGGTCTTCGTTTACATTCAATGGTCCGCCAATGTTGGAAAGCGTCGTGTCATCTGTGCTGAGAATCTGACGAACGACTTCCTTCTCTGCGGCAATTCGTTGGGGAGTTTGTGGAGCGGGGGGAACGGCTGGTTGAGCGGGTTGTGGTG
>Ga0209698_10005151_pt1 | contig 14210 bp, 12 predicted proteins | sample LitLauG_LLR_2012_FD_187203 | JGI IMG/M metagenome (GOLD analysis project Ga0209698, IMG submission 187203) | Freshwater sediment microbial communities from Pennsylvania, USA - Little Laurel Run_MetaG_LLR_2012 (SPAdes) (version 2) | ecosystem: Environmental > Aquatic > Freshwater > Creek >... | reverse complement strand
ACTTCGTGCGGGTGTACTTGAGGCCCGGCATGCCGGAGAGCGCCACTTCGAGCGGGATCGTCACCAGCCGTTCCATCTCCTCGGCCGAGCGCCCCGGATATTGGGCGATGACTTCGACGACCGCCGGCGCGGGGTTGGGAAGCAGCCCGTGCGCGCTGCGGATCTTCATCGGCACGCTGGACGCACGGCTGATCGCACTCGACGGAGCGACCGGAAAGCCTTGCGCGGATTTCGGAGCAGAGGGCGAAGTCGATCTGACGAACACCGTGAGGCTGCGCGACCCCGGCGACTATCAAGTGACTTCGGCGCCGGCGATCTTCAAAGACTTGGTAATCACTGGGTCTTCGATGGGCGACAATCGTGCCGTCACTGTGGAGCGCGGCATTGTTCGCGCGTTTGATGTGCGCACCGGCAAGCTGCGCTGGACTTGGGATCCCATAGCGCCGTGGGCTTATCAGACTACACCGCGGACTGGTGCGGGCAACGCCTGGTCGACGATTTCTGTGGATGCGGAACGCGATCTCGTTTTCATCCCGACTGGCAGCGCCAGCCCTGATTATTACGGCGGCTTCCGCAAGGGGGACAACAAATGGGCCAATTCAGTGGTGGCGCTCAGTGCAAGCACAGGCGAATTCGTCTGGGGCTTCCAGGTCGTTCATCACGACATTTGGGATTACGACGTCGCGTCGCAGCCAACGCTGTTCACTTGGAAAAGCGGTACTCCCGCCATCGCCATCACTACAAAGATGGGACGTGTGTTCGTTTTGAATCGGCTTACGGGTGCGCCGCTCTTCCCTGTTGAGGAGCGGCCAGTGCCGAAGAGCGACATTCCCGGCGAGGAGTCATGGCCGACCCAGCCCGCCTCGACAATTTCCCTCGTTCCGGAGAAATTGTCGCCGGAAGACGCATGGGGAAAAGATGCGCAGGAGAAACAATGGTGCGCGGAAAAGATCAAGGCCGCGCGAACCGGGGAGATTTTCACTCCGCCAAGTTTGCAGGGCACGCTGGTCTACCCCAGTAATGTCGGAGGGGTGAACTGGGGCAGCGCGGCGTATGATCCGCAACGGCATTTGCTCTTTGTGGACACCAACCGCTTGCCGATTTTCGTGAAGCTGATTCCGAGGGACGAGCTGGCTGATGCGCGGAAGAACGCGAGCGATCTGGACCGCCTTCATGGCGAATTTGCGCGGCAGACAGGCGCGCCATTCGCAATGTTCCGCACGCCGCTGCTGGCGCCCAGCGGGCTTCCCTGCAATGCGCCGCCGTGGGGAACGGTGGCGGCGGTGGATTTGTTCGAGGGCAAGAAAGTGTGGGATGTCCCGCTGGGTAGCTTCATTCCCGGCATGAATACGGGAACAGTGACTCTGGGCGGACCGATGGCCAGCGCAGGCGACTTGGTATTCACGGCCGCGGCGATGGACAATTATCTGCGCGCGTTTGATTCAGAAACGGGAAAAGAGATCTGGAAATACGAGCTTCCGGCCGGCGGACAGGCCACTCCCATGACTTACACGCTGAAAGGCAAACAATACGTGGTGATTGCCGCAGGCGGCCACGGAAAACTGGGCACGAAACAGGGTGACTACCTGATTGCCTTCAAGCTCCCATGAACATCCAGCACGAGCGACGCGTTTTCAATCCTATTTGAATAACTACAACTACCAAAATGAAGACCACCACGGATCTGGCGGCTCCCGGCAATCAAGGGCAATCGTTCCTCGCGGACGGTATGCTCATCGTGCTCTTCCTGGCGCTTGTGAACCTCCTGATGCATGTGTACTTCAACAATCGCTACGGCTACTTCCGGGACGAATTTGACTACATCGCTTGCGGAGACCATTTGGCCTGGGGATACGTTGATCATCCCCCACTGATTCCGTTCCTCATCAAAATCTCCCGACTGCTGCTGGGGGATTCGCTTCGCAGTATTCGCTTTATTCCTGCGCTGGCCATTTCTGCCGCCGTCATTCTAACGGGCATGATCGCTCGAGAACTTGGCGGCCGGCGGTTTGCCGTTGTTTTCTCTGCGCTCGCGTTCATGATTTCGCCAGTGTCCCTCTCCGACGGCAGCCTCCTCACCACCAATTGCCTGGAACCCTTACTCTGGATGGGTTGTGTTTATTTCGCGGTCCTGGCAATCAAGCGCGATGATCTCCGGTATTGGCTTTGGTTTGGCGCCGTCGCAGGCCTTGGCCTGGAAGAGAAATACTCGATCGCCGTTCTCGGGTTTGCGATTGTAGTGGGGCTGTTGCTCACCGCTCAGCGTCGCGTCCTTGCGACTAAGTGGTTCTGGCTCGGCGGCGGGCTGGCATTTCTGGTTTTCCTGCCGAACTTTCTCTGGAACGTACAGCATCACTGGCCCTTCGTCGAACTCATGCACAACATCAAAGCCGAGGGCCGCGATGTGGTGCTGTCTCCGGCCGCGTATTTCGCTCAACAGGTGCTTATCGTTCACCCCATCCTCGCGCCGATCTGGATCATCGGAGTGCTCGCTTTTCTTTTCTCAGCCCGGTTGAAGCCTTACCGGTTCCTCGGCTGGACCTATCTTGTCGCCTTCACCGTGTTCGTCGCTTTGAAAGGCAAGAACTACTATCTCGGTCCAATTTACGCGGTTTACCTCGCAGCCGGTGCAGGGCTGATCGAGAGCTTCATCGCTCGCTCGCGGCAAGTCTGGCTGAAGCCCGCGCTAGTCGGGGTGATTCTAGCTTCAGGAGCCTGGCTGGCTCCCGTCGTTATGCCCGTGCTTCCCGTAGAGCAGTTCATCGTTTATATGAATAAGCTGCCCTTCAAAGTGCCGCGCAGCGAACACTCCCACATGCGCGCCGTCTTGCCTCAACATTATGCCGATCAATTCGGCTGGGAGGAAATCGTTGCCAAAGTGAATGAGGCTTACTTGAAGCTGCCACCGCAGGAAAGGGCAAGTTGCGCCATCTTCGCGCAGGATTACGGGCAAGCTGGCGCAATTGACTTCCTCGGGCAGCGCTACGGCTTGCCGCCAGCGCTAAGCGGCCACCAGACGTATTACCTCTGGGGCCCGCGAGGATATTCGGGAAACTGCATGATCGTGCTCGACGATTCCAAGGAAAAGCTGGAGACCATGTTCGAGCACGTCGAGTATGTGGGAACGTCCGTCGACAATCCCTATGCACTCGAGCGCGAACTGCCCGTCTTCATCTGCCGCGGCGCCAAATTTGGAACGCTCGCCGAAGTCTGGCCAAAACTAAAGAAGTGGCGCTAGCGTTTCGCCTATCTGCAATTGACTCCGCGTAAGTTGCTGACTATCATCACGTGCGCAACTCAGTATTTCCTATTTTTTCGTTAGCTCGCGGCTTGCCCGAATCCAAACTGCCACGATCGCGGGCCGATCCCGGGTTCCTGAGAGAGGGAGGGCGCCATGGACCTGAACAAAGCGATCCTGTACGGACAGTTGGTACAGGCCGCCTACGACATCCCTACCACAGATCTAAATAATAGAGCCGGCCAGATGAGAGACGCCGGTCTCGGGGCAAACAAGACCACTTTCGAAATCATTGCGTCGATTTATGCGAACGATCTTGCGACGGATGCCTCGAAAAGAAGGGGGCCAGCCGCTCCGGTTTCCATCGGCCTGCTGCTCTGGCAAGCCAGCAGCGGAGAAGCTGTGATTGCCATCCGCGGCACGGAGGGCATCCACGAATGGGTGCAAGATGCCAAATTTGGCACCGTGCCCTGCAAGCTTTTGTCGGGGGCCGGTGAAACGGAAGACGGCTTCACCGATGTATACAACTCGTTTGGGATTAACGCCCCTGGCGGACCATCGGTGACCGCATCGCTAGCGACGATTTTCGGGACCAGGCAAGTGAACTTCCTGACGATCTGCGGACACAGCCTGGGAGGCGCACTGGCGACCCTGCAGGCTTTGGATGCCGTCGCAAACAGTCAATTCAAGAATCCCACCGTGTACACCTATGCCAGCCCGCGCACTGGGGACAGTCAATTTGCATCAACATATAACGGTAAGGTCCCCAACACTTTTCGCATTGCCAACCGCGTTGACGTAGTGCCGAAATTGCCTGCCTTTCCTCCCTACGAGCACGTTCAGGGGCACTTCGGCATTTCGGCCATCCAAATCCTTCCTCCGGCGATCCTGGTGGAACCCAACGTGGTCTGCGAACACGTCCTGGAAACTTACCTCCATCTCTTGTCCAAGCAAGCGGGCGTAGAGCCGATATCTTTGCGCCAGGGCTGCAGTACACCCGGTGGAATGAGCAAGTTTTTAAATCATCTCAAGATGGAATTCCGGGGAGTCGACAAAATGGCCGAGGACTTCGCCAAAAAGACTTAACATGGGGTGAAGCGAAGGAATGTCAAAATCGAGAACCCACGGACGCGGCCTGCGTCTGATTGCCGCGTTCAAACTCTTGAAAGGGCTGGCGCTGCTCGCGCTGGGGATCGGCGCGCTCCATCTTCTCCACAAGGACGTTGAAGCCATTGTGGAACACTGGATCAACGTCTTTCAGGTTGATCCTCACGGCCACTACATGCATCTGCTTTTGGCCAAACTGTCGATTCTGGATGACAAGCGGCTGAAAGAGCTCAGCGTCGGCACGTTCATTTATTCCGCTATTTTTTTAACCGAAGGCATTGGACTGGCCCTGGCCAAGCGATGGGCGGAATACCTCACGATCGTCAGTACGGCTTCCCTGCTTCCGCTGGAAATCTACGAACTCGCCAAACACGCCAGTCCTGGCAAAGTCTCGGCACTGGCGATCAATCTTGCCGTGGTTGCCTATTTAATCTTCGAACTTCGCCGCTTCCCCAAGAAGCATTCCTGAGCCTTACCCTGATGTTTTTTCTGGCTTCAGCCACGAAACGAAATTCGCTCTTGCCGCACTACCCTGCAGTCTTTGACTTCGAGGCCGGAGTGTTATTTCACAAGCCGCGTAACCTCAGGGCCGCCTATCGACAGCCGTACAAAGGAGTGCTCCCATGCCAAGAAAAGCGAAAGCTCCTCTTTCTCAACCTATGTTTAGCGAGCCCGTGTTCAACGAGAATGGGGCCCCGACACCCGATCCAACAACGTTTAGGTCGCCTCACGACCCGAAAGTGGACGCTCAACTCTATAAGCAGGTGCAAGCTCTCCTCACCAAAGACACCGTGAGCTTCCCCAGCGCGCTCGGGAATCCGGGAGATGTCTTCAGCTTAGCGAGCGCGCTTGGCTCGCAAGGAACAGCGGACGTGCAAGCCATTCAGAAGGCCGGGCAGATCGTTTTTCACGCCATTGGTGACTCGGGAGCCTCTTCTACAGGCAAGCTCGCCAATGAACTGAACGTGGCCGACCACCTCACCAATGACTTCCACACTTCCACGGGGGCGAACCGTCCCGCTTTTCTATTCCATCTGGGAGATGTGGTCTACAATTTCGGAGAATCGCAGTATTACTACGACCAGTTTTACGAGCCATTCCGGAACTACGCCGCACCCATCTTCGCAGTCCCCGGCAATCACGACTCGTTCATGATCCCCGGTACCACTGCAGCGAATGCACCGCTGGCGATCTTCAGCCGTAACTTTTGCGCGACGAGCCCCGTGGTCACCACGGAAGCCGGTTCTCTCCATCGCACGGCGATGACTCAACCCGGCGTTTACTTCGCCCTGGATGCCCCTTTCGTACGCATCATCGGTCTATTCAGTAATGCCTTGGAAGATCCAGGCCTAATCTCCAGCCAGAAGGGGCAGAAAACGACGTGGGCTGGAGTTCCCGACACGCAACTGGCCTTCTTGACTGCCCAGTTAAAAAATATCAAGGCGCAGAATTTCACAGGAGCTCTCTTGATCGCCGTGCATCACCCGCCGTTCAGCTATGCCACGAATAAGGGTGGTAGCGCCGGCGCTCACGTCGGCAACACCCTGATGCTGCGTGAGATTGATACCATTTGCCAGGCGCAAGGCGTCTACCCGCACGCTTTCCTTTCCGGTCACGCTCACAACTATCAGCGTTACACGCGCAAATTAAGCTTCGCAGGAAAGAATTACAGTGTGCCCTTCATTGTCGCCGGTGATGGCGGCTTCAACGTGAAATCGATCGTCTATGCGAGCGGTGGTACGACGCCGCCACCACCTGCCCCCGGAGCGCAAGTCAGCTATCTTGATCCCAATCCCGTGGTGAAGGCCACGGGGCTCACGATCGATCAGTACAACCAGACAAACTACGGCTACCTGCGGATCATCGTGAACAGCGCGCAGCTTCGGATTGAATTTCATCCGGTGAGCAAAACCGGCGCGCCGCCGAGCGTCGATACGGTGAAGGTAGACCTCGCAAGCCACACCGTGGTTCCCTAGCGAGGAAGGGCTCTTTTTATTTTACGGAATCGTAAGCGTATTCCCTTCACGGACGGCGGTAGCCGTTTCGTTGCCTTGATAACGATAGACGACGATAAGAATCTTGTCCGAGCCGATCGCGGGATCGCCGCCAAGCGCTGCGTTGGTCACCACAAAGCTCACCGTGCCTTCGCGAACGCGGCTGCGCAAGAGTTCGGTGACGTTTACCGTCCGGCCCTGCACGCCATAGTAAGCGCCAATAATTCTCAGCATGTTCCCGTCATCGCGATCGCGGTCGCGGTCGCCCCGGTCATCCCGGCGGATCAGGAACAGACGTGCTTCGACAAAATGCTGTTCATTGATTTCAAATTCGCGAGTTTCATTATTGCGATTCTTGGCGAATATGCGCAGGGATTTGGCTTTCCCTGGGGCCGGGTCGCCACCAAAGTTTTGACTGGTCACTTCGATCGACCCATTTGGCCCCACCCGCGCCAGAAGTTCGTTGAGCCGGTCCATCACGTCCACGCGCAGCTCTTTGTGGCCGTAGTCCGCTCGCATGATCTGCCAGCCTTCTTCTTGCCCAGTCACTCCAGTGCTGAAAAGCATTGCGCCCGCGGCGAAAAGGGCGACGATCAGAAACACTCCGTTCCGTCTTGTGAATTTCATTTGTGACTCCTTTGGGGCCTCCGCCCGGAAATCATTTCTCAAACTTTAACCCGAGGATGGCGCGCGGCACCGTCAAATCAAGGTGCGATTGTCTTGAACGTCCACAGCGGCCGGAGCTTTTTTGCCTGCTGCTCCAGGCCGATTTGCAAATCTCCGTTGCATCCCTCATTATTATTTGTTTGTTCGGGGACGCAGCTCGCTTCCGCTGCGGCAATTCTTGTTCTAATTTCATTTTTTCTCTCGATCGCATTACGATCGTTGAATAAAAGGAGCGGCATGGATAAGCCTTCCAAAATCGCGCCCGCCAAGGGGAAACTCGGAGTTTTGCTTCCGGGCATGGGCGCAGTCAGCACCACGTTTATGGCAGGAGTCGAGCTCGTCCGCAAAGGCAAGTCGCAGCCCGTGGGCTCGCTCACGCAAATGGGCACGATTCGCCTGGGCAAGCGCACGGACGGGCGTTCGCCGCTCATCCATAAGTTCGTTCCGCTTGCCGAGTTGAAAGACCTCGCCTTTGGCGGCTGGGACATTTTCAAGGACAACGCTTACCAGTCGGCGGCGAATGCGGGCGTGCTGAATTCGCAGGACCTCGAGAAGGTCAAGCCGTTCCTCTCTACCATCAAGCCCATGAAGGCCGCGTTCGATCACGATTTCGTGAAACTGATCGATGGCCCCAACATCAAGAAGGGCAAGAACAAGTACGAGTTGGCGCTGCAAATCAAGGAAGACATCGCCAACTTCCGCAAGACTTCGCGCGTCTCTCGGCTGGTGACCTGCTGGTGCGGCTCGACGGAATCCTTCGTCAAGCCAGAAGACGTGCATTCCACGCCGGAAAAGTTTGTCGAAGGGATGAAGTCCAATCACCCGTCCATCGCGCCTTCGATGTTGTATGCCTGGGCCTCCGTGACCAGTGGCGTGCCATACGCAAACGGCTCACCGAATCTCAGCGTGGATATCCCCGCAATGCAAAAGCTCGCCCTCGACCACAACGTGCCCATTTGCGGAAAGGACTTCAAGACCGGACAGACGCTGATCAAGACTGTGCTCGCCCCCGCGTTCAAAGCGCGCATGCTGGGGCTCGACGGCTGGTTTTCTACGAACATCCTCGGTAACCGCGACGGCGAAGTTCTCGAGGACCCGGGCTCGTTCAAGACCAAGGAAGAATCCAAGCTCAGCGTGCTGGAGTACATTCTCCAGCCGCAACTGTACCCGAAGCTCTACGGCAAGATGTGCCACAAGGTGCGCATTAACTACTATCCGCCGCGCGGCGACAACAAAGAGGGCTGGGACAATATCGACATTTTCGGATGGCTCGGCTACCCCATGCAGATCAAGGTGGACTTCCTCTGCCGCGACTCGATTCTGGCCGCGCCGATCGTCCTCGATCTCGTTCTGTTTATGGACTTGGCGCAGCGTGCCGGCATGCGCGGCATTCAGGAGTGGCTCAGCTTCTACTTCAAGTCGCCGATGACCGCGCCGGGGCTCTACCCCGAGCATGACCTTTTCATCCAGTCCATGAAGCTAAAGAACACCCTTCGGTGGATGAAGGGCGAAGACCTCATCACCCACCTTGGGCAGGAATACTACGACTAGTTTGCGCTAGGCGCCGTGAGCTGCAGCCGACTTTGCTTCGACAGCGTCAAGAACGCGAGCCGAATAGATCAAGGCGGCACCGGCGTTCATGCTGACAGCTACTCCCAGGGCTTCCGAAATTTCTTCCCTGGTCGCGCCGGCTTTTAGCGCGGCCTCGGTATGGAACACAATGCAACCGTCGCAGCGAGTGGTGACGGCGACAGCAAGGGAAATTAACTGACGCGTCTTTTCACCAAGCTTGGTCGTCTTCGAATTAGCGCCGCTCAGCGTCAGATACCCTTGAAGGGTGTCCGGCGAAAGCTTGCCAAGCTCCCCCACTTTGGCGCCGATTTCCTTATGGTACTGATTCCAATCCATGACCATGATGAATTCTCCTGTTTTGGGAAGTTCGAATCGCGCGCGATTATACTCCCGCCACGGCGAATGTGATATCTTCTCCTGTTCACCCCAGCCTGCCGGGTTAGAAGATAGCTGTTGTGGCGGCACGGCGCACCCCTTTCCTCCTGCGCCAGTAAAGCAGTCGAACTTATTCCAAGGAGCCGCATTGCATGAAGACCTCATATAACGGGAACGCTGTTCCAGCAGATGGCAAGCCGATCGGCTACAGCGGCGGCGAACTGCAAGTGCCGGATTCGCCGATTATTCCATTCATCGAAGGCGACGGAACCGGGCGCGACATCTGGAAAGCGTCGCGGCGCGTCTTCGATGCGGCGGTGGAGCAAGCCTACGGCGGAAAAAGGCGCGTAGCTTGGTACGAAGTTTTCGCCGGCGAAAAAGCGTTCAAGACCTTCAATGAATGGCTGCCGAACGATACCGTGGACGCGATTCGCGATTTCCGTGTGGCCATTAAAGGACCACTTACTACACCCGTGGGAGGTGGCATCCGTTCCCTGAACGTGGCGTTGCGCCAACTCTTGGATCTTTACTCCTGCGAGCGGCCGGTGCGCTATTTCAAAGGTGTTCCTTCCCCCGTGCGCGAGCCGGAAAAAATGGATGTATTCATCTTCCGCGAGAACACCGAAGACGTTTACATCGGCATCGAGTGGAAATCCGGCTCGCCGGAAGTGAAGAAGCTCCTCGAGTTTCTGAACAACGAAATGCTGAAGGATGGCAAGAAGCAGATTCGCTGGGATTCCGGCGTGGGCATCAAGCCCATTTCTCCGACGGGGACGAAGCGACTGGTGCGACGCGCCATCAAGTACGCGTTGGCGAACAAGCGCAAGAGCGTGACGCTGGTGCACAAGGGCAACATCCAGAAATTTACCGAAGGCGCGTTCCGCGACTGGGGCTATGACCTGGCGCGCGAAGAGTTCCGTGCGCAGACCGTAACCGAGCGCGAAAGCTGGATCGTGGACAATCTCGACAAAAACCCCTCGCTCACCGTGGAGCAAAACGCCGCGCTGGTTGAGCCGGGACTCGAGCAAGCCACCGACGCTTTCAAGAAGACTACTTACGCCGAAGTGAAGCAGACCATGGAAGCGATTTATGCGACGCACGGCAAAGGCCAGTGGAAGCAGAAGCTGATGATCAACGACCGCATCGCGGACTCCGTGTTTCAACAAATGTTGCTGCGGCCCGATGAATACAGCGTTCTCGCTACTTCCAATTTGAACGGCGATTATTTGTCCGATGCTTGCGCCGCGCAGGTTGGCGGACTGGGCATGGCGCCGGGATCCAACATCGGCGATGGCTTCGGTGTATTTGAAGCCACTCACGGGACCGCGCCAAAATATGCCGACAAGGATGTGATCAATCCGAGTTCGTTAATGCTCTCGGGCGCGATGATGTTCGAGTTCCTGGGCTGGAAGGAAGCCTCCACGCTGATCGAAGACGGCATCGCGCGAACCATTCAGCAAAAGCGTGTGACCTACGACCTCGAACGCCTGATGCCGGGCGCGACGAAAGTAGGCACGTCCGCATTTGCATCCGCCATCATTGAGAACATGAAGGGCGCGGCTGTGGCTCGCTAGTTCGGCAGCCATTTGTAACGCCGAGACGCACAGAACATAGAAAATTCAGCCAACAATTTTCTTTGGAAACGAGGAGAGGGATGAGCAGGAAAAAGGTAACAGTTGTAGGTGGTGGGTTTGTAGGGTCAACGACGGCGCAACGCATTGTGGATTTGGAACTGGCGGATGTGGTGCTGACCGATATTTTGGACGGGCCGCCGGCAGGCAAAGCGCTGGATATGGTGGAGTCCGGGCCGATCACGCGTACGGATTCACACGCAACTGGTATTTCTACAGCGAACGGCGACTATTCCGCAACTGCAGGGAGCGACGTGGTCGTGATCACTGCCGGCTTCCCGCGCAAGCCGGGGATGAGCCGCGACGATTTGCTGAAAGCCAACTATGACGTGATGAAAGCCGTCGTCGAGCAGATCGTGAAGCATTCACCGAACTGTATCATCGTCGTGGTGACCAATCCGCTGGACGCTATGGCCCAGGCCGCGCTGAAACTCAGTGGTTTCCCAAAAAATCGCGTGGTTGGGATGGCGGGTGTGCTGGACTCCGCGCGCATGAGCAGCTTTGTGGCGATGGAATGCAAAGTCAGCGTGGAAAACGTGCACTCGTTCGTTCTGGGCGGCCACGGCGATGACATGGTGCCCCTGCCGCGCTATTCCACCGTGGCCGGAATTCCCCTCCCCGACCTTTTGCCGAAGGAGCGCATCGATGCCATCGTCGAGCGCACGCGCAAAGGCGGAGCCGAAATCGTGAACTTGCTGAAGACCGGGTCGGCCTACTACGCGCCATCTGCAGCGGCAGTCGAGATGGTCGAAGCCATCCTCAAGGACAAAAAGAAAATTCTGCCCTGCGCCGTCTATCTCGACGGTGAGTACGGAATCAAAGGACTCTTCGTCGGCGTCCCCGTCAAACTCGGCGCCAAAGGCGTCGAAGAAATCATCCAGATCAAGCTGATGCCCGAAGAAAACGCTGCGCTGCAAAAATCCTCGGCGTCGGTCCGCGAACTCGTGACCGTTCTTGGGCTGTAGTCTCGAGTCGCCAGAATCGCGAGCACAAATGATGAAGCGCCTAATGACTCTACTGCTTCTGGGTCTGCTCCCGCTGCTTGCGGTATCGTTCGCTCAAACCAACGGCACCAAAGGGACTCCCGTCCGGGTGGCGCTCATCAAGATGCCTTACGTTGGCGAGCGAAATGTGCCCGATACTTCCGGCGGCCCCGACTATCTGGAGCAGGGCGGAATCAAGAAGCTGCTCGAAGATCAAAGCGTCCAGACGAAGCCAGTTTCAAACACCGCGCTGACTGCCGACGAAGAAAAAGCCTATGGCTCCTGGAACAAGCTCGCGCTGGCCAGCGGCGATCTCGCAAAAATTGTTTCCGAAGAGCGCCGCGGCGGCTACCTGCCCGTCGGCCTCCTCGCCAACTGCAACGGCATTCTCGGAATGCTCAGCGGCCTCCAGCACTCCGGCCCTAGCGCGAAGCCCTTGCGAGTCGGCATGGTTTTCATCGATGCCCACGGCGATTTCAATACTCCCGAAACTACGCTGAGTGGCATGCTTGGCGGAATGCCCGTGGCCATCGCCGCCGGCCAATGTCTCACGCGCATGCGCATCAAGGCCGGCCTCGAACCCGCCATACCTACGCGCCACATCGTCGAGATGTGCGTGCGCGATACCGACCCGCTCGAGCAAGAGCTTCTCGACCGCTCCGACATTCAGCAACTCAGCCTGGAAGACGTTCGCACGCGTTCGGCGAATCTTCATGCCGCGATGAAGCGCCTTTCCGAAGCCACCGACGTAATCTACATTCACGTGGATATGGATGGACTCGACCCGCGCGAAGTGCCCGGCCATCCGCTGACTGTTCCCGGCGGACCCACGAGCGTCGAACTCGCTGCAGCTCTGACTGAGATGTTTAAGTACGAAAAGGTGGCTGCGTTCGGAGTAGCCTCAACGCCCTACGGCGACAAGGACAAAACCGGCGTTTCTCGCCAGGCCGCGTACAATCTGATTCTCGGCGCGGTCAAAGGCGTCCAGCAACGCAGGGCCGACTAGCTTTATTCCCCCGCTATCGCGTTAGATCCGTCCAGCCCGCGAATCTTCTACCAGCCGAAGATTTTGCTGGCGCCGTACACCAGCCCCAGCGTAAAGCCTGCAATCACCACCTCACCGATGGCTCCGACCGCGAACGGCCGCAGCCCCTGCTTACGCATGTCGCTGAAGTTGGTACGCAGCCCGACGCCCGCAAAAGTAAGCAGAAACGCCCAACGCGAAAGATTCGCCAGCGCCCCAACCTGGTCCTTGTTAAAAAAGTGATAGGTCGCCAGCACCGAAATAAAGAGGAAGCCGAGCACAAATTTCGGGAATTTCTGCCAGAGGAACACCGCCTTGTTTCCCACCGCCTGCGCCTGTCCTTTGCTGGCCCAGTAAATCGCATACGCCAGCACGACGAACCCAATCATGGCGTTACGGGTAGATTTGACCAGCACCGCAAGTTTCCCCGCCGCATCGGAGTACAGCGCTCCCGCAGCTGTAGCCTCCGCGGTATTGTCCACGCCAAGGCCGGCCCAGAGTCCATATGCCTTGTCACTCAAATGCAGAAAATGCCCGATCACCGGAAACGTAAACAGCGCCAGCGCGCCAAGTGCGAGAATCGCCGCAATGGAGAACGAGGAATCCTCGTCGTCGGCTTCAATAGCGCCCTTTGTGGCAATGATCGCGCTGACGCCGCAAACTGCGGAGCCTACGGCAAGCAACGTAGTGAGTTTCGGCTTGAGCTTGAACAGCCGTCCTAGAAACGTCATGAACGCGAGCGATCCGACGATCTCAAGCGCCACGAGAACCAGGCTGACTCCGCCTAGCTTCAGAATATCTCCCAGTAGAAAGCGCGCGCCAAGCAACACGATTCCCGCCTTCAGCCAAAATTCGTATGTTGCCACACCGGTCCGGAAAATCTCCGGCACGCCCACGGTGTTGGAAATCGCGAGCCCAAGGATAATCGCCCACAGCACGTATTCGATGTTTGGAAAAGTCCAGTGATGTGCTTTGGCGTAAGCGCCGACGTTTTGCTCCAGCAACTTGCCCGCATACCCGACCGCCGCCAGCAGCAGAATGCCCGGGACAACGCGCAAAAAACGCAACGCCGGCTGGACCGGCTGCACCTGTGGAACCGTGACGACATCAGCCATGTTTCGTTCTCTCCATTCTTCCGAGAATCTTCACCAGGGGATATGTTTGAACACGCCCATGCGCACCAACAGCGCCAGGAGTAACGCCACCACTACAGCCCAGGTGTCCAACGACAGCTTCCAACCGCTTTCCGGTTTACTTGCTGCTACTTCGGTACTCATGGTTACGCTCCTGACGGCTTAAATCACCGATGTACGTGGTAGTGCCCGTCCATTTCGATTCGTGTCCCAAAACCGCGCGCTGAGTTCTTCAACGTCGTGCGAAGCTACGCGGCCCACAATCAACAGAGCTGGCGCGGGAAGTTTCTCTTCACTCGCAAGCCGCCCGACATTCGACCAGCGCACTTGCTGCTCAGAGCCCGTGGCCCGCGAAACGATCACGCACGGTAGGTCCGCTGGAAGTCCGCCGCCGACCAACCGCTCCGAAACTTCGGCATAATCCGCACCCGGCATGTACAAAACCAGCGTCGTCGTGCTCGTGACGCAGCCCCACTCCATCGCGCTG
>Ga0209698_10005150_pt1 | contig 14211 bp, 7 predicted proteins | sample LitLauG_LLR_2012_FD_187203 | JGI IMG/M metagenome (GOLD analysis project Ga0209698, IMG submission 187203) | Freshwater sediment microbial communities from Pennsylvania, USA - Little Laurel Run_MetaG_LLR_2012 (SPAdes) (version 2) | ecosystem: Environmental > Aquatic > Freshwater > Creek >... | reverse complement strand
TCGATGGCGAAGAGCTCATCCTTGAGGACGCTGAGCAGGACGGCATTGCTGGATGCCGGCGCGGGAGTGTAGGGAGCCGCGGGCGCGGCCGCGCGAACGAATGTGGGCTGAGGCCTAGGTTCGTGCGCGACTTCGTCCAATGGAGCCGAAGCGCTGGGAGCGAGATCGCCTCGCTTCTTGAGCATGAAGGCCGCCGCGGCGATCAAGAGCAAGGTGAGGATGCCGAGAATCCACCACTTGTATTTAGTAAGCGGATCGGGAGAATCGATTGGGGCGCCGATGCCTCCGCCGGGCCTGTTGCCGCTGTCTGCACCTGCCGGCTGGCCCATGCCCGCCTGCGGGCCCATGCCGGGGCCGGCGCTCTGACTCTCTGCGGGCATCTGCCCTTCACCGGAGACGGTGAAAGAAATATCCTGGCCGGGATGAATGCCTTTTGCCACGTAGGTCTGGACCCTGGGATCCTCCTGCGTTGACTGGAAGCTTGCACCGCGGGCGCCCGAGAAGTCGATGCCCTTGGCGGCATAGACAACCAGATTGTCGGCGGGAATCTGCGGGCGTGGAGACAGGGTGTACTTTCCGTTATAAGAAAGATGGTATTGGACCTCGAAGAGGGTTTCCTTCTCGCCCTGGTCCGGCTGAATGGGGACATTGAAGCTGTAGTGGCCTTTCTGACTAAGCGGAATGAGGCGGGTGTTGGTGCCAAGGCCGCCGGGGCGAGTGGCCGATGCATTATCCAATTCGGCGTCCGCGGGCAGCACGATTTCAAAGGTATTGCTGCTGTACTGCGCCTTGGGAGGCAGGCTTGTGTTGTGGATTAGAAATCGCTCATGCACGCGGAGAGTGCCGGCGGCAGCCTCAATCAGCAACATGTCGGCATCGATTCGGACGCCGTCGACCTTGGCCGCAACGTCGTATACGTTGACGTCACCAGAGCCACCGCCCTGCGGCGCGGCGATAAAGTAGGTTCCACCCTGGTGGGTGACGCGAATGAGGTATGGGCCCATGGCTGGCGCATTGAGAGAGTAATGGCCAGCGGAGTTGGTGGTGGCGGTAGCGGCTTCCGACATGCCAGCCTGCACATCGACCAGGACCACGGTGTCTCCAGCGGACGGCTTGTTTGTGGTTTTATTGGTGACCGTGCCGGTAATTGAGGCGGCGTGCGCAACGGAACCGGCAAAAAGAAAAGCCAGAACGAGGGCACACGAAGACATCTGGGGCGATCTCATATTCATCAACGACTCCTGTTATTTGGCCGCGAGTTGCTCGGATACGCTATGGTCACCGAATGCGACCCCTGCGGCCTTGAGAAATGCGGAAGGTGGAGTGCCACCGGCAAAGATCCATACAAAGTCGTTGGGCAACTCCCGAACCTCGCCGTTGACTTCGATCGACAAGCTGCCTACACGGAATTCCGTGGGCATGGAGTTGAACAGCACTTCGAGTTTCTTTGAATCCATGTACTCCTGGATCTTCTTGGAATTGCGGTCCTTGAGGCGGCTGAATTCAGTTTTGCGATAGGAGAGAGTAACCTTGTTGCCTGGCTGATGAGCGAGGCCCATTGCCGCCTCTACCGCGCTATCGCCACCACCGACGATAAGGATGTTCATGTTGGTGTAATGATCCGCCTCGATCAGGCGGTAGAGGACGTGAGGAAGTTCCTCGCCTTTGACGCCGAGTTTGCGTGGGGTTCCGGCACGGCCGAGGGCGAGCACGGCGGCACGCGACTTGTACTCCCCTAGCGTGGTACGGACGGCGAAAAGGCCGTTTTCCTGCTTCAGAACGGTCTCCACTACCTCACCGGTACGGATATTCAAGTCGGTTCGCGCCATGATCTTTTCCCAGAAGGCGAGCAGATCCTCTTTCGAGAGTGTCGTCTTGGTGAACTTCCCGTGCAATGGAAACTCGACGGGACTGGTCATTACAAGTTTCTGACGCGGGTATTTCGAAACTGTTCCACCGACCAATTCACGCTCGAGGGTGACCGCTTTGAGGCCTCGCTCCGAGGCCCTGAGCGAGGCGCTGATTCCGGCGGGTCCAGCCCCCACAATGACGACATCGTATGGCGCCTTCTCAGGAATACCATCGGGGGAATCGGCTAAACGCTGAGCAAGCACGTCCATGCAGTCGCGGCCCTGGTTGACGGCATTCTTGATGAGCGCCAGTCCGCCGAGTTCGCCGACGATGAACAGATTCTTGACGCTGGTTTCGTATTCTTCGCTGATGACGGGGACATCGGCTCCGGCACTGGGCTTGGCCATCACCATGGTGATTGCGCCGACAGGGCACTCCTCAGCGCAGAGCCCGTGGCCAATACATTTGTGTCCATTGATGATTGAGGCTTTCCCACCAATAAGCCCGAGCACATCGCCCTCAGGGCAGACGGAGACACATGCGCCGCAACCGATGCACAAATCGTCATGAATTCTCGGATGCTGCGCTTTCGGTCCATCGGAAAAAAGCGCTCCGCGCTCTTTTGCAGCGTGAGTCTGAGCCTCGGAGCGTTTGTGGGCGCGCCAGTAGCGAACGAGGAAGAACCCCAAAATGACGCCGCCGATCAACCATGTAAGTATTGTTTCCATTTTTTTAGCGGAACCCCATGCTCCCGAAGCCGAGCCCCAGGACAACAACTATATGAAGAATAGCCAAAACGGCAAATGCGTAACTGAAAGGCCGATGAATAACATGCCACAAATGAAGGAGCTTTTGCGACTGGCCAAGAAAGACGACTCTTTTCGAGAGCGAGCGCTTTTGCCTAACTAATCGGACGATATACTCGGTTTCCGTTCTTCCACTGGACAACAATCCGCCCAATGTCAGGAGCTTGGTACCGAAGCCGGACGAGGCTCGGCGCAGACCGGCGACGCGGAAAGGAAGCTCGAAATCCAGCACGATCATTTCGCCGACCGCGCGCAGGGCTCCGATGTGCTTGATGTGTTCAGGCGACGGCACACGGAGGGCGCGGTTCAACTGATCCGAGGAGTAAAGGGCCTGCCCCAGCAAAGCGTCAGAAAGCTCCTGCTCGCTGAGACGCAAGTCAGTGAGAGAAAGCTCGGCAGCGGTCAACGATCTGGGGATCTGAGCGTAGAGATAACGCCCGATGAAGCCGCTTATAGCAACCAATACCATGATCCAGAATGCGACTCCTGCGATCCCTCTGAATTTGAATGAGGCATGGAACGCGATCAAGATGGGCGCGGTTATGCCGCAAATCACATGGAAATCCATCCAGTGCTTTGCAGTGCCATAACGGCCCAGCCAGGGGATAATCTTGCGGAACGCATAGAGAAAGATGATGAAGAATAGAAAAGTGCCGAAGATGCCAAGTTTTAGCCCGATAGCTCCGCCGGGTTTCAAGAGCTCGTATTTATCTGAATAGGGACGCTCACCGAGGGGAAGGGCATAGTAATTTGCTCCGTAAGCGGCAATGACCGCAACCAGTAGGAAAGCAGCGGCTGCCGCAATCGCAACGCGGACGTTATGGCCGAATTCTTTCGCGCGCTTAGCGGCGGCCGCCGAGCCTGGCACACCGCTTTTAAGCGTGGTTGTATTCATGGCTGCTCCTTTGCGCCGGCAGGGTCGGCGCCGGTAATCGGGGAACCGTCGGGATTGGTATTGGCGGCATGAACTTTGACGTTCGGGTCCTGTTCCGCCTCGATCGAGAACCCCCGGTAGTTATCGAAGACGTGCGTATTGCGCCAGTGCTGGCGCGGCGTGGTGACGTCGACCACCGCCAGCGCGGGCAGAATCAGAGATCCGCCATCATTGCTTGCATTGCCGGGCTTGTATTCAACATGAATATCAAGCGAGGTCAAGCCTACGTCGCTCATATCGTGGAGGAGGCTTGCTTCTACCTTTACCACTTCTCCGGATTGGCTGTCGAGCCAGGCGGTGCCTTGCAACTCGAGCGGGTACTCGCGACCGCGCAACGCGAGCGCGGCGGGAGAGCGGCGGCCGGCGATGTGAGCGAAATGAACGGAGACCGCGGGGCGTCCGTTCACAGTTTCCTCATTTCCCGCCTCGAATGTGAAGCTGTTGCGATAATAAGGATGAAAAACCAGCAGCACGGTCGCCGCGCCGTTGGTGATCAGCATCGGGAGTTGAGGTTGCTTGATGTTGGCGGAAGCGGACTCTACCCTCGACTCATTCAGCTGAAAGTCGTCCCCGGTGCCGCTCATCATGATCAGATAGTCGTACTTTGCGCGTCCGGTAGCCTGCACATGGCCGCTGGGAGCGAGCTTCTCCTGGGTAACGGACTCGGTACAGTGGAGGTCGGCGAGCTTATCAAGATAAGCGGTTATCTGGCGTTGTGCCTGGTCGATGGCAGTTGAAGTGTGCGCGGACTCGCCGATGACCAGGACTGGCGACAAGAGGACGAGCAGCCCGGAGAGGATCCAATGGTGATTGTGGGAGACTCGCATTTACCGCACTCTCCTTGACGATCTGCGGTTATCGAACCTGTACCCGAAGGTTGTCGTCCATTGGTTGTAATTCAGAGTGCCCCCGCGCTGAACGGTGAACATGCTCTCGACAAAGAGCCTTGCGCCGAGGTTACAGTCGCCCATAAAGTTCAGGAAGTTGGAACTGCTGTTGGAGGCCTGGGATGAGCTGTAAGCGTAGCGTCCCAGCTGAAAATTGAGGCGCAAGTTATCCGTCAGATCTCTTGAAAGCGTACCGGTGGTGTATTTTCCGGAGGCGAAGGCGCTGTCGAAGATCGAATAACGCGCATCGGCCGTCAAGCCGGTCTTCCAGATGCTCGACATCGAAACGCCGAAGAGCTTGTTCAGGGAGCTCTTGGGGTCAGTGGAATCGTTGCTGCTACCCAGGCTGAAGTAGCCGGTTATATGACGCGGGAATTGAATTCTAGCGCCTCCGTTGATTCCCTGATAGAGATACTTATCCAAGAGTCCGGTTCCGACGAGGCCCGGGTCGTAGGTGGGGACGTCGCGGAAGTAGGTGTCGGTCAGTTCGAGGGCGACACGTGGATGAACCTGGATCCGCATGGAAAGCAGGCTCTGTCCCAGGCCTGGAGCGACTGCAGCCGATCCAGGATTTGCCGTCGGCCGGTCGATTTGCATGGAGTGATAAACGGAAAAATAACGTTTGAACGAAAAGTCGTTTTCGGTAAAGACGAATGGGCGGTTGATTGCCCAGCTAAGCATTTCGAGACCGACGCCCGTGGTGCTGGTGTAGTGGAAGGTGTCATAGCTTCCGCCATGAACATTGAAGAGCAGGCCGCCGATTTGCCGGTTTGGATTGTAGTTCCATGCTGTTGGATCGGGGGTAGAACCGGCAAAGATGCCGGCAACCGTGTGAGTGGACAATTGCCTGTTTACGAAACCGCCATCGATGGTCTCAAGACTGCTGGCATAGGGAAGGTAGAGGCGGCCTACGCCGGCTGACCAGTGCGAGTCAGGATTTATGTAGGTGAGGCTCATCAGGTATGTGCGGTTGAGCAGGTCCTGGATAGTAGCCTGGGCGGGCGCGGTGTTGCTCTGCAAATTGCCGCGCCAGTATCCATTGAGATTCCAATGGGTTCCGAAGATTCGCGTAATATCAGCGCGAAAGACCATGCCGTAGGAGTTGGAAGAGCCGCCGCCCTGGTCGGTTTGACGCAGCGTGCTGATGTCGAATCCGATTCGTCCGCGGATCTGATTGACCTCAGGAAGGGGCGGACGCGGGAGCGCTTCCCGAACTTCTTCGTCGAGCGGATCGCCAGCGGTGAAGCTGATGACCATCGGGTACTTTCGCGTGTTGCCAATGGTGTTCTTATCGACGATCTTCTCGACCTCCGCAGCGGGCAGCGAGACCACGTCGCCGGCGACGAGGTCTCGCGAAGTAGAGTCGACCGTGCACACTGCCGAGGTGGAGGCAACGGCAACGACAGTGAGTTTGGCAACGATTCCGGCCTCGATTGCGGTATTGGTCTTGTCCGAGTCCTGCTTTGTCGGATCCTGCTTGAGGACAAGCTTGGTACCTTCCGTAATGCCGGCGTCGCGCCCGGCATCGATGTACACGCTTGCGCTGTTGACATATCGGACGTGAAAGTCGGTACGAATCTGCACGGCGGAAGACTTTGGAGCCGGAGCGGGAGCCGCCTCGGGAGCCGGAGCAGGAGTTTGCTGGACAGCCGGAGCGACTGCTGCCGGGGCAGCCGCAGCGGGCGCATCCTGGGGACCCGCTGTGGAAGTAACTGGGGCAGTGCTCTGAACAGGTTCCTGTTGCTGAGCATTGCAGAAGGAAGCAACAAGAATAAAGGAGAAGAGAAGCTTAGCTTGCATTTGCTTCATCCTCCTCCACCGTTCTTGTGGCATGCGAGGCAGTTAACGCTGTTGTACACATAACCGGAAACTCCGCTGTGCCTTGGGTTGGTGGCCGCCGCAGTGTGGCAGCCGGTGCACTGGAAGACGGAGTAGTCCGAAGAGTTGGTGTGGCAAGTTGCACACACGCCATTCGCGCCGCCATGATTAAGGGGGAAGAAGGTGTGATAGGTGGCGGGCAACGTAGCGGGAATCCAGGCCGTGGTGGTGTGGCAAGTGACGCAGGTTGTGGGCCAGCCGGCAGTGACGTGATTTGGATTTGTAGTGCCGGTGAAGTTGGCCTGGTGGCAGGCATAGCAATCTGTGGGTGTCCCCACAAAGACGTTGTTGATGTGACATAGATTGCAGGCGACGGTGACGTGCGCGCCGGTGAGCGGGAAGGGGGTGTTGTTGTGGTTGAACACTGCCCCGGTCCAGTCTGTGGTTGTGTGGCAGGTGTCGCACGTAGTGGGGAAGCCCGCAGCAACGTGATTTGGATTGGTGGTTCCGTTCCAATCGGCCTGGTGGCATCCGTAACAAGTGATGGGCAGCGTGGTGTAGTTGTTGTTGGTGTGGCAGGTTGCACAGGCCATCGTGAGGTGGAAGCCGGTGAGCGGAAACGTTGTGTTGTTGTGATTGAACGAGGACGGGATCCAGGCCGTGGTGGTGTGGCAGATGGAGCAATCGGTCGGGAAGCCTGAGGTCACGTGGTTTGGATTCGTGGTACCGGTGAAATCGGCCTGGTGGCAGGCGTAGCACGCGGTTGGCGTGTTTGTGTAGCTATTGTTCGCGTGGCACTGAGCGCACGTGAGAGTCGCATGGAACCCCGTAAGCGGATAGTTCGCATAGACAGCGTGGTTGAATGTGACCGTTGTCCAGTCGGTATTTGTGTGGCACGTGTCACAGGTGGTGGGGAAGGCGGCCGCGATGTGATTGGGATTGGTAGTTCCATTCCAATCTGCCTGGTGACAGCCGTAGCAGGTTGTGGGCAATGTTGTGTAGTTGTTGTTGGTATGGCACTGCACGCAGGCGAGCGTAGCGTGCGCGCCGAGCAGCGGGAACACGGAAGCGTGGTTGAAGTTCGATGTGGTCCACGTGGTAGTGGTGTGGCATAACGTGCAATCGGTGGGGAAGCCGGCAGCGACGTGCGCGGGATTGGTTGTACCGGTAAAGTCCGCCTGATGACAGCCGTAGCAGGTTAAGGGCAGTGTCGTGTAATTGTTGTTGGTGTGGCACTGCAGGCAAGGCACGGTGATGTGCGCGCCGGTGAGAGGAAACGCCGTGTTGTTGTGATTGAAGGTAGCGGTGGTCCAGGACGAAGTGTTGTGGCACGTGGCGCAGGTAGTGGGGAAGCCCGCAGTTACGTGATTGGGGTTCGTGGTCCCGGTGTAGTCCGCCTTGTGGCAGGAGTAACAATCCGTAGGCACAGTTGTGTAGTTGTTGTTGGTATGGCACGACGCGCAAGGCACAGTGATATGGGCGCCGGTAAGCGGGAAGGCGCCAGTCGAATGGTCAAACGTGGACGGGTTCCAGGCCGTGGTCGTGTGGCAAACGGAGCAGTCCGTCGGGAAGCCGGCGGTGACGTGGTTGGGACTTGTGGTCGAGGTGAAGTCGGCCTGATGGCAGGCGTAGCACGCGGTAGGCGTCGCGATGTAGTTGTTGTTGGCGTGGCACTGCGCGCAGGTGACGGTAGCGTGCGCGCCGGTGAGCGGATAATTTGCGTAAAGCGCGTGGTCAAACTTGGCATTGAGCCAGTTTGTAGTGGAGTGGCAGGAGGAACAGTCGTGGGGGAGACCCAACTGCACGTGGGGCGGATTGTTGCTGGTTGTAAAGTCCTTGGTGTGACAGGTGAAGCAATCTGCCGGCGTTCCTTTGAAAACGTTGTTCGCATGGCAGGCCGTGCAAGGCAGCGTGGCATGCGCGCCGGTGAGCGCGTAGCCGGTGACCTGGAGGTGGTTGAACTTGGCATTAAACCAGGTATCGACGGTGTGGCAGGACTCGCAGGTCGTTGGGAACCCGGCGGACACATGGTCAATTACCGGAGTCAGAAAGTCCTTCTGATGGCATGAGTAGCAGGCAGTCGAGAGTCCAGTGAACTGCCCGGCGGCCGCGTTCTTGTGGCAGTCATCGCATTGCAGCAGAGCATGGGCTCCGACGAGCGGGAAGCGATTCTGGTGATCGCTGATCTCCTTGAGGGAGACTTGCCAACCCCTTACCGAGTGGCAGCTTTCACAGTTGGCGCCGAACTGGCGGCGATGTATGTCGGCATGGCAGTCGGCGCAATGGGTACTTACGTTCTTGAAGACCAGACTGGTATGGCACTGGGTACAGGCGACTTTCTCGTGCATGCCGCGCAATGGGTAGCCGGTGTGGTCATGATTGAATTCCGGATTCGAGCGGATAGGCTTCCAACTTGTGTAGCTGTGGCACTCCTGGCAGGGGATGGCGATGGGGCCATGGGGATTAGTCACCTTGGCCTGGGGTCCGCCCACAGGGGGGCGACCGGTGTCCGCAGGTTGCTGCGCGCCGGCAGCAAGCAGCGGTGACAGTCCAACGACAAACGAAATGAGCCAGCGAGAAAGCTCCATCAATCACTCCGCAAATTCCAACTACCAGTTTCCGGCTCCGATTCTTGAGTCGTCGCCGCGTGTCAGCCCAATTAAGTGACTCTCGATGGTCCTCATGTCTTTGCGCGAGATCATTTTTCGTTCGCAAAAGACTGAAGCTGGTCAACTCGAACAGGGCCAGTGTGATTTCTCAGGCGAGGGGGAACCATGGCCGAAGAATCGATTTCTTCCGGAATCATTTGACCACTCCCGCACAAGCACTATAAGTGCTTGTCGAAGTGACACGACGCACTTCTATCGGGCATCGAGTCCGGATCTGAATTCGGTATAAGGCAACGGATAACGCGGAATAATACAGCGTCTAAATCGACGTTCAAAGGGGAAGATCACAAGCCAGACGATTGCAGCCTGAACAGAACTTAGATTACAACAATCGAGCATCACCGTCCATTGGAAAAGCCCCTCGCAGGTATCAAAAAATGGTATATTCTTCATCCTTTTCCGGGTGATTCAGGAAGTTTGAGCTTAGGTATGTCTGCTCCGTGGCAAGCTTCGCATGCTATTGGTGTCGGCTTGTAGAAAAGGACCTCAGTTTCGTTCACCATTTTCTTCAACTGGTGGCATGCGGAGCAGGCCACATCTTCATGACCGCCCTTGAGGGGAAACTTGGTCTTGTCGTGATCGAAGAGCGAAGGCTTCCACTTGTTGTTGTTGTGGCATCCTTCGCAGTTGCTGGCGCGATCGCCAAACTGGTCGGAATGCGGGTTTTCGTGGCATCCCACGCATGTTTTCTCGGCTTTGGCAAAGTCAACGTGGACGAGATTCAGCTCCATGTTTGGAGGCTTGTGGCAGTCGGCGCAGGCCACGGCGCGATGAGAACCGAGGAGCGGAAAGTCAGTCTGGGAGTGGTCGAACTTGGAGAGATCTTTCCATTCTTTGGTTGAGTGGCATGCTTCGCAGCCAAGGGGTTTACCCGCAGGTCCAGGCGCTGCCATGCGCTTGTCGAATTGGCCCTTGTGGATGTCTTCGTGGCAGGTAACGCAAGTAACTTGACTAAAATGGTACGGTATTACTTTTGTACCCAATGGAGCCTTGTGGCAATCGACGCAAGCAACCGCTTGATGTCCACCATCGAGCGGGAAGTTGGACTTCTGGTGTTTTGCCAGAGTGTAGTTTGAGGTCTTGAACGTAGCGCCATCGTGACACTGTTCGCAGCGGTTCTTCCAGGGAGCGGCGGCGAACTGGCCCTCGTGCTCATCCTTGTGGCAATCCAGGCATTGCGCAAACTTGATTTTGTACTTGGTTTCCTTGCCGGCCGGGATGTGACATGCAGCGCACTTGACTGTGGCATGAGGGAAGGCCAGCGGAAACTTGGTCTTCGCATGATCCGCGTTCGAGAAAGTGCTCGGAATCCATCCCTGGACGGTGTGGCAGCTTTCGCAGCGGCCTTTGTCGCTGCGCTTGAGGAACTGGCCGCCATGGGGATCGGGCTTGTGGCAATCCGCACAGTTGTCGTGTGGGATCGGCGTCTTGAAGTCGCCAGCCTTGTGGCAGGATTCGCAAGGAACGGCAATATGCTTGCCGAGCAAGGGGAAGTGCGTCTTTGAGTGGTCGAATGTCGAAGTAAAGTTTGATTTTTTCCAGGTAGCCGTTGTGTGGCAAGACTCGCAGGATTGCTTGAACTCGCCTTTGTGCGGATCGCGGTGACAGTCAGAGCAGCTTGAAAACTGAAGACCGGTGTAACGCGGCTGACCATCGGCTCCCGCGGTGTGGCAACTTTTGCATAGAACTTCGCGATGCGCGCCGGTCAACGGGTAGCGGGTCTTGGAGTGGTCGAATGACTGGCTGTCGACGGTGGCCGCGTGCCAATCGACGGTCGAGTGGCAGTGAGCGCAGTCAGGTCCCAATCGACCCTGGTGGGCATCTTTGTGACAGCTGATGCAACCTGTCGAAAGGCCAAGCCAGGTTCGATTCAGATCCTTGTTTGACAAGAGCGAACGCGCCTGCGGGGTAATATGTTGCGCCGAGTGGCAGGAGCGACAACTGACACCCACATGCTTTCCGTCGAGCGCGTATCCGGTCTTGGTGTGATCGAATCCCTGGGCGGTCGGAGTCCAGTGAATCATCTGGAAGTCTTCACCGTTGTGATCCGAATGGCACTTGACGCACGCCACACCCGGCGCGTTGGAGCGGGGATACGTGGCATGAAGGCCCTTGTTGGTCTGGATCTCGTTGGCAATTTCCTTGTGGCACTCGACACACTTGAACGAGAGAGTCTTTGTGGACACCTCGTGACATTTGATGCAATTCGCGCTTCCTGCGAGGCTCTCGTGGGCTTTGGCGAGCGGTCCAGGGGAAATCTGCGCGATTGCAGGAGCGGCCAGAGAGAGTCCGAGGCCCAAGAGCAAGGCCAGGGCGTGCTGGCGTATTCCAGTTCGCAGATAAGAGCGTCTCGCGGCCGCAGCATAGACGCGCGCCGGATAGCTAAGTGGGGACTTTCTCATTCAACCGATCCTTGATTGAGTTGCATCAAGCCCTAAGGCCATTCATCGAACGGGTTAACCCTGCTTGACCGCTTTGGAAATCAGCATTGAATCGCCGGTCATCGAAGTTTGTGCGCCTAAGGCAGAAAGGAAGTCGGAAAAGTGTTGTGGAGCAATTTGCGCGGGCAAAAGTGGAGACACCGCAAAGACAAACCGGCAGTGGGGAAAAACCTGCTCTGAATCGAGTATGCCAATTTGCCCCTGCACTTGGCTAGCCTGAACGGAGGAAGAGCGATACAACTTTCGGTGAGCGGAATCTGGGAGTTGGCCTGAAACCTGGGAGATGCGGCGGCAAATTGTTGAGGCAGAACAGTTCAGGGATACTTTTACGAGGGAGATTCTGCGCATTGGGTAATTGACGCAGGAGCGGCCCGGAGTGCTCGGATGGAGATGAGATCGAAGGTGCTGTAGACTAGGGAGACAGGGCAGCCGTCCTGCCGCGGAGGGATGGGTGAGCGGTTGATACCGGCGGTCTTGAAAACCGTTGTGCCTGAAAGGGCACCGGGGGTTCGAATCCCTCTCCCTCCGCCAGAAAACTCAGGGTCCTTCGGCTTCGCTCAGGATTTCGCCTGCAGGCTCCCGCTTCGCTCACGCCCCGCAAAACGGCTCAAGTTCGAATCCCTCTCCCTCCGCCAGCATTACATGCAGCAGACGCTCGCCAAGCGCTCGCCAGGACTTCGTCCATGAGGCCAGTGTGAGCAGCCCACACGTGACTCCATTCTCCGCGATAGTCATTTAGCCTGAATAAGCTACGGCTAACATTCAAGCCAGCGGCGCTTTTTGTGGCAGATGCCGCGGTATTACGCAAGGCGGATCAGAGACGTTATGATGGGGACGGCTGGTTGATGCGCAGCCAATCCCCGAAAGCCTCCAGATGAGATGCCAATCGATGAAATTCCCCGCATATTTTGCCCTCGTTTTGGCCGCGACGTTTGTTCCCGCGGCGATGCCCGCACAGCAGGTCGTGACCGGCCAGGCAGCGTTTGCTGACTGGAATCAGCAGCAGCCCGGTGTGCGGCGGAAGATCACGCTCGCCGACCTGCCGGTGCCGAAGCCGGACGAGGCGGTCGACAATACGCCGCGGGTTATTCCACGTCCCGCGGACGCATGGCCGATTGCGCCGGCCGGTTTCAAAGTGACGTTGTATGCGGGCGGCGACTCCGCGCCCATGCAGCGGGCGGACAACAAGAAGGAGATGGATCTGAGCGGCGGCACTTTCACCATGCCCCGGCTGATTCGGACTGCGCCCAACGGCGACCTTTTTCTTGCGGATTCGGGCGCGGGAATCCTGTTTGTTCTGCGCGGCGTGGGGCCTGACGGCAAGGCGTCACACGTAGAGAAGTTCGCGACCGGGCTGGATCATCCATTTGGCATCGCGTTCTATCCCGCCGAGAATCCAAGGTATGTCTACGTGGGCAACGCCACTACCGTGCAGCGATTCCCGTACCACATTGGCGATACGCATGCGAGCGGACCGGCCGAGACGATTGTTCCCGATATTCCGGGGTACGCACAACTGAGGGGTGGAGGCCACTGGACCCGCGACGTCGTCTTCAGCAAAGACGGCAAGCACATGCTGGTCTCAGTGGGTTCGGCTTCAAACGTAGACGATGCGGACACGCACCCAGGCGAGTTTCATCGCGCCGACGTGCTGGAGTTCACTCCGGAGGGCAAATTCATCGAGGTGTATGCGCACGGCATTCGCAACTGCGTGGGAGAGGCGATCAATCCGATCACAGGCGAACTGTGGTGCTCGACGAACGAGCGGGACAACCTTGGAAATCACCTTGTTCCGGACTACGTGACCTCGGTGAAGGAGGGCAGCTTCTTTGGCTGGCCGTGGTATTACATGGGCGGCCACAGGGATCCGCGTCTTCCCGACCCATGCGCCAATGGCACCGGGCCCAATCCGCAGGCGCCTGCCGCGCTGACGGCCGAACAGGCCAGGAATTGCAAGCGCGTCGATATGTCTGCACAGGTGGCCACCCCGGATGTTCTTGTGCAACCCCACATGGCTTCTCTGGAGTTGGTTTTCTATCCCAACAAGACAAAGCAGTTTCCGTCGAGCTACGAGGGCGACGCGTTTGCCGCCGAACATGGGTCATGGAATCGCAAGAACCGCGCCGGATACGAGGTAATCCGCATCCCAATGCACGATGGGCATGCGGAGGGAAGCTACGAGGACTTTCTAACCGGCTTTGTGACGGCGGACGGACAGGTGTGGGGCCGACCTGTAGGCGTTGCCATTGCAAATGATGGAAGCATGTTTGTGACCGACGATGGCACACGGAGCGTGTGGCACGTGACTTACATTGGGAAATGAGCTGTTGGCTGAACTGATTGGCGTGAGCGCAACATGCGGTGCGGTATAATCCAGTGCTCAGGAATTGCAAGGAGGATTTACGGTGCAGAGCAGGAAAATCTCGATGATGGTCGTGATGGCGGCGGCAGTATTGGCAGCGCCATTTGGGTTGATTCAGGCGCAGAGCAGCGGGACGGTTCTGAAGGCCGCGGACGCTGAGAAGGTAATCCCGGCGAGCGTGTTCTACCGGGGGCAGTCCGCGACGACACAGGGACGGAACTCGGGCGGCGTGAAGTTCTCCGACGGGTACTTCGTTCTTGCTGCCATGGTGGATACAGGCGGCTATTCGACCGCGGTGGCGGCGAAATACCAGGCGTATTTTATTACCGAGGTTCCGATAACGATAGGCGGACAGCAGCTCCCCGCCGGCGCATATGGGATTGGATTCGTGGCGAACAACAAGTTTGTTGTGACGGACGTGGGCGGGCACGACGTATTCACGG
>Ga0209698_10005148_pt1 | contig 14213 bp, 18 predicted proteins | sample LitLauG_LLR_2012_FD_187203 | JGI IMG/M metagenome (GOLD analysis project Ga0209698, IMG submission 187203) | Freshwater sediment microbial communities from Pennsylvania, USA - Little Laurel Run_MetaG_LLR_2012 (SPAdes) (version 2) | ecosystem: Environmental > Aquatic > Freshwater > Creek >... | reverse complement strand
GCTGTAGACGAAAATCCAGAAACGCTGTCCATGTGCTTGAAAAGATTGGTCGGGGAGAGAGGATTTGAACCTCCGACCCCCTGGTCCCGAACCAGATTCCAGACCTTGTTGAAATTTGTATAATCCTGCGGCTTCCAAGTGATTGCTGTTGAACCTGTTGCGGGCTGTTCGTCGAAAGCTATTGAACTCTCATGATCTTGGATGTTTTGGCAGCCTCAATTTCGTCTACACTACCAGCAATAGATCAGCAAATGACCCCGGTTTTACGAAGGGCTTGGCCGCGTGGAGCGAACGATTAGATCCGTCACGGTGTTGTTGTCGTTGCTGGTGATGGTGGTTTTGGCGGCTACTTCAATATCCGCAACTGGCGACAAGCCGCTCGCTGACAGTGCGGCCAAACACGCCAACAGGCCAACTCCAGAGGAAGTCGAGCGCGCCATTGACTTGGCAACGGGTTACTTGGAGCGCGCTTGCGGCCCCGATGGAAAGTTTGTCTACATGGTTGACACTGGTTCGGGACGAGAAAGTCTTTCCTACAACATAATTCGCCACGCGGGAGCGATGTACGCGCTTGCGATGGTGAATCGCTCGCACCACGACCAGAAAACGGTAGGAGCAATGGTCCGGGCGGCGAAGTTTCTTCGGGAGAACTACATAGGTCCAGGAGCGAAGCCCGACCAACTTGCGGTCTGGTCGAAACCGCTGAATGATCGCGCCCCGGCTAAGGGCAATTATGCGGAATTGGGCGGGACTGGATTAGGACTGGTAGCACTCGCGGCGGCGAGGCAGGTCCAGCCGAGCGCGGTCCCGCTTGAGGATTTGCAGGCGCTCGGGCGCTTTCTCTTGTATCTGCTGAACGACGATGGGAGCTTCGTTCAAAAATACAATCTTGAAAGTGGGCCGGTGCCAGACTGGAAAGTCCTTTACTATCCTGGTGAAGCGGCCCTAGGATTTATTGCTTTGTATGAAGCCGATCACTCTGCCCAATGGCTCTTAGCCGCTGGCAAAGCCCTGTCTTATCTCGCCAAGAGCCGCGTTGGAATAGCCAATGTCCCCGACGATCATTGGGCCCTCATCGCAACTGCCGCGCTGATGCCTTACATCGAGCAAGTCCGCTCTGTGGTATCGCGCGAACGACTTGTGCAACATGCGGTTCAGATTTGCAACTCGATCGTCCGCGAGCAATTCAGGTCTGGAGCAGCTATCGGACTGGACGGCGCCTTCGATCCAACCGGAAGAACCGCGCCAGCCGCTACTTGCCTGGAGGGATTGCTGGCTGCTATGGAATTCCTTCCGAAGGGCGAACTGCAGGATAGAGTCGAAGCGACTACTGCGCGAGGTGTTGGCTTCCTATTGCGGGCACAGATCACGTCAGGTCAATTTACTGGCGGGATGCCGGGAGCAGTTCGCACGAGCGTACTGGACTCATCCGATATACGTGTCGATTACGTGCAGCACGCGCTCTGCGCCTGGCTTCGCTATCAGAATGGGTTCTGATTCGCTCAGCAGAAAATCATGGGTTCAGGTCAACTCCACGCCTGGGGGCGCCATTCGGCGCGATGGCGTAGCACGTGATCGTCGACTCCTCGGTTGGTACATCTAGGGGGAGCGTCCGCTGTGACACAGGCATCGGCGTTGCAATTCGAGTCGGGATTACCACTGTTGTCGCGGCCACCTGTCGTCGTCGACTCACTTGTGTTCAATCAAGCCTTCGACTTGCAACGCGACCTGCAAAGACACCGACTCAATAAGGTAGCAGTTCAGGCCGTCGCGCCTGATGATTACGAACTCCTTCTTGTCGGGTTCCGGTAGATCCTGAACTCCCAATCTTCGATCGCTGATCAGTTGACCTTTCTCATTAATCTGATTTTGCTCTCGGCTCGTGATCTTTGGTGTGACTTTGACCCACCTTTCAATCTCTTCTTGCGAAGCCTGCAGCGAATCGTATTTTACGTAGAATACTTTCCCCCTGCTCCCATCAGGCGCCTCGTAGACTCTAAAGGCTGTTTTAACACCGTTCGTGGTCTTTCCATGGCCAATTTGGACAAGCTTGAGCTCCGTTGGCGGAGAGGGTCTAAGAATTAAATCTTGAGCAGATGCGAACCGCGCGCACAACAAGCCCATCAACCAGAGTGATGCTACTACGCGTCGGAGTCTTAGCATGGATCCTGCCCTCCCTCGGCCTCAACCCAATTTTACGATGTTCCGGTCGCGTCTTGATAGCAATTCAACGTGGTTGCTCCCGGATCTTGCTCCGGGCTTTGAAGTACTGGTTGGCCCGGGTATTGTGCTGGAATCGTCCCCTGAATGACGGCTATTGAATTGCCCAATTCCTGAACTTGAACGTCGACAGCAGCCTGCCCTAACGTGCCAGTCGCGGTATAGTTTGTCCACGGGTCGCCTGGATTCGTAAATCCGAGCGTCGTACCGGTCCCCGGATTGACGTATGCGCTTGAAGGCTGTTGCATGTTCTGAAGCGATACGCTCATGATGTCGTTAGTTATCGTCCCTACTAAGAAGCCTTGGTCAGCCCCGAACATTATAGTGGCTGATCCATTCATGTTGCCTGGATCTCCGGTCCCATTCCCAACCGTCGGTGAAGCATAAAGGAGTGCGACACCGAACTGGCCCCCAAGACAATTCCCGAGCGCCGAAACGTTGATGTTTGCGCCGGTCGGATAGCTTTGATCACTACAAATATAGCCTTCGGGGCAGTTAGCGCCCGGCAATGGAGGCGCCGGACAATTGTCCCCGCAATCTTCACCACTGCTGTCGTCGTTGCCACTGTTGTCGTCGTCCCCAAACAGGCCGCAAAACACGCCGTCGCCGTCTTCTTCCCACGCGCATGGATCCATTCCTAGCTGGTCAATCAGCCGCAACGGGTTGTTGTTGACATAGGCATAGCGGTTCCAACTTTGTGGGTTCGCGAGCACCACAGCCGCTCGTCCAGCTGGGTCCGGCGAAATCCAACGGCCCTGGCTTGGACTTTGCCGGCGGACCGGGAAATCATACAAGTTGTTTACCGTGTCCTGATCTTGGCCTGTGAAAGAGGCGTCCGCGCTGCCCGCAGTCGCATACTGTTCGCCGAAGGGAGCGTAAGCAGAACTCGAATACATTGAAGTTGGCCTTGTAGCCGTGGAAGTTAGCCGCGAACTGCCCAGCCAGTCTGAGTGCCGGAAATACGCCAATCCACTGGAATTGTAGATCGCTTTCGCCCCACCGGGCAGAGCAATCAGGGCTTTGACCAGCGTTTGACCGTTAGCTATGGCCAACTTCCCGGTTGGTCCGTATATGAATTCCCTCCAGCTGCCACCGGAGTTGTTCTCGACCATTCGCCCCAGCGCATCATAGGTGGCGGTGACCGTACTTGAGCCGTTGTTGACGGTGAGCATGATTCCCCAGTTTGGGTCCCAAGTGTAGGTGTTTAGATTGTCCGTTAGCAAATTGCCGTTGGCGTCGTACCTCGGCGTCACACCGGGGAGGGAATAGAACTGATTCGTGGTAGCGTTGTTGGCGAATGTGTAGCCGGGAGCAAACGTGCTGCTGCCTGACTTGGTGATGTTACCGAAGGCATCGTAGCTGAAGGTCTGGCTCCAGAGAGACCCGCAGGATGACGATTCGAGGCGCTGCAAATCGTCGTAACTGTAGTTGCACGTCTGGCTGTCAGCCGTGCCGGGAATCTGGTCGTTGATTACGAGCTTTACGAGAGTGCCGTTTGCATTCCAGGTTAGGGTGCCCTGGTCCGTCTTACCGTTGACGGAAAATGTGTACGTACCCATGCGCCCGGTGTTCGGATCGTAAGTGAAGCTGTCGCCGTCGGCCGAACCGAATGTGACCCCGGTAAGCGCGCCGAGGGGATTCGAGGTACTACTCGTCGAGTAGGTGACGGTCGTGACCGGATTCGTTCCGGAGGAAGCGGTAACCTGGGTGACCCGGCCTTCACCGTCCAGTCCGGCTCCGCCTGCACCGTAGTTGATCGTCGGCACACCCGGAATGCCGCTCAGCGATTGCAGCGTGCCCGTTGGCCAGTAGGAAGCCGTCGTGTGGTAGTAGCCGCTCGAATGCGGCGTGGATTCGTATACGTCTGTCAGCTCGCCACGCTTATCATAGCTAAAGAATTCGTCGGTGATGACAGAGCCGGAAGTGCTCGTGGTTTGTGCTTCCACCATGTGAGTCTTGCCATAAGAGACACTCACACCCGTGGGATAGGAGGCTTCCGAGTCGTAGACAAACTTGCGCAGAGTGGCGCCGGAGATTGTGCTGTTGCCGGCAGTCAAGACTCGGTGCAAGGCGTCATAGGAGTAGCAGGTCGTGTTGCCAGCGTTGTCCTTTTTTTGCACCACATCGCCGCCGCTCGAATAGCTATGGCCGTCGCCGCACGGCGAAATGGAATCGTAGGTGTACGTAATCGTTCCATTGACTCCGCTGTTTCCTGTTTCCGGGTTGTTCTCCGAAGTCATACGACCCAACATGTCATAGGCGAATGCGCGTTTCTGTTGACTGGCCGCGGCTGCTTGAGCATTTTGCGTGACCGTGAGGAGGTGGCCCAGGGCGTCGTAGCCATACTTGGTCCAAAAGCCGGTTACGGAATTGGACTGGTTACACGTTCCGGACCCGGTTGCCTGCGTCATCTCGCACACCGCCGTGAGTCTTCCGAGACCATCGTATTCAAGCTGCTTTTTGAAAGTCTGTCCGCCACTCACGGCTTGTAAGACGTCGTTGTTCGTGTATGTATAGGAGACCTGCCCACCATTTGCATCCGTAACGGTCAGCACCCGCCCAAGCGCGTCATACGTTGTCTGCGTGCCCGGAGCGCTGGAACTGGTCCCGCCAGCCGCAGCGCTGAACGGCATTGTGGATCGCGAAGGTCTGCCCATGTTGTCATAATCGATCTCTGTCGAGTCGTAGTTCGTGGCACCCGGCCCTTGCAAGCGTTGGCTTAGGATGGGCCGCCCGAAGCCATCCACGGTGGTCCGAGAATCGGAAACGGAGTTGCCGCTGTTGAAATTCTGCAGAGACGCCTCGACAGAAGTCTGCCCGATGTAGCTCAGATCCGTCTGGTTGCTGAGCTGATCGAGGACGTTCGCGGGCCGCCAGAAATCAGAGTCGGTGTAGTTTGACGTGACGTTGTTGCCGTTCTCGTCAGCGACTTGAGTTGCAATGCCGCCGGTGCAATTCGATGTTATGGAGCGGGAGAGGCTCAACGGCTCATTGATGGTTGTGGCGAATGAATTCCCGCACGAAAGGGAGCCGTAGACATACGTGGTCTGCGCGTTGTTAACGTCCGTGACAACGTAGGGGTTGCCAGTGTCGTAGTAGGTGTAAGTCCTGGAAAGCGAGGTCGAGCGGCTGGTTGAGGTGGTAGCTGTGGTCAGATTCCCGCGCGATCCCGTAATAGTAACGTGCTGTGGCGTACCTGACGTGCCCGTGGGTGTTCCTTGGTCGTAAGTGTAAGTCGAAGATGCCAGGGTCGCCTGTGAGCCGCTGCTCCAGTCATAAACCGTCACGGACGATGGTCTGTTCACGATTCCGTTACCCAAGCTCGCATACGAAATAGCCGTTTCGCGAACCAGGTCCGTGTTTCCCGGAGCAGCCCCCATTGTCACCCCGTAGTTGTACTCCTTGTCATCCTTAACTAAACCTGAACTGTTGTACAAGACTTCCGACAACCGTGTCTGACCGTTCGGCAGAGAGCTGTAAACATCCATTTGGGTGAAGGGAGAAGAGACAGCCGTGGTGGTGCAATTCGCATAATTTGCGTTGTAGCACTTTGTGATGGTTGCCAACACAGTGCTTGCTCCCTGGTTGACTACCCGCTGTGTTTCATAGAAATTGTAGGTCGGGTTCGTCGTTGCGCCATCCTTCTGGAAATCAATGAGGGTCACATCGCTCGCTGAACCTGAATTCAATGGGTCTGGTGGCGTAGTTATCTTCGTTTGCCAGTGCGCACCGGAGACTTGCGTCCGCCCGTACTGCCACACTCCGCCGGGGTTCAGCGTGCGTGAAAGGCCAGCGGTACTTCCGTCGGATTCAATGCCCTGCGATCCACCACTATAGGCGTACGTAATTGCTCCGCCTGTCGGCAGCGTTACACTTGCTATTCTGCCCGTTACACAATAACCCGTATACGTGCCCGCCAGTGGAGTACAAGCGCCCGATCCGCCGGGCGTCTGCTCGTATGTGAACTTATATTCGCTGCCGTCCGGAAGCCGAATGTTGTCCACTAATGCATTGCTCAGACGCCCGTATTCACTGACCCCAGAAACACCGAAATTCGTCTTCACAGTGTACGCCTGGTAATTGAGCGTGTAATTTGCAGCTGAGCCGGAGGGAGCTGTGTAAGAGAAGGTCACAGGACTGCTGCCGGAAACCGTCATCGCGGTCGTGCCCAGAGTGTCCGTGAAAGTTGCGGAGTTCGATGTGCTACTGACCGAGATTTGATTTCCGTTGGCGTCGGTGACTGACGAAGAGCTACCTGAGTAGCCGCCTGTCAAGTTTACCGGCGGGTTCAGAATCGTTCCTGCCCGTGTCGTAATCGTATGGGTTCCGACCCCCTGTCCGTTGAGTGTCGCGTTAACCGTCACACCTGACCCGTCGGTCGCCGTCGCACTCATACTGCTTCTGGTACCGAAAGAACAGTTGTATGGGTCATAGACCAGTCGCGCCTGAAGGCCCGGCCCAAAGATATGTACCACCCCCCAGGGATCGTAATACGTCCAACCTCTGTATTCGGTTGATTGATGGCCGGACTGGTCGTCACAGTTCTGATGGAACACGTAGTAGCTGATGTACCCAGTGCGCACGGCAGACTGTGCCGTCCATCCCCAATTGAAGGCCGGCTGCCAAACCAGTTGGCCACTTACCGATACGGGAGACCAAACTGAGCTGTCGTACGCTAAGGTGTATGAAAACGGCATGCCCCTTCCCGCTTTGTACAATATGGGAACGGAAAAGTGCACATTAAGATTCCCCAGGTTCACGGTGTCAAACGGCCCTCCGCCAAAACTCCCGAAAGGCGGTGCGCCCGTCGCCACCTGCCCTGACGCAATCCCGGTTCCGAGGATAAGGATGATGAACGGTGTAGTAAGCCAAGTACGGAATTTCATGATCTCTCTCCTTGCGTCATCGCTCGTCTAGTTGATTGCGAAATCCGACAGCGGCAGACCGGTATTGAAAGAGGCACCAGAAATAGTTATATCGACGAGCACGTTCCCTTGCAGAGATCTCTCAATGTGCGTCGGAACCACTACGCCGTTGAAGACCTGATAATTGAAGAAATCAACCTCTATGAGAAGGCTCGCGCTCGAATTGTCCGGGTGCGCGTTGAAGACGGTCGCGACCGGCAAAAGCGTGGTTGCATCGAGGTAAAAATCCATCGTGCTCAACTGCTGCGGGCTCGGAACCAGGCCCGCTGGATTCGGCTGATATATGTAGGACTGAATGTGTTGGACGGCTGCCCCGTTTCGAGTTTCTTGGCCGACATAGGTAAGGACCACATTGGGGCCCGCCGCGAGCGACCCGAGCACAGGGAAAAACCAGACGGCATCCGTGGCACAGTTTTGGGAAGCAAACAGGCCAGATTTGCCGCTCGGGGCAATCCATTCCCCTTGGGCCACGCCTGTAGATGCGTCGCGAATCTCCGAGCGTGTTCCGTTGGGGAGGGCGAAGTCCATGCGGCTTTCGCCAGTGCCCAACGCGAGTAGAGTGGCTGTCCCATTCGCGGGAGGTCCCCAACCTGACCAAGCAACATTGCCGGTCAGCGTCACGTCGCCGATGGCGTTTCCGCCGGTCAACGCGGCGATTGATTGGGACGCGAAGGCTAACGCTTGAGGATCACTGCCAGGAGCCTGAGAGAACAGAGATGTTGAGCCGATGAGAACCAGCAGGAATAGCAAGAAGTTGCGAACAGCGGGAACCTGCATAATCTCCCCTTTCTTAGAAACACCGCAAATGCACCCAAACACCTAAGCAGGCGCGTTCGCTCACCCGACCCGTTTGGATGCGGGCGAGCATCGGTCGTAAAGGGAAGAATCCCGCTAAGAAAGCCTCAGAGACAGCTTGAGAGTCAAAACCTTTCCTGCAAGATTGCGGAGAAATTTAGACGAATTACAAAGCAGTGTCAATAAAAAAGAATGCAATTACGCTGATGCGTGACGAAACTCACGGCGACCGCCTACCAAAGCCTCGGAGTCAGAAACGGCAGCCGATTGATCGGATCGGGGTCGCCACCCAGTTCGACGCCCGCCATGTCCGCCCTTCGCTGTGGCTGACTGAAATAAACAACATGGCAACCGCCCAACCCTTCCACCTGTGCCTCTCGAAAACCTCGAAATATCTGAGCGGACGGGAGTTATACTTCTTTCCTAAATTCCAATCCTCCAATGCTCATTTTTCTGACCACACTCCTCGTCACTCTGTGCTCGATCTTCCGCTCACACGCTGCCCTCGAAATTGAGAACTTGGCTCTGCGCCACCAAATCGGCGTGCTTCAGCGGTCGGCGAGAAAACGCCCGAAACTGACCTCAGGGGACCGCTTGCTCTGGGTCTGTCTGGCCCGCCTCTGGCGCGGTTGGCGCTCGACGCTGGTCATCGTCAAGCCCGAAACGGTTGTGGCTTGGCATCGCAAGGGCTTTCGCCTATTTTGGACTTGGAAGGTTCGGCGCGGACAACCCGGACGCCCCGTCATTGCCCGCGAGACCCGAGATCTGATCCGCGAGATCTGATCCGCGAGATCTGATCCGCAAGATGTGCCGAGAGAATCCCAGTTGGGGTGCACCACGCATTCACGGTGAACTTGTCAAACTCGGCATCGACATCGGCGAGAGCAGTGTCAGCAAATACATGGTGCGCAGCCCTAAATCGCCGGCTCAGACGTGGCGCACTTTCCTGGAGAACCACCTCACGCAGCTGGTCTCCGTCGATTTCTTCACTGTCCCCACCGTCCGTTTCCACGTCCTTTATGTGTTTCTGATCTTGGCCCATGACCGGCGTCGCATTCTTCACTTCAACGTGACCGCCCATCCGACCGCAGAGTGGACGGACAGCAACTGCGGGAAGCGTTTCCCTTTGACCAATTCCCGCGCTACCTGCTGCGGGACCGCGATGCGATCTTCGGCAATGACTTCAGAGATCAGGTGCGAGACATGGGCATCGAGGAAGTGCTGTCCACCCCGCGTTCGCCTTGGCAGCGAGCGTATGTGGAGCGGGTGATTGGTTCCATCAGGCGCGAGTGCCTCGATCATGTAATCGTGTTCCATGAAAGCTCGCTACGCCGAACCCTCGCTTCCTATTTCGACTACTATCATCGATCCAGAACGCATCTCTCCTTGAGGAAGGACTCGCCCGAGCCACGACCCATTCAGCCGCCGGAAATCGGGTCAGTCGTGGCGGTGCCCCAGGTCGGTGGACTGCACCACCGCTACGAACGACGGACCGCCTGAAACAGCTGTGGGCTAAAGCGCTACTTCTGCTGATTTCGCGACTCTGAATCACGTGTCAAACGCATCTGCTCGGTCCTGCGAAATCCGTGTCCAAACTGCGCTCACTCGCACACGGTGCCTCGACGAATTTCGTTCACCAGACTCGAGTAGGTCCTCGAACCCCTTCGAGATTCGCCGTTTGCTGGCGGAACGACATCTGCGAACGCGCTGCACAGGATTTTCGTTAGGGACAATCCTAAGATTTCCTGCCCTTCATCTACCGCCAAGAATACTCGATGTGATAGCGACGGCGTTTTGGAAACCGACCCCAGAGGCTGCCGTCTCAGACTAGACTGCTTTTCACCCGTTATTGCCACCACCCTTCCTCCTGTTTTCATGATTTGCCTCTTTGCGAAGAAGGCAGGATTTGTACTGAAATGTGAAGGGAATAGGCAGCCAATTTCGTTGTATTGGGTATGTACCGGGAGCAGCTACAACGGCTCCTTAGCCGTCTCATGCTCGCGTTACGGATGAAACGGCGGTTCACCCTCTCAGAGTGCTATCAACTACTCCAACTGGCAGAAGCGATCATTGAGCACGGGCGAATGATCCAGGCGTACCACGGTCACCCTGCGCCAGAGGCGGTTGTCGAGATTCCAGAATTGGCACGCCGGTTCCGAGAGACGCCGAAAACTATTAAGAACGCGCTCCTGCTGCTGAGAGAGATGGGTCGTGCTGAGCCTGTCCCTTCGCACGGATATTGGAAACTAAGATTGGCTGATCCTCTCCTCAGCGGTCGCAAAATGCCGTGGCAGGACTACAAGGAACTCTGTATTGACATGGATGGAAAACGTGAGACGCATTAAATGACCCCAGCCACTGAGAGACGAAGGAGCGCATCTCCTGCGGAAGCAACAGTGTGGCAATGTCTGCCCTCGCAAGCACGCTTGAGATATTAGAGGTCGTTCTCGGACGGCAGGGAATGTCCTCTGGCGGTGCCGCGTGCTCCTCTCTCCGAGGGCGTTGAGTCGCACCGCTTCTTTTTCCAAAGCAAATCATGGGGCTAGCCCAGGAGTGCCACCATCTGGCACGCAGGAGCCCTTCACGAAGTTTGGGACAGTGGTCTAGATTGGAATTGAGCAGACCTCGGGGGAGGGGCTGTTCGACCGGGCGTCCCGCGACTCTAACCGGAGTCTGGGGCGCTTTCGTTTTTTCGCCCCCCCGTGCTGGACTGCGCCGCACGCCTTCGTCATCTGCCCAACCTGCTGATATATCCGTACTCCTCCCCAACAGTGAACCTCGCTTTGGCATGAGGTTTGTGTCAAGCTGTGATTATGGCAGAGAAACGCACCAAAGCCGACAGACTAGAACGGCAAACTGAACAACTGGGGAAGAGGGTAGATCGCCATCCCGACGAGATCGAGAGACGCTCGTCAATACTCGCACCGAAGGGGGACGAGCCGAGTGTCCTGATCCCGATTGAGCAGCAGATTCAGCAACGCGCCTACGAACTTTACGAGCAGCGCGGGAGGATAGACGGTCACGACTGGGACGACTGGCTTCAAGCCGAGTACGAGATAAGGGGCGGGCGGGCTAACACGGCAGCGGCATAGCTGCTGGCAATCCTCAAGCGGGGTTGGCGAGTCTCCGGGACTTGTCGCTGGTGATCGCACAGTCGGATGATCCTTTCGCTGTACGCTTCTAGAGATTCAGAGTGGACCTGCATTCGGCGTCACCGGGGTACTCTGCTACTGGAAACGAAGGGTGGATCGGTCAGCGGGAGAGGGGTAGCCACCAGAATATCCTTTCGGGCTAATTCTCCGCTCGCCAGTCAATGCATCCGACAACAGCACTTGACACCACAGTTCTGTGCTACTAAGCTGAACGTCATTTCCCCGAAAGACCAATACCAGTGAGGCATCTCATGCCCAGCGTTGCCCCAGCCGCACGCGCAGCCTACGTGGTTGAATCCATAGCAGGGCTTCAAAGACTTCAGCGCGAGATGGCCCGTGTGTCGCAACGAGACGAGAGTTACGAGAGCAAAAAGCGCGCTCTTCAGGCTGCTATTCAAGAGCTGCTGGAGATTTATTTCCGCCAACGTGCAGTGAGCGCGGGACGGTCTCTTCGGCACGTCTCCTGTCCGCCTAGCCCTGCGCGCCCCACCGTCACTCAGAGCCGGATTGTTGGTACTATCGCGATGTCTCCATTTAAAACGAGAGTTCGGGCTTCTTCCCTACAAGATTTCCAGGTGGACTAGCGAATCCTGGGAGCGCGGAAACGGTTCGCAGCGTTCTCTGCTTCCTCAATGGAGAGATGATGCGTCACTTTGCCCAATGGCCGGATCAACGGCGACCACCTCCATCTGATCCTTGTCTCGCCGGAGTGACCCTGCGTAGCACGTGGCTTCTTCGCTATCCGAAGCCTGCTTTCCGGGTGGGTTGCCGATTTTGACGATGCAGTAGGCAATCACCGCCCCCACATCTTAACTCGCATCAACAATTTGGTGTTGGTGCGAACAAATTGCGAAACTCCGTGACAAGGAAAGCTAGAAAAGAATCTGGTTCTCAAGGTTGCCCGGTGAGAGTAGACTTCCTGCGCCATGCTGAGTTTGGATCAGATCCAGCGAGAACTCAAGGCCATTGACGAGTTTGACGCTGTGTTTTTGGCCGAGCGCGACCATACTCTTCAAGATGTCGTCGGATTCAGGGAGCGCCAGAATCGCAGGCGGGAATTGCTCGAACTCGCCAAGGCTCAGGGAGCGGAGCACTAATCAATCGTGGGACTGCCGTGGCAGGGCCTTATCAAGTTGGTAAACCCGCGCCGCGCGATAGTCGATGTCCTCCACGCAGGCCGATCCCCCAGCTTGGCCGCTCTCAGTCTTCGCACCAGTTGTGGTGCGCAAGAATTCTGTTGTCAAGGACTGAGCCTCAGAAATAACGCGCAAAAACAATCCTAATCCCTCTTTTCTAGGGATCATATTGCTCGCTTGGGGATCGTTTCCCGAAACTGCTGCGCGGTCCGAAAGGATCGAATCGAAACGGAAAGCCCGACTTCTCCGTTGTTTACGCCACTGGGATCTGCGTATCACAACGGATTGCCAACCACGTCCCCGCTGCTACCACATCAGTCCTTCGTTGCTCTCTTAAAGAACGTCCTCCATCCTGGAGATCCGGCAACGCGAACCACGCTGACCATTTCCCAATCCTGCGCGCCGAGCTTGCTTGCCTGGTCGATAACATCTTGCTCGTTATCTCGCCTGTCTCCGGAGCATTTGATAAATTCAGAGCGACAGTCTGGCTTCGCGACCGGCCATTTGCAGAGCCGGTAACAGTACGGTGAGCGAGTGCCGGAGCCTCCATTGGTTCGAGGTCGAGGCCGTGATCGCCCACAGCCACGCCAGCAACGACAATACGACAGCGAAATAAAAGGTGTCGAGCAATATCTTGCAACACAGGGAAACAATCACTAGGTTTGTCGCGGGGGGGATCCTCCTGATTCGACATTGTGCAATGCCTTGACGGGACTCTCTGATCGCAGCCAGCGAGCAGTTGCGGCACTTAAGGTTTGAGCTCTCGGAGATAACGCAAGACCGAATAGCTCTCGACACGGGCTCCGGCCTTCGTGAAATATTCGAGCCAATACTCGCGCAGTCGCTTCCAATAAACGATTGGCCTGCCTGCGTTATCGGCTCCCAGGACATACACCTCGACGTTTCGCAAACGTGCAATCAGATCCTTCTTTTCCGTTTTGCCAAGCGCTGCCCTGGCGTCGAGTTTCGTCGGAGTTTCCAGATTAAGGTCCGTAGTATCCTGGCGCATGTCGGAAAGGATGACCAACACATCTTTCCAGCCGCTCGTTCTCTCGTGAAACAGTTGGTCCGCAAGCAGTAGAGCGCCGAGAATATCCGAGTGCGAAAACGCACCATGTAAGTGTTCGATTCGTCTCTGCCAAGTGCGCACCAATTGTTGTCGTGCACTGGTCAGCCTTTCGTGGAAGTATCCTTCGTCACCGCCAACGTCGGCAGACAACAAAATGTAGGGCTGGGCAAAGCTAGCGGGTTTGTCTAGAAGTTGCCGCTGATATGCACGAGCTTCACGTCGCGGAGATCAGGGCAACATAGAATCGCGCCGTTCGTCCATCTTCAGAAGTTTCATTCGCATTCAAACCACATTTCCTTTTTGAACTCTGAGTAAGTGGTTGTATGATCGCGCTTATAGAGTTAGACACCAGGGTATTCAAGGGGAGATGCGCGTATACTACTGCCGTCATCAAGAAGGAGATTCCATATGACCACCCTGATCACAGACTTGGCTTCCTGTGTATGTTGTCCATTCCTATCCACCTCTCCCAGTAGCATGCAGCATGAGGACCGGGGCTTGCGCCCTCGAGGCAAAACTCCGCGGCGGACGCCGGTAGGGGGTTTGGCCTCGTTGTGCATGGCGCTATTGCTAGTGGGCGCGCTGTGCGTCCCGGCGCACGCGCAGCTTCCAAGAATTACTTTCGCCGGCTTCACGACCACGGTTGCGGTCAGCGGGCTCGTTGCCCCGAACGGCGTGGCGGTGGATGGAGCGGGCAATATCTTCATCGCGGATAGCAGCCTTAACAGTGTCATAGAGGTTCCGGCGGGCTGCACCAGCAGCACCTGCCAGACAACCGTGGGCACTGGACTGAGCGGCCCGTTCGGTGTGGGGGTGGATGGAGCGGGCGATGTGTTCATCGCGGATACCTTCAACAACCAGGTGGTGGAGGTGCCGGTGGGCTGCCTGCCCAACTCCTGCCAGACCATAATAGGCA
>Ga0209698_10005147_pt1 | contig 14213 bp, 21 predicted proteins | sample LitLauG_LLR_2012_FD_187203 | JGI IMG/M metagenome (GOLD analysis project Ga0209698, IMG submission 187203) | Freshwater sediment microbial communities from Pennsylvania, USA - Little Laurel Run_MetaG_LLR_2012 (SPAdes) (version 2) | ecosystem: Environmental > Aquatic > Freshwater > Creek >... | reverse complement strand
AGCTTGTCGATCTTGTCGTACTCGATCTCGGGGAAGATGATCTGTTCCTTCAGGCCGATGCTGTAGTTGCCGCGGCCGTCGAAGGCCCGCCCGGAGACGCCGCGGAAGTCGCGCACGCGCGGGAAGGCGATGGTGATCAGGCGGTCGAGGAACTCGTACATGCGCTCGCCGCGCAGCGTCACCATGCAGCCGATCGGCAGGCCCTGGCGCACCTTGAAGTTGGCGATCGCCTTGCGCGTCTTGGTGACGACCGGCTTCTGCCCGGCGATGCGCGTCATGTCGGCCACCGCGGCGTCGATGTTCTTCTTGTCGTTGACCGCGTCGCCCACGCCCATGTTCAGCGTGATCTTGGTGATGCGCGGCACCTGCATGTTCGTCTTGTAGCCGAACTTCTTGGTCAGCTCCGGGACGATCTTCTCGCGGTAGGTCTCTTGCAATCGGGCCATGGTCGGGTCCTCTGCTGCGCCGTCGGTGTCGCGGTCCGGGATCAGGCGCGGCTGCCGACCGCGGCACCGCTGCGCTTGAACACGCGCATCTTCTGGTCGCCGGTGGTGCGGATGGTGGCGCGCTCGCCCTTGCCCGAGGCCGGGTTGTAGAGCATGACGTTGGACTGGTCGATCGGCATGGTCTTGTCGGTGATGCCGCCGGTGACCTGCTTCATCGGGTTGGGCCGCACGTGCTTCTTGACCACGTTGACGCCCTCGACGAGCAGGTGCTGCGCGTCGATGCGCTCGAGGACCACGCCGCGCTTGCCGCGGTCCCGGCCGGTGATGACGACGACCTCGTCGCCCTTGCGTATGCGTTGCATCGGATTTTCCTCGTCTGGCATGGCGCCCGCGGCGCCCCGTCCTGCGGCCCCTACAGCACTTCCGGGGCGAGCGAGACGATCTTCATGAACCGCTCGGTGCGCAGCTCGCGGGTCACCGGCCCGAAGATGCGCGTGCCGATGGGTTCGAGCTTGTTGTTCAGCAGGACGGCGGCGTTGCGGTCGAACTTGATCGCCGAGCCGTCGACGCGGCGCAGGCCGCTGGCCGTGCGCACCACGACGGCGCTGTAGACCTCGCCCTTCTTGACCCGGCCGCGCGGCGCCGCATCCTTGACCGTCACCTTGATGACGTCGCCGATGTTGGCATAGCGGCGCTTGGACCCGCCCAGGACCTTGATACACATCACCGCCCGCGCGCCGGTGTTGTCGGCAACGTCGAGCATCGTCTGCATCTGAATCATCGTTCTTCCCAACTTTTCCCGACGCGCGCCGGCCTGCCGGGCGCTGGCCCGGGGCGACGGCCGCCGCGGCGGTCAGTCTTGGTCCCGTTCGGGGAGGCGGAGCGCGCCGGGACGCGTTCCGGAGTTCGCCGGCCTTGCCCTGGGCGCGGCGGCCCCGAAGGGCGGCACGCCGCGGCGCCTGCCGGGGTGTTGCCAGCCGCGTAGCCCGGATGTTCCCGGCACCGCGGCGCACATGGTTTGCACCAAGTGAGCTTTGGATTCTAACCTGCTTTCAGGTCGCTTGGCAAGCGACCCGCCCGACGGCCCGGGGGCCAGCGCGCCGGGCTTTGCAAGACCGCGCCGGCGGCGGAGAATCGGCACGATTCCGGGCCCGGCCGGGGTGCCGCGGCGGCGCCCGGGCCGGCTGCTCCGGAAAGCCGGGCCATCGCCCACCGTGCCGCCGGGCGCGGCCGATGGAGCGCCCCGGCTGCCTTGCCGAAAGCGTCCCAGGACATGCCTCCACTGCCCCAACTGCTGTGCCTGGCCTACGGCGGCGTCCGGCCCGAATTCAGCGCGCCGCCGCGCTGTTCGGGCGCCGTGGCGACGGTGTGCGGCCAGGTGCGGATCGGCAGCGGCGCGCAGCTGGGCGAGGACGCGGTGGTGCGCGGCGACGGCCACGAGATCCGGATCGGCACCGATTTCTTCCTCGGCGAGCGCTCCAGCGTCCATGTGGCCCATGAAAGGCTGCCGACCCTGATCGGCAACAACGTCACGGTCGGGCGCCATGCCGTGCTGCGCGCCTGCCGGGTCGGCGACGGCTGCGTGCTCGAGGACCGGGTGACGGTCCTGGATGACGCCCAGCTGGGCGCCGGCTGCGTGATCGAGGGCAATTCGGTGGTGCCGGGCGGTGCCGTGCTCGAGGGCGGAACGCTCTATCGCGGTACGCCGGCGCGCGCCGTGCGGCGCCTGGAACCGGGCGAGCTGCTGCGCCTGCGCGGGCGCGTGCGCAATGCGGCGGCGCGCGAAGGCGATGCGCAGGAAGCGCCGCGCCGCGCGCCGCAGGCCACCGCCGACCAGGGCTTCCTCGCGCTGACCGCGCAGGTCGAAGGCGCGCTGCGGATGGCCAGCGATGCCGGGGTGTGGTTCGGCGCGCGGCTCGACGGCGGCAGCCAGGGGATCCGGGTCGGCGATGGGTCGAGCCTGCATGACAATTGCCAGGCCCATGCGATCTCGCGCCCGCTGGAGATCGGCGCCGGGGTCACCGTGGAGCACAACGTCGCGCTGCACGACTGCCGCATCGGCGACCGGGCGCTGATCGGCGCCTCGTCTTTCCTCAACGCCGGGACGGTGGTCGAGGACGACGTCATCCTGCAAGCCGGCAGCCTGACGCTGCCGCACCAGGTGCTGCACGGCGGCTGGTCATGGGGCGGGCGCCCGGCCCGGGCCCTGGCGCCGCTGTCCGAGCAGGACCGCCTGCGCATCGCCGACAGTGCGCGCATCTGGCGCGGCTACGCCGCGGGCTTTCGCGACTCGTTCGCGCAGTTCGTCGCCGACCGCGACCTCGGCGACCGGCCGGCCTGAGCGCCGTCGCCGCCCGCGACGGCGGCGATCGGCCGGTCCGGGTGCAGGGGCGGCGCGGCGGCGGCGCGTGCCGCAAACGAAAAGGCCCGCCGGCGTGCCGCCCGGCGGGCCTGCAGGGGCGCGACCGCGGGTCTCAGGCGCGCGCGGCCTCGACGACGCGGGTCACGGTCCAGAACTTGGTGCGCGACAGCGGGCGGGTCTCGGCGATCTCGACCAGGTCGCCCTCGTTGATCTGGTTGCTCGCATCGTGGGCGTGCAGCTTGGTCGAGCGCACGACGTACTTGCCGTACACCGGATGCTTGACCCGGCGCTCGACCAGCACCGTGACGGTCTTGTCCATCTTGTTGCTGATGACTCGGCCGACCAGGGTGCGCTGGACGGTCGCCGCCGCGGCGGCCGGTTCGGTCTGGGCAGGGGACATCATTTGGCCTTCGCTTTCTCGGTCATCACGGTGCGCACGCGGGCGATGTCGCGGCGCAGCTTGCGCAGCTGGGTGTGGTCCTGCAGCTGCTGGGTCGCCCGGGCCATGCGCGCGGAAAACTGCGCCTTGAGCAGGTCCTTGAGCTCGGTCTCGAGCGCGACGTCGTTCTTGGCGCGCAGTTCCTTGGCTTCCATATGCATCCCCTCTGGCGGACTCACGAGCCCAGCTGGCGCGCGACGAAGACGGTCTTCAAGGGCAGCTTGGCGGCGGCCAGCGTGAAGGCCTCGCGGGCGATCGACTCGGCCACGCCGTCCATCTCGTACAGCACCTTGCCGGGCTGGATCTGCGCCACGTAGTACTCCGGATTGCCCTTGCCGTTGCCCATGCGGACCTCGGCCGGCTTCTGCGAGATCGGCTTGTCCGGGAAGATGCGGATCCAGACGCGGCCGCCGCGCTTGATGTGGCGCGAGATGGCGCGCCGCGCGGCCTCGATCTGGCGGGCGGTCAGGCGGCCGCGTTCGGTGGCCTTGAGGCCGAATTCGCCGAACGAGACCTTGGCACCGCGCGTGGCCAGGCCGCGGTTGCGCCCCTTGTGGTCCTTGCGATACTTGCGTCGTGCGGGTTGCAGCATGGTGGTTCTCCGGGGGGCCGGGTGGCGACGGCCCCTGGCTGTTCCTGTCGGGTTGCGGCGCGGACGCGGGCTACTTCGGCCCGCCCTTGTCGTCGGCCGGCTTGACCTCGACCTTGGCCGGCGCCTTGCGCACGCGCTTGACCGCGGGCTTGGCCGCTTCGTCGGCCGGCGCGGCCGCGACATCGGCGGCCGGCGCGGCGGTTGCCGCCGGGGCCGGGGTCTCGGCCGCGGCGGCCTCGGGCTTGCGCGGCGCGCGGCGCGGCGCGCCGGTGCGCGGCGGCGCCGGGCGCTCGCCGGCGGGGCGGCGCGGCGGCCGGCGGTCGTCGCGCTCCGGGGCCGGGGCGTCGGCGGCGGCGGCGGTCTCGGCCAGGCCCAGCGTGTCGCCCTTGTAGACCCAGACCTTGACGCCGATCACGCCGTAGGTGGTCTTGGCCTCGGAGAAGCCGTAGTCGATGTCGGCGCGCAGCGTGTGCAGCGGCACGCGGCCCTCGCGGTACCACTCGGTGCGCGCGATCTCGATGCCGTTGAGCCGCCCGGCGCTCATGATCTTGATGCCCTGGGCGCCCAGGCGCATGGCGTTCTGCATGGCGCGCTTCATGGCGCGGCGGAACATGATGCGCTTCTCGAGCTGCTGGGTGATCGAATCGGCGATCAGCTGCGCGTCGAGCTCGGGCTTGCGGATCTCGTCGATGTTGACGTGCACCGGCACGCCCATCATGCGCTGCAGTTCGCCCTTGAGGGTCTCGATGTCCTCGCCCTTCTTGCCGATGACCACGCCGGGGCGCGCCGAGAAGATCGTGATGCGCGCGTTCTTCGCCGGGCGCTCGATCAGGATGCGGCCCACCGAGGCGTTGCGCAGCTTGCGCCGCAGGAATTCGCGCACCCGCAGGTCCTCGCCGAGCATGCGGCTGAACTCCTTGCCGGTGGCGAACCAGCGCGAGTTCCAGTTGCGCGAGACGGCGAGCCGGAAGCCGGTGGGATTGATCTTTTGGCCCATGCGATACCTACTCTTTCTTTCCGTCGCCGACCGCGATGTAGATGTGGCAGCTCTTCTTGCTGATGCGCGTGCCGCGTCCCTTGGCCCGCGCCGCGAAGCGCCGCAGGGTCGGGCCCTGCTCGACGTAGATGCTCGTGATGCGCAGCTCGTCGATGTCGGCGCCGTCGTTGTGCTCGGCGTTGGCGATGGCCGATTCGAGCAGCTTGCGGATCAGGCCGGCCGCCTTCTTGGGGGTGAAGGCCAGGATGTTGAGGGCCTTGTCGACGGGCTTGCCGCGCACCAGGTCGGCGACCAGCCGGCCCTTCTGGGCCGACAGCCGCGCGCCGCGATAGGACGCCGTGGTTTCCATGCTCGATTCCCCCTACTTCTTCTGCGGCGACGCCGTCTTGCGGTCGGCGGCGTGGCCCTTGAAGGTCCGCGTCAGCGCGAATTCGCCGAGCTTGTGGCCGACCATCTGCTCGCCGATGTAGACCGGCACGTGCTGCTTGCCGTTGTGCACGGCGATCGTCAGCCCGATGAAATCCGGGACGATGGTCGAGCGGCGCGACCAGGTCTTGATGGGGCGCTTGTCCTTGGTCGACTGCGCCGTCTCGACCTTCTTGAGCAGGTGCCCGTCGACGAACGGGCCTTTTTTCAGTGAGCGTGACATGAGGGGTTCCTCGTCGCGTGGCGGGGGGCGGCGTTCACTTGCGGTAGCGCCGCTGCACGATCATGTTGTCGGTGCGCTTGTTGTTGCGCGTGCGATAGCCCTTGGTGAGCTGGCCCCACGGGCTGACCGGGTGGCGCCCGGTGCCGGTGCGGCCCTCGCCGCCGCCGTGCGGGTGGTCGATGGGGTTCATGGCGACGCCACGCACCGTCGGCCGGATGCCGCGCCAGCGGATCGCGCCGGCCTTGCCGAACTGGCGCAGGTTGTTCTCTTCGTTGCCGACTTCGCCCACCGTGGCACGGCATTCGATGAGGACCTTGCGGATCTCGCCCGAGCGCAGGCGCAGCTGGGCATAGCTGCCCTCGCGCGCCAGCAGCTGCACCGACGTGCCGGCCGAGCGCGCCAGCTGGGCGCCCTTGCCGGGGATCATCTCGATGCAGTGGACCGTGGTGCCGACCGGGATGTTGCGCAGCGGCAGCGCGTTGCCGACGCGGATCGGCGCCTCCTGGCCGCTCATGAGCTGCGTGCCCACGGCCAGGCCCTTGGGCGCGATGATGTAGCGGCGCTCGCCGTCGGCATAGCACAGCAGCGCCAGGTGGGCGGTGCGGTTCGGGTCGTATTCGATGCGCTCGACGCGCGCCGGGATGCCATCCTTGGCGCGGCGGAAATCGACGACGCGGTAGTGCTGCTTGTGGCCGCCGCCCTTGTGCCGCGTGGTGATGCGGCCGAGGTTGTTGCGGCCCGAGCCGCGGATCTTCTTTTCCGTGAGCGGGAAGTACGGGTCGCCCTTGTGCAGGTGCGCGTGGACCACCTTCACCAGGGCCCGGCGCCCGGCCGACGTCGGCTTGACCTTGACGAGTGCCATTTACTTCACTCCCTCGGCGAAGTTGATTTCCTGGCCTTCCTTGAGGCAGACGTAGGCCTTGCGCAGGTCGCTGCGGCGGCCCGGCGTGCGGCCGAAGCGCTTGGCCTTGCCGGCGCGGTTGAGGATCTGCACAGACTCGACCTCGACCTTGAACAGCAGCTCGACCGCGGCTTTGACCTCCTGCTTGGTCGCGTCCTGGATCACCTTGAAGGCGACCTGGTTGTGCTTTTCGGCGATGAAGGTCGATTTTTCCGAGACCACCGGCGCGAGCAGCACGGTGTAGAGACGTTCGTTGATCATGCCTGCCCCCACAGTTGCTCGAGCGTGGCGATGGCCGGACGGGTCAGGACCACCTTCTCGTAATGGATCATCGAGACCGGGTCGACATGCCGCGTCTCGACCACCATGACGTGCTTGAGGTTGCGCGCGGCCAGGTACAGGTTCTCGTCGATGCTGTCGGTGACGATGAGCACCGACTCGAGGCCCATGGCCTTGAGCTTGGCGGCCAGCAGCTTGGTGCGCGGCGCCTCGACCGACAGGTCGTCGACGACCACCAGGCGGTCGTCGCGCGCCAGCTTGGACAGGATGGAGCAGACGCCCGCGCGGAACATCTTGCGGTTGACCTTGTGCGAGAAGTTCTCGTCGGGCGAGTTCGGGAAGGTGCGGCCGCCGCCGCGCCACAGCGGGCTCGAGCTCATGCCGGCGCGGGCGCGGCCGGTGCCCTTCTGGCGCCACGGCTTCTTGGTGGTATGGGCGACCACCGTGCGGTCCTTCTGCGCCCGCGTGCCCTGGCGCGCATTGGCCTGGTAGGCCACGACGATCTGGTGCACCAGGGCCTCGTTGTAATCGCGGCCGAACAGCGTGGCCGGCGCGGCGAAGGTCGCGGTGGCCTTGCCTTGGTCGTTGAATACTTTCAGTTCCATCGCGCCGCCCCTTTATGCCTTGACCGCCGGCCGCACGACCACCGCGCCGCCGCGCGAACCCGGCACGGCGCCCTTGATGAGCAGCAGCTGGCGCCCGGCATCGATGCGGGCGATGACCAGGTTCTGCGTCGTGCGGCGCACGTCGCCCAGGTGCCCGGCCATGCGCTTGCCCGGCATGACCCGGCCCGGATCCTGGCGCATGCCGATCGAACCCGGCGCGTTGGTCGAGACCGAATTGCCGTGGGTCGCGCGGTTCGAGGAGAAGTGGTGCCGCTTGATGGCCCCGGCGAAGCCCTTGCCGATGGTCACGCCGGTGACATCGACCTTCTGCCCGACCTGGAACAGTTCGACGCCCAGCGCGCTGCCGGGTGCCGGCGCGGCGTCGGGCTTGGCGTCGGCAGGCAGGCGGAACTCGCGCAGGACCTGGGCGCCTTCGGCGCCGGCCTTGCCCAGATGTCCGGCCAGGGGTTTGGTGATGCGCGAGGCGCGGCGCTTGCCGGCCGCGACCTGGACCGCGCGATAGCCGTCGGTCTCGATGGTGCGGACCTGGGTGACCCGGTTGTCGGAGACGTCGACCACCGTCACCGGCACGGATTCGCCCTCGTCGGTGAAGATGCGCGTCATGCCGACCTTGCGACCGAGCAGGCCCAGCGGCGACTTCGCTTCCGTCGTCATTGTTATCTCCAGCCCGGCTACGATTGGCCGGGAGTGAAATTGAATCGTGCCGCCTGGGGCAAGACCGGCGCCCGGGCCGGCGCCCGGCGCGTTCCGCCCGGTTGCGCCGGAGACCGTCCGGTTCCGCCCGATCTTCCGGGCAGCGGCTGCAGCGCGGTTCCGACCGCCGGGTTCCTTAGCGGAAAACCGGCGCCCAGGCGCATGCGAAGCCCGCTATGTTAGCTTGGAAAATCGGCCCGCGCAAGCCGACGGCCGGCGCCGAAAAGCGCCTCAATTTCGTCCGCCGGCCGGCGCGGACAACCGCCGCCGCGCGCCGGTGACACCGGCGCACAGTACCAATGTCCTATTGAGCGGCGCGAGGGCGCGGCTTATGATCGCTTCGCTCGGGCACGCAGACCCGTGGCCCATCAGAAACCCGGTGTGGAGGTCTTAGCCATGATGACGAAGCGGATGGTGTTCGCGGGCCTGCTGGCCTTGTCCGGCACGGTGCTGGCGCAGCAGAGCACCGACCAGACGAAGGAAGAGATGCAGCGCGCGCTGAACCAGCAGGTGATGAACTCGCCGTTCAACGCCGGCGACGTGAAGAAGGCCGAGGCCTACGCCGACGACGCCCTGAAGAAGGGCATCGAGCCGGTGCCGACGCCGCCCCAGTACTGGCAGCCGGGCTGGACCTGCGGCAACCTGACGGGTTACGCGTATTACAACTACTACGATTACCAGAACTGCATCTACTACCACCGCTACTACCACCGCTACTGGTAAGGCGCGTGGTCGGGCGGTTTCATTTTTCAATCCTAGGCAGCAATCCGTAGCCGAATCGGGAAGGGACAGGACGACATGACGATTTTCAAGGGCGCTTCATCGAAGATCACGGCGCTGGCGGCGGTTGCCGCGCTGCTGGGCGGTTGCGCGGCGGTCGAAACCTCGCTCAGCAAGAAGGATCTCGATGTGCAGGCCAAGACCAGCACCGCGGTATTCGTCGAGCCGGTGCCGCGTGACCAGCGCACGATCTACGTCCAGGTGCGCAGCGGCGTCGCCGAGTTCGACCGCGCCTCGTTCAGCCGCTTCGTCAAGAACGCCTTCGCCACCAACGAAGACGCCTACCAGATCGTCGACGATCCCGACCAGGCCCATTTCCAGTGCCTGATCTACGTGCTGAACCTGGAAAAAGCCAGTCCGGACGCCGCCCACGCGGCGCTGCAGCAGGGCTATGTCGATCATGGCACGGTCTTCGCCGGCGCCGCCGCCGGCGCAGTGGTCGGTTCGCGGTCGGGCAATGCCGGAACCGGCGCGGTGGCCGGCGGCATCCTGGCCGCGGGCACCTCGATCATCGCCAACAGCCTGGTGCACGATGTCACCTACATGCTGGTGGCCGACGTCTCGATCCGCGAAAAGGCCGCCAAGGGCGTGCTGGTGCGCAAGGACTCGTCGATCGACGCCAAGATCTCCGACGCCGGCTCGAGCCAGCAGCGGGTCTCCGAGGTCACCGACAAGAAGGAATACCGCGTGCGCATCGTGACCACGGCGAACAAGGCCAACCTCAAGCTCGAGGAGGCGCAGGACCAGATGTTCAGCAAGACCGCGGCGGCGATGTCCGGATTCTTCTGAGCGGCGCAGGCGTTGCACGAAGCCCCGCGATGCGGGGCTTTTTTTCGCCCTTGCGATGGTGATGGTCGTGGTGATGGTGATGGTGATGGCGACCGGCGGCGGCACGAATCCCGGCTGCGCTGGGCCCGCAGCGGCCCCAGGGGGCGCGGTCGGCCCTGCGGGCCGACTGCACTGCGCTGCTCGCGTCGGGGGCGCACGGCCCAACTCGCTGCGCGGCCTGCGGCCGCTACGCTCAGACAGTGGCCGTGAGTCGGAAGACGAGGCGCGCTGCGCGCGCCGCCCCCGCCGCTGCGCTGCTCATCGCACCCCATGGGACCGCTGCGGGCCCAGCGCAGCCGGGATTCGTGGCAGGCGCTACGGTCTGGCGACAATGTCGGGGCTGCGATCCGTGATTCTCACGCCGAGGCGTGCCGAATCGTAAAATGAAACGCGCGCCCATCTATTCGGCGCAGCGGCGCGGCCATTGCATACCATCCTAGTCCTTGGCGGTTACGGGTTCTTTGGCGCGCGGATCAGCGCTTGCCTGGCGCAGGACCGCGACCTTCACCTGATCGTCGGTGGCCGCGATGGCGCCAGGGCGAGCGCGCTCGCCGGATCGATGGGCCTGGAGCCGACGCAGGGCGTCGCGATCGACGCGAACGAGCCGCAACTCGCCGACCAGCTGGCCGAACTGGGCGTCGATACGCTGATCCACACCGCCGGCCCGTTCCAGGGGCAGGACTATGGCGTCGCCCGGGCCGCGATCGCGGCGGGCGCGAACTATCTCGATCTGGCCGACGGGCGTGATTTTGTCGCCGGGATCAGCACGCTGGACGCACAGGCCAAGGCGATGGGCGTGCTCGTGACGAGCGGCGCCAGTTCCTTGCCCGCCTTGTCATCGGCGGTGGTCGACCGGTACCGGGGCCGGTTCCAGCGCCTGGACGCGATACGCATGGGAATCGGATCCGGGGCCCGGTCGCCCGGACTGGCGACGATGCGGGAAGTTTTCGGATATATCGGCAGGCCCTTCGTCCGGCTTGAAAGGGGAGCATGGGTTCGGACACACGGCTGGCAGGATACGAGGCTGGTCCGCTTTCCGGCCCCGGTCGGCCGACGCCTGCTGGGCAGCTGTGACGTTCCGGACCTGAACCTGTTCCCGGTCCGTTACGCAGGCGTCCAGACCGTGACTTTCCATGCCGGATTCGCGAGCGCGGCCGGCCACCTTGTGGTCTGGCTTGCCAGTTTTGCGGTGCGACTCGGCGTCCTTCCGAGCATGGTTCCGCTCGCCCGGCCGCTTCATGGCCTCGCCCGGTGGCTCGAACCCTATGCCAGCGACCGGGGGGCCATGTTCGTGGCCATGGAAGGCGTTGCGGCGGACGGCGCCCATCTCAAGCTGGTCTGGCATCTGCTGGCGGCGCGAAACCACGGACCGTACATTCCGTGCGGCGCGTCGATCGCGCTGGCCCGGGCGCTTGCGGCGGGCGCGGCGCTGCCCAAAGGGGCCATGCCCTGCATGGGCCTGGTCTCGCTGGAACAGGTTCTCGAAGCGCTCGCCGGTTTCGATGTCACGGAATTGCCCGCATGACCGGGTACCTGATCCTGAAATGGCTGCATGTGGTGGGCGGCACGATCTTGTTCGGGACCGGGATCGGCATCGCGTATTTCAAGTGGATCACCGATCGCAGCGGCGACGTGCGGGCGATCCGCGTCGCCGCGGAGCGGACCGTCCTGGCCGACTGGATCTTCACGGCGCCCGCCGTCGTTCTCCAGCCGGTGACCGGCGCCGCGATCGCGTACCTGCTGGGCGTTTCGATCCGCACACCGTGGATCGCAGGAAGTCCGCCCTCCATCGGCGAACGGGTCCGGCCGCGCGTCATCGCGTGTCGAGCAGCCCTTGCGATCGTCGGCAATAGGCCATGGAAGGGTGAATCGCGCTCGTGCCGCGCGGCCATTCGTTTGCAGCCCAAGGAGATCGCTCATGCCTTCGCAATTACGCCTGCACCCGACCTGGGTCCTGGAATCGCGCATCGGCAACCTGGTGCTGATCGCCGGCCTGGGCTGGCTGGTCGCACTCTGCTCGTTGGACGGAAAGACCGTGCACCGCGAAGCTGCGGCCGCCCACCCACCTGGACCGGATGAAACGGCCCGCCGGGATGGCCGGCTCGATCCGGTCGCCGGGCGCGATTCGCCGCCGGTGAGCCGGTGGGACGCGAACTGGATCGAAGTGGGCAAGGCCGGCGGCGAATATTGAATCCGCCGCCCTGCTTGCGGCGCGCCTACTGCGTGACGAGTACGCTGTCGGCTTGGCTGGCCTCGGCAACTCGATCGAGGTAGCTGGGCCGCTGGGCCTGCGGCATCGCGATGTCCCGCGCCGCGACCGGGCCTGGCCGCTCGCCCTGGCCGACCGGCGCGGCCACGGGACGCGCCGCCTGGTGGGCCAGCATGGCTGTGCCGATGACAACCGCGAGCAAGGGTGTGACGACGACATTCAGGCGCGATGTGGCGGGACGGTTCGATTCCATGTGAGCCTCCATGTTCGGTTGGACGGTAGGGGACGCGATGCAGCGAACTGTGCATCGGACCGGCGTCACCGGATAGTGTCGAAGGTCAACCGGGTCGTCCGCTCCGCGCGCGACCCGCAGGACCGCAGGCCGGCCAAGGACGAAAGCGAACGGAGGCGCGATGCACGATGACGGATGGGTCGCAAGGGTTGGATGCGCCGCGGCGCAGCGGCCCGCGGCAGGCCCGCCGCGCGGCGCGACGCCGCCCCCCAGGCGGCTCGTCGCGTTCCGCATCGATCTGGCCTTCCTGGCGGCAGCATTGCTCTGCGGCGTCCGGCTCGAATCCGCCTGGGCCGACACGCTGTTTCGCGCCGACGTGGCGCGCAGCGGGGTCTACCCGGGCGCTGCGCCGCCCGCCATCGACCACGTGCGCTGGGCCTATCGCACCGGCGGGCGCGTCCTGTCCTCGCCGGTGGTCGCCGCGGGCACCGTGTACGCCGGCAGCGCAGACCATTTCTTCTACGCCCTGGCCGCCGAAACTGGGCAGCCGCGCTGGAAATTCCAGACCGGGGCCGGCATCAGCGGCAGCGCCGCCGTGGCGGGCCGTAGCGTCTATTTCCTGAGCCGCGACGGCAACGCATACGCGCTCGATGCCGCCAGCGGTGCGCTGCGCTGGAAATTCGCCACCGGCGGCGAAAGCCGCATGAACCTGGCCGGCCTGTACGGCTGGGCGCCGTCGCGCGAGGTCGTGCCGGATCCCTGGGACTTCTTCCTGTCTTCGCCGCTGGTCGCCGACGGCATGGTGTACTTCGGCAGCGGCGATCACCATGTCTACGCGCTCGACGCGGCGACCGGGCGCCTGCGCTGGAAATTCCGCACGGGCGATGTCGTGCATTCGTCGCCGGCCCTGGCCCAGGGGTTGCTGTACGTCGGCTCCTGGGACGGCACCTTGTATGCGCTGCAAGCGCGCGATGGCCATTTGGCCTGGAAGTTCGCCACGGGAATCGACCCGACGCGTTTCATGCAGGGACTGCCGGCCTCCCCTGCGGTGAGCGATGGCGTGGTGGTGATCGGCAGCCGCGACAACCGGATCTACGGGCTCGATGCGCGCACCGGTCGGCGCCTGTGGGCACAGGAGAACAACGGATCCTGGGTGATCGCCTCGGCGGCGCTGCACGAGGGCACGGCCTACGTGACCACCTCCGACAGCGTCAAGTTCCGCGCGCTCGACCTGCACAGCGGAGCGGTGCGCTTCGAGCTGCCATTCCTGGCCTACAGTTTCTCGTCGCCCGCGCTGGCCGCGGGCCACGCCTACTTCGGCAGTTTCGACGGCCTGGTCTACGACGTCGATCTGGCGGCGCGCCAGGTGCACAGCCGCTTCCAGGTGCCGGCGGCGCGCGCCCATCCGGATCTGCTGAAACCGGACGGCCGCCTCAACCTGGCGGCGATCTACGCCCCGCTGGGCCCCGATGGCAACGGCGACAACACGCTCGACGCGACGATCGTCGCCGTCGACCGGATGCTCGGGCTGGGCGCGGTGCTGGCTAGCCCGGCGGTGGCCGACGGCGCGGTATATGTCGGCAGCGCGGACGGATCGGTCTACGCGCTCGACTAGCGCCGGGCCGGCGGCCGCAGCGCGGTGCGCCGCGGACCGGCAGAGTGCCGGCCGGGCGGCACGCCTCCCGCGTGGCGGGAGAGGGCCTACTGGACCTTGATCTCGACGTCGACGCCGGCCGGCAGGTCGAGCTTCATCAGCGCGTCGACGGTCTTGTCGGTCGGGTCGATGATGTCCATGAGCCGCTGGTGGGTGCGGATCTCGAACTGGTCGCGCGAGGTCTTGTTGACGTGCGGCGAGCGCAGCACGTCGAAGCGCTGGATGCGCGTCGGCAGCGGGACCGGGCCGTGGACGACGGCGCCGGTGCGCTTGGCGGTATCGACGATCTCGAGCGCCGACTGGTCGATCAGCTTGTAGTCGAAGGCCTTGAGACGGATGCGGATGCGCTGGTTCTGCATGATTTCTTCACTTTCTTCAAAGAGCGATACCTACCCTCCGGCCGGGGGCCGCAGGGCCTCCTGGCCGGCCTACTGGATGATCTTCGCGACGACGCCGGCGCCGACGGTCTTGCCGCCTTCGCGCACGGCAAAGCGCAGGCCCTGGTCCATGGCGATCGGGTTGATCA
>Ga0209698_10005146_pt1 | contig 14213 bp, 10 predicted proteins | sample LitLauG_LLR_2012_FD_187203 | JGI IMG/M metagenome (GOLD analysis project Ga0209698, IMG submission 187203) | Freshwater sediment microbial communities from Pennsylvania, USA - Little Laurel Run_MetaG_LLR_2012 (SPAdes) (version 2) | ecosystem: Environmental > Aquatic > Freshwater > Creek >... | reverse complement strand
CCGCCCCTCTGGTAGCCGTCCTTCCCGTCCCGTCACCGGAATTGCGCATCACAGGCTATCGCCAATTGACACACGATGGTGGACAGAAAACCGGCCCATTACTGATCAATGGACGCCAAGTGATTTACCGTTCCACCGAAGGCACACAGCAGATGTGGGCGATCCCGACAAGCGGCGGCGAACCAATTTCTTTCGGCGCACCCGGAGAGATCGAATCCGATATTTCAGCCGATGGCCGCTCGCTCCTTTTCAGTTCTCTCGACTCCAATGGTGGAACACTTTGGTCACGTCGATTTGCCGACACCGGACAGACAATGGTGGCAGACGCTGACAACGGAAGTTGGTCTCCCGATGGCAAAAAGTTAGCGGCTGCCAACGCGAACACTTTATCGATTCTTGACGGGTCAAGGCTGGTCAGTAAGATTCCAGTCGCGGGCCAGGCAAACAATCCGCGCTGGTCACCCGATGGGAGCCGAATCCGCTTTAGCGTTTTGCGCCCAAACGAATACTCGCTTTGGGAGGTGAAAGCCGACGGCAGCGGGCCGCATGTGATCACCGAATCCACCGCCTCATCGATCGTGAGAGATGGTGTTTGGAATTCACAAGGCAATCTTTTCTTTTTTGCGGCACGCACGGGCGGTGCCGATAACATCTGGGTGTCGCGCGCACGTCAAATGGGTAGATTTTCCGAGAGCAGCAAGCCTGTTCCGTTGACCAACGGCCCCGGTGATTGGCGCTGGCCGGTCGTATCGCCTGACTCAAAACAGGTATTCGCAATCCACTCTGTGTCCGAACCTCAGTTGACGAGCCTCGATCCCACAACCAAAGAATGGCGGCCGTTTTGGCATGGCGCACCTATTTACGAGATGGATTTTTCGCAGGACGCGAAATCGGTGGCCTTCATTCAATATCCCGACCATACTTTGTGGAAAGCCAAAGCGGACGGCAGTGAACGAGTTCAGTTAACCCATGATGATTTAGAAGCCCACGAGCCGCACTGGTCTCGCGACGGTAAGCGTATTGCCTTCATGAGCCGCAAACTCGCAGGCGGTGAGTGGCGTGCCCGCATCGTTTCAGCCAGCGGCGGCCTGGCCGAAGAAGCCGCTCCCGTCGGTATTGGCCAAGGCGTACCCACTTGGTCACCCGACGGTAGAGCGATTGTTTTTGGAGACCGCACCGAAGCTAAGCCAGGGCCGCGCATGAACGTGCACTACGTGGATTTGGCAACGCACAAAGTGACCGACGTGCCCAATTCTTATGGCTTGTGGAGTCCGCGCTGGTCGCCGGACGGAAAATATATTGCCGCGCCTTCTTTCGATGGAACCAATCTGTCCGTCCTGAAATGGCCCGGTACCGAGTGGAAGAATGTGCTTCGGCTCCGGGCCATCGAAAACGTCATTTGGTCTCCCGACTCGCGCTATATCTACTTCAAGGGGCGAAAGGTAGTCGATTGCACCGAACTCTATCGCCTTCGCCTTAGCGACGACAAACTTGAGATGGTTGTCGATCTGAAGGATTTCCGTTGGGCTGCGGAAACCTGGTTCGGCCTCACACCCGGCGGCACTCCTCTTTCGCTCTACGAATCATCGCCGCAGGAAGTCTTTGCGATTGATTACGAACTGCGCTGAGTCGCGACGGTCACTTCATAAGCGTATAGTTGACAACCACATCGGTTACGATTTCCACCGGATTCCCGTTTAGCAACGTAGGTTTATAGCGCCACTGCCTGACAGCTTCGAGAGCCGATTGTGTAAGGTCATCCGATGGAGTATCGAGCACGCGAATATCGAGCGGTTCGCCTTCTTTAGAAATAACCATCTCCAGCAAGACCGTGCCCTGTACCCCTGCCGCCTTTGCCGCCTTCGGATACAGCGGTTGGACCTTGGTAACTAGGTTCGATTGTGCAACGCTGCCGCCAACACGAACGGGTTTCTGCGCAGGCGTGGCCGACATCGCAGTATTTGGTACCCCTTCAGCCGCAACATTTACCGTCTCTTGCACCTTGCCCAAGGCGAGCGTTAGTCCACGATCGACTTTCGAATCGGTTTTGACGTTAAATTCGCGGAACAAAGTTGCGAAGCCGGGACTCTGCACACGCAGAATATATTGACCGGCCGGCAACGCTTCAAACGTAAACTTGCCGTCGGCGGAAGTGCTGGTCTCAAATTTCGTATTGGTGTCCGGATCATAAAGCAGGGCTTTGGCATTTGGCACCGCAGCGCCGCTCGGATCATAAAGAGAGCCGCCAATCGTCGCGGCGGAAAGACCTGCGGAAGCAAGCAGGCTTGCGAAAAGAGTGTGTTTCATATGCTGACCTCGTGTTGAAAGTGGTTGAGATTCAATGGCTGGTGTTACCGCCGAGGCCAGGATGGTCAGGGCGGCGAGAGAGAAGAAAGAAACGAGCAGCGGAATAGGACGCCGCACTTTGGCGTTGGCGGGTTTCAGAATGGCTTGCACACGGCTTTGCAAACCGCCTTCACGCGCCATAGCTATACCCGCGACTCTTCCCGGCCGGTTTGCGCTAAATGTCTGGGCGATCGCCAATAGCTCTGCCGCGTAATCGGAGGGTCGCACACCGCTGGCAATCACCAGTTCATCGCAGGCTCGCTCGCTTTCCCGCCGCAGCAGGCGTAGCACGCCCCACGAAAGAGGTTGGAACCACCAGAGAGCCGCCACCACACGCGCGCAGCACTGAGACAACAGGTCTCCGCGGGTTATGTGGGCGAGTTCATGCAATAGCACGATACGCCAGCGTGCCTGGGTCCACAAATAGCAGTCGCTCGGCAAAACTATGCCGGGACGCCAGAGACCAGTCGCCATGGGCATCAACGACTCAGGATGAATTAACAATACAGGAGGCTTCGCTACGCCCAACTGTCCGCACAGTTCGCGCAGAAGATCGATCTTGCTCTCGTCCGAACAAACTGACGCACGCTTCACTAATCCCCGTAACCGTATGTGCGCCATGAGCAACGGCGTCAGTACAACCAAGACCGCCATTGCCCACAAATGGATCGGCGAGACAACCAAGCCGTTAGTCACGCTAGACGAATGGCGGCCGACCGAGAACTGCTGCACGGTAACGCTATCTCTAACAGCCTGGTGGTCGCCGACGGAAAAACTCACCGCAGGCAACCAAGTAGCTAAGATTGGCCACAGGAGCAAGAGCAAAAACGACGAAAGCAGGATCGAGTGGCGTTGTTTCGGCTGCTGGCGAACAAGCAACCGGCACAAGATCGCGCCGGCCCCCAGGATCAACGACGATCGGATCAGTAGATTCGCAATCAGCAGCCACATTAGCGTCCCTCCTGCCGGGCCTTTTCAATCAAAGCAGCCAAACGGTCATACTCCTCCGGCGCTAAACTTCGCCCGGAAACATCCAAGAGCGTAGCCACTGCCAGTTCAGGTGAACCTTCGAAGAACGTGTCCAACAAGTGCCGGACTGCCGAGCGTCGCGCCTTCTCGCGCGCCACAACAGGCATAAATACGTAGCGCAGATCCTTTTCTTCGTGCCGGATATGCTTCTTTTCTTCGAGCACCCGCAACATGGCGCGCACGGCCGAATACCCGGGCGGATCGGGAATATTCTCCAGAATCTCCGCCGCCGTCGCCCGTCCCATGCGGTAAAGAACGTCCATGATCTGCCGTTCACGTCGGCTCAGCTTGTGCTGTTCTTTTAGCACCATGCTAGAAAAATAGCATTCACAGCCGAACCTGTCAATAGGTAATTTAGGGATGCAGTCCGTTACATTAGTGGCATGCAAGCACTGCCAGTGGAGGATGCCTGGATTGGCGACGCCGTATTGGCGCTTTATGCTCGCCTCAAGATTTTGCGCGAAGACGGCCGAGTCGATGGGGAAAAATCCAAGCGCCTGACCTCAAACCGGTTTCTTGGCGCTCTTGGAGAACCCACGAGAGTCGAGGCCCGAATTGGCCGTGTCTATGCGGATGAGGGGCTCGAGGCAGCATTCCATTGGATTGAGCAGCATCTCTTACCTTTATTCGAACGCCAGGAAGAGAACCGCAAGAGACGTCCCAATCCAAGGACAACGGATCGCCTTAGGAACTAGTTCTTATCGCGTCGCTTCTCCACCAATAGAGTCTTGGCATTGAGCGAATCGATCTGCCGCAAGTCCTCTTCAGCCTGCGCCAGCGTTGCTTGGATCCGCAGCAAAGCCGGATCGTTCACATGCTGTCCTTGAGCATCTCGCATGAAAGCCCGATAGTCATTGTCGATCTCGCGATATCGGCGAATTAGGCTTCTCAGATACGCATCGCGGCGGCGCGATAGCTCGTCCAACTCACCTTCTGGCGCAGCCGCAACAGCAGATCGAACCGCCGCCTTCGGAGCAGCGTTTTGTGCTTTGCGCAGATTCTCGTTTTCGGATTCAAACAGCACCGCTCGCTGCTGAGCCGCTTTCACATCGGCTTGCGCCGCTTCGAGCGAACGCTGCACCTCGGCCATCCGCGCACGACAAGTTTCTTCGCCAGCGGTCAATTCCTGTTGCCGCTGCTGAGCGAGTGTTGCCTTGTCCGCATCGAGGGAAAGTACTTTTGATTCCAAATCGCTGATGCGCGTGCGAGCAACCGCCAAGTCTGCGTTTAACTTCGCCAACTCCGTGGTTGCCGTGCGTGGCAGTGGCGGCTCCGCACTCAGCTTCGATGCGGTCGGCTTTTGCGCTAGCGGCGCCTCGGCAGCAGAGGCGGCAGCCACGCGCTGTTGACGCGCCGCAGTCAGTTCTTGCGAAAGCGCCGAAATCCGTGCCTCCAGGCGTTTGGTCTCGGCGCTACCCGCCGATATTCGCCATAACAACAGGCTGCCCAACAAGGCGCACAGAGCAATAAGTGAAAACGTCGTGGTCCTGGACTGCACAGTCACCTCTGCTTAACCAATATTCGCGCACGGTATGCCAGGTGCGGCTCGGCTTTGTTCTCATTCTTCCACTCGATCTTTAATTGAAATGCCAGCGACGGCTTCGTAGGCAGTTCCACTTTCAAGAAATATGCCGCTCGAATGTAAGACATCATGGTCGTCATTTCATCGGGGATGCTGCCCGCAGAACGGCAAAATGTAGCAAAACCAGCAGTGCTCTCGGCCAAGGTACCGAGCACATTCTGGTACGACTGATTCAATCCGCTCGGCCGGTACTGCAAGTGCAAAATGAAAATCGGTGCCGCAGTGTGCGCCAATTGGCGTTCAAGACGCGCCGCTCTTTCGCGAATCAGCGCATCGGGAAAGCGCCGGCTCAAATCGTGAGGATCGCTCGAATTGATCACGGGATTTGTCAGATCCTCGCGATAATTCGTCACGTCGCTATCGGTCACGTAGAGCACCGCCACCCGCACATTCGCCTTTCGCAGCAAATCGCTCGCCAACGTCGCCACGGGCTCAAGAGTATCAAGAAGCCCCGCCTTTCCGCTGATGGGCAATGAATGGATCAATTCTGCGATGCTTGCGCGATCGCCAGTCGGATCGGCCAGTACCGACAGCCCGCCTTGCGCATTCAGTAATCCGACCCAGGCATTCGCGGGAAGCTTATTGAGCTCGGCAACCAAAGCTTCTTTGGCGGGCGCAACGTAAGCAAGGTCGCCCGTCAGGTCTAACGAAATCAGGATCAACAGGTCCGAATCAGGGTTCAATAGTTTGGCGATCTTCGCCGGCTGATTGTTTATCGAAACAGAGAGATCACTCAGCGCAAGACTTGGGTCTGCCGGCTCGATCCACAAAGGAACGGACCAAAACACTTCGCGAGGTGGCGCCGTGGTCATAGGCGCACCAGCCAGGGACAGAGTTGTGATCAGAGCGGCCAAGAAGCTGCGCATCAGAAGTTAAAGGTCAGCCCCAATTGAATGACTCGTCCCCCATGCGAACCGATAATATGTCCCGCATCCGTGTTTGGCGCAGCCGCGGAGCCAATCGCCGTATCAGGCAAGTTCCAATCGGCATGATTAAAAACGTTGAATGCAGTCGTCGTAAATTCTAGTGTCGTATCTCTTCTCGTCTCTATACGTTTCACCAGTGTGGCATCAAAATTATGCACGCCTGGCCCCAGAACCGCGCCGTCCGTCCGGGACGCATTTCCTAACGTGAAATCCGGCGGCTGAATAAAAGCTGCGGGATTGAACCACTGATTTGGATTCGGATTTGAAACAACAGCGCTAACACCCGGAACGGAATTCACGGTGAGTCCTGGAATAATTCCGCCAGTATTGTTGTACTCAGGATGCATTGCAAGTGGAAAACCATCGTCGACGTAGATCCGCCCGCTAATCGACCAATTGCTCGCTACCGCCTGCTCCCAGCCCGCCAGATGCAAGCTTGATTTATTGCTACCAAGCGGAATTTCGTAAACATACGAAAGCTGCACAGATTGCCTCGGCACTCCGTAGGTCTGGGCCCAATCATTGTTTCGATTGAAGAAATCCTGAATGCCGTAGGGGCCGGAATAATCGTCGAACTGCTTGCCATATTCGTAGTAAACCGAAACCGAAAGACCGTTGGAAGCCCTCTTTTCAGCGCGAATAAATGCGGCGTCACGTTGATAGCGGCCAGCCGGATAGAGACCCGCCGATTCAAAACCCGTGTAGTTCGAATAAGGCCGTAGCGTCGCCGCAAACGATTGCGTATAGAGCAGATTTCCGTAGATCAGTGCGCTGGGATTGATGGCGTTCGGATTGGCCGAACCGTCTCCGACCAGCAAATCGTGTCCCCCGTTGTAGTACGCGCCCGCGGACAAAACCACCGAGAATGGAAGCTGCCGTTCCACTGTCAGAGAAGCCGATTGGTACACCGGCTCGCGAGCTGTTAGATCAAGCCAATCCGCTACCCCGCCATTGGCGGCGTCCGCATGCAAATTCGGCAGAGCAAAGGCCAGCGGCGGTAAGCCCGCACTCAACGTCACTGCCGGAGAAAGCTCGCTGTTCGCCGAGACAATCGACTGCAACGCCGTAAAACCTTGCGTCGACCATTGCGATGAGTACAGCGGCACAGCCACATGAGTTCTCGCAAAAGATCCTCGGATAGCCGTGCGCATGTCCGCGAAAGGACTCCATGCAAAAGAGACGCTAGGATCGAAACTATAGCTGACTGGCCGCAAACCTGCAGGCATTCCATTCAATCCCGCGAAACTAAGGGCTCCCACGCTACCATTGGCCGGGTTGATAGCCATTGGATTCACCGTACTCTGCCGGTCGTATTTCTCACTCCGCGGCGCACGGCGATTAAATCTCGCGCCCACCGTCAAGGTGAACGCCTTGCTGAACTCGTATTTATCCTGGGCGCTCAGAAACGCCGCCGAATTTCGGAAATACGATGGCTGGGGATCATATGTACGCTCAGCGAGATCGGGCGCGCCAAGCAGCATACTCGCAAAAGGGTCGCCCGTGTCCACTATGCCCGGTAAGCTGGTGATGCCGCTCGAAAAATGGAAATAGCCGTCTGGAAAACTGGGAGCAAACGTATTCACTTGCCGCGCCAGATACTCGCTGAGGGCACTCAAGTAATGGCCACCGCGATGGGTACTTAGCGCTTCGTCGACTGTGTAGACGGTTCGTGCGGTGTGTCCGTATGGAGAAAATGCTCCAAACCCTATGTAGGAATCGAGACGGTAGACGGGAAACGCCTGTCCGCTGGCGGTTTGCGTAAGGAATTCGCGCCGATCCACCGTGACGGTCGTCGTATTTACCGTTGATGGCGACAGCGTGAACACATATGGTATGTCTAGATGGCGCTCATGAAATGTTTGATTCGGACTGCCCGGGTTCGCAGCAGTCGAAAACCACTGCGGAGAGCCGAGCAGTCCAGTCGACAAATTGAAATCAAACGTCACCCGGTTGCGCGCATCAAACTGCTGATCGATCTTTCCAAGGAAGCCATCGGCCGTATTCGTTGCAGGCGAACTGACGAAGTAGTTATTTTGGAAATACGGGCCGGCGTTCGTGTTGGGTTGCGGATAAAACGCTAGCGAAGCGATGGCTTGCGGATCAAGGCGCGAAACGGGCACCACATTACCGGCAAATTGCTGGCGCACGTATTGCAGGTTGGCTGTCGAAACCGCGTGGCTCGGGTCATAAGCAAGATTTGGCGCGGTCGAAGCCGCATCGAAAATCGCGAGCGGATTGCCGGCACTGTCCACAGTTTTAGAAAAGTCACCCATGCGTTGCGCCGAAGTGGGGACCGTCGTGAGGAGTGTGCGTGAAATGCGTTCTCGCACGCCCTCGTACGATAGCGAGAAAAACGTTCCGCGACGCGGGCTCAAGAGATGTGGGATGATCAACGGACCCGAAACATTGAATCCGAATTGATTGCGCTGCAGCAGTGAATTGCTTTCCCCTCGCTGCTTGATCTCATGCGGCACCGCATCAATTAGATTGTTGCGAAAATTCTCAAACAAGCGCCCATGCCACACAGGTTTGCTAGACGTCGATTCACTCTTTTCCGTCGCACCCTGACCGGCGCGCAAACCCATCGCTTCGCTTTCAATCTTGAATTGCTCAGCAACTCGTTCGAGTTCGGTTTTATTCGTTTGGGGAGGCGCGGAACCGTCGGCGTTCGTGGCGGGCAGGTTCAACATTCCCAAAAGCACGGCGACGGCCAGGAACATTTCTTCTTATTCTAGGCGATGGGGCGTCTACTTCGACAAACGCAGAATCTGTGATGCCACGTCTTGGAACGCTTGCGACAGTTGGGCGGTTGTGGGAGCGTAAATAAACTGCCCTTGTGGCTTAGTCGAATCGTAGTTTGAGGCAGGATATTGGTTCGCCATACGAAGCATAAAGTCTTGGTTTATCGCCATCGGTTCATTGCCCGCCAGACCGATCATGTAAATGATCGGCGCATATGTAGTATCGTTTCTGATGGTAAACGCCATAGAATCCGCCGCGTTAAACGAGGCCCAGCGCACTGTTCGCGGCATGTCGGGACGGATCAGCCCAGCGTAGGTGTAACCGGTTGGGAACAGGTCAAGAGCTGGCACCATTCCCCGGTCTAACGTGGAGTTTCCATACGCGTCAGTAGAGGGGATCGCTTTGACGTCTTTACGGCCATAAACAGAATACGTCCAATCTGAATTTGGAAAGGCGCAACCGGCTGCGCTGATTGTGGTTGGATTCGAACCGTTTGTGATTGGCACGCCGGCCGCACTCAATACCGCCACCGTGTAGCCAGTCGAATTGAGACCCGTAACATCGCTCGCCGTCTCTGCCGACCCATCCGCGATCACACCCGTCAACGGCCCCGATCCGGAACAATTGCTAGCGGGCGTGCTCACCACACTCGAAGTGCTGGTCGAATCGTACCGGTTATCTGATGCCGACTTAATCGCAAAGTTCGCCACAAGTCCGTTCGGCTCGCCGTCGGTGAAAAGAACAATGACGTTCAGTGCCCCCGGCTGATTGATTACCGTCTTGATCTGCTGGTAACCCAGGTACAGGCCTTGTGCCGTACTTGTGTCTCCCCCGCAAACCAGTGTCCCTAAAGTCGTACTCAAATTCGGACTGCTGGATTTGAAATGGAGCGTCGGCGCGAAGTCCACGTTCGCTCCCGTTTGAAACGTCACCAAACCCAGTTGGTCTCGTCCGTCCACGAAGTTATTCACAAAATTCTGCGCGCTCGCGATTAGGACTCCACACGATCCCGAAGAGCTGTTCATCGAGTTTGATCGATCTAGCACGAGCATCACGTTGGCATCACGCCTTGTTGCTTGGCCAGTGGCGGCAACTGTCTGATGATTGAACCCCAACATCGGCATGAAAAAGAGGGGTATGTTTATGGCAACCGTAACAGTCACCTTACGCACATGCGCGACGCTCTCATCAATCGTGATGGTCGGTGTACCGCCCACAACACTCGTGTGCATAACACCAGTCGGGAAGTTAGCTGTAAAGTACGTTTGACCTATCGCAATTGCATTGGCCAATTGCTGGGCATCAGTTTGCCCGACGTTCAACGATCGCCCGGTCGCCAATGCCGTTGCGTCAACGGCGGCGGAAAGTCGCGCCTTCACCCAATACAAAACCGCGCCGTCGATACAAGTTCCGATGATCGGTATCAGCAGAAATGTAGAAACAAACGTGACCATTAAAAGCGTCGCGCCGCGTTCCCGTGGCTTCCTCTGCACCATAACTGCTTTATCGGCCCAAATCACCCTCCGCGTTAGTAGAGGTCAACGCGATATCCTCAAGGCTTATGCTCTCCTCTTCCGGGGGACAGGGTACAGTCCGGCACCAAGAACTCATCGGCCGTCGCGTCGCCCTCATCAGTATGACCGTGGGCGCAGCTATAGCTGTTTCCAAGGTGGTGGTTGGCACACAGGCCGGCTCTTCCGCCGTCACGTCGGACGGTTTGGAAGCCGGCGGCGACGTCCTATCTTCCGCTATCGTCTATACCGGTCTGTGGCTGGCGGCAAAGCCTCCGGATTCTGAGCATCCCTACGGTCACGGGCGTTACGAAACCTTAGCTGGCTTGGCTGTGGGGGCCATCTTGCTCCTGGCTGGTGCCGCTATTTTCTGGCATAGCATTTCTTCGCTCTCCGAACGGACCCGTTTACCTACTTACGCCCTGTACCCCTTATTCGCCTCAGTGGGTATAAAAATTGTTCTGTCTGCCGCCAAATTCCGCGTCGGACGCCAAATCTCTTCAACTGCCCTTCAAGCCGACGCTTGGCACGACATGACCGACCTTCTTTCCACGTTCGTCGCACTCTCCGCGGTAGGCCTCAACTTGCTCAATCCGACCCGCTTTGCCACTGCCGATCACATTGGCGGCATTCTCATTGGTCTCATCATCTTTGCCCTTTCTATCCAAGTCGTCCACCGCACCGTTGATAATCTTCTCGACACCATGCCCGACCCTGAAAAGCTCGCCGAAGTGCGTCGCGTGGCGTTAAGCGTGCGAGGCGCACTCGGAATTGAGAAATGTTTTGCGCGAGCCACCGGTCTTCGCTATCACGTCGACCTCCATCTTGAAGTTGATCCGGATCTCAGCGTGCGCGATTCGCACGAAATCGCGACACAAGTGCGCGGCGCCATCAAAGATACTCTGCCTTGGGTTGCCGATGTCTTAGTGCATGTTGAGCCTGCACCGGCAGTGATTACTTCTCCCACAACACATGGAAAATAAGGATTTTGCTCAGCTCCTCAGCGAGACCGCCGATCTCATGGAAATTGCCGGGGAAGACGGCTTCCGCATTCGCAGTTATCGAAACGCCGCCTCTGCCATTCTCGGCCACCCCGAACGCGTGCAGGATATCCTCTCGAACCCAGAACGTAAGGTTACGGATATCGCCGGCGTTGGCAAAGGCCTCGCCGCGGTACTTACGGAAATTGCCCAGCGCGGATCGTTTGAACGGCGCGACGAAATGCTCGCCAAATATCCTGCATCCGCACTTGAGCTTCTGAAGATTCAAGGCCTCGGACCGAAAAGCATCGCGCTTCTTTACGAACACCACGGCGTGAAAACCGTCGACGATCTTGAGCGCATCTGCCGCGAACAGAAATTGCGCGAACTACCGCGCATGGGCGCAAAGCTGGAAGAAAAGGTGCTGCGCTCCATCGAGTCCTATCGGAAAAGCGCAGGCCGTTTTCTGCTCAGTTTTGGCCGCCGCACGGCCGATGAACTGATTGCTGAGTTCTCTGCCCTCCCCGGCATCGAACGCGTCGAAGCCGCTGGTAGTCTCCGCCGTGGTCGCGAAACCATTGGCGATCTCGATCTTCTCGTCACCGGACCCAACGCCACCGCCGCTCTCGATCACATTGTGAAGCATCCCAAATCGCAGGAGGTTCTTGGCCAGGGCGGCAACAAGGCCAGCGTCACTTTCGGCGTTGAACGGTTGCAAGTAGACGTCCGCGCTCTGCCGCACGAAAGCTTCGGCGCGGCCATGCAATATTTCACGGGCAGCAAAGAACACAACGTAAACCTCCGCACCCAGGCGCTCAAACAAGGCCTCACTCTGAACGAATACGGCCTCTTTACGCTCGATGGCAATCAGCGGGTCGCCGGCGAGACGGAAGAGGAGATCTATCAAAAGCTCGGCTACGCTTGGATCCCGCCGGAGATGCGCGAAAACTCCGGCGAACTCGAAGCCGCCCAACGCAACGCCCTGCCCAAACTTGTGCAGTTGTCCGATATTCGCGGCGACCTGCACATGCACACGACCGAAACCGACGGCAAAGCAACCCTTCGCGAGATGGCTGAGGCCGCCGCAGCGCTCGGTTATCAATACATCGCCATCACCGACCACTCCAAAGCCCTGGCCATGGCAAACGGGCTCGATGAAAAACGCGTCGTTGCGTTCGCTCAGCAAGTGCGAGAACTCAACCGGGAAGGTCTGCCGCTGCACGTATTCTCAGGCTTAGAATGCGACATTCTGCGCGACGGTGAAATGGATATCGCCGAAGCCGCCCTCGCAGAACTCGATCTGGTCATTGGCAGTGTGCACAGCCATATGAATCTCGAATCGGCGGAAATGACTGATCGTTTGCTGCGCGCTCTGGAATCCCCGTCGTTACGAATCCTTGGCCACGCCACTGGCCGACTTCTGCTGCAGCGCGAATCGTACCCCTACGATTTTGATCGCGTCGCCACGCAAGCGGCTGCGCGCAAAGTGTGCTTTGAAGTGAACGCCAGTCCGGAACGTCTCGACTTGCCAGGGCCCTTGATTCGAGCGGCGAAATCCAAGGGTTGCCGTTTTACGATCTCCACCGACGCTCATCGGCCTGCCCATTTGCAAAACATGCGCTTCGGTGTCTCTACCGCGCGCCGAGGGTGGCTGGAAGCTGCGGACATTTTGAATACCCTTCCTCTGGCGGAATTTCAAAAGGCGCTGCTCACCCCTTGATTGATTCCAGCCGCTTCCTCGCCTTCTCCGCAAACTTTGAATCCGGCGCCAGCTTGATCACCTTCTCAAACGCCGCCCGGGCTGCTTTGCCGTTATGCAGCTTTTCCTGAGTTTCGCCCACCCGCAAAAACGCCTCGGCAAAATTCGGATTGTAGTGCGTGGCGTCAAGGAACCGGCTAAGCGCACCTTGATAGTGGCCACCTTTGAACTCCTCGTTTCCGATATCCAAATTCCGCTTCGCCTCCAGCGGGTTCAACACATACTTCTTCGGCGCAACCGATTCGTCTTCTTCCGGAAGATTGGTTTCATCCGGCAACTGATCTTCCGCGTGTTTCTGGGGCGCGGGTGTTTGCGCCACCATCGGCGAGTGAACGATTAAAAAGCCCAAAAACAGTAATCCAAAGATACGTGCCACAATAAAATTATAGCTGCCAAATGGAACTCCGCGAGAAAGTAGCGCAGCTTCCCACCCAGCCGGGCGTTTACCTCTACAAAGATGGCGAAGGGAAGATTTTGTACGTCGGCAAGGCGAAGAATCTTCGTAGCCGCGTCCGAAGCTATTTCAACGAAGAGCGGCTGGCCGAAGCGAAGACCGGAAGCCTCATACGCGAGGCACGGGATATCGATTTCATTGAGGTTGATAACAACAAAGAAGCGTTAGCCCTTGAAAACAATCTCATCAAGCAATACCAGCCGCGCTTCAATATCCTCCTACGCGACGACAAAACTTACCCATACGTCAAATTAACCAAGGAACGCTACCCGCGCGTCTACGTCACTCGCCGTATTCTGAAAGACGGCGCCGGCTACTACGGCCCCTTCTTCCCCGGCAATCTCGCTCACCGTCTCGTTCATTTCATTCATCGCCACTTCAAAGTCCCCTCCTGCAAAATCGATTTCAATCGCCGGCACACCCACCCGTGTCTTCAGTTCCACATCCACCGCTGTCTCGGTCCCTGCGTGACCGGCCTGACCACCGACGAAGCCTATGCCGCCGCCGTCCGTGACGTGAAACTCTTCTTAGAAGGCCGCCATCGCGACTTGGCTAACGAGCTAGACCGCCGCATGGAATCGGCCTCGGAAGACATGCGCTTTGAAGAAGCCGCGAACCTCCGTAACCTCGCCACCACCGTGCGCGAGATGGAGCAGAAGCAAAAGATGGCCGCCGCCGAAGGGGACGATGTCGATATCTTCGGCTTCCATGCCGAGCCCCCGCTTGTCGCAGTCAACCTGTTTCATCTCCGCAACGGCAAAATTGTCGATCGCCGCGAATTCTTTTGGGAAGACCAGGAAGACTTCGAGCCGTCTGCCTTTTTCGAAGCCTTGCTCAAACAGGTTTACATCAACAGCGTCTATATCCCTGGCCTGATCCACGTC
>Ga0209698_10005144_pt1 | contig 14214 bp, 5 predicted proteins | sample LitLauG_LLR_2012_FD_187203 | JGI IMG/M metagenome (GOLD analysis project Ga0209698, IMG submission 187203) | Freshwater sediment microbial communities from Pennsylvania, USA - Little Laurel Run_MetaG_LLR_2012 (SPAdes) (version 2) | ecosystem: Environmental > Aquatic > Freshwater > Creek >... | reverse complement strand
GTATGAATCGGCGTGCATCGGTGTCGTTGATGCACGCATATGACGATTTCTCGCTGCGGTATTCCTTCATTCCAGAATCAGAGCTTTGCCGGAGAACAAATCAGGGAAACGAACAATCTCTAGGAACCAAGTAGAAAAACGTTTTTGTGGCAAAGCAGGCAACCTGAAAAGTCTCCGCTTCTTAACCGAACCGTTCTGTGCTGCGGATCACAGTCGTACGGGCTTGAAATCACAGGTCTGCGCTTGCATCCGCAAACCAAAGTTGGGAACGTGTGATGAAAAAGACAACAGTGGTTGACGGCTCGGAATTCTGCAGTACCAAAATCTAAGTTTTTCTTGACATCTGTCTTCGGTGACGGCATAGTTCCGGACAATATTGAGCCTTGCGGGTCGATTGGCTCTTCGGCACGAGGGCTACTCGGCAGCTTTCCTGAGCCGTTCATATCGCGCTCTTATTGCGACTGCAAGTAAACGTGGGGTTCCTTGCAGCACAACATTCATCTCTTTTCGAAGACCGCGAGCCTTATTGGCATCGCAATTCTGGAGATTAAGAATGCGCGGCTCATGCATTCCACGCAGCTTGGCCCAGCCGAGCGCAGCCCCGGTTAGCTGGATCTTGTTGCTGGTGCAGATTACCCTGACGTTTGCTCTAGCTTCGGCGCAAATTACCACCACGCCGACCATGGAACCGTCCATGCGGTTAGTTGCGAATGGACGTTTCGGACAGAGTCAATTGGATGGCCAGTTACGCAGCCCGGATCAGATCTCAAAAATTCGATCACGCGCCGAAGCGGGTTCATCACGCGACCAGTTCTTAATGGGATATGCCTGCACCAAAGGACTGGGCCAGCCCCAGGACCTTTCCCAGGCGCTCGCCTGGTACCTCAAGGCCGCGAACCAGTCAGAGCCTGCCGCCCTGACCGAGTTGGGCCGCATGTATGTCCAGGGCTTTGGTGTCAGTCAGGACTATCAAAAGGGTTTGGATTGGCTTCGCCGCGCCGCCGCAGACGGATACGCACCCGCGCAGACGGATGTTGGCTTGCTTTATTTTCAGGGATTAGGTGTTGCGCCGGATTCTGAAAGTGCGGTTCGGTGGTGGGAGAAAGCGGCAAGGCACGGCTACGCTCCAGCCGAGTCGAATCTCGGCGTCGCTTACCTGAATGGAACAGGTGTTCCTCGTAATCCCGCTCGTGCGACGCAGTTGTTCCGAAGCGCGGCCGACGCAGGTCTGGACACCGCGCAGTTTGATCTCGCTTCGTGTTATGAGGCAGGTCAGGGTGTTCCGCAGGATTTCGGCGTTGCCGCGGAGTGGTATCGGAAGGCAGCTCAACAGGGCAATCCGGGGGCTCAGAACAATCTTGCTTCCATGTACCAGTCCGGACGTGGCGTCCCGCAAGACGCGGTCCGAGCTTTAAGGCTGTTCCTGCTCGCAGCTGAGAACGGGAACATGAAAGCAGCCATTAACCTGGCCAACACTTTCCACCGTGGGATTGGTGTAAAGCCCGATTCAGTGCTGTCCTGCATGTGGCTTCAGGTTGCATCCGACGCTGGTAAGGAAGTGGGGGAATCAGTTCACGCCACTTGCTCGGAAATCAGCGACCACCAGCTAAGCCAAGCGCGTGAACAAGCTGCGGCGTGGCGAGCGCAGCACCATCCTGAGGTTGTCCTTTCGACGGCCTCGTCCGTTGCACCCGAGTTCTCCCCGCGCCGGTGAGCTCAACACTTCGCGTTCGCACACCGGTAAGGGCGCTGAAAACGTGTGATATTTTAGCTCCTTGAGCCTGGCTGTGCATCCGTTGAAGTCTGTTTTTTGGACCGCCGACTGAAGCCGCGAAGTTTGAAACCGCTACGACTGCTCCCGTCTCGAGCGAACCATGATCCCGAGTTCTGGAGGGCTCCTACTTGAGGGCGACGCTGGCAGTCGATGGCGATGCGGCCGCTCGTTCCTGCTGATAGCGGATCTTTCGAACGGCGTGCGTTACACCCAGAATCCCAGGCTTCATGAAGCAAGTGCGTCCAATGATTGCGTGACATTGCGGGCACTCAATGGAAAGCTCCGGATGCCCCCTACGTGCCGCCTTGCGTGCCTGGCCTGAAGTCGGCCAGAACTGTCTATTCCCAGCATCGGGCATATGTTCTCCTTGTCACGACTAATTGTGCGAAGTGGTCGTATAGGTTGCTCAATGTTCCTGCGCCCCTTGAGCCCACTCGCAACAAATGTGCGCACCTCTATGTTTCAGACGCGGGCACTGCGGGGCACTTACAACGTAGTTAGTGTATTCGTAAAATTAACGATATCTGCTTTATCTACAATGATTTGACAAGATTTACATTGCCGAGAACCTTGGCACGGGCAGGTGAACGATGGCCGACAAGCGCGAGCGCCATACACGGAAGCGGCCTGAATGGTCGCTAATTATAGAGGTGGAGGTACAAAGGCGAGCTGTGAGCTTCTGCCGGGTGCTCTTGCAGTCAGAGTACTACTACAGAAGACTTGGTGTCCGGAGGGGCTCTGCGCCCCTGTGCAAGCTGCTGCCTGCTGGCTAAGTAAACGTTGTGCGTGGTTTCCAGTGGGGCTGCCTGGTCCCGAGGAGGTAGGACCTTTGAAGAAGAGGTATGACCAGCGAACTTGGTCTAACCCAACATGCATGTGCGAGAGTAATAAAGTTGTAAGATCTGCTCGATCACTTACTAAGTCACCGTATGTCGATTTGGTTGTGCGGCGTCTTATTCGCTGCTGATTGATCTGCCGCTCGACGGGTATGGATTTTATGGCTCACTTGTTTTTTTTGCTCAGGCGTCAATACCCCATAAATCCTGCCGTACTCCAGCCGGTTGTACCCGACAAGCATGGCATCTTTTTGGTCCGCTGTTAACTTGGCATCTTTTTCTACCGTATCCTTGCGCGACTTCGTGTCCTGACGAATCTTTTCAATTTCTGCTTTCTGCTCATCGGTATATTTCAACCCCGCAAAATCGTCCTCTGGACCGGAGGTCTTCTTTGGTTGAGCGCCAGCCGAAGCAATATTCTTATGCTGTACGGAAGCAGACGAACTGCTCTGAGCCCAAACCGATCCTGGCGCCGCGTATAAGTAAACAAGTCCGGCTGCGACTACTACGGGAATCGCAAATCTGTTCCTGGTCATAGGTAGCTCTTCTCCTCAACTCAAAGGTTTTTTCATTGTGGCAGCTGGCGTGCCCAGCCCGCGATCGGGCAGACGGTAAAACGGGGAGGGCTTAACACCTATTCGACCTGCAGTCCTCGTGCGTGGAAATTCCCGATCACGATATCTACGCGATCTCCACGTTTCACGATCCGGCCGCTATTCGAGAAAGCCATCCAATAAGATTTGCCGGCTTCGAGTTCGTTGGGGGCCTGACGCAGTTGACCAACTTTTTCCATTGTTGGCACGACCAGTTGGACACCCTTCTCCGGGCTCACCAACAGGGGGTTAAGTTTTTTGTCGTTAAATAGCCTAGCTTTTTCCGGATCCAAGACGCGGTAGCTGAACCGAATGATCACTCCCGACTCCACCGCTTTGACGCTGGGATCTGCGATTCCCCAGATCGCCTCGAAATACGCCGCCTCTCGTTTCGCGATGTGATCGGGCTGATTGCGATACGGAGTAGCCGCGGGGGTCTTTGCGGCCGGGTCGCTGCCCTTTTCCTGGCCCGGAGACGACTGCGAAAGAGCGGTAGGAACAACGATGCTGCCCGCGAAAAAGGACGCGAGCAGTGCAACCTGAGTGGCCGTGGCCCACTTCTTAAACATCTTGCTGTATTACCCCTTGTACGCGAAGCGGAAATCCTACTTGTCGCCTTCCAGAGCAGCGGCGCATGTCTCAGCCGCCTTATCCTTCGGCATCTTGGCAGCCTCGTCTTTCACTAACTGATAAGCGTCCTTGTATTCCTTCGTTTTGCGCGCATCGGCCACTTCTTGCGGAGGGACGTCACGGACGAGTTGCTTCTTTCCCTCCTGGTACTTTTGGGCCGCTTTTGGATTCGCCCCCACACAGAAATCGAGAGTTCCCTCGATCCTTCCGAATATGTCATTCGCGAAGGGAAGCTTGGCCAGCGCCAGTTGCGGAATCACCAGGGCAGCGCCCAAACATAGGATGCGATGGACTTTCATAGCCGTATTTTACCTCAGGTTTTCCGTGCGACTCGACCAATTTTCAGGTCTGTGCCGTCTTGCCAGGTTGTTGCGATGAATGGCCGGACATCAGGTTCGGATGTCCGGCCATTCACCAGTTGCTTAGTTCGCCGGGAAGTTGCTGCTCGTCTGCGTTGCCGTTGCCAGGCCAGTCCCGGTTATCGTAACGGCCCCGTTAGCCGTAGCCGTATTGGTTTGCCCGGCGTATTGCACCACGATGGTGCAACTGCTGCCGGCATTGACGACCGCACCCGAGGTGCAGGTGCCGCCTGTGATGTTAAAGGTTCCGTTTCCTGTACCAGTCTTGGCGACCGTCGGGTTCGCGGTAAACGTGAACGGACCAGCGTTCGCCCCAGTAGCGGTGTTGTTGACCGTGATCGTGCCGGTTTTCGTGCTTGTGCCCCCGGTATTCAACGCCGGACTCGGTGCAGAGAAGGTTACCGCCGCCACAGTTACCCTGAAGGCCACGGCGTTGCTCGGTCCAGTAGGTGTTGAGACAGTGACGTTGCGAGACCCTTGCGCTGCCCCATTTGTGATAGTGCAGTTCGCCGTAAGGGTGGTGGCCGTTGTCGTCCCAGTAGGCGTGCAAGTCACGCCGGAACCGGATACGTTCACAGCCGTTGCGACCGTCAGGTTGGCACCAGTCAGGGTGACCGGAACGGTGGCACCTCTTCCGCCGCTCGTCGGACTGATAGAGATCAGCACCGCCCCCGTGGCGGTGCCGGTTAATGCCGACGTCTGCGTACCTGCAGCGTCGGTGACCGACAGTGTCGCGGACAGCGAATTGAGCGGTTCGGTTGTCAACGGCCGGAACTGGGCCGTCACGGCGCAAGAAGCGCCTACAGCCAGGGTCGTCTGGCCCACAATCTGGCCGCCGACGGCCGGTCCGCAGGTGGATAGATACCGAACGACAGCCCAGTCAGCCGCGTTGGTACCACTGAGCGCTCCTTGCGCGATACCGGTGAGCGGCACGTTCCCCGTATTGGTGAGCATGAAGAACTGGCAAGGTCCACCACCGATTATGCAAGGCAAAAAGCCTGAACCCACGCCGCGGTTCGCCGTTGCGCTCCACGTTGCAGGCGACAAGCTCGCACTGATCACGGCAGCAACGCCCGTACCGCTGAGGGCCACCGGCGAGCCAACTACAGTAGCGCTCCCCGTAATGGTCAGCGTTCCAGTAACGAGCCCTACCTGGGTCGTCGGCTGGAACACAACGTTGATGGTGCAGGTAGCGCCAGCAGCCAGGGTGGCGCCACAATTGCCCCCCACCGCTGCTCGTGCAAACCCTGGCGAGAATGACAAGGTAAGGCCGGTAAACGCGGAGGCCCCTTCGTTGTGCAGAACCAGTTGCTGGGGTGCGCTGGTCAGAGTGTCCACCACACTCCCGAACACCAGAGGCCCGCCCGTCACGACGACAAGAGCTCCCGTGACGTTGCCCTGGTACTCCGTTGCCCCTATGTCAAAGGAAAGTGGGTTGGAAGGATCCGGTCGCGGACGTCCGAAGAAGTCCGTGGCCGGATGGGTTACGTTAACTGGGACGTAATCGATGGCTGGCGAATTAGCTGCCAGCGCGTAGTTGCCGAGCATGGTATTGGTCACGGGGTTCACCAGTGATAACGGGCCCCAGCGCAGGTTGATCCAGTTGTTGCCTTCGTCGACCGTGGCAACCGGAGTCAGGTTGAAGATCGGGTTGGGTACGGTGGCGTCGGAAATGCCCGGCGGCACTGCCCATCCGGACGCGCCGAACTCCGGAGGAGTCCGCGAGCCGTCGCAGTACTGGCTGACAAAGGTCGGATTACTCGTAGTGTTGTTTAACCCGGGATAGTCGGTGGCATCGGTTAGCACCGAGTACGTCGGAGCGAGGGTGACGCCAGACTCATGGCCGTTAACGGTCATATCGCCGCGTACGCCGATGTCCCAGAAGCTCGCGGGAGTGCAGGCGCCGGTGCCACCCGTGATGGTAACGCCGCCGCCGTTTGCAGTCGTGGCGTCAGCTTGGGGTTGGGTTGGGGCCTGCGTCGTGGTGAACGCGTTATACAGCGAGACTACATTCTGCTGGTACTGAGCGCTGAGAGCGCCCACGCCGATGTAGTACGCGCTGTTCTGCCAGAAGATGTTGTTCTGCAACAGCGGATAGGAGTACTTCGTGCAAGTTCCGTTGGTTGCGGTTGTGCCCGAATAATGGTTCGGCGGGCAGGTGACGCCGCTCGCAGGAAGGTTCGCCGCCAAAACCGCGCTGTTCTGGGTGCTCACCAGTCCCGAAGGTTGTGGACACGAAGTCTCGGTCCCGACCACGCAGTTGGATCCTCCAGAACTGGCCAGAGGGGCGCCAATCGTGGTGAACAGGATTCCAGCCGACGCGGTCGTCGAGTTGGAGACGACCGTGTTGTTGATGATATTCACGTTCAACGCGTCGAGCAGGGAGATTCCAGCGCCATCCCAACCGGCAACGTTGTCCGCGATGATGTTGTTGGTAATCGTGGGCGACCACCAGTTGGCAGGCGTTGTCGGGAAGGCCAGCACGTCTGAACCGTTGATGCCCTGGAGACGCAAGCCGCCGCCGCTGCCGGCTTCTGCCGCGTTGCCCATGATCAGGTTGGCATTGACGAGCAGCTTAGGACCGACGCCGTCGCTGGGGCCAATCGTGCCGGGCGCAGACACACAATCCTGGTCCGTCGTCGCCCCGCAGGTGGCATCCACGTCGGGAGTGCCCATGAGCAGGAGACCGCCGCCGTTGGCCGGGATCGTCGGGTTGAGGCTTTGGTTGAACAGGATCGAGTTGTGTTCGATGTCCCCGTTGTAACTCATGCCCATGTGGGCGATACCGCCGCCGTCACCGCTGCTCAGGTTTCCGCAGACCCAGTTGTAGTTGAACTTGTAGTAGTCAGCGCCGGTGCAGATGCTGACGCCGCCTGCTCCCGCCGGCGTAGCGGAGAAAAGTTCATCGCCGGTGGATGAGTTCAACGAGATGTTGTTGTTGTGAATGTTGACGCCCAGATTTTCGCAATAGGGTAACTGCATTCCGGTGGGTACTGAGCCATCGGACACGCAGGAACCCGGGGGCAGAGTGGTGGTGGCGCCGGCACCCGCAACGTATTGCGGTGCGAATTCGCCCTGGCCCACATTGATACCGCCAGAGAGTGTTCCCGCATTGCTATAGATGCGGTTGTTGGCAATTTGCAGGTTATGCCCCCAGGCGTGAACGAAGATACCGCCGCCGCCCTGGGAACTGTCGGTGATACCCAACCCGTCAATACTGGACGGGTTGCACATGAAGTTGCTCGGGAACGGATTGGCCCCACTTGGACCATTCGTACAGAGCGGATTAGCGTCACCCGTGCTGTAGACGCCGGCGACGGTCACAGGCCCGGTGAGCAGGGTCGTGCCGGTCGAGAATGCCCCCTCGGATCCAGTGACGAGAGCTCCGCCGTCGGGGAAATTGACTCCCTTCCCCAGGACCGTAATTCCGGCACCTTCTAGCGCTCCCATTAGGGATGGCTCTTGTAACAACTGGGCCAGATTGCCGTTCGCCGTGGCGTCCCACCCCATGATGGCTTCTGCCGGTATCGGATCTACCTGGCCGTTCTGGAGCGTCGAAACCCCGCCGGACGGCGCGGAGTACTCCTGGAAATAGTTCCAGCCTGTCCCCGGGCAACCCACAGCGCCGGTCGGATCATACGGATTATTGGCCGATTGGAGGGTGCCGTTGAGTGACAAGCCAAACAGGCAATTGATGCGCTGCCGCCATGCGTCGAGCTTGCCCGCTGGGTGAGTATTGGCGTTGATGATGCTGGAGGCCGCGCCGACACCTTGCAACCGGACCGGCTTCCACATCTGCAATAGCTCATTGTGGGCAGCGGTGGTCTTGCCCGTTATGGTCGCACCACCTGTCGTAGGTTGTTGACACGAGACGGCCCCGGTTGATGCGTTGCAGGTCGGGTCCACGATGATCAAGTCGCCCGGAGCAGCCGCGTCGATCGCAGCCTGGATCGTGCTTGCGGCGGCGACGTGCGTCGGCGCTTTTCCACCGATGGTCACAGTCACGGCGTCAATCGATTGTTTGCCGTTGCCTGCTGTGATGAGCAACTGGCCGCACTGCGCGGTTGAACCGCCGTACTGCCCCTGCTGCTGCACAGCGCAGCTTGGCACGCCCGCGGGCACCGTTCCCGTGATCGTAGTGTCGTTCCAGGTTACCTTGGTTAGCGGCTGTCCACCAACTGTGACGTTCGGGCAAGCGCCAGAAGTGGGACATGTGCTGGGCCTGCTGCCAAAACCATAGTGGCGAGTGATCGTCGGCTGGTTAAACGGAGCTGTCGTAGCCGCGGGTCCGGAGTAGGCATAGTTCGGCACCGTCTGGTTGCCGAGAGCGGTGATGGTAAGAGTTTTGAGAGGTGCGCTCACCCACGGTCCGACTCCGTCGCCGTCCACTTCAGCAATGGCCGGCGTCGCATCCGGATAGGAGCAATCAACGTTGTTGTACCCTGCGCCAGCGAAGGCAGACGTTGGCACGACGGGCGTATCGAGATACTGCGTTGTCCCGGGCATGAACGGCAGCTCATAGCAGAACTGGCTGTAGCCGAACGTGTAGGCCGGGTCGGTAATCATGGTTCCACCGGGGCCAGGGATCGGTCCGGGATCGTTCATGCACATCACCATCATCGTGGGCGAATAGCCAGTCGGGTTCGGCGGGTTAACTTCCCACGTTGAGTACGTCATTCCGTCATAGGCGCCCCAGTGGTCCGCATATACGCGAGAGATTTCGTTGCCCGCCCAATCCTTCACCGAGACCGGTAGGTTTGGCGGAGCAAATTTCTCGCCGAACTGCGGGGAGAAGGGATCGAATTCCGAGGTGTAGTCGTCGGTGATGCCTCCCGTGAATTTGGAGGCGATGTGAGTCGAGGTGTAGATGTAGAACTTGGCGATCGCACCCATCTGGTCGGTCAGGTTAACTTCCTTGCGGTCGCACAGGTTGCGGGTAGCTCCGGCAAACGGTGCTACCTGATGAGACTGCGGGTACAGGCTAATGTAGTCGGGCACGATGCGCGCTTCGCCGACGCACGGCCACGTGGGCTCAGGGATAAAGCCAGGGACGATGTTTTCGCTTGGCGTAGTCCCCAGGCTCTGCGTGGGATTCTGCGCGTTCCATTGGTTGTAACCGGGGCCAGGGTATCCAGCAGCTACCGAGGCCTGGTCGGGAAGGATGAAGATGTTTCCCAAACCGCCGAATTCCTGCGTTACCGGCGCGATGAAGTTGTCGCCGATCAGGATGTTCTTGTCCTCTTCCTTGACTAGCTCGAAGCCCGGGGGCAGAACTACTTCCACAACATACTTGCCTGTGGGCAGTTGCGGAATGCCATAGTACAAGTCTGTGGTAGGCACAGCCGTATTCGCGGTGCAGATCGTGCAGTTCGTACCGGCTAACGTTGGTGTTCCATTCGCATCTACGGCTGTGACGGATGGGAACTTATACATCCCGTCGTACGGTGCGGGCTGGAGCTGGTTCCAGTTGTGCATGCCGTCATAGCACTTGAACTGGGAATTATTCGGCAGTGGGGTCACTGCGGGCCCGCCATGCTGTGAGTTGTAGAAGTTGAGGTAGTCCGGCTGGTTGTATAGCGAGAAGAAGAACAGATCCGGATTTGGCCCCGATGACGCGCCTTGGCCCGGGCAGTTCATATTGGGCGTGACGCCATCAGCTCGGAAGCCCTGCGCGTAATCATCCCAACTGCTGGTCTGGGTCGTATCCACCAGCTTTAAGGTTTGAGTTACGCCGTCCGACGCCAAACCTTCCTGGTAGAGGTTGATGGTAACGTGCGGAACCAGGGGCTCCCACTGCGTCTGAACGAGCATCATCGGATCGTCAAACGGACGGGTCGAAGCATAGATGACATGGCCTTTGATTCCGCCGTTCTCGCCGGCTGCGTAGGGCTCCTTGCCGAATTCAAGGAAGTTATTCTGGCCAGGGAAGCCCTGCCAGCCCTCCACTCCTCCGGTCCACGGATTGTCGATGCGGCCCGAAGAAAGCTGCGTTGTGCAAATCGTTAGCGGGGGTGTAGCCGTGGACGTGGTGCAAACACTGGGCGGATCACTGACAGGAGTCTGAATCGACTTGCCCGTGCAGTCTGCTCCAGCGCAATACACGGACCCCGGTACGCGCAGGTTCGTCGGCACAGAAACGACCTCCGCAGTGTTGGCCAGGTTCTTCCCAATCGTGGATGTTCCGCACGGCGGATAGCCAGTTGTACCGCAGGCCGCAGAGCCATCGACCGGTCCGCCGACGTCATACACAACGTGCGTGCCGGTGTTCTTGTAACGGGTCACATCCGTTTCCACCGTGTACCAGGAGAACAGCGGGAAGGTTTCGTTGAAGTTGGCGGTGCCGGTGAAGTCCGTGACCAACAGGTTTTCCAGGCTGCCGTCGCGCAGTCTTACGGCGACGTTCGCGAATGGAATTCCATTCTCAGTAGCCTGGGAGATGCCATCTTTGTTGTCGTCGATGAAGGTTCGGGTGTAGAGGTTCGTCTGCCACTGGGTCGACGCGATGTCGCCCATATTGGTGGTTCCGCCGCTCGCCCCCTTCGACAGCCCGATGGGTGTCGAAAGTCCATCCACCAGCAGATCGTTCCACTGGTCGAACACTGTGACTCTCCAATCGCCATCAGGAAGGCCGGTGAGCGTGAAGGTGCCATCGGCGTTGCACTTGGTGAAGGCGAAGTCTTCGCCGTCCGGGTCGCCAAAGCTCACATAGCATTGCGACCAATAATAGGTATCGTGCGAACCGGTACTATAGAGTCTCTCGTCCGGCGTACGGCTAAGGTGCTCGCCGGTGACTTTGCCGGTGATGGTGTTGTTGCAATTCAGGCCCTGGATATTCGGGTCAGTGCCACTACAGACGTACTGATGGCGCCCATTGATGATCGCCGGGTTGGCGAAACCGATGCTGACGTGATACGAAGCCGGTCCGAACTCCTGGAAGTAGCTGGGCTCGCCGATTCTGGTGAATACGTCGTGCGCCTTCTGGCCGTCCAGGGTGTTGGTCTGGAGCCACTCTTCCCCTCGAGCGATGCGGTCCGCCGCAGGCGTGGCAATCACGCCCCAGCGTCCGGGCATCAGGTTGGCTACGACCGCCTGGCCGGCCAGCGGAGACAGAGTCACCCCGTCGGCTTCGTACTTCGGGCAGGTCACGATCATGCCGGTAATGCCGGACGCGGTTGGATCGGTGGTTAACGTCTTCGGGGCCGCTCCGCTGGTCGCGCTCAGCTCATTCACGCCGATCGGGCAGGCATCCAGCCCGGTGGTCGGGTCTTTTGTTCCCGCCAGGCTGTTGGTGAGCGGCTGGTTGAACATATCGTAGGTCATCTGTCCGGTGAAATCGCCGTTGCCGCCCATGGCGTCCCACAGATGGAGCTGGAAGCCACCCAGTCCGGGCTCCTGCGGCGACAACACGTCGATTCCGCCACCGCCATCCTGCTCGCCGTTCAATGGGAAATCATCTTCAAAGACAAACACCGAGAGTTTGCCCGGCGGGTAGGGCGAGGGTTGCGTGAGCACTGTGACCGCAGTCTGTCCCGGGGAGATCGGGGCGCCGCCCATGCCGTGGCCGCAAGGGGCTCCGCCAGCGTTTGCGGCTCCATACGCGCAAGCTCCGCCTCCGTAGCCACCATTGATAAACGGGTTGGCTGCATCACCCGGCAAAATGGAAATGTAGTAGCGCTTGGTCGGATCCAGCGCAACCTGGCCGGGCAGGACCTGGGTAAATCCATTTCCTGCCGTTGTATCAGTTCGGCAAACGCCGTTGCCGACGTCACAGGTGGCGGGCACATGCGCGCCCGTGGCGGGGTTGATGATCGTCTGGCCCGCTTCGCAGGAAACTGGCCCGGTACAACCCTGGGCCACGTAGGGCATATAGCTGGTGTGGAAATTGGTGCCGAGTGTGGGCACGATGCCCAAACCTGTGGTCGGGCAACCCGCCGGCGGAGGATTCACTGAACACTTCGGGTCGACGTAGAAGGTGCGATCTTCTTCGATGACCCACCGATAATCAGAAATTGTGGTTTTCTTGTCTTGTCCGTCCAGTACGTTGACCGTCAGGCCGCTTCCCGCGGGGAAGACAACCGTCACGGTCGCAGTCGCGGTCTGTTGTTTGGAATTCTGCACGTTGACATTGAACATGTAGGTGCCCGCGCCAGGCGCGGTGGCGGTGAACCCGCCGTTCGAATCCACATGAACCGACGTCAACGTTGAGCCGGTGACCGACGCGGTGGCCACAGTAAGAGGCAGGTTCGCCGCGTCTTTACAGTACGCCAGGACACCTGGGGTCTTGATGGCCAAGTATGTAGCCGTGGCCGCATTGTAGGTCGGTGTCGGAACAGTACAGGTGATACCACTGTCTGCGACGGTCGTTGGACCCAGGCTCACCGTAGCGGAGATACCGGAGGAGCAGACTCCCGCCGTCACCCTACCATTGGCGCAGTAGGTGAACGTATCTGTTGCTGTGGTCGCCGCGGTGGGGTAATAGACGAACGTCCCGTTCGGATTCAGCACTACCGTTCCGTTGGTTGGCGGTGCCAAGACCTCTACCGTGAATACGCCTTTGTCATTTGCGATCACACCTCTCGACGGATCGGAGACCGCGAGGGTCACGCCCGGCGAAAGCACGTAGTTATCGGCGACGGCTACCGCAGCCACAGGGATTGCAGCGGTGCCGGTCGCGATCGGCGGCGTAGAGCCATTGATGCCGACGTAGGCCAGCATGCCGGCATCGTGCGCCGTCGCATTCGCTGAAAGGCTCAACTCTCGGTCGTACACGGCAAGAGCGTTGGTGTACGGTGCGATTGTCGTGCCGGACGTGGTCTGTCCATTGATCATCACATCGTAGACCTTGCCCGCGGCCATGAATACTTCGCTCTTAATCTTGGGAACTCCGGGCAGAGGATTGCCGTCTTCGGCAATGACCTTGAAACCGGTAACGATCGGGTTTGATCCTCCCGTTGCGCCCGCCACCTGCGATCCAACGATCGCGGGTACGTGCATGCGCGAGCCGGCGTTGACCAGGCGTACCAGAACGTTCCCGGTGCCTGCCGCCGGCGCAATCGTCGCCGGTGTGATCGGGAACAGCGATCCCGAAGTATTGTTCTTATTGAAGGCCACGCCGTTGATCATGTAATACAGCGGCGTGTAGTTCACCGCCGGCGGGTAGCAGGTCAGATAGGTCGATGAAGCCGGATTGCCACAACCTCCCGGCTGGCCCGACCAGACGGCGGTCTCGGTGAACCCGGAGGTATTCACTGCCGCACTCACGGTCGTGTTCTGTACCGGATCGATTTCCCCAAGGGCCAACGGAACTTCGGCATCGTACGAAACCGCACAGGTGCCGGCGGTGGCTCCGGGATAAGCGCAGCCCGCGGCAGTCTCCGTTGTAGCCGGAGCAGTTCCACTGGCCGTAGGCGCGGCGGTGACGACGAGAATTCCGTAGAGGCCCATCGGAACCTGAATCGACGGATGCGTGCCAGACTCAAGCAGATACGTGCCTGGCTTGAGGTAACCCCAAGTCAGCCCCGTGGTTGCTCCCGCCGCCACTTCTGTGGCGAACGATTGTACGCGCGGACCTTGTGGGGGCGGTGTATTCGTCGGTCCGCTGTTCGCGGTGGGCCACGTGACCTGTTGGGTCGGGTGGTCCGGGCTCGGCGTGGTGGTACGCGAGCTTCCCAAGCCGCCACCCACCTGTCCCACAATCATGATCGAAGTGGGTAAGGTAACCCCGCTTGCGAAGGACAGATTATTGGTGAGGTTGATCGCCAAGCCACCGGTTGCGCCCGTGGGCACTGTAATAACGACGGGGGACCAGCCTGTTCCCGCGTTGGGATTCAACGCGGCGCAGGTCGCGGTCGAGCCAGTCACGGCCGTGCCGCAGCTGTAGCCCCACATCGGCACCGTGGTGCCGTCAGGCAGGGTCGCATTGCTCGGCGCCGCGGTCAGATTGACCTGCTGCTGGGCGACGGCCAGCCCCGCTCCGAGGAGGAGAACAGTAGTCACGAGTAGGGCTGTCTTCATGGTGGCTT
>Ga0209698_10005143_pt1 | contig 14218 bp, 18 predicted proteins | sample LitLauG_LLR_2012_FD_187203 | JGI IMG/M metagenome (GOLD analysis project Ga0209698, IMG submission 187203) | Freshwater sediment microbial communities from Pennsylvania, USA - Little Laurel Run_MetaG_LLR_2012 (SPAdes) (version 2) | ecosystem: Environmental > Aquatic > Freshwater > Creek >... | reverse complement strand
GAAAACGCTCGCCGCGCTCGCCGACGCCGATCTCAACGTGCAGGAGGCGGGACGGCGCCTCGGCGTCCACGCCAACACGGTCTATGGGCGGCTCGCGCGCCTTCAGGAGGCGACCGGGCTCGACGGCCGCAAGTTTCACGATCTGGCGGAGATGCTGCTGGCGGCGGAATGCATGCGGGTAGGGTAAGGTGGGCGTAGGGTGAGGCGTAGGGTGGGCTTCAGCCCACCCCCTCCCCGAGCGTCAACAACCATGCCGAACTATCGCCGCAACCGTGTCCCCGGAGGTTGCTATTTTTTCACGGTCAACCTGCTCGACAGACGCTCCGACCTCCTGGTGTCGGAAATCGACGCGTTACGCGACGCCGTGCGGGAGGCCCGACGCGCGCGCCCCTTCCATATCGACGCCTGGGTGGTTTTGCCGGACCACCTCCATTGTCTATGGACCTTGCCGCCCGGCGACGCCGACTTTCCCAACCGCTGGCGATCCATCAAGGCGTCGTTCTCACGCCGCGTCGCGCATCCGAACTATCGACGTCCGTCTCTCGTGCGCAAGCGCGAAGCCGGCGTCTGGCAGCGTCGATATTGGGAACATACGATCCGCGACGACGCCGATTATGCGGCCCACATGGATTACATCCACTTCAACCCGGTCAAGCACGGCCTCGCCGAGCATCCCGCCGCGTGGCCGTTCTCAAGCTTTCTCAGATGCGTGGCGCGAGGCGTCTATCCCGAAGGCTGGGCGCTTGCAGACATCAACCTGGCCGATGCCGGAGAGCGAGCGCAGCGGGACGAGGTGGGCTGAAGCCCACCCTACGCACGGTCAGCGGCCGAAAGCCGTACGGCCGTAGGGTGGGCTTCAGCCCACCTCTTCCCTTCAACCTCAAAGCCGAACTCTCGCCGCAACCCTGTCGCCGGAGGCTGTTCCCTTTTCACGGTCAACGGGTTCGACAGTCGCTCCGCCCTGTTGATTGTCTTGCGCGACGCCGCCCGGGAGACCCGACGCGGGACGATGTGGGCTGAAGCCCACCCTACGCGCTACGCACGGTTGGCGGCCGAAAGCCTGCGGTCGGGATGGCGGCAGGGGGCCGTAGGGTGGGCTTCAGCCCACCTCTTCGCCTTCGATCTCAAAGCCAAACTCTCGCCGCAACCATGTTGTCGGAGGCTGTTCCCTTCTCACGGTCAACGGGTTCGACAGCCGCTCCGACCTGTTGATTGTCTTGCGCGACGCCGCCCGTGAGACCCGACGCGGGACGATGTGGGCTGAAGCCCACCCTACGGGCTGCGGTTGGTGGGTTGACCGAAAAAGCTTTCGAGTAGAAACTGGGGTGGCGATGTTGAGGGAACTTCGATGCATACCAAGCCCGATTGGAAGTTGCCGCGGATCCGCGATGTTGGGCTAGCGCCTGACAAATCAGTGGAGCTTAGGGAGGCATTCGATAGGCTGGAAAAATCGGCCTACGAGCGCGCTTATGATCTCACGTCATATGAGACAACGAACTCCGGAACACCAATTAAAGTGCTTGAAGAGGCATTTCGCAAGACTCTTAGTGAAGCAACTCCTGATGCGATTGAGAAACTGAAAGCGCGTAGAAGGGCAAAACTGAAGCGTGACACCTAGACGGATTTAAGCTCCGCAACCAAACCCTCTATATCAGGATAAATTTGCGCTGTTGTTGGAAGTAGTTGAGCAACATCAGAGCGCAATGAATCGAGTGTATCTGATTCGAATTGGGCCTTTATTAAAACGTGGCGAAGATCAGATGATGACATTTTGTACAATGCATAATCGAGCGGCACTGGATTGGTGCCGTGTACTGTGAAGCACGCTCTCTGCGCGACGAGCCGAGGATTAAAATAGTGCGGTACTACTCCTATGGGCAACTTAGAGACAGGCGGCTCAGGCTCGAAAACGAAAGCTTGTTTGCAATAATTTATGGCCTCTAAGGTCGTTTCGTGTGGAACACCCGGCTCGTCAATGGCGAGAACGTTGAGCGCCGAAGGATTTAAAAACCAAACGCATGGGGGGATGACGGAAGGTTTTTCGAAAGCAAAAAACATTGCAACTGCAAGGCTTTCGGTCCAGTCTAATAAACGGGTAGGTAAACCGTAATGTTGCATCATGAACAGCCAGCGCGGAAAATTATCGCCTAAGAGGTCGGGAAAAAATGAACTGGCGCGGCGAAGAAATTCGCGAGAAATTGTTTTTTCTCTCTGCAATATATCTATTTTTCGCATTATGCTAGGCTCTAGCATGTACGTTCCATTGCTATGTCCGCGATACCATACCGCCGACCACTCTTCGGAGATAATTCGACTAAATTGAAGAAAATCGCCTATATTACTGAAATAATACACTGGGACACGTTGATGTCGTTTCAGCATCTAAAGTGCCCTTACATTCATAAAACCGCGCCAGACAGAAACTAAACCGCGCCGCGAGATCGCGCAAATGAGAATGCAATCTTTCAAAAAGAAGGTTTTTTGAGAAAGGTGCGTTCTCCTCGGTGATGTGCGCGCCAGTGGCGAAATCGCCTGTCAATATCGGTTTTAAATACATGTTGCTTGCTACCCGTGAGAAACGTTGAGCCGATAAAGATGCTGCCGACGGAACATTGGCTTCGGGTTTGGATTGAAAAATGCCGCCCAAATCATAGATGCGGACTTCTGCGTCTCGCTCACCGCTTGCCATCCCCCCCAAAATCCGCTAACCGCCCGCTCATTCCACAGGCGGAGTTCCGCGCGCCCTGCTTCAAGGGTTCGCTCCGGTGGCGAGGCGTCCGCGTCTCGCAACATGCTCCGCCGAGGTCGAACCGGAAAGGATACCGCAGTGTCTCTGCCTGACTTCAGCATGCGCCAGCTTCTCGAGAGCGGCGCGCATTTCGGCCACCAGTCGCATCGCTGGAACCCGAAAATGGCGCCCTATATCTATGGCGCGCGCAACTCCATCCACATCATCGACCTCGCCCAGACGGTGCCCCTCCTGCATCAGGCGCTGAAGGTCGTCTCCGACACCGTCGCCAAGGGCGGCCGCGTGCTGTTCGTCGGCACCAAGCGTCAGGCGGCCGACGAAGTCTCCGCCGCCGCGCAGCGCTCGGCGCAGTATTTCGTCAATTCCCGCTGGCTCGGCGGCATGTTGACCAACTGGAAGACGATTTCGGCTTCGATCTCGCGGCTGCGCAAGCTCGACGAAATGCTGGCGGAAGGCGCCAAGGGGCTCACCAAGAAAGAGCGCCTGATGCTGACCCGCGAGAAGGAGAAGCTCGACAAGGCGCTCGGCGGCATCAAGGACATGGGCGGCACGCCCGACCTCGTGTTCGTGATCGACACCAACAAGGAGGCGCTCGCGATCAAGGAGGCCAACCGCCTCAAGATCCCGGTGATCGCCATCCTCGACACCAATTCCGACCCCGACGGCGTCGCCCATCCGATCCCCGGCAACGACGACGCCAGCCGCGCGATCCAGCTTTACTGCGACCTCATCGCAAGGGCCGCCATCGACGGCATCTCGCGCAGCCAGGGCTCGCAGGGCCATGACATGGGCGCCGTGGACGAGCCGGTCGCCGAGGCGCTGCCGGAGACGGAAGCCGCCGCCGCGCCTGCAGAGACGACCGAGCATTTCGAACTGCTCGCCGCCCCGCGCGGCGCGCCGGACGATCTGGCCAAGCTCACCGGCGTCGGCCCGCAGATCGTCAAGAAGCTCAACGAGCACGGCGTGTTCCATTACTGGCAGCTCGCTTCGATGACGGCGGACGAAGCCTCCAAGCTCGACGCGGACCTGAAGTTCAACGGCCGCATCACGCGCGACAACTGGTCCGAACAGGCCAAGGCGCTGATCGCCGCCGAGTAAGCGACGCGTCGCTAAACTCCCGTCTCCCGCCCTCGCGCGGGAGATTTTTCGTTTTGAAAAAGGAGCCTGGACATGGCTGAGATCACCGCCGCCCTGGTGAAAGACCTGCGCGAAAAGACCGGCGCGGGCATGATGGATTGCAAGAACGCGCTGTCGGCCGTCAGCGGCGACATCGAGGCCGCCATTGACTGGCTGCGCAAGAAGGGTCTGGCGAAGGCCGCCAAGAAGAGCGGGCGCGTCGCCGCCGAAGGTCTGGTGGGCGTCGCCGTCCACGGGCCGGTGGGCGTCGTCGTCGAGGTCAATTCGGAGACCGATTTCGTCGCCCGCAACGAGGATTTCCAGGCTTTGGTGCGCGGCATCGTCGCCGTGTCGATGGACCATGCGCCTGCCGTCACCGTCGAGAAGGTGCTGGGCGGCCATTATCCCGGCGGGGCGACGGTGCAGGAGGCCATCGCCAATTCCATCGCCACCATCGGCGAGAACGTGAACCTGCGCCGCGTCGAAGCGTTGAAAGTGCATGACGGCGTGATCGGCCATTACGTGCACGGCCAGATCGGCGAGGGGCTGGGCCGCATCGGCGTGATCGTGGCGCTGGAATCGAAGGGCGACGCCTCGGCGCTCGCGGCTTTGGGCCGGCAGATCGCGATGCATGCGGCGGCGGCGAGCCCGGTGGCGCTGGATTCGAGCGGCCTCGACCCGGCGGTGCTGGAGCGCGAGAAGAAGGTGCTGGCCGAGAAGAACGCCGGCAAGCCCGAGCACGTGCTGGCCAAGATCGTCGAGTCGGGTCTCAAGACCTATTACAAGGAAGTCTGCCTTGTGGATCAGGCTTATGTGATCGACCCCACCAAGACGGTGGCGCAGGCAGTCAAGGAGGCCGAGAAGGCGGTCGGCGCGCCGATTACGCTCAAGGGATTTGTGCGTTATCAACTCGGCGACGGCATAGAAAAGCCCGCCGAAGAGGTTTAAGCGCAGGGCGGCCCTCGGGCCGCCCTTTTTTTGATCGGAGCTTCGCCCATGGCCGACCAGCCGCTGTTCAAACGCGTGGTGGTGAAGCTGTCGGGCGAGGCGCTGATGGGCCCCGACACGCACGGCCTGCACGCGCCGACGCTGCGGCGTTTCGCGCACGACCTGAAGGCGGCGGCGGCGCTCGGCGTCCAGGTCGCCGTGGTGATCGGCGGCGGCAATTTCTTTCGCGGGCTGCAAGGCGCCGACAAGGGCATCGAGCGCGCGCGCGCCGATTCCATCGGCATGCTCGCCACCGTGATGAACGCGCTCGCCATGGAGGGCGCGCTGGAGGAGATCGGCCAGCCGGCGCGCGTGCTCTCCGCCGTGGCGATGCCGTCGCAATGTCAACCCTATTCGCGGCAGGCGGCCTTGGCGCATCTGGTCAAGCGCCGGGTGATCCTGCTGGCGGGCGGGACGGGCAACCCGTTCTTCACCACCGACACCGGCGCGGCGTTGCGCGCGGCGGAATTGTCGTGCGACGCGGTGATGAAGGCGACCAATGTGGACGGGATTTATACCGCCGACCCGAAGAAGGACCCGGAGGCGCGGCGCTTCGAGCGATTGAGCCATGACGAGGCGATCCAGCGCAATCTCCAGGTGATGGACACGGCGGCGTTCGCGCTGACGCGCGACAACAAGATCCCGATCGTGGTGTTCTCGGTGCACGAGCAGGGGGCGATTGAGGCGGCGCTGCTGGGACGGGGGCGGGCGACTTACGTGATGCCTTGAGGGCGATTGCGCGGTCAGGGCGACAAGCCTGGCGCCTTGGATTATATTAAAAGTCGCTGGCTCTGAACGCACTCGGATAATGCAACATGGATGTGAGCGTCTCCCTCCCCGAAAGCGTCGCCGATTTCGTCAAAGAGAAAATCGCCTCCGGGCGCTATGGTTCGTCGAGCGAGGTCGTCAGCGAAGCGCTGCGGCTCATGCAGGTTGCTGAACGGCAGGACGCCGAGAAACTGACTTGGTTGCGCGAGGCTTGGGAAAAGGGCGTCGACTCCGGTGACGCCGGCGAATTGGATTTTGCGGAGCTGAAGCGCGAAGCGCGCTCACGTCTGACATCCGGCGCGTGACCCGGCTCCGCTTCACGGTCGAGGCCCGCAAAGACTTGCTCGAAATCTGGAAGCATGTGGCGACGCAGACTTCCCCTGCGTCTGCGGATCGCGTGCTTGACTCCATCGAGCGTGGGTGTCGTGTCCTTGAAGACTATCCCCAAATGGGGCGCGCCCGCCCGGAAATCGAAATGGAGGCGCGCTCGCTGGTCATAGAGCGTTGGTTGGCGCTCTATCGCGCCACCCCGAGCGGCCCAGAGATCGTTCGCGTTGTCGATGGCGCCCGTGACCTGAAAGCGTTGGCCTGGCCGCCCGAATAGGCGCCTACTCCGCCGCCGTCTGCTCCAGCGCTCCCGTCTCGAACTGGAACCGCGTCAGCCGCGTCTGATGATCCCCCTGTTCGACGATCTCGCCGCCGCCCTCGCGCCCGTCACTCCAGAAAGCGCGTCACATAAACCTGAAACTCCTCGATCGTCGGCCATTGCGCGCGCGCGTTCACCGGCGTCTCGCCGCTGGTCATGCTGACTTCGTAGATGGCGCCGTCGAGCGCGAGGCGCCCGGCCGGGGGCGACTTGGGCGAGGCGGGCGCGGTCTCCCAGCCGCAGCAATTGAAGCGCAGCGGCGGCATGTGGGTGCGCGCGCTCAACAGCGCCTCGACGGCGGCGGCGTCCGCGCCGCTGGTGCGGTAATGCGCGCGCAGGGCCGGCGCGCCGTAGATTTCGAGCTTTTCGCAATCGACGAACTGCAGCGTCGCCGGTCGCCACGCGGCCTTGGCGAGAAAGTCGCCGCAAGCCGGGGCGGCGTCCTGCGGCCGGCCGGGCGTCGCCCACAGAGCGAGCGCGAAGGCGGCGAGGGGAAGCCAACGACTGCCGCTCATCGGCTGCGCTCGGGCGCGCCGGTCACAGTCAGCGTTGCGACGTAGCGACCGTCCGTGGAGCGATGGCTGACGAGCGCCTCGCAAATGCGCGCCCATTTGTCGAGCGAAGCGACGGTCACGCAACCTTCCGAAACATTGCCGACGTGGACATAGCGGCTGCGGTTGCCGACATCGATAGGAAACCAGAGTTGATCGGACGAGAGCGTGGACTCGAAATTTCGGTAGAAGGCGGTCATGTTGCGGTCGTGCGGCCCGTCGGGCGCGAAAACCTTGTAGCTTCCGGCAGGCAGGGGGGTGAATTCCCGGCCCCAGACCGTGTTCATGGTCACGGTCGCCTGAACGTCGGCCACCTGCAACTCGGCGAATTGCTGGTCGAGCAGTTGATTGTGGCGCGCGACCGAAACCCAGCCGGCTTGATAATGACCGTATTTGACCCTGAGGGCGGCGAGGCCTTGCTGAGGAGGGGTCGCACCAAAATATCGGGTCGCCTGATGCGCGTCCATGTCAAGCACAGCGCCCTTGCGCGGCCCGTCCAGCACCTGGAACTGGGTGCGGTGATTGCGGGTCTCCCTCACCTCGACCTTGGTGTATTTGCACAGCGGAATCCTGACGCCGCTGGCGTCGGCGCCGGCGACCCAGCCGTCGCTGCCGACTTCGTTGATGTAACGAATTTGCCCCGCCATGAAATCGATCTCCGAATATGCCCGGTTGGGAATGATCGAAAATTACAATGGCGATGGCGTCATCAACATGACGCCCCGCGTCGAGCGCAACCGAAGGCGGCGCGCGCCTATTCCGCCGCCCGCGTCCCCAAAGCCTTCGCCCCCGTCTCGAACTGCAACCGCGCCAGCCGCGCATAAAGCCCGCCCTTCGCCAGCAGCGTCGCGTGGTCCCCCTGTTCGACGATCTGCCCGCCGTCGATCACCAAAATCCGGCTCGCCCCGACGATCGTCGCCAGCCGATGCGCAATAACAAGCGTCGTGCGGCCCTTCATCAGTTCGGCCAGAGCCGCCTGCACCAGCGTTTCGTTGCCCGCGTCGAGCGCCGAGGTCGCCTCGTCGAGCAGCAGCACCGGCGCGTCCTTGAGGATCGCGCGGGCGATGGCGAGGCGCTGGCGCTCGCCGCCCGACACCGTCACGCCGCGCTCGCCCAGCTGCGTGTCGTAGCCCTGCGGCAAGGCTGCGATGAAGCCATGCGCCGCCGCGCGCTTCGCGGCTTCCTCGATCTCCGCGCGCGTCGCGCCGGGGCGGCCATAGGCGATGTTGTCGGCCACCGAGGCGCCGAAGATGAACGGCTCCTGCGGGACCAGCGCGAGGCGGCGGCGCAGGTCGCGCGGGTCGAGGGTCGCGATGTTCACGCCGTCGAGCTTCACCGCGCCTGAGGTGGGATCGTAGAAGCGCTCTAGCAACTGAAACAGCGTCGATTTGCCGGCGCCCGAGGGGCCGACGATGGCGACGGTTTCGCCGGGCGCTACGGTGAACTCGATCCCGCGCAGCACGGGCGCTTCCGGGCGCGTGGGATAGGAAAAGCCGACGTTCTCGAACGCGAGCGCGCCGCGCACCGGCTCGGGCAGGCGGGCGGGGGCGGGCGGGGCGACGATCTGCGGCTGGGTGGCCATCAATTCGCCGATGCGCGCGGCGGCGCCGGCGGCCTGGCTCATCTCGTTCCACACCTCCGACAACTGGCCCATCGAGGAGGCGCCCAGCACGGCGTAGAGCAGGAATTGCAGCAGCACGCCCGCGCTCATGCGGCCCTCGATCACGTCCTGCGCGCCCAGCCACAGCACGACGACGACGCTGGAGAACGCGAGGAAGATGGCGATGGCCGTCACCACCGAGCGCGCCTGCGTCATCACCCGCGCCGCCTCATAGGCGCCGTCGGCGGCGGACTGGTAGCGCCGGGCCGTGAAATCCTCCGCCACGAACGCCTGCATGACGCGGGCGGCGTCGAGGTTCTCGCTGGCGAAGGCGGTGGCTTCCGCCAAGGTCTCCTGCGCGCAGCGCGAGCGCTCGCGCACCGAGCGGCCGGCCGCATAAAGAGGGAGCACGATCAGCGGGATCGCCACCAGCACGTAGGCCGACAGGCGCAGGCTGGTCGCGGCCATCAGCGAGATCGCGCCGACGAACATGAAGATGTTGCGCAAAGCCACCGAGGCCGAGGAGCCGAAGGTAGATTTGAGCTGCGTCGTGTCGGCGGAAAGACGCGAGACGATCTCGCCGGTTTTCTCGGAATCGAAGAAGGTTTGGTCGAGCGTCGTGAGATGGCGGAAGAAATCCCCGCGCAGATCGGCGACGATCCGCTCGCCGATGGTCATGACGAGGTAATAGCGCAGCCCGGACGCCACCGCGAGCGCCGCCGTCACGCCGATCAGCAGCGCGAACCACGAATGCACCGAGCCCGCCGCGCCGCCATGAAAGCCGCGGTCGACCATCTGGCGGATCGCGTAAGGCACCACCAGCGTCGCCAGCGAGGCCGCCAGCAGGGCGCAGAAGGCGGCGGCGATGCGGCCCAGGCGCCGGCGCGCGTAGGGCAACAGGGGACGCAGGGCGTTGAGCGGGGGGCGCTTGCGCTTGGCTTCCGCCGGGCTTTGGGCCTCGGACATCAGGGACTCCGGTTGTCCGCTGCGTTAAGCGGCAGGGGCGTACAGAAATCAAGCCGTTCCATCGTCGCGGCTTGTCTTGCGGGCGCGGCTGGGTTATGGGCGTGCCGAACAGAGCCGCCGGGCCGCCCGGGCGGCTCTCTTTTATTGGCGTCTTGGCCAAAATTCGAGGTCGCGCGATGAAGTCCGATATCCACCCCACCTACCACATGATCAAGGTCGTGATGACCAACGGGACCGAGTTCATGACCCGCTCGACCTATGGCGAGGAGGGCGCGACGCTCAACCTCGACATCGACCCCAACACGCATCCGGCCTGGACCGGCGGTTCGGCGCAGCTGACCGACCGCGGCGGCCGCCTGTCGCGCTTCAACTCGCGCTTCGCGGGCCTCGGCGCGACGATCACCAAGAAGTAAGATCCGCTTGCGTCGGCCGTCAGGGAGTGAAATCCTGACGGCATGACCATCCGGCTTTCCTTCCCGCTGAGCGGTGTGCGCCTTCTGTCGGCTTTGGCGCTCGCCGTGGCGGCTCACGGCGCGCAGGCTGCCTCGCCTGATCCCGCGCTCAAAGCGTTCCTGGCCAAATTTGCGGATATGGCGGCCCATGGCGCGGCCGATTCCATGGCCAAAGTGACGCGATTTCCGCTCCGCAACGAGGTCTATCAGGCGCCCGAGCGCATTAGCGCCGCCGGCTTCAAGCATCATTTCGAGCTTAACCGTTTTCGCGAAATGGCCGGTTGCCTCAAAACCACGCCGCCGCAACGCGCCGGCGCCGAAAACGTCAAGCTCGGCGAATGGATCGTCGAATGCGACGGCAATAATTTCTATTTTGCGAAAACAGACGACGGCTGGCGGTTCTCGGGGTTCGAGAACGTCAACGAGTAGCGCTGCCGCGCGGCATGGCCGGGCCGCCCGCTTCCCTTCTTCGAGAGCCGCATTGGACGATAGTCCGAAGCCGCTTTCGACCCGGGCGACACAATATGCGGTCGCAGTCGCTCGCGCTTCAGATCGCTATCAACGCGTCGAGCCTGGCGCGAATTTCGCGGGCGGTTTGTTCGGGAACCTTGGCCCCGATAGGCAGCACGGGACGGGCGAGCGTGTCCAGACTGCGCAGGTTCGCCACCAGAACCTCGCCCGACACCGGCAATCCCGGCGGCAGAACCACGCTTGTGGGAAAGGGCCGCACGCGCGACGTGATCGGGCAGACGATGACGAAGCCGGTGTTTTCGTAAAACAGCGCGGGAGACAACACGACGGCGGGGCGTCGCCCCGCCTGCTCGCGCCCGAGAGTAGGGTCGAAATCGGTCCAGACGAGATCGCCGACGTCGGGCGCGTAGGCGGTCACTCTTCAACCGCCTCGCGACCGAGGTCCGGTCCCCAGTCATAGGCGTCACGGTAGAGGGCGCGCCATTCCTGCGCCGACCTGCCTGCGAACATTTCGTGCAAAGCGCGCTCAGTCGACGCCTTGCGAATGACGATGGCGTCGCCCTCGACTTCCACATCGACCCGGCCGCCTTCTCCCAGCGCGAGTCTGCGCGTCACGCTTGCAGGAAGGCGAACGGCCAAGGTGCGGCCCCAACGTCCGATGATCGCCTGTGACATGTGGTGCTCCTTAATGGATATCTTATGGATATCTCCCTTCGAGCACAAGCCGCGCCCTCTGAGCGCGCGCTGTCAATCCCAGGACAGCTGATTTTTCGGAAGTCGTCCGCTGGGGTCGAACACTTCGATTTTGTGGGGACGCTTCGGACCCCAGCGCCACAAAACCAGATTTCTGTCCTCGTCGGTCGCGCCGGGCGCGTAGCTCGGGACAATCGCGCCCGCCGCGCCTTTGGCGATGAGGTCTTCGACCAGCGTCCATTGCGGGGGCTTGGTTCCTGCAGCGATATGGGCGAACCAGCCCGCCGCCAACAGGCTTTCCTCGACGCCCGCCGCCCGCCGTCCCCGGGGGCTCGCGAGATTGACCACGTCCGCGATGTCGGCGCCGTAAGAGCACAGGACATAGGGCTCCATTTTTCGCGCGAACCCCTGATTGGCTTCTTTGATCGCCGTTGTGGGATCCAGAGCGAGATAGAGCGCGGGCGTCCCTATCGGATTGAACCGACCGCCGTGGATCGCGGCGCCGTCGCCGGACAGGGGGAGGAACGACCAGCGCGGATGATGCGCGCGATAGGCCGTTCCCCTAAATCTCAAGCAAAGCCGCCCAAAGCGATGGCGTCGAGATAGTCGCGCAGAGAGGCGCTCTGCCCGGATTTAACGAGGGACTCGGCGGTTCGGTCGCCGAAGGCCGAAATCGGTTGCGAACGATACCAAAAGTCAGCTTCGGATTCGCCGCCGGCCCAGGTACGCACACGCGCCAATACGACACCTTCCTCATCAGAAGATGTGGTTTTGACGGGTTTATCATTATCGCTCTGATCTTTTTCGGGGTTTCCGATAAGATCTCGAATTTCTTTGAGGGAAAACCCCAATTGCTTACCCTTCACTATCATCTGCATGCGCAAATAATCGATTTCATCGTAATAGCGGACGGTTCCTTCCCGTCTTGGGTGTAACAGTCGTCGAATCTCATAGGATTGCAAAGTGCGGGCGGTCACTTTGAATTCAGCCGCCATTTCCGAAATCGTCCAAAACTTGCTCGGACGTTGATCTTCACGCTTATCCAAAAAAACTCTCTCCGCAGGAACCTCTTTCAGTTCCCTGGATTTTACATTTTCGTATGGATTGCCTTTAAACTTCAAAATACTACCCGCTCAACAACAGTCGGTTTTTCTGCAAATCTAATATGGTCTACCCGCTCGAATTGTCAAAGGTGGCTCATTACCGGGGGCAGCCGCGCATCCAAAAATTACGCCTCAAATCACATAACTCCTCAACGGCGCGAACCCGTTGAAGCCCACCGACGAATAGGTCGTCGTATAGGCCCCCGTCCCCTCGATCAGCACCTTGGCGCCGATTTCCAGCGACACCGGCAGCAGGTACGGCGCTTTCTCGTAGAGCACATCGACGGAGTCGCAACTCGGCCCCGCCAGCATGCACGGCCCCGTCTCATCCTCGTCGAAATCCGTACGGATCGGATAGCGGATCATCTCGTCCATGGTCTCGGCGAGGCCGTTGAACTTGCCGATGTCGAGATAGACCCAGCGATGCGGGTCGGCGTCCGATTTCTTCGAGATCAGCACCACCTCGGCCTCGATGATCCCAGCGTTGCCGACCATGCCGCGTCCCGGCTCGATGATCGTCTCGGGGATGCGGTTGCCGAAATGGCGACGCAGCGCGCGGAAGATGGTGCGGCCATAAACCTTCACGGCCGGCACGTCCTTCAGATAACGCGTCGGGAATCCGCCGCCGAGGTTGAGCATCTGCAACTCGATGCCGCGCTCGGCGAGATCGCGGAAGATCGCGGCGGACGCCCGCAACGCGCCGTCCCACATGCGGGGATCGCGCTGCTGCGAGCCGACGTGAAAGGACAGGCCGTATGCCACAAGTCCTAGCCGATGCGCCTGCTCCAGCACCCGCGCGGCCATTTCCGGCTCGCAGCCGAACTTGCGCGACAGCGGCCATTCGGCGCCGGCGCCGTCGCAGAGGATGCGGCAGAATACACGCGAGCCCGGCGCGGCGCGGGCGATCTTCTCGACCTCGGCCTCGCAATCCACCGCATAAAGCCGCACGCCGAGTGCAAAGGCGCGGGCGACGTCGCGCTCCTTCTTGATCGTGTTGCCGTAGCTGATGCGCTCCGAAGTCGCCCCGGCGGCGAGCGCCTGCTCGATTTCGGGCACGCTGGCGCAGTCGAAGCAGGCGCCGAGACCCGCCAAAAGCGCCAGAATTTCCGGCGCCGGGTTGGCCTTCACCGCATAGAACACGCGCGTGTCGGGGAGGGCGCGCGCGAAGTTGCGGTAATTGTCGCGCACGACGTCGAGATCGACGACGAGGCGCGGGCCTTCGCCGGGCGTGCGGGCGAGAAACTGCAAGATGCGTTCGGTCATGACGGCGCCCCCGGCGCGCGGGGGCGCGCCGACCAAGAGAGACGCTGGCGATACGAACCCGCTCGCGCGCGATGGAGACGCGCGAAGCCTCGCGTTGACCCGCCAACGGCGACCCGCATCTGGCCGGCGTCATGCCGACCGGTTGCCGGTCAAGGATTCCGTCGTTTGGAAGGGAACTGACCCGTCCGCACGCCCGGCAAGATAGACAAGCCTCTTCGGTGAGCCGGCCTTTGGAGGGTCGGCAGAGACCAAAAAAGCCCGGTCCGTCGTTGCTTCAAGTCGCGTCCCCCGTTGGGCGGGGTGCGCCGGTTAACCTCCGGCTGCCAGCCTTGCGAAGGGCGGTTAACTGGCCTCTTGTCCAGATCCCCGCCGGCTGACACACGACCACAGGCACGTGCGTGTTGGGCAGCTCCAATGTGGGCGAATCATCCAAAAACGCAAGCGCTTTTTTGCCCGGACGGGAATTAATAACGTCATCATATCGCTGTCATATTCTGACGTTTCGGTGACGATGTCGGGTAATGTCTCCGGTTGAAATTTGAGGGGCTTGACGTGGCTCGCGCCGTCCCCACAATCCGTGATAGGGTCAGCGTAAAACAGAGGACGGGCTGCCCGTCTCGGAAGAATTCGTCGGCTTAATCAACAGCTTCGCATTCGAGAAAGTACCTTAGATTTTGGGAAACACGCTCATTGCCAACAATACCCAAGATATCGTTGGCGATACTAATATCGATTGGGTAATTATACAGATGTAAATGATCGTTTTTATTCCTAGGAACGAGGCGAACGACTTGATCCCATTTCTCCGGCGGGATGAAATATTCAAACGCTAAGCGTTCTGTCTTCGGGTCAT
>Ga0209698_10005142_pt1 | contig 14219 bp, 12 predicted proteins | sample LitLauG_LLR_2012_FD_187203 | JGI IMG/M metagenome (GOLD analysis project Ga0209698, IMG submission 187203) | Freshwater sediment microbial communities from Pennsylvania, USA - Little Laurel Run_MetaG_LLR_2012 (SPAdes) (version 2) | ecosystem: Environmental > Aquatic > Freshwater > Creek >... | reverse complement strand
GGAAGCGATCGAGCGCGGCATTCGCCAAACCCGCTGGCCGGGCCGGTTTCAGGTGATTCCAGCAACTTCCGGGTCGGGTGAGATGGTGCTCGACGCTGCGCATAATCCGGCCGGAGCCTGGGCACTCCGTGCGGCACTTTCAGAGCGATACGGGGACCGACGACTGGTGTTGCTTTTCGGCGCCATGCAGGATAAAGCCATTGCTGAAATGACGGAGATTCTTTTCCCGTTGGCCGCGAAGGTGGTCGTTACGCCGGTGGACCATCCGCGCAGCGCGACAGCGCAAGCCATTCAGGAAGCGGCTCACCGCACGGGGTCGGACATGATGGTGTCGTCCGGTTCGACCGAAGCGTTGCTGCGCGCTCGGGCGCTTGCCGGGGCAGAAACTCCGATCATCGTATCCGGGTCGATTTACTTGATCGGAGAGATCATGCGCGATCTCGAGATTCTTCCCTGCTAGGGTCATGATTCTGGTTACTATTTCCCCTACAATAGAGGCGTGGCTGAACTGGACTCACCCGCGGAGCCGATCGAGAGCACGCTCGATAAAGCGGAAATAACGCAACCGAAGAACGAATCGTCTGCGAAGCCAAGCGGTGTCCCTGAAGGCGGAGCCGGTTTGCTCAGTCGCCTGCGTTCCTATTTCATACTTGATCCGCTGATTTGGCTCTACACGCTGGCGCTGGGCCTACTGGCCATCCCTCTCGGCGCATTCGATCGTTCCGGACGGCGGTTGCATTGGTTCGCACGGGCATGGTCCTGGCTGATCATGAAGACGATCATGTCGCCGGTCCGCGTGCGCGGTTTGGATGAGATCGACGTTTCGAAAGCGCACGTTTATGCCGCCAACCACGCTTCCGCGCTGGACATTCCGGTTCTGTACGCCAATCTGCCGTTTCAGTTCCGCATAGTTTTCAAGAGCGAACTGCTGAAGTATCCAGTTGTAGGCTGGCACCTGCGGAGGTCTGGACAAGTCTGTATTGACCAACGGAATCCAGCAAACTCAATCGGGAGCATTCGCTCGGCGCTGAAAAGCTTAAGGGCCGGGATGCCCCTGGTCATTTTCCCGGAAGGCGGCCGCACTCCCGATGGCCGCATTCAGTCTTTCATGGCAGGAGCGTTCTTCCTCGCCATTAAGGCGCAGGTGGATGTCGTGCCCGTGGCGCTGGTGGGAACATGGGAACTCCTGCCCATGGACACCTACTACATCAAGTGCCGATCCTTGGAACTGCGTGCCGGCAGGCCGATTTCAACTGAGGGCATGACGCTGAGAGACCTGGATCAGTTATCATCGCGCGTGCAAAGAGCCCTGGAAGCTCTTTACTACGAAGATCACAACCTGCGGGTGCAGACCGAAGCCCGGACCGCCAATTGACCGTTTCGAACTTACGCCGGAGAAAATCCATGAAAATTGCCATACGGCTTCTGCTCTCTATCGTCGTTCTGCTTGCTGTGTCCTGGGCCGACGACGATCGAGAACACCACCACCACGAAGATCTCAACGAGGCGCAGCTGGGTACGGTCCATTTCCCCGTCTCCTGCACAGCGGCCCAGCAAACTCCTTTTCAGCGCGGGGTCGCTTTGTTGCATTCGTTCTGGTACGAGGAAGCTCAAAAAGAATTCGAGCAGATTGCCAACGATGATCCACCGTGTGCCATGGCGCATTGGGGCGTCGCCATGAGTTTGTGGCACCAATTATGGAATAGGCCGGACGACAAAGTGTTGGCTCATGGTCTTGCAGAGGTACAAGTCGCAGCGAAAGGCAAACTGTCCCGCCGCGAGCGCGAGTACGTAGACGCCGCTCGGGTGTTCTACGAGAACAGCGGCAAACTCGACCACGACGCGAGGGCGCGCACATATGCCGATGCCATGCGCAAGCTGCACAATGATTTTCCTGACGACCATGAAGCGGCGGCATTCTTTGCACTGTCCCTTCTGGCTTCTGAACCGGATGAGGACCCAACCTTTGCAAACCGCAAAGAAGCCGCTGCAGTCTTGGAAAAACTTTTCGCCATCGAGCCCGACCATCCCGGCGTGGCGCACTATCTGATCCACAGCTACGACAAGCCACAGCTGGCCGAGCTGGGCCTGCCGGCCGCCCGCCGGTACGCTCAGATCGCTCCCGCCGCGCCGCATGCTCTGCACATGCCGTCCCACATTTTCGCGCGTGTGGGCCTGTGGGACGACGATATCAAGTCCAATCTGGCTTCAGTCGCAGCTACGCGAAAGACCGCTGCCATGCACATGGGTGGCGAGGGTCATCAGTTTCACGCGATGGATTTTCTGGTCTACGCTTACCTGCAAAACGGCCACGAGGCCGACGCCGCGAAAATAATCGAGGAAATCAAGACCATGCATCACATGGATTCGATGTATGGATCGGAGTTCGATCCACAGACCAACGCGCTCTCCGAGTTTCCTGCACTCTACGATCTTGAACTCCGGCGTTGGGCTGACGCCGCGTCGCTGCAGCCTGTGGAGGGAGCTCTACCCGGAGATTTGTCAATTACCTACTGGGCGCGAGCGATCGGGGCCGCGCGCAGCGGCAAGGTCGATCAGGCCCACAAAGATCTCGCCAGGATGGAGTCGATTCAAAAGGAACTGATGGCGAAGAATCGCAAGGGCCTAGCTGACTCAGTGGGCCGCGACCGTGCCGAAGCTGCCGCATGGCTCGCGCACGCTGAAAACAAGAGCGACGAAGCGCTTAAGACTCTAGGCGATCTGGCGGATCGAGAGGAAAAGCTTGGCGATGAGCCGCGCGGTATTCCTGCCCGGGAGATGCTCGCTGACATGCTCATGGAAATGAACCGGCCACAACAGGCTTTGGCGGCATATCAGGCGGACCTGAAATTCAGTCCAAACCGCTTCAACGGCCTGGCCGGAGCTGCGAGCGCCGCGGAGGCCGGTGGTGACAAAACTTTGGCGGCCAGCTATTACTCTCAGTTGGCCAAGACTTGCGCAGACTCTTCATCACCGCGACCGGAATTGGCAAAGGCGAGGCAGGCAACTCAGAAGCAAGCCGAGGGTGGGAGCAATTAGCGAGGAAAGTAGACGAGCTTGATCGCCAACGCGGTCATCATGCCTAGCGCCCCGAGCAGCGCGTTGTATTCGCGGTGCTGTAGGTAGAGCGCCTTCGAAAACGTGGATCGGCCATCCAGGTCTGGGTTCGCGGTGAGCCTGGGCAGCAGACGAGGTACGTCTCGCGCGTAGTTTTCGAATTCAGGGAACCGGCCGCGTAGAAATTCCTCTTCCGAATGGATGACGGGCAAGTAAATCGCCAGCAGCATCGCCACAAATAGAAAGCCGACCCACCAGCTCCGGGCGGCTACTGCGAATCCGACGGCAATCAAAATTGAGCCCAGATATAGGGGATTACGAGTATGCGCATAGGGGCCGCTGGTCGCCAGCGCCTCGTTCTTCTTCACGTGCCCAGATGCGAGCGCGCGCAGCCACAATCCCATCGCTGCGATAATTGCTCCCGCAGCCATAGCCGGCAAATTCGGGTGCGCCAGCCAAAGGTAGGCAGCGGCGCTGACAAACCCCAGAGGCACTCGAATTCTGCGAGCGACCCGTCCCCAATTCAACAAAGTGTGCTCTCGTCGGTCATTTTGTCCCCAGTAACTTTTCCGCGGCTTGCACAACATCTTCCGGCCGAATCTTTATCAATCCTGGATCCGCTTCCGCGCGTCTGGCATGGCTGGTGACGCTTGCCGGATCGCGCAATACGGTGCTTCGCGTTCCATAAGGACCGTTGCGCGCGGGATCGGTCGGCCCGAAGAGGGCAACAACAGGAACATTCAATGCCGCCGCAAGATGCATAGGGCCGGTGTCGCCGCCTATAAACAGCCTGGCTCGCCGAAGCAGAGCAATCAGTTCTGAGATCGAGCCTTGCATAGGCTGCGCCGCACCTCCACTTTCCCGCACGACGACACACGCCAGGCCCTCTTCGCCGGGACCGTAATTGACGACGCTGGGCAACCCAGAGAGCGCCAGTTGCCGTGCCACGCGCCCGAATCGCTCCGCTGGCCACTGTTTTGCCCCCCAGCCTGCGCCAGGACTGATGACAGCAAAACCGTTTCTCGTCAGTTCTCCCAGACGCGAATCTATGGACTCTTGTACTTTTTGTGAGTGCGGCAGTTCAGTATTCTCGATAGCAAGCCTGCGACCCGCCAATGCTTCTGCCAGCGAATGCCACTGCTCCACAACATGCCGCCCATGTGTTCGAATCTTCCGATTGTAGAGCCACGCGGCCGGGCGCTCCCACGCCGCATCAGAACCGTATACGAGTGCCGCGCCTGACCAGCGCGCGAGCGTGGCGGAGCGGATCGCACCCTGAAGGTCGAGCGCGACATTGTAACCAACAGAACGAACTTCCTTCCACGCATCCGAAATCTGCCGCATGGTTTGCCGCGAGAGCAATAAACGCCGCCATTCCCTCAGGCGCACGGTGTGCACCCAGTGGGGAACCGGCTTTTGCGGCGTGCGCGCGCCGTGCCGCGGAGCCGCGGGTGCGCACAGTAGCTCGGCCCAACGTTCCTCAAGCAACCAGCCAATTGTGGTTGACGGAAAAGCCTTGCGCAGCGCGCAAACGGCGGGAAGCGAGTGCAGAACATCACCCATAGCGCTCAAACGCACTATCAGCAGCCGTTCTGGAGGCACGCTGGCGGGATCCGTGGCTTCGGGGGCACTTTGTGGCGTGGCGCTCATGCAGCGGTTTGCTTCATTTTCGGTTTTGCGCGGGCCGCGATTTCAGAATTTCTGTGGTCGAATGATTCTTGGCATCGCCGACGATTTCGACCCGCCCGCCGTGTTCGGCCATCGTGTCGCGCTCCGGCACCGACCCCGCCGTGTAGTCGGTTCCCTTGGCCTGGACGTCGGGATGGATTTCCCGGATGATGGCGCGCACGTCCGGCTCTGGGAACACTACAACGGCGTCAACGCATTCCAGTGCCGCCACGATCTCGGCTCGCTCTTGCTCAGGCATGGCTGGACGTCCCTCGCCCTTCAGCGCCCTGACAGATGAGTCAGAGTTCACCGCGACAACAACTTTGCCACCCAACGCCTTTGCGCCCTGCAGGTAGCGGACGTGTCCGACATGGAGAAGATCGAAAGCTCCGTTGCACAGAACAATTGCGTTGCCAGTGCGCTTCCACTCTTCAACGCGCCGGCGCAATTGCTCGCGCCCGACAATCTTTTCGGATTCCGTCAATGCGATCTGATCACCGGTGGCGCCTTTTCAAGTGCGTGCAAAAGCTCTTCGCGCGACACGGTCGCCGTACCGCGTTTCATCACCACGATGCCTCCTGCATAGTTTGCCAGGAGGGCGCCTTCTTCCGTACTGCCTCCGGCAGCAAGCGCCGCGGTGAATACTGCAATCACCGTGTCTCCCGCGCCGGTGACGTCGGCCACTTCATCCGAACCGAAGATTGGGATGTCCAACGGTTTCTTCCCATACTCGAAAGCAACCATGCCGTCGCGACCGCGCGTAATCAGCAGCGACTTGAGTTTCATGCCTGACATGACTTGGTTTCCAGACACGATCAGCCTTCGCCAGTCTTGCCCGATGCGTACTCCGAGCGCCTCCTCGACCTCCGGTTCGTTAGGTGTCGCAGCAGTTGCGCCTACATATTGCAGCAACCGGTGGCGGGAATCGAGCACCAACGGAACAGTCTTGCCCGGGCCTTTCCGCACAACGCGGAGAATGGCCGGTGTCGCCGATCCGTAGCCATAATCGGAGACCAGCAAAGCATCGGAGCGTGCCGCAGCGTGCCGCGTCATCTTCACAAGCTTCTTTAGAGCGTCTGGAGAGGGTCCGTGTTCTGGTTCGCGATCAAGGCGGACGACCTGCTGGCGCGAAGTATGGGTCATTCCCGCGAGAATCCGAGTCTTCGTTACGGTCGCATAATTCTTGTCTTTCAACATTCCACTAACGGGGATGTTTTTCTTTCGAAAATACTCAGTGAGCATCCTGCCGGGCAGATCGTCACCGATCACTCCCACTGGTACAACTTGCACTCCCAGATCCGCGAGATTATTCACTGCATTTGCTCCACCACCCGGAACCACAGACCGTTCCCGGTGTTTCAGAATCAACACAGGAGCTTCGCGCGATACACGATCAATCTCGCCAAACACAAATTCATCGGCCACGAGATCACCCAGAACAGTCACCCTCACGCTGGGGAATGCGTGAATGATTGCCGCCAGGCGCTCAATCTTCTGTGTACTCTTCATCCGCGTTATCGAACCTTTTTTCGCACCGATTCTCTCATGAACGCTGTCGCCGCTTGTTTACCATCTCAAGCATTGCATCGATCGCGGGGCTTGCGTTCATCAGTTCCATTGTCACCCGCGCAACGACGAGCGACTCCAGACTGGCCGCTAGCGAGCCAAGATTGACAACGTCTTTTTCGGTGGTGACATAGGCGGTGCTTCCGCTCTGTGCCTTCAAAGCCACAAGCGAGCTGACATCGGCTTCGGTATAGGCGTGATGATCGCTGAAGATTCTGGTCGTCGCCGTATTGACCCCTCGGGCACGCAGCTGTTCCAAAAATCTTTCCGGCCGCGCGATTCCGCAAAAAACGATCGGATGTGCAGGCACATCCGCCAATTCGATTCCTCTTCTGATCCTCCAAAGGACCTTGCCCACTGCCTCGGTTGGCGCCGGAGATTCCCCCTCGACGACAACTGCATCCGCCCTGGATAATGCCCGCAGAGGTTCGCGCAGCCTCCCGGCCGGCAAGAGGCGATCCCTCGTGTCACCTGGACCCAGCATCACGATGTCAAAGTCCCGCGCGACCTGCCGGTGCTGAAATCCATCATCTAATATGTGGAGTTGCGGCCCGAGTGCCGCTTCGGCAAACTGCCCCGCGGCAAAGCGATCTTCTCCAACCACCACCGGAACTTGCAATCGCCTCGCAATCAGCAACGGCTCGTCGCCGAAGTCTGCTGCCGAGCCGTTTGGGTCAACCAGTCGCACTCCCCGCGTGCGACGTCCATATCCCCGCGACAGCACGTCACACTTCACTCCCTGCTGCCCGAGCATTTCGGCGAGCAATATAACGAAAGGCGTCTTCCCGGCTCCGCCCACCGACAGATTGCCCACGCTGATCACCGGTCCCGTTAACCGACTGGTATGTCTGCAACCGCGGTCGTAGGCCGCGTTCTTCAGCGCCAACGCGCCACCATATATGGAAGAAAGTAGATTCACGAGGTCAGTCCTGTTGCCCGCTTTTCTGTCCCGCGTCGCGGCCAGCTTGCAGCAGTTTTGCCAACGCGTCAGCTGTTCGCAGCACAGCACCGGTTTGCATTTTCATCGTTTCGGCAGCGCGCGTTCCCAGACCCCGCCTCTTCGGCTCGTTGGCTAACAGGTCCAGCAACTCCAACGGCAATTCGGCCGGACCCACCACTCGAACCGCATCGTGCCTGCGAAACAGGTTCACTATGTCTCGAAAATTTTCCGTATGATTGCCGACCACGATCGCGATTCCATGCTGTGCCGGTTCAATGATGTTGTGGCCGCCTCGTGGCACCAGGCTTCCACCCACAAAGGCGACGTCGGCCAGTCCATAGATGGAAGCGAGCTCGCCAATCGTGTCCAACAGCAAAACTCCACCGGCGAGGGAGTTACCGCTCCATTTTGACCTTCTGACATAAGCCATCCTCATCTGGCGAAGCAAGGCCTCAACCTCGCCACTCCGCTCCGGGTGGCGAGGTGCCAGGACCATGACCGCGCGCGGATGCTGAACCAGGAGATTTCCGAATGATCGGAGCAACAGCGGCTCTTCACCCTCGACCGTGCTTCCGCACACTACAACTGGTCCGGCTGCATCTTTCTCGAAGGCAGTCTTTAGTTCGTGAACGATCGGGGGAGTAACCGGCAGCGACTGGTCGTACTTCAGGTTGCCCGCCACCGTCACCCGGTCAGGCTCCGCCCCGATTTCCGCTAATCGGACTGCGTCCTCTGCGCCCTGTGCCAAGAAAAGATCAACATTGCAGAGCGTCCGCCGTAGCAATCCCCTGAATCGGCGGTAGTTGGGATACGAGCGATCAGAAATTCTCGCATTTACAACTGCCACTCGTGCGCCACTAGCTTTCGCGAGGCGCAGAAAGTTCGGCCAGAACTCGGTCTCGGCCATGACCACGAGCTGCGGCCGGAGTGTATTGAGATACGGTCGGATAGCCAACGCGAAGTCCACCGGGAAGTAGAAAACATTAGCAGCACCGAATCGCTTCCGCGCCATTTCTTGTCCAGTATCGGTGGTGGTGGAGACCACGATGCGAATGCGCGGAAGCCGCCGCCTTATCTCCTCAGCCAAGCTCGCGACGGCCAGCACTTCTCCAACCGACACCGCGTGGATCCACAGTACCGGCGCTCCTTGGGCGGGGGAGAGCAATCTGTCCGGCACGTGCCCCCAACGCTCCGCAAAACCCTTCAGATACTTGCCATGCCGCAGCATCTGGTAGAGCCAGAAAGGCAGACTCAGCAGCATCCCCGCTGCCAGCAGCGTACTGTAAATGAAGTTGATCAATAGCAGTCATTCTAACCGCAGGCAACCGCCAGCCCAGCCCCGCGCCTCTATAATCAACATATGCGACAAGTCTGCGCGTGCCGCCGCTTTTGTCTGTCCATCTGTTTCACAGCTTCTGTTGCGTTTTGCCGAGACTTCTCAAGACCGGTCGCGAAACCCTGCACTACCTATCCCGCCCATGACGACCACACCGCCGACAAAGTTTGCATTGCGACCGACCCCTACGATATGCCCGACAAAGCCCGTACTTTTTCGGTAGATTTTCACGAGCGTGGTTTCCTTCCGGTCTTCTTTGTTGTGACGAATAACAGCGACCGCGCGGTCTCCTTCGCTGGCCTGAACGTCCAACTCATCACGGCCAATCACTCTAAGCTCACGCCCGTTGGCCCGGACGATATCTACCGACGCATGTCGAACCCCCAGGCCCGCACCAATCCCGTTCCGATTCCAATTCCACGCAAAAAGGTCAAGGGCACGATCAGTCAGAAGGAAATGGATGAGATCGAATCTGCCCAATTCGCCGCCCGCGCCGTCGAACCTCACACCACGCAGTCCGGTTTCCTGTTTTTCGATGTGGCTGGCATTTCCAATCCGCTCGCGGGCGCCAATCTCGACGTAACTGGAGTGTTTGACGCGGACGGCAAGGAGCTCCTCTATTTCGAGATTTCCATGGAGAAATACGTCAGCTCGCCGCAGTAGCGGGGTTCTTTAGCTCTATAATTTCTGCATGTTGATTCCTTCGAGCACCACCGTGAGAGTGCCCAGTGCCTTTGAACCGGTTATAGGGCTGGAAGTCCACATCCAACTGCTCACCGCATCGAAAATCTTCTGCTCTTGCTCTACGCAATTCGGCAATCCGCCCAACACCAATGTCTGTCCGGTCTGCCTTGGACTTCCGGGCGTCCTGCCGGTGTTGAACCGCAAGGCTGCTCAATTCGCCGTCCTCGCGGCTCTGGCTCTCAATTGCCGCGTTAATGAGGTCAGCGTCTTTGCACGAAAGAACTATTTTTATCCCGATCTGCCCAAGGGCTATCAGATCTCCCAATTCGACAAACCGCTAGCAGAGCACGGTTTCATCGAGATCCCGTCGGGCGCGGGCAAGAAGAGAATCGGGATCACGCGCGTCCACATGGAAGAAGATGCGGGCAAGAGCTTGCACGAAGGGTTTTCCCAGTCCGAGACGAAGACAGCGATCGATCTCAACCGCACCGGTGTGCCCTTAATTGAAATTGTCAGCGAGCCCGACATGTGCTCGCCCGACGAGGCTTACGAGTATCTGACCCGATTAAAAGAAATCATTCTGTACACCGGTGTCAGTGACTGCAACATGGAGGAAGGCTCGTTGCGCTGTGACGCCAACATCAGCGTGCGCCCGCGAGGACAGAAGGAATTGGGCACAAAGACTGAGATCAAGAACGTGAACTCCTTCCGTTTCATTCGCGACGCCCTTGAATTCGAGATCACCCGGCACATCGAAGTTCTAGAATCCGGTGCGGCAATTTCGCAGGAGACTCGGCTCTACGATTCCGCACAGGGCCGCACCTATACGATGCGCTCCAAGGAAGAAGCCCACGACTATCGCTACTTCCCCGATCCCGATCTTCTGCCGTTGGTCGTCAACGATCGCTGGAAGTTTGAGATTTCCGCCTCGATTCCTGAACTCCCCGAAGCGCGCCGATTGCGCATGGTCTCGACCTATGGCATCACCGACTATGACGCCGCTGTGCTCACCACTTCAAAGCTGCTGGCCGATCAATTTGAATCAGCCGCTAAAGCTGCAAGGAATCCAAAGCGCGTCGCGAACCTCGTACAGGGTGAACTCATGGGGCGCCTAAAAGCCAAGGGCATTCCTATCGAGCAGTCTCCCATCACCATGGGCGGAGTCGCTGCTTCTGCTGATCTGGTTGAGTCAGGTACGATCTCGGGCAAGATGCTCAAGGACCTCTACGACCTCTGCTTCGAGCGTGGCAAGGACTTTGAGGCGGTCTATGACGATGAAGGCAGACCACGGCAATCCACTGACAGCGACGCTCTTGAGAAGATCGTCGACGAAGTTTTTGCAGGCAATCCCAAGCAACTTGAACAATACCGGGCGGGCAAGAAAACTATGCTGGGCTTTTTTGTCGGACAAGTTATGAAGGGTTCGAAGGGGCAGGCGAGCCCCCAGCTCGTCAACGAGTTGCTGACCAGGAGGCTGGAGTCGAAGTCCTGATTCCTCGTTGAAGCACTGCCTAGGGCCGCCCGTCCGTATGACTTTCGTCACCCCAACAACAGCGATCAACCACAGTACGATCAAAGCAGGGCCATCTCCGCCATGAAGATCAAGCTTGATCGCGTCATTAGCATCGCGACCCTTGTGGTGTCGCTGGTCGCCGTGGTCTTGGTGTTAAAACGACCGGCCTCGGTAGCGGCCCCACAGCCTTCAGCGGTCATCGCCGCCAATGCAGAGTCATTCGATCAGAAACTCGCCCAGTTACAACAGTCCGCGGAAGACGCAAAAAGCCCGACAAGCACAGGATCTCAGGCTCAGCGCGATTCTCCGCAGACCCCGACCACACTGCCCGCGAAAGCCGCGGTCCATATCAACTCCGGCGAATTGAACGCGATCGTAGCCAAGTCCCTCGGGACGGCCGCGGTGGGACTCTCGGAGCTCACGCCGGATTCAAACATCGGAAGCGGAGCACCCACGATCAAGGACCAGCAAATCAGCTTCGAGGGGGATCTGGTTCATGGGCAGTTCCTCACAGAAATCGCAGGCAAGGATGTTTGGATAACAATCTCCGGCCACATCGGATCGAAGGACGGATACGCCAGTTTCGACCCCACAGAATTTAAGGTGGGCGATCTGAATGTGCCGGTTTCGCTGGTCAATTCCGCGCTGCAACAGAAACTGGCCGAACAGCGCGACCGCCTGAAATTGCCCGACTTCGTCGGTGGAATGAAGGTGGAAAACGGGGAACTCGTGCTCACGCAGAAGTAACAAGGGGTCCCAAGCGATTGCTCGCCGCTACGCCTGCGTACCACGTTCCGGAGCGCTTCACCGTCCGCTTCAGCGTTTTGAAGTCGACATAAGCCAGGCCAAATCGCTGGCTGTATCCCGCCGCCCACTCAAAGTTGTCCAGCAAACTCCATGCATGGTAGCCCCGCACATCCGCTCCGCTCGCCATGGCACGGCCCAGCGCGGCCAAATAGCCGCGGTGATAGTTAAGGCGGAAATCATCCGCGACGTTCCCATTGCCGTCCGGCGCATCGTTGTAAGAACATCCGCTCTCCGTGATCTCGATCGCCGGCCGGTCGAAATCTCGAGTAATGCGCAGCAACATGTCGTGCAGCGCCTTTGGCCACACTTCCCAACCAAAAGCCGTCTTCGGACCCTGTTGGCCGCCGGCCATGATTGCGGGGAAGAGCCAGTTCTGAGCGTGAGTCAACCGCTCACCCACCGGGGGCGCCGAAACGATGGTTCGGTAATACAAATTAATCCCGACGAAGTCGAGAGCTGCTCGCATGTTCTCATAGTCTCCCGAGAGTACCCCCATGACCCGCTCTGGCAGCACCGTCAGCGCTTCCGGATAACGTCCCTTGAGTGCCGTTTCCAGAAACCATAAATTCGTCATGGCGTGGGCACGCTCCGCGGCCAACTTGTCTTCCTCGGCCTCAGAAGCCGGCTCGCACCATGACATATTGAAAGCTGTCCCCACTCGCGCTTGCGGTCGTGATGCTTTGAGCGCACGGAACCCGGCGCCCTGCGCCAAATTCACCGTATGAGTCACCCGCAGAAAATCCAGCACACTCGTGTGCCCGGGGGCATGAGTTCCATCGAGATATCCCTGATAGGTAAACGCTCCGGGCTCGTTCAATAAAATCCAATCGTGAATTCGATCTCCGAGGACTTTTGCCATGGAGCCCACGTAATCGGCAAATCGCGCGGCGGTATCCCGGTTGAGCCAGCCGCCGGCATCGTCGAGAGCTTGTGGCAAGTCCCAGTGGTAAAGCGTAACTAGCGGACGAATTTTCGCTTCCAGCAGCGCGTCCACAATGCGTTTGTAATAGTCGAGGCCAACTGGATTCATGGCTCCCGTTCCGAACGACTGGACGCGGGGCCATGAGATCGAAAAACGATAGCTGTTTAGATTCATTCCGCGCAGTAAGGAAATGTCGTCCCGCCAGCGATGGTAGGAGTCACACGCCAAGTCCCCCGTGTCGCCATTCTTGATCTTGCCCGGAGTGTGGGCAAAACGATCCCAGATTGATTCGCCCTTACCGTCCTCATTCCAGCCGCCTTCAATCTGATATGCAGCGGTCGAGGCGCCCCAGAAAAATCCTTTGGGAAATGTCAGATGCTCGGCCGCCCAGTCCGTCGCAGATGGCGCTACGAGCGCCGGTCGAGTTTCCGAATGTGACTGGGTACACGCTGTGAAGGCCGCCGGAAGAGCGGCTGCAGCAGCCACGCGGGCCGTTGACATCAGGAATTTTCGACGCGAGATGTGCTGAATCGCTCCGACTCCTGACCGAAGCCCGGCCGCATAGATTTTGCCACGAAATTCACTGCAAATTCAGGCTGTCAAACATCTTCCAAAGTGAATCCGCACCTGGCTTGTAGATAACGTAGCCGGTAGCGGAATCCGCAAATTCACGGAACACCAATTCTCCGCGCCCATCCCCGTCCACATCTACAGCGTCCACAAATTCCAACCGAGGCGCAACGTCGAGATGCTGCTGGTCAGTCACTTCCGCGAACAATTGCTTCAGGTTGCCATAGATGTCCGATCGCGCGACGACGGTCAGAAAATAAAGTGTCGAGGTGCTTTCATCCGGACGCTGGTTGGCATCGTGGGGCCCCGAAAGGTCCGCTTGCGCCGAGTAAATCAGTACCGGCTGATTCCCGCGCCAAACATCGCACGCCACAAGCGACACCTTATCGAGCGGTACTGTTTCCGGTTTGGAATGTGCCCGCTTCCTTGAGGGCAAGTTCACGGCGGGATTTGGGGGACTACCGCCCGGTTTAACATGTACTTGGGAGTAAGCCCGCAGAGCATCCTGGGCCAGCGATTCTATCTGCTTCTCGCGCGCGTCGCGCTCGCTTTTATCCCAAGCGTACTGAAACGACACCGGCTCCCGCTCCTCTGCATCGGAAATGGCCAGCATGCTTTGCAACACTCCGTGCGGCTCCTCTTTGTCTTCCGGAAGTGGCTGCGTGGGCTTGCCTCTTCGCAGCCGCGGACCCTCCGCGCTTGTGCCGACCGCGCTCGAACTGTTTTCGGTACTCTTGCTGGCTGGCTTGCTCTCTCCAGGCGAGGCCGGCGGCTTTGGCGATGCGTCTGCGGAGGCTGTGCCCGCTGCGGGAGTTGCTGGCGCTTTCGACAGCCGAGGTGGCTCATCCTTGTTTTCCATCCCGAGAGGTGTGGTCTCTGCCTTATGCGGTGTCTTCGCGACTCTGTCGCCCTCGGGCAGCCACGACCCCTTCCCCAGCCAGCGGTACTTTGCGTTGATTGCGTCGCTATGCAGGACGCTCGAAATTGTGAACAGTCCTTGCGGCCGCCCCACGCGCATCCCTTCATAGAGGGTCCCCGGCTCCAATGCCATAGGCGACGGTGTCGCCTTGTATGCGCTGGCATCGTAGAATTTTCCATCCACTAGAATCGCAATTGGGAACACTGTGCCCCGGCCTGAGGAAGCAATTTCCAGGAG
>Ga0209698_10005141_pt1 | contig 14220 bp, 16 predicted proteins | sample LitLauG_LLR_2012_FD_187203 | JGI IMG/M metagenome (GOLD analysis project Ga0209698, IMG submission 187203) | Freshwater sediment microbial communities from Pennsylvania, USA - Little Laurel Run_MetaG_LLR_2012 (SPAdes) (version 2) | ecosystem: Environmental > Aquatic > Freshwater > Creek >... | reverse complement strand
TGGCCAGAAGTGCGCTCGACGGGTGCGCTACCGTGGGGGGACGTGACGTCAAGGAGGTCCCGTGAGCGACGACCACGCGCCCGCGCCCTGCGACCAGTGCGACGCGAACGCCCGAGCCGGTAACAACTACTGCGGTCATTGTGGCCGCTACGTCGCCGATCCGTCGTATTCCTTGTCCCCGGGCGACCGGTACCTGCTCTCGCAGTCGGTCCTTCGCTTTTCCCCGAGCGTCCGCTACGCCCTGGGCCGCATCCCCGGGAGTTCGGGTGATGCCGTGAACAATCAGATCCTGGAGAACAGCGGGATGCACACCCGTCCCGGCTACGACGTCGCCGGCGCCGACTCCACGGTCTGTCCTCGGTGCCAAGGGACGAATCTCGTGAGCGACCACTTCTGCGTGGCCTGCGGTAGTGAGCTCGGCGACGAGGTTCGTGAACCCGCGCCGCCCACGCTTCCCTGGTGAGGACGTCCTTCGCCCTGGGTGGCGAGCGTCGAGAGAAGGCGTCGTGAGACTCCGCGACGAGGGTGCGCGCCCCGAAGGGCCGGATGTGGCGCCGTTGGGACAGTCGAGCGGTGTCGCACGGCCTCCTTGGTGGGCCAGCGCCTCGTAGAAATAGTCGCTGAATAGGTACTTTCTCCGATTCCTCGACTCGTGTGGCGTGCCGGGCGAATTGTGAGTGGTTTGTCTTGCATTTGGCTCAAAAGAAATCTGGCCTTCGTACCTTGGTTGCATGAACCCGACGGAGGGAATGGCAATGGACATCACCATCAACCAAGGATCGACGCAACTGCAGCGTCACTGGAAGGCGCTCAGTGTCTTGGGTGTGGCGGTTCTGGTCGGTGCGGCCGCCGTTCCCGCGATGGCGGCGATCCGCGACCACCAGTCGGCGGTGACCTCCACCCCGGTGGCGAGCAGCTCACCCCTGACCCTCTCGATCCCGGCCTCGTCGAGCATCACGACCGCACCGAACGTCATTGGCCTCGAGAACTTCGCGGCACGGGCGGTGCGCCTGCACAAGGTACAGATCGTGGTCAGCGGCAACTTCTCGTCGGCCGCCAGTGCCGGAGCCGTCACCCCGTCGCGCCAGGACGTGGCGGTCAACATCCTTCGATCAGCACTCACGGCGCTGCATTCGAACATCGTCGTCGTTGTCGCGACGTCGAACACCCACGCGACTGCGCTGACCGTCTCGTCCTGAGCCGATGGTGGGTCGCGCCACGAGGGTCACCACGACCGTGAGGTTCCCACGACCGTAGGGCCCCGAGCCGACGGTAGCGACGCGTGATGACGAGGTGATGCGCCTCTCTGCGTGGTGTGAGTTCAATGACTCGGTCGCAAACGTGACTTTCGTCCATCGAGCGTGGACCAACGCCGGCACTACATTGACGAGAGAACCGAAAGTGCGTCGTGGGGGGTCACTGTGGGTGAATATCGTCGTATGTGGGAACAGAGCGTGAGCGACCCGCAGGTGTTCTGGGCCGACGCCGCTCGGGGTATCGATTGGTTCACCGAGCCCAAAGTCATCTTGGACGACAGCGATGCGCCCCACTACCGATGGTTCGTGGGCGGTGAGATGAACACCTGCTTCAATGCCGTCGACCGCCACGTGGCGGCCGGTCGCGGTTCTCAGACGGCCCTCATCTACGACAGCCCGGTGACCGGGGTCAAGCAGTCGTTCACGTACGACGAGTTGCTCGATCAGGTGTCGCGGTTCGCCGGCGTCCTTCGTTCGCTCAACGTCCACCAGGGGGACCGCGTCGTCATCTACATGCCGATGATCCCCCAGGCCGTCGTCGCGATGCTGGCGTGTGCGCGCATCGGCGCTATCCATTCAGTGGTCTTCGGTGGCTTCGCCGCGCGCGAACTAGCGCTGCGCATCGACGACGCCCGGCCCAAGGTCGTGATCTCGGCGTCCTGCGGCATCGAGGTCAGTCGCGTCATCGAGTACAAACCGCTACTGGACGCGGCGCTCGCGCAGTCCCAGTTCCCACCCGAGCATTGCGTGATCTTCCAGCGTCCCCAGGCCAAGGCGGCGATGACCCTCGAGCGCGACGTCGACTGGGACATGCTCATGGAGTGGTCGCGACCGGTGGAGTGCGTGGCGCTCAAGGCCACCGACCCCCTCTACATCCTCTACACCTCAGGGACGACCGGGCGGCCCAAGGGCGTGGTGCGCGACAACGGCGGCCACGCGGTCGCCCTGACGTGGAGCATGGCCAATATCTACAACACCCACCAGGGCGAGGTGTTCTGGGCGGCGTCGGACGTCGGCTGGGTGGTTGGACACTCCTACATCGTGTACGCGCCGCTGCTGGCGGGTTGCACGACTCTGCTCTACGAGGGTAAGCCCGTCGGCACGCCCGACGCCGGAGCGTTCTGGCGGGTCATCGAGGAGCACCGGGTCAAGACCCTCTTCACCGCCCCGACTGGATTTCGCGCGATCAAGCGCGAGGACCCCAACGGCCTGTTGCTGCACGACTACGACCTGACGCACTTCCAATACTTGTTCTTGGCCGGCGAACGCACCGATCCCGAGACGTACAACTGGGCCAGGGAGATGTTGGGTGTCCCCGTCACCGACCACTGGTGGCAGACCGAGACGGGCTGGGCGATCGCGGCCAACCTGATGGGACTCGAACCCATGGTGGCCAAGCCCGGCTCAGCCACCAATCCCGTTCCGGGCTTCGACGTGCGGATCTTCGACGATCACGAGGACCTGGGACGTGGCGTCGAGGGGAACATCGTGATCAAATTGCCACTGCCGCCGGGTTGCATGGTGGGCGTGTGGGGCGACGACAAGAAGTTCTTCGACGCCTACTTGTCACAGGTCCCGGGTTACTACTTGACCGGCGACGGGGGGCACATCGACGAGGACGGGTATCTCTTCGTCATGGGTCGCATCGACGACGTCATCAACGTGGCCGGACACCGGCTCTCCACCGGTGAACTCGAGGAGATCCTCGCCTCGCACATCGACGTGGCCGAATGCGCGGTGATCGGCGTGAATGACACGCTGAAGGGGCAGGTCCCGCGGGGCCTCGTCGTCCTCAAGCACGGTGTCGAGCGCGACCACGCGGTGATCTGCGCCGAACTGGTCGCCCTGGTGCGCGAGCACCTCGGAGCGGTCGCCAGTCTCAAACAGGTCGACGTGATCGCGGCCCTGCCCAAGACCCGATCGGGCAAGGTCCTACGTAAGGTCATGCGCGCAATGGCTGACGGCGTCGAGATGCCGGTTCCTTCAACCATCGACAACCCCGCCATCCTCGACGCCCTGCGACCGGTCCTGGCCCCGACGGTGAGCGCGTAACTCGTCGAATCGACCGTCAACTGACGAAAGGCGTCAGCACCCTGACCGCGTCACGCCATACCAAGTAGAATCGAACAATGCCTTCTTCGAACCCCGCCCCCCGTCGCGCCTCCGGTGCGGGACGTCCCGCCACCGGGGGGTCAGGGCGTGGTCCCGCACGCGGTTCGTCCGCCGGGCGCCGTTCGAGCTCCTCAGGTGCACCACGTCCTTCGGCTGAGAGGGGTCGCGCCGGTACCGGTACGTCGCGTTCATCGCAGCGCGCACCCCGCGACGGCGCCGAACGCCGCATCGACCGCACCTCGGGAACCGGACGATCCACGTCAGCTTCGAACCGGGGCTCCTTCGCGTCGGGCCGTGCGCCCTCGGGCGCGACCCGCGGTCGAAACGACCGTGACGAGCGAGCGCCCCGCCGCCTCGACTTCGACGATCGCGGTGAGCGCGACGACCGTCGCCCCCGCCCGGCGAGCGCGGGCCGCGCCGGTGGGCGACCCGGGGGTCGTGGTGAACGACCCACGTCGCGCGACGCGGTGAGTCGACCAGCTCGTCGCGACGCTAGCGCGCGTCCCTACAACCGTGACCGCCGCGATGCGCCCACGCGCCCCTACGATCGTGACCGCCGCGACGCACCCTCGCGATCCTATGATCGTGACGCGGAACGTCGTCCCTACGACCGTGATGGCGCGAGTCGAACCTCGGATCGTGACGCCCGAGCGACTACGCGTCCGAGTGCTCGACCGAGCGCGCGACCGGGTGCGCGACCGGGTGCGCGCGCGCCGCGCGCCGGCGCCCCCGATCACACGCAGCGCGTCGAACGTTCGGGGCGTCCGCTACCGCCCGGCAAGGGTCGCAATCCCGGCGCACGTACTGGTCGCGCTCCACGTGAGGTGAGTCCCGAAGAGATCGAGAAGCGCCAGGCCGACGCGTACGGACGCAGCCAGGGCTGGGGTGGGGTCGCTCGCAAGGGTGGCATGAACATCAAGTCGACCGGAACGGCGATGCAAGAGACGCCGAGTGCGGGTCGCACCCCCGACCCGTTGTCGGAATGGGTCGAGGAGGTCCGCCCGACGCGCGTGGCCCCGGCGGCGAAGGCCAAGGCGAAGGCCAAGTACACGCTGCCTGGCGACGTCGCCGCCGACGTTCGCAAGGCCTTCATCGGCACGGCCTACATGCGCGAGAAGATGGTGATCACCTTGACCAAGGCCGCCGAGGGCTACGACCGCAAGCGCTACGAAGAGGCGCTACGTCTTGGTCGCATCGTGTCCGATGCCGTGCCCGGCGTCGCGCCGGTGCGTGAGCTGACCGGCCTCGCCGCGTACCGCGCCGAGCGCTGGAACATGGCCAAGATCCACTTGCGCGCCCACTTCGCCATCACGGGCGATCCCGAGCACCTGCCCTTGGTGATGGACTGCGACCGCGCGAACCGACGGTTCCGCGCGGTCGAGAAGACCTACGAGGATGTCCAGGAGAACGAGCCCACGGCGGACGTCATCGCCGAGGCCCGCATCGTCATGGCGTCCGCGTTGGCGGACCAGCAGCGTTACGTCGAAGCCATCGACCTGCTCGTGCGCGCCGGCGGAACCAAGATCCTGCGCAACCCCGCCTATCGCCACGTGCGCATGTGGTACGCGCTCGCCGATATCTTCGACCGCTCGGGCGATCAGGTCTCCGCACGAGAGCTCTTCGCTCGCGTGGTGGTGGCCGACCCCGATGCCTACGACGCGCAGGCGCGGCTCAATGAGCTGGGTGCGGGTCCGGTGAGGAAGAACCGCAAGCGCCGCGCGACGCCGGTGTCGAAGAAGAAGGTCGATTAACCCGACCATCACAGATACCTCGTATCACCTTCGCCGAGGTCGTTGGAACGGTTCAGTCACTGGTGCGAACAATTTTCAGGCATCGTTGTCCGGTAGACTGAGGTCATGGATATTGCCGCACTCTTGGGCGACGACGCGTCGCTCCTCCTTGACCACACCGCCACCGCGTTCCCCAAGGAATGGCTGACCGTCCCCGGTCCGACGTTCCTCCAGGACATCTTCTCCCAGAGCGACCGCACGCCCACCGTGTTGCGCAACCTCGGTACGCTCTACAACCACGGACGCCTCGGCGGCACCGGGTACGTGTCGATCCTGCCGGTCGACCAGGGCATCGAGCACTCCGCCGCGGCGAACTTCTCGCCCAACCCGGAGTACTTCGACCCGGCACGACTGTGCGACCTCGCGATCGCCGCGGACTGCAACGCCATCGCGACCACGCTCGGCACGCTCGGCATCGTGGCGCGCCGCTACGTGCACCGCATCCCCTTCATCGTCAAGATCAACCACAACGACCTCTTTCGCTACCCCAACACCTACGACCAGCACCTCTTCGCCTCCGTCCAGCAGGCCGCGGACCTGGGTGCGGTGGGCGTGGGGGCGACGATCTACTTCGGCTCCGAAGGGTCCATCCGTCAGATCGAGGAGATCTCGGCGGCCTTCGCCGAGGCCCACCGCCTCGGCCTGTTCACCGTGCTGTGGTGCTACACGCGCAACGACGCCTTCAAGACCGCCGAGGCCGACTACCACGTGGCCGCCGACCTCACGGGACAGGCCAATCACCTGGGTGTGACCATCGAAGCCGACATCATCAAACAGAAGCAGCCGGAGAACAACGGTGGCTTCAACGCGCTGAAGTTCTCCAAGACCAACCCCAAGGTGTACGCCGAGCTGACGACCGACAACCCCATCGACCTCACGCGCTGGCAAGTGGTCAACTGCTATGCCGGTCGCATCGGCCTGATCAACTCCGGCGGCGAGGCCAAGGGCAACGACGACCTGAGCGGCGCCGTGCGCACCGCGGTCATCAACAAGCGCGCCGGTGGCCAGGGTCTGATCATGGGCCGCAAGGCGTTCCAGCGTCCCATCGACGACGGTGCCGCCCTAGTGCACGCCGTCCAGGACGTGTACCTGGACGCCAGCATCACCATCGCCTAGTACTCTCCACCCCATGGAGGAAGTGGCCGACGCGGGATGGCGCACGTGGCCCAATTTGGTCACACTGGTGCGTCTCGCGCTGATCCCGGTCTTCGTCTGGTTACTGTTCTCGACGAATCATCGCGCCCTCGCGGCGTGGCTGCTCGCGGTACTGGGTGCCACCGACTGGATCGACGGGTGGCTCGCGAGAACGCTGCACCAGACCTCGACCATCGGTAAGGTGCTCGACCCCACCGCGGACCGGATCTTGGTGATGGTGGGACTCGTGTCAGTGGCGCTGGCCGGGGGAGTGCCTTGGTGGTTCGCCGGGATCACACTGGTGCGCGAGGTGTTGGTCTCGGTGTTGACCGTGGTGCTGGCGGCATTGGGTGCCGCGCGCATCGACGTGCTGTGGTGGGGCAAGGTGTCGACGTTCATGCTGATGGCCACGTATCCGCTGTTCCTGCTCACCACCAATCCTCACCACGCGCGCCTGGCCACCTGGCAGAGCGTGCTGCGTGACGTCACGTGGGTCTACGGGGTGGCCGGTCTGACCCTGGCGTGGATCGTCTTCTTTGGTTACATTCGACCCGCCTCGCGGGCCTTGGCGGCCGGGCGCGCCGCTCGCCGGGTGAACTAGATTCTCTTACCATGCAGATTCCTTCTGAACTCCGATATTCCAGTGACCACGAGTGGGCGAGCGCCTCTGACGCCGTCGTGCGCGTTGGCATCACCGACTACGCCCAGGACGCCTTGGGCGACGTGGTCTTCGTCGACTTGCCCGCGGTCGGCGCGAGCGTCACGGTGGGCGCGACCCTCGGTGAGGTCGAGTCGACGAAATCGGTCTCGGAGATCTACTCACCGGTCGCGGGGACCGTGGTGAGGGTCAACGAGGCCTTGAGCGCATCGCCGGAACTGGTCAACTCCGACCCCTACGGAGCCGGGTGGCTCTGCGAGATTTCGACGTCGGCGTCGAGCGATTTCGACGCCCTCTTGGACGCTGAGGCGTACCGCACACTGACGAATAACTAGCCCTGACGTCCGGGCGAAAACGTAAGTAGTGTGATGCGAATGAACTGCCGACGCTGTGGAGAAATTCTCAACGCCAACGCTAATTTCTGTTGGGCGTGCGGAGCTCCTCAGCACGACGCCACCTCGGCCGAGACCATCGCGATGCCGGTGGTCGCCGCGGCCGAGTCGCCCATCACCAAGGCCGACAAGGGTCCGGTCGGGGCCCACACCGACGAACTCGTCATCATCACCGGCAACGCCGCGGGAACACGATTCGAATTGGTCCAGGAGGTGACGACGGCCGGGCGCGACGACAGCAGTGACCTGTTGCTCGACGACGTCTCGGTGTCGCGTCATCACGCCATCTTCACCCGCACCGCCAGTGGGCGCGTCACCTTGCGCGACCTCAATTCGCTCAACGGCACCTACGTCAACGGGGCGCGCGTGGAGGAGACCACGTTGCACTCGGCTGACGAGGTCCAAGTCGGCAAGTTCAAGCTGGTGTTCTGGGAGGCCACGTCGTGAACCCCCCCGCCGCGCCGCTCAAGATCGGTCAGGTCCACTCCCTGTTGCGCCGCGAGCACCCGAACCTCGAACTCTCCAAGATCCGCTACTACGAGGAGATGGGCCTGGTGGCGCCGGGGCGCAGCCGCAAGGGGTACCGTCTCTACTCCGAGAAGGACGTCGAGTGCCTGCGCGAGGCCATCCGTCTGGCCGACGAGGAGTTCGTCCCGCTACGGGTGATCCGTGTTCGCCTCATCGAACAAGGTCTGTTGAAGGACGACCAGCGAATGTCGTCGACGCCCCGACACGCCGCGCGCGTCACTCCGGCCAAGGTGGTGTCCCTGCCGGTCCCCTCGTCCCCGTCGAGCGCCGCACCCACCCTCGTGGCGGTCCCCGATGACGCGGGGTCGTCGAGCGTCGAGGAGTCCGCGATCGTCGACGAGCAACTGAACGTGAATCAACTCCTCGCCGTGAGCGGGGTCGAGCCCGAACTCCTCAACAAGATCCTCGCGCTCGGACTAGTGGCCCCGGTCAGTCGCGACGGCGTCAGCTCGTTCAATTCCTTCGACGTCAACATCGTCCACGCCGCCGCGGCCTTGCTGCGCAACGGGGCCGACGCGCGACTGCTGGGCGCATTGCGTCGCGTCGTGGAACGCCAGGTGGGCATCCTCGACGACCTGACGGCCGATCTGCGCGGCACGACCAGCACGCCCAGTGAGGTCGCGGCCGTGAAACGCGACGTCGCGCGCGACGTCGAATCGTTACGCGCGGGGCTATTCGAGCGCGACCTCAATGAATTCTTGAACCGCTAGGACGGAACGTTCGAGCGAGGCGAGGTCTAGGCTGGAGTCATGATCGAGGTGGTGTTGCGGGCAGTTCGCGTTGACGTCGGTTCCTCGACGCCCCTGCTGCTCCTCGAAGAAGTGGGTGGAGAGCGCGTGCTGCCCATCTTCATCGGTGCGTCCGAGGCCACGGCCATCGCCTACGCCCTTCAGCACATCGAGACGCCGCGGCCGATGTCCCACGACCTGCTCGGCAACGTCATCACCTCACTCGGTGCGCGACTCTTCGCGGTCGAGATCACCCACTTGGTCGACAACACCTTCTACGCGAACCTGCGCCTGTTGCGCGAGGGCAAAGAAGTCCTCGTCTCGGCGCGTCCGAGCGATGGCGTGGCACTGGCGCTACGCGTCGGGGCACCGCTGCTGGTGAGCGACGAACTGATGAACGAAGAGGGACAGGTCCTCGACGTGAGCGACGACGATGACGTCGAGGGTGACAGCGATGCCGCGCAGTCCGAGGCCGAACTGGTGGCCGAGTTGCGCGACTTCCTCAACAACGTGCGACCCGAGGACTTCGATCAGTGAGTCGCTCCGCGCGCAATCTGCTCCTCGCGGTTGCGCTCGTGGTCGTGGGGACGGTCGCCGGATACGCCGCCGGCCATCACACCCCGTCGACCACCACGACGTCGACCACCACGGTGGCCACCACCTCGACCTCCGCGCCCGCGAGCACCACGACAACGACGGCGCCGTCGCTGACCACGTGTCGCGGTTCGGATTTCTCGGGGGCCAACGTCGGCTCCGAGGGCGCCGCCGGCACTGGCTACGACATCATGTCCCTGACCAAGGTGTCGACGGGATCGTGCGTGGTCGACGGCTACGCGATCGTCAGTTTCCTCGCCGCCAAGGGTGTCGTGGTGACCGGCCTGAGCGTGGTGGACTCGACGGATTTCCCCGCCGGCCCCGCGCACGGCGCCCCTGGCGCCCACACGGTCGTCACCGGAGGAAAGGTCGACCTCCAACTTCGTTACTCCGATATCCCGGTGGGGACGACGACCTGTCCCACCGTGGCACAGGTCAACGTGCAGATGGTGGCGGGTGACACGTCGATCCCGGTGAGCTTCCCCTACCCGATCTCGCCCTGTGGTGGACAACTGTCGCTGAGTCCCCTCTACCCCGGTTGAGGCGACGCTCGCTGGTAGACATGAACCCATGACGACCGTGACGATCCTCGGACACCCGACGTGGGCCAAGGTGCCCGCGCGCGGACGTCCGGCCGTCATCTTGCTGCACGGCGCGATGAGCTCGAGCGCCTCGCTACTGCGCAGCGTCGGTCCGGGTCTGAGACAGCACTACCGCGTCGGCGCCTTCGACCGCCGCGGTCACGGGCGAACCGCCGACACCGCCGCCCCCTTCACCTACGACGCCATGGCCGACGAGACAATTTCATTCATCGAATCCTTGGACCGTCGCGTCCACCTCGTCGGTCACAGCGACGGGGGCAACGTCGCGCTGCTGGTGGCCCAGCGTCGGCCCGACCTCCTCAAGCGCGTGGTCGTCGTGGGAGCGAACTACCACTACGACGGATTGGTCGACTTCGAACTCCTCGAGACGGATTCTCCCGGGTTCGAGGAGTGGGCGACGAAGTACGCCACGCGTGCTCCCGACGGGATCGCTCACGCCGCCGAAGTGTTGGCCAAGACCAACGTCATGTTGCGAACCGGGCCCACGATGACGACGACGGACCTCGCCCAGATCGAGGTACCGGTGCTGGTGATGGCCGGCGACGACGACGTGGCGACGTTGGAGCACACCACGACAATGTTCGAGTCGCTCCCCGAGGCCCAACTCGCCATCATCCCGGGCGCCTCGCACGCGGTCCTGAAGGAGCAGACGGCGCTGTGCGTGCGCCTCATCCACCGCTTCTTGAGCCAGAAACGCCCGATCGTGACGTATTCGCCCCTGCGTCGCGCCCGCGTGGGGGAGTTTCCCGGCGACTGAAACGTCGCGGGCGCCCCGACGCGCGGCGGTCCAGCGCGCGCGACGCGGGGACCTAGACTTGCTCGCATGTCCGAGACGCTGCTTCGTCGGCGCTTTCAGGTCCGCGACACGTGGGACTCGCTGGGCGCCCTGACGCGCGACGCGGTCCTCTACGGTCTGGCCGCACTCTTCGCTCTGGGTATGGGCGCGTACTCGAGTGACAACGCCCAGTGGCACTGGGGCTTTCTGGCCCTGGGTCCCTACGCGCTCGCGTGCGTGGCCGCGCTCGCCTGCGTGAGGATCCCCGCGCGCCACGAGACAAAGGTGCGCGTCGGTCTCGTGGGTCTCGTGCTGGTCGGCGCGGTCCTCGTGCCGCTCGCCATGGAGGTGCACTGGCGTACCGAGCAGCCGACGCGCGGCTTCGTCCAGCCCGAGGTGCCGGTCATCGAGCGCGCGGCCGCCGACATGCTCAAGTTCGGCAATCCCTACCAGTCCTACTGGCGCAATGGCCATATGGTGAATGCGGTTCCCCACGAGGCGACGTACGAGTCGTTCTTCCCCTATTTCCCCTTGATGAGCGTCTTCGGCCTGCCCCACGCCGAGTCGCGCACGTCCTCTCCCTTGTCGGACGCGCGCGTGATCATGAACCTGATGACGCTCCTCACCGGGGGCGCCGCGCTGTGGTTGCTGCGCGCCACGCGGCGACAGAAGATCCGCATCGCCCAGTTCTTGCTGGTCCTGCCGACCGGGGCGTTGTTCCTGGCGACGGGCGGCGACGACATGCCCATCCTGGCCCTGTCACTTCTCGGGGTCGCGGCGCTGCAGCGACGCGCCAACCACGTGGCGGGCGTCAGCCTGGGTCTGGCCGCGGCGATGAAGTTGACGGCCTGGCCCCTGGCGCTCGGGGCGTTGCTCGTGGCGCGCGACGGGCGCGGTGCCCCGGCGTGGCGACGGGTGCTCACCTGGTTCGTCGCCATCATGGGGGTGACGATCCTGCCCTTCGCGGTGTCCTCGCCCTTCGCGTTCATGTCCAACGTCGTGGCCTTCCCGCTCGGCCTCGCGCACGTGGCCTCGCCAGCGGCGAGCCCGCTGCCGGGCCACCTCCTCACCGACCTGTGGGCGCCGCTCGGCCATCTCCTCACCCCGGTGACATTGCTCGTCGGGGGATACCTCGCGTCACGCTACGCGCGTCGACACTGGCCGCTCAGCCTCTCCCAGCTGCTCGCGATGATGGCGATCCTCTCGACGGCGCTGATCTGCGTCGCCTCAGCGACCCGTGCGGGATACCTCATCTATCCCCTCAACTTCGCCCTCTGGGCCGAGGTGTGCGCGCCCGCACGACAGTCCGCGAAGGAGTTCGCGGACGTCGCCTAGATCGCTTCGGAGTTCTGGTAGATCCGAAATGTCCACGCCGTCGACGTGGTGCTCGACGTGGCCGGATCGACCGTCACGCCGATGATCCAGTAGAAGGTGTCGCTACCCGCCTTTTGAAAGAGGTACTGCGGTGAGCCGTTGGACGCCCCGCTCGAGAACAGTGTCCATCCGCGTGCCTCGAGCTGGGTGCGGTAGAAGCCCAGCAGCGCCGACGCGCTCGAGGTGGTGATGAGGGGCCGGTAGCAATCGAAGTCGCCCGCGCCCGAATTGGGCGTCTGGAAGGGACCGCTCGATCTCGTGCCGACCGGCACCATGACGCCCCCGACGATATTGGACGGGGGAGTGCCCGGTGACTCGCAGTTGGCCAGGAGGTTGCTGGCGTGGTCGACCGCCAAGCCGCCCACCACCACGGGAATCGTGGTGGTGGTGCTCACCCCGGGATCGGCGACCAGGTTGATGAACATGAAGATCGCGAGCATCAGGACCGCGATGCCCAGCACCGCGGCCGCCGGCAAGATGCTGGTCGTCGTCGTCAAGGGTGGTTTGACCTTGGTGTCGCTCACCTCGTCCAGCCTAAGTGGTCGAGGGGACCGCGCCCGCCGCCCAGGTGCCAGTCGCGGGCTCCCTCCAAGGCGGACAGGACGAAGGCCTTGGCGTCGCGAGTGGCGTCGGGGACGGCGCGTCCGAGGGCGAGACCCGCGCACAACGCCGCCGAGAGGCTGCATCCCGTGCCGTGGTCGTTGGTGGTCTCGACGCGGGGGGACTCGAAGACCATGACCTCGTCGCGACTCAGCAGCACGTCGGGCACCAGTGCGTCGCGCCCGGCGGTGGCGAAGTGCCCGCCCTTGACGAGCACGTGGCGCGGGCCGAGGTCCAGGATCTCGCGAGCCAGTGCGTGCATGTCGTCGACCGTGGCGATGTCGCGCACGTCGACGCCGCAGAGGAGGGCGGCCTCGCGCAGGTTCGGCGTCACCACCGTGGCGAGGGGGAACAGGGCCTCGCGATACGCGCGCACGCCGCCGTCGCGCATCAAGGAGTGATGGGTGGAGGAGACGAGGACGGGATCGACCACTAGGTGCGCCAGCAGTCCCTCGCGGGCGAGGTCGGCCACCGATTCGACGACGTCGGCGTCGCCGAGCATGCCGGTCTTGACGGCGGCCACGTCGAAGTCCTCCACCACGCAGCGCACCTGGGAGATCACGAGTGACGTGGGCACGACGAACACCTCGCGGACCTCGAGCGTGTTCTGGGCGGTCACCGCCGTGAGCGCGGTGGTGCCGTGCACGCCGAAGGCGGCGAAGGTGCGTAGATCGGCTTGCACGCCCGCACCACCGCCGGAATCGGAGCCGGCGATGGACAAGACGGTGATCGGTTGCACCCGTACAACCCTAGGCGTTCGTCGTTCTCGCTACGCTAAGGGGAGTGTTTGAACTCTTTGAAGTGGGCTCCTTGACGTCGGCGTCACGCCTCGTGATGGGGACCGGAGGCTTTCGATCCCTCGACGTCTTGTCCGCCACGCTGAGCGCCTCGGGATCGTCCATCGCCACGGTCGCGCTGCGACGGGTCGATCCGAGCGTCGAGGGCTCGATCTACGACCTCTTGGTGTCGTTGGATTTCCAACTCCTGCCCAACACCGCCGGGTGCTACAGCGCGGCCGAGGCGGTCAAGGTCGCCGAGATGGCTCGCGAGGCCTTCGCGACCGACGCCGTCAAGCTCGAGGTCATCGGCGACGACGTCACCCTGCTCCCCGACACGACCGAGACCTTGCGCGCGGCGGAGGAACTGGTCGCTCGCGGCTTCGAGGTCTGGGCCTACACCTCGGACGACTTCATCGTCGCCCAGCGCCTCGAACAGGTCGGATGCGTGGCCGTGATGCCGCTGGGCTCGCCGATCGGCTCGGGTCTGGGCATCAGGAACCCCCACGCGATCAGCCTGATCTGTGAGCGCCTCAGCGTGCCGGTGTTGCTCGACGCCGGCGTCGGCACCGCCTCGGACGCCGCGCTGGCCATGGAGTTGGGCTGCGACGGGGTCTTGGCGGCGTCGGCGATCAACCGGGCCCTCGAGCCGGTGATGATGGCCGCCGCGATCCGCGACGGGGTGGCGGCGGGCTACGGCGCGCGCCGTGCCGGGCGGATACCGCCGCGCCTGCACGCCGAGGCGTCCTCGCCGTCGCTCGGACGCCCAGATTTATTTGCTGATTCCTCGGGGCTGTAACTACACTGGTGTAGTACCTCGGAGCGCCGCTCCGGTCGGGAGGGCGCTCATGAGTGATGTCACGGTGATGGGATTCAGCGGACCCAAGGTGTGCCGGGTGAC
>Ga0209698_10005139_pt1 | contig 14221 bp, 12 predicted proteins | sample LitLauG_LLR_2012_FD_187203 | JGI IMG/M metagenome (GOLD analysis project Ga0209698, IMG submission 187203) | Freshwater sediment microbial communities from Pennsylvania, USA - Little Laurel Run_MetaG_LLR_2012 (SPAdes) (version 2) | ecosystem: Environmental > Aquatic > Freshwater > Creek >... | reverse complement strand
GTCTCGAAACGCGATGCCTTGTTTGATCTCGGCGAGATAGGCCGGGCAGGTGCTGCCGGCTATCCTCGCCAAAGCGCGAGATTGATCTGCCCACAGTTCTTCGGCTATTGACCGATCGAGCACGAGGATGCGCGACTCAACAACATTATCATGCGCGACAACGCCCGCTGCCCGGAACGGCGGTGCCCAAGCCTCTTGGTTTTTGTTCTCATTCGCGGCGATGTCCTGCGCCATTGCGGCAAGAGCGCCGGCGTCGGCGGGCCGCACCTCCGGTTGTTGCTGGCAGGCACTCCTGTCAATCGTATCTTCCAAGACCTCCGAGCTGTCCTGCAGCACGGTCTTTATCGTAACAACAACACCCTTCATAATCTGGTCATTACGCTCCGCGTTGCAGAAATACGACGTGAAGGCTGTTCGTTGAGTTTCGGCTGTGGCCTTTAAGTTGGCAAAGACGGCGGCATCGGCTGTTACGTAGTCCATCTCGACGATGTTCTCGTGCGAGATCGCGCCGATGAAGGTTACGTTTGCCTTCTCGCCCTTCGACAGGCTGCTATCGATGCTCGCGGCCAATGATCGAGCAAGGTCCGAGACTGAGTCCGTGTTTTGAGCACCGGCACAGTTGATTGCTACAACGTTCAGGGCTAGTGCCGCGGCGGCGGCTTTGATGGTGATATTCACTATTGCTACTCCGGTTTGCGAGCTGCCGAGACGACCATCCGCCTGCCAAAGCCTTGCCCGCCTCATCATCATCCCGCAACCCGGCGGGAACGGCTGTTACTTGAGTAACAAGTGGCCTGCCGACGGCGCTGCCGGACGTCCAAGTTCAATTCCAGAATTCGCGGTTTACGAGCCGGTTCGGTCGCAACCCGGCTCGCGAAGTCGAGTGTTCGATTGACGACGATGTGACGCTGACGGTCGACGGTAACAAGGTGATAGCTGTCGTCGAGGACGACGACATCGACCATCCCAGTCAGGGTCCTTTGCAGATAGGTTGCGTTGCTCAGATCGGCGAAATCGTCTTGTCGGGAGTGGATTATGAGGACGCGCTGTGTGACAGACGCCATGACCCGCTTGACGGCGCTGACCAGCCAACGATGTTCGAGGACTGCGCCCGCGGGTCTGCCGATATCGCCGGGAGAAAATGACTTGCGAACGAACTCGCGGGTCCGTTGATCCTTGATCCCATGCGGATATAGATCAGGCAGCGAGATCAGGTTGCCGAGTGCCTTGAATCGGACCAGCTTGAGCAAACGCGCATACCAAGGCACCCGCCAGCCATTCAGCCACAACGTTGGCGCGTAAAGGGCGAGCGCTGTGACATCGCTGGGCCGGTTTGCCGCCAAGAGCAGACTGAGGAGGGCGCCAGTCGATTGCCCCGCGACGATGATCCTGTCACAACTCTTTCGCATCTCCTCGAGTGCCACCTCCGCGCTCGAATACCAGTCCTGCCAGGTAGTGGACCTGAGGTCGTTCAGCGAGCCGCAATGGCCGGCGAGCTTGACACAGTGGACGATATGCCCGCCCTGGGCGAGCCCATCGGCCACGAAGCGCATTTCGGCCGGTGCGCCGAACAGCCCGTGGATCAACAGAAAGCCGAGCTGACCTGTGCGATGAGGATCGTCTTTATTTTTAGCGGACATGGCGGCATTTCCGGTTGGCGGGGTTATCGAAAGTTACGCCATGCGAGCGGGGCTGGCTGTTCCACAGGGAACAGGCCAACGCTGGCGCCAGCGGCTGTGGCGCAGTCAATCTTGCTTGCTGCGAACATCATCCTGTAGGGTAATCGTCGGTCGTTTCGGGCGCGTATCCCGCTCGGGCGAGCCAAGGTTGAATGTGGACTTTCTCGGTGTTGTCTCCCGAGCTGGAGATTCCCTTGCGGCCACGAGGGACTTGCAAATGAGCACCAGCGCGGGGCTCGTCGGCTTCTTGTCGTCATTTGATCACCTGGATGATCGCACTCTTGGGGAACTGGGAGCGCTGGTCATGCAGGCTCCGACCTTGGAGCTGCGGCGCGGCGAAATCCTAATTCGGCAAGGCGATCGCGCGGACACGCTCTATTTTGTGCTATCGGGCCGCTTCAACATCATGCTGGATGGTTCCGACGAGCCGATTGCCGAGATTGCCCAGGGCCAGCCGATTGGTGAGATTGGATTTTTCGCGGACCTGCCGCGAGCGGCGACCGTTGTCGCTCTGCGCGACTCTCGCGTGGCCGTCATATCACGCGAGCGCTTCAGGACGATTTGTGACGGGTCACCCGAAATCCGCGATGTGGTGATTACAACGCTTGCACGGCGCCTCGCGGACACGCACGGCCGCGCAGCGGTCGCTCGGCCGGCGGCTCGCACCATCGCCGTCGTGCCGGCCGGCCGAAGTGCCCCTTCCGGGTCGTTTGTCGATGCGCTGCGCACGATTTTCGAGGCTCGGGGCCGGACGGTCGTGCTGACGGCGGCAGATCTGGCCGGCCGGTTCGTCGGTGCGGCCATGGACGATCCGAGTGCATCGAACTGGCTGAACTCATTGGAGGACGAGGCGGCGTTCGTGATCTATGTAGCGGACGACGCATTGACGGATTGGACGCAGAAGTGCATCCGGCAGGCCGATAGCATTTTGCTGGTCGCAGACTGTAAGGCCTCGGTCAAACTCAACCCCTCCGAGGCGTTTGCGTTTGCTCTGCACAACCGGACGGCGCGCCGACTTGTGATCCTTCATGAGCGCCGCACCTTGATCGCTTCCGGCACCAGCGCTTGGATCGCCGACCGCGACGTCTGCATGCATCATCACGTCACCTTGCAGGACCTTGCGGATGTGGAGCGGCTGTTTCGCTTCATTTCCGGCCGGGCCCTCGGCTTCGTGGCGAGCGGCGGCGGCGCACTTGGGGCCGCTCACCTCGGTGCATTCAAGGCCCTCCGCCAGGCTGGTGCCAAGTTCGATATCTTGGGCGGCACGAGCGCGGGTGCGGCGATGCTCGCCGGATTAGCGTGTACCGATGACCCGGATCGGGTCGATAGCGGCATGCACAATGTCTTCGTCAGAAGCCGAGTGTTCCATCGGTTTACGCTGCCGCGTTTCAGTTTGATCGACCACAAGGCGTTCGATCGCGTGCTCCAGGCGGAATATCAAGACACACTGATCGAGGATCTCTGGACGCCCTATTTTGCCGTCTCGAGCAACCTCAGCAGTCAGCGGCCGCGGATACATCACCGGGGCCTTGTCTGGCAAGCTGTTCGGGCATCGGGGTCGATCCCGGGAGTGCTACCGCCGTTCTTTACTCGAGAAGGTGAAATGCTTGTCGATGGGGCCTTGATGCAGAACATCCCGTTGGAGCCGATGACGGCGTTGAAGACCGGCCCGAACATCGTCGTTGCCGTCAATGCCAACGAGGCAACGGTCTATCCGGTCGACTATGAGTCTATCCCGGGACGTCGGCAGCTCGCCGGCGCCATGCTCAATCCGTTCTCACATCACCGGCTTCACGCCATTCCCAATATTCTTCAGGTCATTGTGTTGAGCATGATGGCGAACAGTCAATCAGCTTTGGACCTGGGCGATTCAGACGTGGTGATCAAGCCCGAGATTCCCAGTGGCCTTGGGTATATGAGCTGGGATCATCACACGGAGATTTTTCGTCACGCCTACTCTGACGTCAGCGCCCGGGTGGCCAACCCCGATGCGGAAGATGGCGCTCGGTTGCGAACGTTGATTGCGCCTTGAACTGACGTCGGCGGGTGAGCGTGGCAACGCTCAATTCCTGAGCCTTACCGTGACTGCCCGAGGCGCTTCAACCCTTCGTCGCTGCCGGTCTGCTTCGGGTCGAGCTGCAGAGCCTTGCGATAATCCGATATCGCCTCGTCCCTGCGGCCGAGGGCCTCGTAGATGTGGCCGCGCGTATCGAAGTAGTCCGATTCGTTGGGCTCTAAACTCACCGCTTTTTCCGCGTCGCCGATCGCCTGCGCCGATTGCCCGGACTCGTAGAGATTCCAGGCGCAATTGTTCAGAGCGCGCGCATTCTTGGGGTCGATCGCGATTGCCTTTGCGTAGTCGGCGATAGCCTCCTGCCGCTGGTTGAGATCGTCGAACGCCTGAGCCCGACCGGTAAAGGCATCCGAGTTTGCCGGATCGAGCTCGATTACAGTGTTGTAATCGGCGATTGCCGAATCGTGATCGCCGCTCTGGTTGTAAGCATTGGCCCGGTTGATGCGCGCCAGAATGAACTTGTCCTTTAGTTTAATGGCTTGCGTATAGTTGGTGATCGCGCGGCGGTAGTTGTGCTGTTTGAAATACACAAATCCGCGATTGTTATATGCGACCTCGTCGGCTGCATTGTCATCGATGGCTTTGTCGTACTCGGCGATGGCGAGATCCTGCTCGCCTTTGTTATCCAACGAAAATCCGCGCTCGAGATGGACGTTCTCATAGTGCGGGTTCAAAGTGATGACCTTGTCGAAATCTCGAATTGCGAGGTCGTGATCCCCACGGTCCTCATACGCTCGGCCGCGACCCATGAGGGCGTCGATGAATTTGCCGTCAACGCCAATGGCGAGGTCGTAGTACTTCATTGCGCCGACAAGATCTTTCTTACCGTAAAATGCGTTGCCAAGGTTGGTATAGGCCAGCGCGGATTTTGGATTTATCGCAATTGCCGCTTGGTAATCGGCGATCGCAGTGTCGGTGTCACCGTTTTGTTCGTAGGCGGCGCCGCGCCCAATGTAGGCATCGACGTACTGCGGATCGGCTTGAATGGCGCTGGTATAGTCGCTTAGAGCTCGAGTGGGATCATGTTTGCTGAGATAGGCGGTACCTCGATTTGTGTAGGCAAGCGCACTCGCGGGCGATTTTGCGATCAGCGCGGTGCAGGCGGTGATCGCCAGGTCGACGTCGGCGCTTTGGGCGCAGTCCGCGCCGTTGTCCGCCCACGCCGGGCCACAAAGCACCGACAACGGGATGAGCGCCACAACCAGCCATCGCAGCGACGTGGGACACTCGTGAAGGCCGCTCGGCAGGGCGCGGCATTGTCTCAGACTAGCAAGGGCGTGGGTCACCGGAACTCTCCTGTTCGCTCAAGTGGGACAGACCGACCTTCAACACCTTAGGACTCTAGCCAGGGAGTATCCTGTTACCGAGGTAACAACGTTATCGGGCGAGGCCAGGCAGGTGCCGGGGCTGACCCACCGGAAGGCCAAATTGATTTTCGCTCTAACGCGCGGGATTGGCCACTATGCGCCGAAGCATGGGGCGTCGACGACTATGGAATCGAGCCGCCGCCAAGCGTGCCCTCGCCAATCACCGCAAATGACGGCGGCCGCGCGTCGACCCATTTGCCTTGCGACAGCGCGGACTGGACTGCTGCACGGATGGCGGCCATCGATCGCAAACCGTCGATGGCCTTGGGATAATGATCGGCTATCGGATTGATGGCGCGCCCGTCGCGCTTGGCCGTGATCGCCTCGGCGAGGTCAGCATAGATATTTGCGAACGCCAGAGGCATGCCTTCCGCATGACCGATGGTGACCCTTGAGGCGCGATCGGCTTCCGGCGACAGGTCAGGGCCTCCGCGCTCGAGAATTTGCGTGCGGCCGTTCAATGGCGTCCAATACAACTGATTGGGCCATTCCTGTGCCCAACGCAGGCCGCCCTTTTCGCCGAAGATCTGGATGTTTAGCCCGTGCATCCGGCCAACCGCGATAGCGCTCGTCCAAAGGCGCACGGTGGCGCCGCCATCCATGCGCACGTTGATCATTGCATCGTCTTCGAGCTTGCGGCTGGCAATCGAAGAAACGAAATCGGCCGAAAGCTTTTCCGCCTCCTGGCCCGAAACGTAGCTCGCAATGTGGAGTGCATGGATGCCGCAATCGGCGAACACGGCCGACATGCCAGCTTCAGCCGCGTCATAGCGCCAGCGGACGCGCGGGTTGTCGGCATCCATCGCGTCGGCGTGGAAGCCGTGGGCGAATTCCGCCTTCACCAACCGGACCTTGCCCAAGTCGCCGCGCGCCACCATCGCCCGCATATGGCGCACCAAAGCGTAGCCGGAATAACCATAATTGACCGCGCAGATACTGCCCATGCGGTTGGCAATCGTGACGATGTCCTCAGCCTGTTCCACGGTCATGGTCATCGGTTTCTCGCACAGCACATGGAAACCGGAGTTGAGGAACGCTTTGGTTATTTCATAATGGGTCGCGTTCGGCGTGGCCACGGTCACGAGGTCGACGCGATCCTTGCGCTCTCGTTCACCCGCGAGCATCTCCCGCCAGTCACCGTAAGCGCGCGACGGATCGATTCCCAGACGTTGCGCATAGTCACGGCCCTTGGCGGGGATGGCATCGAGAGCACCAGCCGCCATTGTGTAGAGACCATCCAGAGATGCGCTGATCCGGTGCGCTGGTCCAATCTGACTCCCTTCGCCGCCACCGATCAAACCCCAGTTCAATTTTGCCATCGCGACCCCCCGTCAGTTAGAGCCAATCGAAGTTGGAAACCCGCGATTGATGCGCTGGGTATAGGGTGCGTTGCAGATTTTGATGGCCATAGAAAGTTGCCTAAAGTTCGTTGGCGCTCACCCATCGCTTTTCCGCGTGAGACAGGAATGCCGCTTCGATGATCTGGTTGACCAGCATGCCATCGCGGAAGGTGGGCCAGATTGGTGCCTTGGTTGCGATGGCTTGGAGAAAGTCGCGAGCCTCGATGATGATCTGATCCTGGTAACCGGTGCCATGACCGGGCCCGAGACAGAACGGCTTGTAGTCGGGATGTAGGGGGCCGGTCAGAATTTTTGTGAATCCTTGCCGGTCAGGTTTGGCCTCGCCCTTGTAAAGCCAGAGGGCATTTTGATCTTCCTGGTCGAACCGGACCGCGCCCTTTGTGCCAAATATGTCGTAGGCGTAGCCCATCTTTTTTCCGGTCGCCACGCGGCTGATGAACAGCGCACCCATCGCACCATTGGCGAAGCGGCACATGATCTGTGCCTGATCATCATTTGTGACAGGCTCGGAACCATTGGGTCCTGGGCGAGTCTTGTGCACGGTTTCGATGTCGGCGATCAGCCGCTCGATTGGCCCCGCCAGCGCCAGAGCCGCGTTGATGATATGGGGCGACAAATCCCCCATGCTGCCGTTGGCGCGCGCCCGCGTCCGCCAGTCCGCCGGCTGCGCGGGATCGGCCAAAAAGTCTTCTGTATGTTCGCCACGCAAATAGATGATCTCGCCGATCTCGCCAGACGCGATGATTTCGCGCGCCATTTGCGATGCTGGCGTTCGAATATAGTTGAAGCCGGTCATGTTCGCCGCACCGCTCGCTTCGGCGGCCGCCACCATTTTGCGGCAGTCTGCGAGCGTCGTGGCCAGCGGCTTTTCGCACAGTACCGGCTTGCCGAGCGCGAGCGCGGCCAACGCGATCTCCAGATGGGTATCTTGCGGGCTAGCGATGACCACCGCCTCGACCTTCGGATCGGCCACCAGCTTGCGCCAATCGGCGGTGCCGCGAGCAAAACCGAAAGCGCGGGCTTTGTCGGCCGCGCCCGATTCGGTGGTCGAGCAAATCGTCTCGAGGCGGGGTCTGAGCGGGGTGTCGAAAACCGCCCCGACGGCGGCCATCGCGACCGAATGGGCCTTGCCCATATAGCCCGCGCCAACGATCCCGATGCCGATCTCTTTCACGCCGCCCCCTCGCTCCTGGCCGTTGCACCACGTTGAGACCGCACTTATCGTCCGGCGTCAAGATCAGGGGAACAGGCTTGAAAGTCGAACGCTTGTTGGGCATGAATCGCGCGGGCCCGAGCTGGGCGCTGACCCGGACCGATCTCGGATGCTGTTGCCGCAGGGCTCTGCTCCCATGACTGCGAGCCTCGATTGTCGGGCCGGAGCCGAGGGTGTTTCGCTCTAGGGTAGATCAGCACCAGGGCCGTTCGCCTTGGGCGCGCTCTTGGCCCCGGTGATATAGGCAACGACCTCCTCCCCGTGCGTCTTCGACTTCTCGAGGTTGGCCACGATCCGACCCCGTCGGAAGACCACGATCCGGTCGGCCAGATCGAAGACTTGGCGCATGTTGTGGGAGATTAAGATCAGCGGTTCGCCATTGGTTTTGAGCTGGCGGATGATGTTTTCCACCTGTTTGGTTTCCTGGACACCAAGCGCCGCGGTCGGTTCGTCCATGATGATGAGCTTCGAGGGAAACGTCGCCGTGCGGGCAATCGCGACGCACTGGCGTTGGCCGCCGGACATGTTGCGGATCGTGTTGGAGAGATTGGGGATCTTGACTGCCGTCCGCTTCAGCGCGGCATCCGTCGCCTGGCGCATGCCGCGGAAATCCAGAATGGAGAAGGGCCCAAGGTTGACGAGGATCTTCTCGCGGCCGAGGAACAGGTTCGAGGGCACATCGAGATCGTCGGCGAGCGCCAGGTTTTGATAGACGGTTTCGATGCCTGCATCGCGGGCATCGAGCGGTCCTCGGAAGCGAACCTCCTTGTCGTCGAAGATGATGCTGCCGCTCGTGCGTTGATCGACCCCGGTAATCTGCCTGACAAACGTCGATTTGCCAGCGCCATTGTCGCCCATGATAGCGACGTGCTCGCCTTTGCGGAGCTCGAAATCAGCTTCGACGAGGGCATGCAGGCCACCGTAGTGCTTGGTAAGCCCAACCGTTTTCAAGATGACGTCGCCGGCCATCACAGTATCTCCATCGCCTGACGCTTTTGACGCCACTGATCCAGGGCGACGGCGCCGACGATGATCGCGCCCTTCACCATGTTTTGATAGTAGGCGCTCACCGACAGGAAAATGAATCCGGAAAAGATCACGCCAAAAATCAACACACCGATGGCCGTGCCGATGATACTGCCGCGCCCACCCGACAGCGACACGCCGCCGATCACCGCCATGGCGATGGCGTCGAGCTCATTGGTGGTGCCGAACAGAGCCTGCGCGGTTTGCGAGCGGGCCGTGAGGACGAGCCCGGCAAGGCCGGCAAGCAAGGCAGCGATCGTGTAGACGAGCATCAGGTGTCTCTCGACGTTGATGCCTGCCATGCGCGCGGCCGCCTCGTTGGAGCCGATGGCATATGTGCGCTTGCCGTAGAGCGTGAAGCGCAGCAACAGCCAGAACATCACAGCGACCGCCAGGAAAATCCAAACCGGCATCAGGCCGTCACCAACGGCCTTGAAGCTCTCGGTCGGAAAGCTGATTGGCTTGCCTTCGGTGTACCAGAGCGCAATTCCGCGCGCTGTCACCATCATGCCGAGGGTGGCGATGAATGGGGGAATCTTGATATAAGCGATCAGCCAGCCGTTGATGAGTCCGCAGGCGAGCGCCACGGCCATGCCGATGGCGAGCGGAATCCAAATCGGCAGGTCCACCCAGCCTTGCGCGGCAAAGATCGCTCGCGGGAAGACCGACGATTGCGCGAAGCTCATCGCGATCATCGACGTCGCGCCGATGATCGATCCGCCCGAAAGATCGATGCCTCCAGCGATGATGACTTGGGTTACGCCGACGGCAAGGATGCCCACAACCGCGACTTGCGTGATCATGATCGACAGACGCAGCGGATTGAGCAGGAAGCTTTGCTTGACGAAGATCCAGCCGAGAACCTCGAATAGAACACAGAGCACCAACAATCCAAGGGCGGCGTTGAGCTCCGCGGGCCAGGATCCTCTTCGCCGGATGCGCGGAGCTTCGTCGCTTGCAGTGACCGTGGTCATGCCTCACTCCACTCGCAAAAGGCCGCGCCGGAATTGACCGGCGTGGCCGAAGTCTTGGAACCCAAACGGGTTGACCTTAGTTCTTGGTCAAGAAGTTCTTGATATTGGCCGGGGTGACGAGCTGGAAGGGAATATAGACCTTCTTGTCGACCTTTTCGCCCTTCTTGATTTTGAGCGCAGTGTCGATGGACCCCTGCCCCTGGCCTGCCGCATCCTGGAAGATGGTTACGTCGAGATCGCCGGACTGCATGGCGATAAGGGCATCTTGGGTCGCGTCGACGCCGCCGATGATATAGCTCTTGCGGTCGATCTTGGCGGCCTTCAGGGCCTGGATGGCACCGATCGCCATCTCATCGTTGTTCGAGATGACGGCGTCGAACTTGGTGCCTTTGGAAATCCAGTTCGTCATAAGATCCTGGCCCTGGGCTCTATTCCAGTTGGCCGTCTGCTCCTCGACGATCTTGATGAAGCTGCACTCGGGTGCGGCAATGACGTCGTGAACGTCCTTCGTACGCTGCACTGCGGCCTGATTGGAAAGCTCGCCGACCATGACCACGGCGGTGGCGCCCTTGTCCTTGCCCGCGGCCTTCAGGAGCCTGCACATCTCCTTGGCTTCCAGCGTACCGGAATCGACCTCGTTCGAGGCCACGAACGCCTGACCGTCTGGAAGGGTGTCGACGTTGATCGGTTGCCGGTTGACGTATACCAGCGGAATCTTGGCCTTGGCGGCCGCGTCGGTCATGGCCTGCGTAGCGGACGTGTCGACGGCATTGACGATGATCGCATCGACGCCGGAGGCGATGAAGTTGTTCACCTGATCGAGCTGTTTGGCGACGTCGTTGTTGGCGTCGACCATCTGCAGCTCGATACCCTTATCTTTTGCGTAGGTCTGCATGCCCTTGGCCATCACGGCCAAAAAGTTGTGCTCGAGCAGCGCGATGGTCACACCGATCTTCTCGGCATGCGCGCTTCCGCACATCAGCGATGCGGCGAGAGTTCCAATCAAAAACTTCCTCATTTCAGCGCTCCTCCAAAACATGGGTTGCCGGTTTCACCCGGATTTTCAGGCGTTGTCTTGGCCGACGGTCGCGGCGACCAATCACAGCACAAAAGCACGGCCTGCCAGCGCGTGGCAACCAGCCCACGCAGGCAACAATATCCATTTTGAGATTCTTGGCCTGTCTCCGGGTCATAAAACACGCTAAGCGTATTTGAAAAAATCGCTTGGATGCGTAGGCTTTGGCTTTTCGGGAGGAGCCTAGGATGCAAGTTGCGGTGGACGCAGGGGCAGGTAGTTTGCTGCTCGAAGCGCGTGGGATCACGAAGTATTTCGGCGCCGTCACCGCGATCGAAAATGTCAACCTTAGTTTGTCTCGGGGCGAGGTATTGGGCGTGGTCGGCGACAATGGCGCCGGCAAGTCGACACTAATGAAAGTCCTTACGGGCTTATTCCGGCCGAGCGAAGGCGAGATCCTGGTCCAGGGGCGGCCTGTCCACTTTCATTCGCCGCGCGATTCCCACAGGGCCGGGATCGACATGGTCTACCAGGACCTGGCGCTGGCTGGGAACATGCCAATTTTCGAGAACATCTATCTTGGCCGTGAGCCGGGTAGATCCTTTGGCGGCCTGACCCTGATTGATCATTCGCGGTCGCGCAAACTAGCTAAGGAGCATCTCGATCGGCTGCAGATCCATGTGAAGTCGGTTGACCAGAATGTCGAGGATCTTTCTGGCGGCCAACGGCAAGCTGTCGCCATCGCCCGTGCGACCGCCTTCGACGCGAAAGTCGTCATCATGGACGAACCTACTGCGGCACTCGCGATCAAGGAAGTTGGAAAGGTGCTCGACTTGATCAAGCGGCTTAAGGATCACGGTGTCGGAGTCATCCTAGTCAGCCACCGCATGGATGACATTTTCTATGTCTGCGACCGGGTCATGGCTATTTTCCGCGGCCGCAATTTTGCCGATGCCCAACTGAAGGATACCAGCCGCAACGAAGTCATCGGCTGGATTATGGGGACCAAGGGCGCCGTTGCCGGTCTTGCCCACGACAAGGTTCACTGAAATGGCTGATTTGGCCACAAATGCGACCGATGCAGCACCGCAGGAGCCAAAGCGCAGTTTGCTCTCTGCATTGCTTGAGGACTACGGAATTATCCTCGTAGTTGTCGTCATGGTGTTTGTTCTGTCGATTCTTCAGCCGGACTATTTCCTGTCGGCTCAGAATATCACCAACATTGTGCGTCAGATCGGCATGAATGCGCTTCTGGCGCTGGGGCTTTATATCGTCATCGTTACCGCGGGCATCGACTTGTCGGTCGGATCGGTGATGGCCTTGTCCGTCATGCTTTTGGCAATGGCGGATCGTGCCGGCTGGCCATGGCCCATCGTGTTACTGGTTGGGCCCGCCGTTGGCACCATGATCGGTATCATTAACGGTCTTGGGCTGACGCTGCTGCGGCTGCCGCACCCCTTCATCATGACGCTTGGCACGCTCAACGCTGTGCGCGGAATATGTAATCTCGTCAGTGGCGGCCAGCCAGTGTCTGGAATCTCCGCTCCGGTGCGCTATCTCGGCACTGGCGACATACCGCTGCCATTCGGAAATGAATTTGCCGTCATTCCAGTGAGCGCCATAGCTTTGCTGGTTTGCTATTGCAGCGTCGCCTGGTTCTTGAAAAAGGTGTCGTTGGGGCGCCACATTTTCGCGATCGGCGGGAACCCGCAGGCAGCGCGGGTCAGTGGCATCAACGTCAATGGCGTGCTGGTGTTTGTGTATGCCGTCTCGGGATTCTTTGCCGGACTCGCGGCTCTCCTGATGGCCGGGCGAACCGGCTCCGGCTATCCCAATCTCGGCATAGGAGCCGAGCTGGATGCCATCGCGGCCGTGATCATCGGCGGGGCGAGCTTCTTTGGCGGCCGCGGCACAGTTCTCGGCGTCTTCGCCGGAGTGCTGGTGATGGGACTTTTGCGCAATGGTCTGAACCTCATGAATATCAGCGCCTTCTGGCAGCAGACCCTCATCGGCTTCATCATCATTTTCGCTGTCTGGATCGACGTACTGCGGCGTAACTCGGGCGTACGCACCTGATCACGGAATTCCGGCGCAAACTCCGGCGTCGGCTGATGCATCTGCCACCAATCGGAGTCACTGGGAGGACGCAATGAAAATCAGACATCTTCTGCTTGCTTCGAGCCTGCTACTGGCATCCCATGTCGGGGCATTTGCTGCCGACAAATACGCCGTAATCATGGGTAATACGCCGGCGGCCAATCAGTTCTGGGCGTTGGTTGAAAAGGGCGCCCTGGCCAAGGGCAAGGAACTCGGCGTCGAGGTCACGGTGCTCGGATCGCCCGGCGGCGAATCCGACGTGGCCGGCCAGATTAATCTGGTTGAGGACCAACTCGCCAAGGGAATCAAGGGACTCGCGCTTGCCCCGGCCGACTTCTCGGCGTTGAATCCGAGCATCGAGAAGGCGATGAAGCAGGGTGTGAAGATCGTCTACATTGATCGCCCAGGTGAAGTCAAAGGTATCACCTATGTCGGAACGATGAACGAACCTGCCGCTGCAATGGGCGCCAAGCACATTTGTGACAACATACCCAAGGGTAGTGAAGTCGCCATCCTGCAGGGCAACATGTCAATCGCTCCAGGACGGGATCGTTTTAAGGGGAGCCACGACGCTCTCACGGCGTGCGGCATGAAAATCGTGGCCGAACAAACCGCCGAATGGGACAATGCCAAGGGCCAAGCCGTCACCGAGAACATTCTCACGGCTCACCCGAATCTCAAGGCCCTATTTGCTTCCAATGACAACATGGCAATGGGCGCAATCGAGGCCTTGAAGGGCGCCAAGATGCTCGACAAGGTCATGGTGGTCGGCTTTGACGGCAATCCAGAAGCAGCCGCGAGCATCCTCAAGGGCGAAATGACAATCTCGGTCGCACAGCGTCCGGCCAACATGGGCTCGATCGGCGTCGAGTCGGTGAGCAAACTCATCAAGGGTGAAACCCTGGCACCAGTGGTCGACACCGGCGCCGAGGTCGTCGACAAGACCAACGCGGCAAAGTACGCCAAGTAGCCGGCCAACCAACACCCACGTCTCGAGGGGCGGCATAGCCATCTCCTCGAGACGTACTCCAAGAGCTGACGAATTGAGAGGAGTGGTTGGTGATGGAGCCGGCGCGGATCGTCCGTAGAATGATGAATAGGTCCGCCTTTGGGGGCACGGCTCGCGTCTTTGTCGACACCAATCGGTCGATCGGCGCATCGGCGGCCGCATCGAGCCAAACGGTCGCGGTCGGCGAGCAACCGTTGGAAGGAGCTGTGACGGCCCGCGAAAAGCGCGTCGGCGGCAGAAACTCTCATCTCAGGAGGACCTAGCAAATGGACGTGCGCTCGAGCGAACAGACAGAGCCCGTTGTCGAGCACAATGGCACTTGCCCGGTGTGGTGGTTCTATAAGGAAAAAGAGCTCAAGAAGGCGACCATGGGCGGCTATGTGGAATTGATCAGCGAGTTCGAGAT